>Ga0208414_1000177_pt1 | contig 72264 bp, 67 predicted proteins | sample AntAceMetag02UKE_FD_184770 | JGI IMG/M metagenome (GOLD analysis project Ga0208414, IMG submission 184770) | Saline lake microbial communities from Ace Lake, Antarctica - Antarctic Ace Lake Metagenome 02UKE (SPAdes) (version 2) | ecosystem: Environmental > Aquatic > Non-marine Saline and... | reverse complement strand
GCCCGGCCACACACGAAATTCCTGACAGTCCCCTGACGCTCGACAGCGAGACCCAACTGACAGGCGTGCCGACGGCAGCGTGGGACTACACGCTGGGCAACCGGACCGCCATCGACTGGGTACTGGACCAGCACAAGGAGAAGCCCCCGCGTGACCCCACCGTGCGGGAGAAGTTCAACACCTACCGCTTCGCCGACCACAAGGACCGGGTAATCGACCTCCTGGGCCGCGTGACCCGGGTCAGCGTGGAAACTGTCGCCATCGTCGCCGAGATCCGCGCAGCCGAGCACGCCGAGTTCGGGTAGGCCTCCCTGCGCCGTCGCCGGACTATCGGCCGCGATCCTCGCGGACCCCGGGGCCCGGGGCCGATAATGCCGGCGCCTCGACCACCGGGGCATCCGCCGGGCTCTCGGCGGTCGACAGCAGGTCGCGGAGGAACCCCGGCGCCAACGCGGTCAACGGGTTCACGGTGACCGCCGGATCATCCATCGTGCCGCGCACCCGGAACTCGGTCGCCAAAAGCCCTTCACCCTCGCCACCGGTCAGCAGTTCGCCGAACACCGGGATTCGGTCGATCAGCCGCGACAGCGAGTAGGCTGGCGCCACCATCCCGACGAAATCGATCAGGTCGCTGGATCGGTCGTAAGCCCCCTCGACCTTGAGGCCGAGGCCCGGCCCGTAGGCCAGTCCGTTGCGCGCTTCGATCCGATCCGAGGTCAGGGTGACCCCGACACGGGCCCGCGAGAACCGGATGCCCTCGCCGCGCAGAACGTCGGCGAGACCGGTGAACGAGGCGACGGAGAGCACCCGGGCAAGCACCGGTGCGTTGACGACGCGGAACTCGTCGATCCGGGCGGTCACCTCCATACCGTCGTCGAGGCCCTGCCCTGTAACGGTCCCGTCGACGGCGAGCCGGCCGCCGCGAATCGTCTCGACGATGTCGAACGCTGCCAGAAACTCGCCGGCGTCCTCGGCCCGCAACGTCAGGCGGCGCTGCCCATCGACCGGAAGCACGGCAAGCGTGGCCAGTCCCTCGCCCACCCGGCCCCGTAGATCGAGGGACACCAAACGGTCCCCGGCCTGGCGAACCGCCAGCGTCGCCGCGACGATCGACGCCTTGCGCGTGACGATCAGGGTATCCGCCGCGAGGCGCAGGTCGAGGGCGAGGTCGTTCTCGTCCTCCGTTTCGGGATCCTCGGGGTCGAGCACCGGCGAGAGGTCGATGGTGGGGCCGCGCAAGGCAATCCGCCACTCGCCGGACGGCAGCCGCTCCACCCGGCCGGCCGCATCGGTCCGGCCGATCCGAATCCGGGCGAGGTCGACGGTCCGCGGCCGGCCTCCGTCACCGAGCGCCGCCGCGGCCTGCACCGCCATGGCGCCGGCCTTCATGTCGAATTCGTCGACCGAGACCGGGACGCCGTCGCGCACCGTCAGCCGCGCCCGCAGAATACCACTGGCGCCCGCCGGCTTGGGCCAGCCGAGTTCGTCCACCCGCAGCCAGGCGTTCTGCAGGTCGGCCGTCAGGCGCACCGTCTCGACGCCATCCGCTCGGGTTTCCGACTGGGCATCGACCGCCATTCGGCCACCCATCATGGCGCCGAGGTCGAGACCGAAGGCGGCAAGGCTGTCGCGGGTCGCCGTCGTAATGATGCGGCCGCGGCTGGTGTAGGGCCCACGAGTGTGGAAGCGCTGGTCGAGCGACACCTCGGAGCGTGCCCCCAGGACCATGCCGGTGCCCGACACCGTCATGCCGGCTCCGTCCAGTTCGACCTTCAGGTCGGCGTCGGCCAGGGTCTCGCCGGCGACCACTCCCGGCAGCAGAACGTCGGACAGGTTGGCTGATACCGCCAGCTTCACCTGGTCGAGCTTCAAATCCTTCAGCAGCGGGAAATCGAAGCGCAGCCGGGCGCCCGCCTTGCCACCGACCGTGGCGACATCCAGGCCGAGTTCCTTGGGGTAGCCGAGCGGATCGTGATCGATCACCCGCAGGGCGTCGCGCAGAGGACCGCGCACCGCGACCTCGATCTCGGCGAACTCGTCGGCCGCCACCATGCCGCGGATCCGCACCCGCGACGGATCCAGCTTCAGGCGATCGAGGCGGCCGTCGGTGACCGAGATGTCGAAGCTGTCGGCGTCGTACAGGGCGGTCCCGACGATCCCGTCGATGGGTGGGAGCGGGCGAAAGTAATGGGCGGTAACGCCGCTGAAATCGATCCGCCCCCCGAGGTCGTCGAGCCGGAATGTGCCCGGGTCGACCGGATCCAGCCACGCCTCGGCGCGCACGCTGGCTCTGGGCACCACGCCGTCGCGCAGATTCCGGGTCACCCACTCGCGCGCCGGCGGCCCCACGCTTTCCGGCCAGAAGCGTTCCAGGTCGTCGACCGGCAGGTCCTCGGCGGCGCCGTCCAGGGTGACGCTGTAGCCTGTCCCGCTGCGCACCGCCGTCGAGGTCAGCGTGAGCGTCGGCCCGGACAGGTCGATGGCGGCGGTCAGCTCGGCCGCGTCGAGGTCGGGTGCCACCGCCAAGCCCACCGTGGCACCCGCGATTTCGACCGGCCGGTCCATCAGACCGACGACCGCGACGCTGCCGGCCCCGACGGTGAGCTCGGCGGAGCCGGTCAGGCCCTTGCCGTCGAGCCCCGCGGCCGCCCTGACGACGCCACCCACCGGCAGCTTGATGCCGGCGAGCGCGGTCAGCGAGGGGTGAAGGCTGGCGAGCGCGTCGATCGGCACGCGACTGGTGCGGGCCTCCACCCGCACCACGCCGTCGCCGCGTCGATAGTCGCCGTGCAGGTCAACCGGCGTCCGGACGCCGCCATCCCACGACAGTGTCCCGCGGCCGTTGAAGGTCAGCCCGAGGGCGGTGCGCCGCAGCGCCGCCGACACCCCCTCGGCGGCCAGGGTGACGCCGCGCTGGCCGTCGACCAGTCGGATGCGCGCCCCCGACACGTCGATTTCGAGCAGGTCGGACAGCGGTCCCCCGGGCTCGGCGTCGGCAAACGACCGCAGCAGCCCGGCCAGGTCGAAGTCGCCGCCTGTGTCGTCGGACTCCGGCATCAGCCGCCAGCCGCCATCCCCGGTTCGCGCCACCGTGATTCGCGGGTCGAGGACGTTGATCCGTCTCGGCGCGAGGCGGCCGGCGATCAACGCCTTCGGGCTCAGCGCGACCGCCACCGACCCGACGCGTACCCGCACCGCGCCGTCCGGCTCGAGCACGGCCACGTCACGGGCGACCACTTCCAGGGCGCGGTCCCAGCCGCGCCAGGAGATCTCGGTACCGCCCACCTCGGCGCGCAGGGCGGCGCCCGGCGGGCTGAGCATCGCTTCGACGTAGGGGCGCAGTCCGTCGAGGATGATCGGCCCTTCGGACAACCGCCAGGCCAGGACCGATCCCGCCAGGACCACGCCGACGACGAGCGCCAGCGCGATCTCGAGGCAGACGACGGCGATGCGATGAATCACGGGTTCGAAACCCCGCAGGAGACATGATGGCAGCGTGTGGTGATAGCACGTAACTCCCTGTCCGACGACGCCCCGTCTTGACCGCGGCCCAGGGATCTCCGCACTCTCCCTGCGACCTCCAACCTGCCCCAGAGACCGCTTTGAGCTTCCTGCTGCAGCCTCGGACCCCGCCGGTCCCCACCGACGCGAACGCTGTTCGCGTCGGCCTCGAGCGCTGGCGGGAACGCGCGGTGGAACTGACCGGTTCCGAAGACCGCGATACCGCGGCCGCGGCGCTGGAATGCCCCGGGACGCGTGCCCTGATCGAGGGCATCGTCGCCCACAGTCCCTACCTCACCCGCGAGCTGCTGCGCGAGCAGGCGTTCGTGGTCGCCGCGTTGCGCGACGGCATCGACGCGGCGACCGCGCGGATCTGGCGGGACTTCGAAGCGATCGACCCGGCCGACGGGGTCGACGCGGTGATGAAGGCGCTGCGCGTCGCCAAACGCCGCGCGGCAGTCGCGGTGGCACTGGCCGACATCGCCGGCCTCTGGGACCTGGTGCAGGTCACCGGTGCGATCTCCGAGACCGCCGAGCGCGGGCTGGCGGCTTCGTGGCGCCACGCGTTGCTGGAGCAGATCCGGCGCGGCAAGCTGCCGCTCGAGGCGGTCGGCGACCCGATCACGGGATCCGGGCTGGTGTGCCTGGCGATGGGCAAGTTCGGGGCGCGTGAGCTGAACTACTCCAGCGATATCGACCTGATCGTGCTCTACGACGACGCGCTGCCGGTGTACGCCGACCACACCGAGCTGCGCCAAGCCTTCGTCAACGCCACCCGCACGATGGTCAAGCTGATGGAGGAGAGGACGGCGGACGGTTATGTGTTCCGCACCGACCTCCGGCTGCGCCCCGATCCGAACTCGACCCCTCCGGCCGTATCGATGACCGCGGCGGAGACCTATTACGAGAGCATGGGACAGAACTGGGAGCGCGCCGCCATGATCAAGGCGCGCCCGGTGGCCAGCGATCCCGACTCCTCGGCCGCCTTCCTGCGCGCCCTCAGGCCGTTCGTCTGGCGCCGTCACCTGGACTTCGCCGCCATCCAGGACGTGCACTCCATCAAGCGCCAGATTGCTGCGCACAAGAAGGGCGCGGTCATCAAGGCCGAGGGCCAGAACGTCAAGCTCGGGCGCGGCGGCATCCGCGAGATCGAGTTTTTCGCCCAGACCCAGCAGCTCATCTGGGGGGGACGGGACGCCCGGCTTCGGGTGCGCGGCACCGAGGACGCGCTGGCCGCCCTGGTCGACGCCGGCCGGCTGCGCGGCGAGGTGGCGAACGCCCTCAAGCTCGCCTACCGCTTCCTGCGCAAGGTCGAGCACCGTCTGCAGATGGTCGACGACAAGCAGACCCAGATCCTGCCGGACGACCCGGCCGAGCTGGACCGCTTCGCCGCCTTTCTCGGCTACGACGACCCCAAGGGGTTCCGGGGCGATCTCGCCCATCATCTGCACACCGTCGCCTATCACTACGCCCATCTGTTCGAGGAGGCCCCGGCCTTGTCCATTCCGACCCGCGAGGCCGGGAGCCTGGTCTTCACCGGCAGCGAGAACGACCCCGAAACCGTCGCCACGCTGGCCGGGCTCGGCTTCGAGGACCCAGGCGCCGTCGCCGAGACGATCCGCAACTGGCACCGCGGCAGCACACGGGCGACCCGCAGCGAGCGGGCACGCCAGCTCCTCACCGAGCTGATCCCGGCGCTGCTGGAAGCGCTTGGGCGGATGCCGCAGCCCGACCAGGCTTTCCGCCGCTTCGACCGTTTCCTGGAGGCGCTGCCGGCCGGGGTGCAGCTGTTCAGCCTGTTCCACGCCAACCCGGCGCTGATCGAGGTAATGGCCGAGATCCTGGGCATGGCGCCGTCGCTGGCCTCCCAGCTCGGCCGCGAACCGGCGCTGTTCGAGGGGGTCCTGACCCACGACGTGATGCGACCGCTGCCCGACGCCGACACCCTGACGCGGGAGTTGGAGCGCCATCTGGGCTCGGTCGACGACTACGAGGTGGCGCTCGACACCGCCCGGCGCTGGACCGGCGACCGGCGTTTCCAGGTCGGCGTGCAGATCATCCGCGCACACCTGGACGCCGACCATGCCGGCGAGACGTTCTCCGACATCGCCGACGCCACCATCCGCGCGCTGCTGCCGGCGGTCGAGACGGAGTTCGCCGAGCGCCACGGGCGTCTGCCGGGCGGCACCTCCCCGGCGATCGCCGTCCTCGCGCTCGGCAAGTACGGCGGCCGCGAGCTAACCCACGGCTCCGACCTCGACCTGGTGTTCCTGTACGATACCCCGCTCGACCGCGAATCCGACGGAAGCAAGCCGCTGATGACGTCGGCGTACACGATCCGCCTGGGGCAGCGGCTGATCTCGGCGCTGTCGGCCAAGACCGCCGAGGGTGCGCTCTACGAGATCGACATGCGGCTGCGCCCGACCGGCAACAAGGGCCCCGTCGCCACCAGCCTGGCGGCGTTCGAGAAGTACCACGCCGAGGACGCCTGGACCTGGGAGCGCATGGCCCTCACCCGCGCCCGCGTCGTGACCGGACCGCCCGATCTGCGCGCCGCGATCGAGGCCCGGGTCCGCGCGATCCTGACCGAGACACGCGAGGCCGGCAAGCTGCTCGCCGACGTCGCCTCGATGCGGGCCCGCACCGCCAAGGAGCACCGCTCGACCAGCCCCTGGGAGATCAAGCACTGGCGCGGCGGGCTACTGGACCTCGAGTTCATCGCCCAGTACCTGCAGCTGCGCGAGGCGCACCGCCATCCCGAGGTCCTGGACGGCAACACCGCCGAAGCGTTCCGCAAGCTCGGCGCCGCCGGCATTCTCGACGACGAGGAGGCGCTTTTCCTGGCAAGCGCGACGCGGATCTGGCGCAACCTTCAGGGTCTGCTCAGGCTGACCGTCGGGCGGAACTTCGATCCGGAGAGCGCCCCGGAAGCGCTCAAGCGGCGGCTCGCCCGGACCGGTCGCGCGGTCGACTTCGCCACCCTCGAGCGCAACGTCGAGAAGATGAGCGACGCGGTTCGCGCCGCCTTTGCCCGCCACATCGGCGAGCCGGCCGACTAGGCTCAGCCCACCCGGCCTTCCAGGGCGGCCAGGAACATCGCCTTCATGTCGGCCGCGAACACCGGCATCGGGTTGCTCTCGGTCGACGGATCCTTCTCGGCGGCGGCGGCGATCTCGTCCACCCGGGCGTCGTCGACCCCCAGCTCCGCCAGGGTGTGCGGGATGTGGAAGCGCTCGCGCAGGTCGAGGATCCAGTCCAGCACCCCGTCCACGCCGCCCTTCGGCAACGCCAGGTAGGCCGCCAGCCGGTCGCACTTCTCGTGGATCGAGGCGCGGTTGTGGACGATCACGTAGGGGAAGAACACCGCGTTGGTCAGGCCGTGGTGGGTGTCGTAGCGGGCGCCCACCGGGTGGCTGAGCGAATGGATGGCGCCGAGGCCCTTCTGGAACGCCGTCGAGCCCATGGACGCGGCCGCCAGCATCATGCCGCGCGCCTCGAGGTCGGTGCCGTCGAGCACGGCGCGCGGCAGGAATTCCTTGATGACCCGAAGTCCCTCGACCGCGACGCCGTCCGAGAACGGATGCAGCTCCGGCGCGCACAGCCCCTCGAAGCAATGCGCCAGCGCGTCCATGCCGGTCCAGGCCGTCAGGTTCGCCGGCAGACCGACGGTGAGCTGGGGATCCTCGATCACCACCCTCGGCATCATGGTCGCGTGCAGGAAGATCCGCTTCTCGTGCACGCGCTCGTCGGTGACGACGGCGGCGCGGCCGGTCTCCGACCCGGTGCCCGCGGTGGTCGGCACGGCAACCATCGGCGCCACCATCGAGCCGTCGATCGCCGCCGGGCCACCGGCCGAGACGTGCAGGTCGAACAGCGCCCGCGGCTGGTGGGCCGCCATGGCGATGGTCTTGCCGGCGTCGAGCGCCGAGCCGCCGCCGATCGCGACCACGCCGTCATGGTCGCCGTCGCGAAACGCCGTCATGCCGGCCTCGATGTCCGCTCCCACCGGGTTGCCCCGCACCTGCGAGAACAACGCCGTCGGCAGCCCGGCCGCCTCCAGCCGGGCGCGCGCGTCGGCGATCATCGCATGGCCGGCGAGGCCATTGTCCGTGACCACCAGGGGCCGCGCGATCCCCGCGGCCTTTACCGCCGACGGCAATTCAGCGATTGCCCCGACCCCGAACCGGATCTCGGTCGGGTACCGCCACACGCCGCTCGGAAACACGCCCACGTCGTCCTCGCCCCGTTGTCGACCATCCCGATGCGAACCTAGCGTCACCGACGGACCGGAACAAGACGGGGTTGATCTGGAACGCGGCTTGACCTGGGTCAGTTACCGGACACTCGCGCGGCGGTAGTGTCGTAATTTGGTCATCGACCTTCCCCGAAGCGGAGGACGGCATGCTCACCCTTGAAGACTGCATCGCTCTGTCGGACCTGACGGAAGCAGAAATCGCGGCCATCGCCGAGCACGAGCATCTGCCCGCCGTCGTCGCCGCCGAGCTCGGCAACTATCTGGTCCACGACGCCGGTGGTTGCCCGGCGATCCGCCGGATGATCCTCGACGACATCGAGGCCGCCCGCAGCCGCGGCGACACGCCACACGCGCTTGCGCTCAAGCTGGTGCTGCGGCGCTTCGTGGAGACCCATCCGAACGCTTCAGCGAACCGCCGCAAACGCTGACCGCGGCTCTACGGCGTCATCCCGATGCGTCCGATCGCGGGCAGGCGCAACGCCGGCCGCGCCAGGTCGATCCCAACCGACAGGCCGAGCAGGTTCAGTTCGACCCCCTCCTCCGGCGCCAGGATCACGCCGGCCAGCCCGAACAGCGACAGTTGCATTCCGCCGCCGCTGGGGGCACGGCCGATGGCGTCGTCCAGCGCCCTGAAGTCCTTGCCGATCGCGGTCGGCGGCAGGTCGAGGCCGAGATCCGGCACCGAGCGGCCGATGTGCGCGACGAAGGTGTTGCTGTTGGGGCCCGGCCAGCTGCGGTAGCGTTCGGGGAACGGGTAGGAGGCGACGGCGGCCTCGATACCGGGAATCAAAGCCGCCGCGGCCTCGCCGCGCTTGTCCACCAGCAGCGAGGGGCGTTGGCCGAACCACATGGCGTCGGGCGCGGCGTAGTTGCGCCGCACCACCCGGCCGCCGCCCCAGCCGACCACGTCCCAGCGGGTGTAGGCATCGGCGTCGGCGGGCTTGACGACCAGCCAGGTGTGCACGGCCACGATCCCGCGCCATCCGAAGGTGGACGCGGCGTAGACCTGAACCACCGCGCGCCGCTCAATAGCCGGGTCCGGCGACATCCCGGTCGGCTCGCGCGACGCCTGATGCCACGGCACATGGGCCCAGGAGTGCGCCGCGCTCTTGATCAGCACCGGGCCCAGCAGGGCGAGGGCCGCCGCGCCGAGTGCCACCTTCACCAGCACGCTCATTCCGCGCCTACGCCTTCCCGATCCCCCGAAGCGCGCCGGATGCGGCCCCTGACCAGGATCAAGGTGGTGCCTCAGTTCATGCGAAACAACTTGCCCGGGTTCATGATGTTGTCGGGGTCGAGGGCGCGCTTGACCGCCCGCATCACCGGCACCGCCTCCGGCAGCTCGGCGGCCAGGAAATCGATCTTGCCGTAGCCCACGCCGTGCTCTCCGGTGCAGGTGCCCTCCATGGCGAGCGCCCGCAGCACCATCCGGTCGGCGTGCTCCTTGGCGCGCCGCATCTCGTCCTCGCTCGACGGATCGATCACGTAGACGAGGTGGAAGTTGCCGTCGCCGACATGCCCCACCAACGGCGCGTACAGGCCGGTCTCCGCCAGGTCCTTCTTGGTCTCGATGATGCACTCGGCGAGCCGCGAGATCGGCACGCAGACGTCGGTCGGCCAGCCCTTCGCCCCCGGCCGCTGGGCCAGCGCCGCGTAGAAGGCGTTGTGGCGGGCTTCCCAGAGCTTGCTGCGGTCCTCGGGCTTGGTCGCCCACTGGAAGTCGGTGCCGCCGAGTTCCTGGGCGATCGCCTCCACCGTCTCGGCCTGCTCGACGACCCCGGCGGCGGTGCCGTGGAACTCGAAGAACAGGGTCGGCTTAGGCTCCAGGCCCTCGAGCTTCGAGTAGTCGATGCAGGCGCCCATCTGGGCATCGTCCAGCAGCTCGACGCGCGCCACCGGCACGCCCGACTGGATGGTCAGGATGCAGGTGTCGACGGCGCTCTTCAGGTCCGGGAACTGGCAGACCGCCGCCGAGATCGCCTCGGGGATGCCGTACACCTTGAGCTGGATCTCGGTGATCACCCCGAGCGTGCCTTCGGAGCCGACGAACAGCCGCGTCAGATCGTAGCCGGCGGCTGACTTCTTGGCGCGGCGGGCGGTGCGCACGATGCGGCCGTCGGCCATCACCACGGTCAGGCTCAGCACGTTGTCGCGCATCGTGCCGTAGCGCACGGCGTTGGTGCCGGAGGCCCGGGTCGCGCTCATTCCGCCGATCGAGGCGTCGGCGCCCGGGTCGATCGGGAAGAACAGGCCGGTGTCGCGCAGGTGCTCGTTCAACTGCTTGCGGGTCACGCCGGCCTGCACCCGCACGTCGAGGTCGGCGGCGTTGACTTCCAGCACCGCGTTCATGCCGGACAGATCGATCGACAGCCCGCCGTGCAGCGCCGCTATCCCACCTTCGAGCGAGGTTCCGACCCCGAACGGGATCACCGGCCATCTGTGGGCAGCGCAGATCGTCACCGCCTGCGACACCTCCTCGGTGCTGAGCGCGAAGAACACCGCGTCCGGCGCGACCGTCGGGTGATAGCTCTCGTCGGTGCCGTGCTGGCGCCGGATCGCCTCACCTGTGGACAGCCGGTCGCCAAAGCGCTCCCGCAGCGCGGCGATCGCCCGGTCGCGGGACGTGGCATCGGACGGAACGGCGTGGACCTGCATCTCGGCTCTCCGGACGGCGGGGCTGGAAACGCCCTCAGCATGCCTCGCCACCGCCGCCCGGTCGAGACCGCAAGCGCCCCGCCGGGGCAGGTCGACCGGGCCGGCGGATCGCCGGGGTTGCGTTTCGGCGCGCGCTGTCGTAGCGGCGTCTGCACAGTCGTTCACGGCCGTCTCGTCAGGCCATTCGCACTCCCGCAACCGGACTGGACGCCGCCGGACGATGGATCCGTTGACACAGGGCGCGGTCGGCGCCGCGCTGCCGCAGGCGACCCGCCATCGGCTCCACGTCGGCATCGCCGGCCTGCTCGGCTTTCTCGCCGGCCTGGCGGCGGACGCCGATGTCCTGATCCGCTCCGGCGACGACCCGCTGCTGTTCCTCGACTATCACCGGCAGTTCACGCATTCGCTGGTCTTCGTGCCGGTCGGCGGCGCGCTCTGCGCCCTGGCCCTGCATTGGGCGCTGGGCGGGCGCCGGCGCCTGAGCTTCGGCCAGACCCTGCTGTTCTGCACCCTGGGCTACGCCACCCACCCGCTGCTGGATACCGCCACCTCCTACGGAACCATGCTGCTCTGGCCGTTCAGCGACGAACGGTTCGCCTGGAGCATCGTCTCCATCGTCGATCCCCTGTTCACGCTGCCGGTGCTGGTCCTGGTCGTCGCGGCCGGGATCCGCGGTCGGCCGGGGCCGGCCCGTCTGGCCCTGGCCTGGGCAGGGCTCTACCTGGCGACCGGCGCGCTGCAGCACCACACGGCGCTGGCCATGGGCCGCGAGCTCGCGGCGTCGCGCGGCCACGCGCCGATCCGCATCGAGGCCAAGCCGAGCTTCGCCAACATCCTGGTGTGGAAAACGATCTACGAGACGCCGCAGGGTTTCCACGTGGACGCGGTGCGCGCCACGTTCCGGCCGCGGGTGTTTCCAGGTGAAGCGGTGCCCCGGCTCGACCCCGCGCGCGACCTGCCGTGGCTCGATCCCGCCTCGCAGCAGGCCCGCGACGTGGCGCGGTTCATGCGGTTCAGCGACGGCTTCGTCGCTGTCGATCCGCAACACCCCGGGCGGATCGTCGACGTGCGGTACTCGTTCGTGCCGAACAGCGCCCGGGCGCTGTGGTCGATCGAGATCGCGCCGGACGCGCCGCCGACGGCGCACGCCCGGTACCGGACGCATCGCGAGGGTGCCCGCGAAAGCCTGAGCACGCTGTGGCGGATGACCGTGGGTGGGTAGCTGGCCGATCAGCCAGGCACCCGGGGCCAGGATTGCCGGGGCCAGGATTGCCGGGGGCCGCGACACCATGTATCGTCGCGACGATCGCAGAATGCATCGAGCGAGACTTGGGCGAAGACCCGAGCGTAGGACGTCCGGCCCGAGGTGGGACCATGGCCATCGACTCGATCAGTTCCGGAAGCGGGTCCATTTCCGCCCTGCGGGAACTCGCTTCCATCGTCCGCGGCAATCCGGCGAACAACCAGCCGTCGCCACCGCAGAACGACGATGACGTCCGGTTCTCCAGCGCCGCCGTCACCGACGTCCGGCAGAGCGAGCGGCAATCCCTCGACACGCTGCGCCAGGGATTGAGCGAGGCTTCGGCGACCGGCGCGGTGGCGCTCGCGGGGGCCACCTCGGTCTCGGACACGCTGGACCAGGTCGGCGAGCGCCTGCAGCGGCTTACGGACCCGTCGCTCGATCAGCGCACCCGGGCCACCCTCGCCTCCGAGATCCAGACCCTGGTCGGCCAGGGGCTGGAGACGGTCGAGCGCTCGACCTTCAACGGCGTCAACCTCCTGGACGCCGAGCGCGACCAGAACATCGAGGTGGCCGCCGACCGTTCCGGCGGGACCGAGACGGTCCGGGACCAGGATCTGCGCTCCGCGCTCGAGGGCCTGCAGGGTCTCGACCTGACAACCGCCGCAACCGCGCGCTCGGCCCTGGACGGCGTGTTCGCCGAGGCCCGCGACACGACCAGCACCGCGATCCGCGCGCTCGGCGAGGACACCAGCCGGATCGACGCCCGCATCGGCGAGATCCAGGCACGCCAGGGCGAACTCGCCGGTGGCGATCCAGGCGTCGCCACCGATCTGGACGCCGACGGCGCCCAGCAGGCGGCGCTGCAGATCGCGCAGTCGCTGGGCAGCAACACCCTCGGTATCGTCAACCAGCGCCCGGAAACCCTGGTCGGCCTGTTCCGCTGACCCTGGATCCAATTGACCCGGACGTGTCTCGTCAGCGGCGGCCGGCTCGGTACAGAACTGGCCAGTCGTCGACCGGAACGCCGCGGCATTCCTCCATCACGGTGTAGCCCAGCAGCCGAAAACCGCTGCCATCCCATGCCCAGTCGGCGATGATGCCGCAGTCGCCCAGCCCGCGGCCGCGAGCGAACGAGCTGAGCACCAGCCCATCCTCGACGATGTAGGGGTTTACGAGGATGTTGCCCTGATCGATCAGGCGGTTGCCCCGCTCCGGATCCGGCACCTCCAGGACCACCGGCGAGGCCTCGCCGTCCGCGACCAGGAACAGGGCGTAGGAGAGATTGTAGGCACCGGCGGATTCGCAAACGCCCCACAGCATCACCGAAGCCGATAGCCGCGCCGCGATCGGGTCGGCGCCGTCGGCGCAGCCGGAATCGGCGGTTCCGATCCCGGCCAGCGACCGCGGCAGCGACTGTCCCGGGTCGGGCAGCTCGCGCATCGGCTCGGCCGCCACCGTCGGCATCACCGGCACGGCGGGCACCGAGTCGGCGGGTTCCCTGCCCCTGGCGATGAGCGCGGTGACGGTGCCGGCGCGGCGTTGCCGGTCGTCCATGAAACGCAACGCGGCCGCCGCGCCGACAAGCGATACAGTGGCCGCGGTCTCGCCAGGACCGCCGGCGTCGCCCGTCACGCCCAGTCGATCGGCGCGGCGCACCCCCTCCAGGGCAACGGTGAGCGGTTCGCCGGCGATTTCGGCCCGCAGAAAACCGTTGAGCTGCTCATTCGCCGCCGCGCGCAAGCGCTCCTCCAAAGCGTCATCGAACGCCAGGGTCAGCGGTGTGCCGGGGTACAGCGTCTCGCTGTAGAGCGCGACGGTCAGGCGAGGAACGGCGCGGGCACTCCCGTCCCGGACGACCGACACGAAGGCCAGGTGCTCGCCATCCATCGGTGCCAAGCCGACCGCCGAGCAGCGCCGCAGGTTGTCGCATCCGACCACCCAGTCGCCGAACACACGGGACTCCTGGGCGCTTGCCGAGGAGATCGAGGCCACGATGGCGAGAGCGGCGGCGGCGAGGCTGCGCATGGAGCGGGACCCGTGGGCGCGGCGGATGGGTGCTGGAATCATGGCGGGGCCGCCGACCAGCACAGCTACACGCGCCGCCCGATCGTTGGCAAGCCACCGCTGAGCCAAACAGCACCATGATCAGTTGTGAGAACGCGGCGGGAACGCCAGTTCGTAGGGCCGTGTCTCGGGGTCGATCGCCAGATTCGCGTTGTAGTAGGGGTCATGGTGCAGCAGTTCGCCCCAGCGCGCCCGCATCACCGCCGCCTCGGCTTCCCAACGCGCCTTCTTGGCGGCGGTGAGGTACGGGCCGCGGCTCGCGGATTCGTGATGCAGCAGGCGGGCGTGCGGCGTCCAAACGGTGCGAAATCCGGCCGCCCCGGCCTTAAGGCAGAGGTCGATGTCGGAGAAGTCGACGGCCAGTTCCGCCGCGTCGAACCCGCCGACGGCGTCGAACACGGTGCGGCGCATCGCCAGACAGGCGCCGGTGACCGCGCTCATCGTCTGCGCAAGGCGCGAGCGCCCGAGGTAGCCGGGATGGTCGTCGGTCAGCCCGACGTCGGCATGGCGGGCGACCCAGTCGCCGGCCAGCGTGACCCCGCCATGCTGCACCCGCCGGTTCGGGTACAACAGCTTGGCGCCGACCGCACCGACGTCGGGGCGCACCGCCTGTCCGACCAGTTCGCTCAGCCAGCCGGGATCGAGCGGCTCGACGTCGTTGTTCAGGAACACCAGCACGGTTCCCCGGGCGACGCCGACGCCGTCGTTCATGAGCGCCGAGAAGTTGAACGGGCCCGGCCGGGCCAGGACGCGGACCCGCGGATCGGCCGCCGCGCCGGCCAGATAGCCGATGGTCTCCCGACGCTCGCTGCCGTTGTCGAGGATCACCAGTTCCAGCGCCGGGTAGTCGGTGCGGTGCAGGACGCCCTCGACGCAGCGCCGCAGCAGTTCGACGCGGTCCCGCGTGGCGACGATCAGGCCGACGAGCGGCGCCGGATCCGGGACCGGCCAGACCACCCGGGGTCCGTCCGCCTCGCGACGATAGGCGCCGACGGCCCCGGTCCGGCCCAGATGCTCACGCGCGGCGCGGTCAGCGGCGGCGGCGGCGTAGGGCTTGGAGGCGGGATCGAGGGCGGTGGAGCCGTCCACCGCGCGCCAGTGGTACAGCACGTGTGGCAGATGACGGATCCGGACCGGGGTGGAGCGCTCGGCCACCCGCAGCACCAGGTCGTGATCCTGGCTGCCCTCGAGCCCCACCCGCAGTCCGCCGAGTTCTTCGACCATGACCCGCCTGAACACCGCCAGATGCGTGACAATGTTCTGCACGAGCACCCGGTCCGGGTCCCAATCCGGCTTGAAATGCGGGTCATGGCGGTTGCCGGCCGCGTCGATCTTGTCCTCGTCGGAGTAGACCAGGTCGAGCGCCGGATCCTCAATGAGCGCGGCCGCCACCCGCGCCAGGGCGTGCGGCGCCAGCCGGTCGTCGTGATCGAGAAAACCGACATGGCTTGCGGTGGCGAGGCCGAGGGCGTCGTTGGAAGCGGCCGAAATGTGGCCGCGCCCGGTCCGCCAGGTGACGCGGATCCGAGGGTCGCGCGCGCGCGCGGCCTCCAACACGACGCGGATCGCGGGGTCACGCGAGGCGTCGTCGGCGATGCAGAGTTGCCAGTGCGGCCAGCTCTGCGCCTCAACCGAGGCAATGGCCTCCTCCAGGAAACGCGGCTCGGGATCGCAGACCGGCATCAGGATGGCGATGGTCGGCGCGTCCCGGTTGTCCGCCGAAACCGTCGCCGGCGGCCGCTCATAGGCGTCGATCCAGAGCTCATAGCGGCTGCGCCAGCCCTGGGCAGCCGGCATCCCGGCCTCGCGCGCCAGCCGCACGGCCCGATCCGGCACGGCAGGACGGCCGTCGAACGCCGCCAGCGCAGCGCCGGCCGCCGCCGCGTCGCCGGCCGCGAGGGCGTGGGCCGCGACCTCCATGCGGGCCTCGTCGGACCCCGGCTCGACCATCAGCCAGCGGCGGTAGCGCGACCGCTCCTCGGCAAAGCGTGCGAGATCCTTGAGCGCGTCGACGCTTCCCGGGGACAACGCCGCCGCGCGCCGCAGAGCGATGCCGGCCAGTCGGTCGTCGCCGGCCGCCGCGGCGGCGCGGGCCAGTCGGTCCCAGCCGCCCCAGCGGGAGGGATCGAGGCGCACCGCGAAGCCCATCCAGCGCCGGCCGTCCTCGCGTGAACCCATGAGCGGAAGCGTGACCCCGAGGTTGTAGGCGCCGTCAGGGTCGCCCGGACGCAATACGGCGCGGCGACGCAGAGCCACCACCGCGTCCTCCATCCAGCCGCCGGCGTGGCAGGCAGCGGCCAGATCCGCGTGACGCTCCGGCTCGTCGGGCTGCAGCCGGGCCGCGGCACGGAACGCCTCGATGGCAGCCTCCAGGCGCCCGGCCCGGCGCCTCAGGACGGCGAGGTTGGCGTGCGCAACCGCGACGCGCGGCCAGCGCGCGACGACGCCCTCGAACGCAGCGATCGCCGCCTCCACGGGACCGGTGGCGGCCACGGCAGCGGCCGCGGCGAAGGCGCTCGGCAGGTCGGCGGGTTGGGCGGGCGTCATGGGCGCAGCGGATACCTTCGACGGCGAAAACCTGTGACGAATGCCAGCCGTTTAGCACGCGGGAGCGCCGATCTTCACGCTGTTTCCGCGCGTTAACGATTCATTCATGAACACTACCTATTGTAGCAACGATTGTGATGGTCGATCTTCACTGGGACGGGCGGCTCTGAGATGTGGTCGGCGATCAAAACGGCATTGGTTGGCGGAGCGGAGCGCCGGGTAGCGCCTCGGGTCAGCGCCATCGGGCAGGTCCTTGTCGACAGCCGCAGCTACCCACTCGAGAACTGGAGCGCATCGGGCGTGCTGTTCAGCGGTCACGACGGCCATCTTGCCAAGGGTCAGCGCTTCAAGCTGAGGGTCGAAGTCCAGGGCGATCGCGGGGTGATCGAGTTCCCCGCCGAGGCTCTGGTAGCGCGGCTCGCCGGCGATCGGGTAGCCGCCCAGTTCTTCATGATCGACAAGGTTAAGAAGCGCGCGATCATGGAGTACTTCTCCCGGATCAACGCGGGGCGTTGACCCTCGCCCGCACGGGCGCCAGACTCCTCCTGACCGCGGGAACGTGGAACTGGCCGGGTCCGGACGTGAGCATCTGGGGTAAGATCATCGGCGGCGCCGCTGGCTTCGCGCTAGGCGGCCCCATTGGGGCGTTGCTGGGCGTCGTCGGCGGGCACGCCGTCGACCGATACGCCGTTCCCGACGACCCGATCGACGAGGAGGCGGCGACCCGCAGGATCGCCTTTACCGTCGGGGTCATCGCCCTCGGCGCCAAGATGGCCAAGGTCGACGGCGTGGTGACCCGCGACGAGATCGCGGCGTTCCGCGAGGTCTTCCAGGTCCCGCCCGAGGAGACCCGGAACGTCGGCCGCGTCTGGGACATGGCCCGCCAGACCAGCGACGGCTTCGAGGCCTACGCGGCTCAGATCGCCCGCCTGTTCCACCCGGCATCGCCGGTTCTGGAACAGCTTCTCGGATCGCTGTTCCACATCGCCCGGGCCGACGGCGTTGTTCATGACAAGGAAGTGGAGTATCTCCGGCGCGTGGCCGAAATCTTCGGCTTCGACGACTTCCAGTTCGACCGGTTGCGCGCCACTTTCACCGGCAACACCAGCACCGACCCGTACGCCGTTCTCGGCGTGACGCCCGAGACCGACGACGTCGAGGTGCGCGCCGCCTACCGTAGGCTGGTGCGGGAACACCATCCCGACCGCCTGATCGCCCAGGGTCTTCCCGAGGAGGCGGTGGCGGCGGCCACCGACAAGCTGGCGCGCATCAACGGCGCCTGGGACCGCATCAAGCAGAAGCGAAAGCTGATCTAGACCATGGCATCTCCGGGCGACAGGGCGACACCTCCGGCCGTCGCGCTGCGCGGCGCACAACTGGGATTCGGCGGGCGCCCGCTGTTCACCGACGTCGACCTGCCGGTCGCCAAGGGTGACCGGATGTGCCTGGTCGGGCGCAACGGCTCCGGCAAGTCGACGCTCCTACGGGCGCTGGCCGGAGAGATCGACATCGACGGGGGCGAGCGCTTCGTCCAGCCCGGCTCGCGCATCGCCTATCTGCCGCAGGACCCGAGGGCCCCCGGCGAGGAGCGGGTGTTCGATAACGTCGCCGCCGGCCTGCCGCCGGCGCCGGAGGGCATCCCGCGGGACCACCTTGTCGAAGCCGCGCTGGCCGGACTCGACCTCGACGGCGACCGCCGAATGGGCACCCTCTCCGGGGGCGAGACCCGGCGCGCGGCGCTGGCGCGAGCGCTGGTCTCCGACCCGGAGGTCCTGCTGCTCGACGAGCCAACCAATCACCTGGACCTGCCGACCATCGAATGGCTGGAGCAGGAACTGGCGCGCAGCGAGGCCGGGTTGCTGATCATCAGCCACGACCGCGCCTTCCTGCGGCGCCTGACGGACCGCACGCTGTGGCTCGAGCGCGGCGTGCTACGCCGGCTGAACGAGGGCATCGACGCGTTTCCGGACTGGGCCGACCGGGTGCTGGCGGACGAGGAGGCCCAGGCACACAAGCTTAACCGGAAGATCGCCGAGGAGACCCGGTGGCTTCGCGAGGGCCTGACCGCGCGGCGCAAGCGCAACATGGGGCGGGTGCGCTCGCTCCTCGGCCTGCGTCATGAGCGGGCCGAGCGCATCAAGCGCCCAGAAGGGCTGAAGCTCGACGCCGGCGACGCGACCCGCAGCGGCAGCCTTGTGCTGGAGGCGATCAACCTCTCCAAGGTCTTCATCGACGCGCGCGGCGTCGAGACCCGGGTGGCCGACGACATCTCGCTCACGGTCCGGCGTGGCGACCGGATCGGCATCATCGGCCGCAACGGCGCCGGCAAGTCGACGCTGCTGCGCATGCTGCTGGGGCGCGAAACCCCGGATTCCGGTCGCGTCAAGACCGGATTCGGCGTCGAGCCGGTGTATTTCGATCAGAAGCGCGCGCAGCTGAACCCCGACGACACACTCTGGTCGACGCTCTGCCCGGGCGGCGGCGACACCGTGCTGATCCGTGGCAGGCCCCGGCACGTGGTCTCCTACCTTCGCGACTTCCTGTTCGAGGATCGCCAGGCCACCGCCAAGGTCGCGACGCTGTCGGGCGGCGAGCGCAACCGCCTGCTGCTCGCCAAGCTGTTCGCCCAGCCGCACAACCTGCTGGTCCTGGACGAGCCGACCAACGACCTCGACGTCGAGACCCTCGACCTGCTGCAGGAGGAACTGGGCGACTACGACGGCACGATCGTGCTGGTCAGCCACGACCGCGACTTCCTCGACCGGACGGTGACCTCGATCCTGGCGCTCGAGGGCGCGGGAAAGGTCCGGGAGTATGTCGGCGGCTACAGCGACTACGTCGCCGAACGCAAGCGCACCGGCACCGACGCGCCGGACACCGCCGGCCGAGCGGCGCGGACCGGCAAGCCGGCCGCCGAGAAGCCGCGCTCGCGCCCCAGCAAGCTCGGCTACAAGGACGCGCGCGAACTGGAGCAGTTGCCGGACCGGATCGCCAAGGCCGAGGTGGAGATCGCCAAGCTGGAGACGGTCATCGCCGACCCGGACCTGTACCGGCGCGATCCGAAGCGCTTCGAGGCGGAGACCGCCCGGCTGGCGGCCGCCAAGGCGGCGCTGGCAGCCGCCGAGGACCGCTGGCTGGAGCTGGAGGCGCAACGGGAGGGGTTGGAGAGCGCCACTTGAGGCCGATCGACCTGCTGGCGGCGATCGCCGTCAACCTGGCCTGGGGCCTCAATTTTCCGATCGCCAAGCTGGGGGTGGCCGAGCCGCCGCCGATGCTGCTGATTGGCTTGCGCTACGCGCTCACGGCGGTGCTGCTGATCCCCTGGCTGCGCTGGCCGCGGGGCCAGTTCCGCCAGATCCTCGGGATCTCGTTCACACTCGGGTTCCTGCACTTCGCGCTGATGATCACCGGCCTCGCCGGCATCGACGCCTCGGTGGCGGCGATCGCCGTGCAGGCGCAGGTCCCGTTCGCCGCCATCCTCGCCTTCCTGTTCTTTCGCGACGCGATCGGCTGGCGGCGCGCCGCTGGCATCGCGCTGGCTTTGGCCGGCATCGTGCTGCTGGCCGGGCATCCCGGCGAAACCTCGGACCCGCTGTCGCTGGCCATGGTGATCACCGCCTCCTTCGTCTGGGCGGTGTCGTCGATCCAGGTCAAGAAGCTCGGTTCCATCGACACCCTGGTGCTGAACGCCTGGATCGCGGTGCTGGCGACGCCGCAGCTGCTGATCGGCTCCTGGCTGGTCGAGGGCGATCGCTGGGCAGCCGTGCCGGACGCCGGGATCTGGGGCTGGGTGGCGGTAGTCTACATGGCGGTTGCGGTCACCGTGTTCGGCTACGGGATCTGGTACTACCTGCTGCAGCGCTATCCGGTGACGACGGTGTTGCCGTTGTCGCTGCTGGCTCCCACCTTCGGGGTGCTGTGCGGGATCTTCATGCTGGGCGAACCGGCGAGCCTGGAGAAGCTGACCGGCGCCGCGATCACCCTTTGCGGCGTCGCCATCGTCATGCTGGCGCCGCGGCCGAAGCCGCCGACCGCGGCGAAGGAGCCGTCATGAGCGCCATCGTCGATCGTCCCTCGCCGAACCAGGGCCCGCGCCAGACCGGGACGCAGATCGATATCCTGCTGCTGCACTACACCGACATGCCGCGGGCCGAGGACGCGGTCGGGCGGCTGTGCGATCCCGAGGCTCGGGTCAGTTCCCACTACGTCGTCGGCGAGGACGGCCGGGTGTGGAGGCTGGTACCGGAGTCGCAGCGCGCTTGGCACGCCGGTGTGTCGTGGTGGGCCGGCGACAGCGACGTCAACGGAAGGTCGATCGGCATCGAGGTGGCGAATCACGGCCACTCGCATGGCTACCGCCCGTTCCCGCGGACCCAGATGGCGGCCCTGGAATCGCTTTGCCTGGACATCCTGGCGCGCCATCCGATTCCCCCGCACCGGGTTCTCGGTCATTCCGACGTGGCGCCGGGCCGCAAGATCGACCCCGGGCACCTGTTCGACTGGCGCGGTCTGGCCGGGCGCGGCCTCGGATTCTGGCCGGCCGATGCGGGTGCCGCCACGCTCTCGGACACCGCCATAGCAGCGGCGCTCGCCACCATCGGCTACCGGGTGGAAATCACTGATTTGGCCGATCCCGTCACCCGCGCGGCGCTCTGGTCGTTCCGCCGGCACTGGTGCCCGGACAGCCTCGACCGGCCATTCGACAGGCGCATGGCGGGTATGCTGAAGGCCGTCGCCGACGGAATCGAAAAAACTCGAAAAAGCCGTTGCGCACAGGGGGGATAGACCCTACTTTCTCGTCATTGACGCGTGCGCACGTGCCGCTGGCCCCATAGTGGTTACGCAACGACGAGGCGTCTCTTTTCACAACCCCGGCCTTTGATGGCCGGTTGCGAAGGGGGAACCCACGATGCTGCGACCCGAAGCGGGCCGAGAGGTCCGTCGACGTCACTCTCTTGACATTTTTCCGTCAGCCCCGGCCATCCGGCCGCCTCTTAGTCTTGTTCCCTCCGTGGTTCCGCCACGGGGCGAGCCGACTGATGCGATCCGCCGGTACTTCGCCGAGACGCCGCACGACCATCCGGTTCTGGCGGTCGATCTGTCGGTGGTTGAATGGAACTATCGGGCACTGGCCCTGGCCCTGCCCGATACCGCGATCTACTACGCGGTGAAGGCCAACCCGGCGCCGGATCTCGTGGATCTGCTGGCGTCGCTCGGCAGCCGGTTCGATGTCGCCAGCCGCGGCGAGATCGAGTTGTGTCTGTCGCGTGGCATCCCGGCCGACCGGCTGTCGTTCGGCAACACCATCAAGAAGGAGCGCGACATCGCCTTCGCTCACTCCGTCGGCGTGCCCATGTTCGCCGTCGACTGCGAGGCCGAGGTCGAGAAGATCGCTCGCGCCGCCCCCGGAGCGGAGGTGTTCTGCCGCATCCTGACCTCCGGAACCGGCGCCGAGTGGCCGCTGTCGCGTAAGTTCGGCTGCACGCTCGCGATGGCCGAGACGGTGTTGTCCCGGGCGGCTGGACTCGGATTGGTACCGAGGGGCGTGTCGTTCCACGTGGGATCGCAGCAGATCGACCTCAGCCAGTGGGACATCGCCCTGGCCGAGACTGCCGATCTGTTCGCGCGCATGGACGTCCGCGGCATCAGTCTCGACCTGATCAATCTCGGCGGTGGGTTTCCGGCCCGCTACCGCGAGGACGTGGCCGGCGCCGAGGCGTACGGCCGGTCGATCCGGTCGGCACTCGACCGGCACTTTGCCGGCCGGGCGATCACGACCATCGCCGAACCGGGCCGCGGCCTGGTCGGTGACGCCGGGGTTATCCGCGCCGAAGTCGTGCTGGTGTCCCGCAAGGACACCTCCGAGGACGTGCGTTGGGTGTACCTGGACATCGGCAAGTTCTCCGGACTGGCCGAGACCATGGACGAGGCCATCAAGTACCGGGTGACCACCGACCACGACGGCGGGCCGGACGGCCCGGTGATCCTGGCCGGCCCGTCCTGCGATAGCGCCGACATCCTTTACGAGAAGGCCGGCTACCGCCTGCCGCTCGGGGTCGAAACGGGGGACACGGTGCTGATTCTGGCGACCGGGGCCTACACCTCGACCTACTCGTCGGTCGGCTTCAACGGCTTCCCGCCGCTCGAGACTGTCTGCATCTGACCCGGCGGCGCGTCCCGGCCCAGTACCGGGACGCGCCGGCCGACCTTCCCTCACCCGGTTTCCAGCGGCGACCGCGGTGGCGTCCGTGGGCGCCCGCTCGCGCATGCGCGCCAGCCAGCCGGCCATGCGCGGCACGTCGGCGATGACGTTGCGACCGATTTCGGTCTCGGCGAGGTAGATCATCATCGGCAGGGCGTGGGTTTCGCGGAGCGTCCGGGCGTCGCCCACCAGGAACCCCGCGTCCTCGGGCATCAGCCGGTCGAGCGTCTCCAGAACCCGCAATGACTGGGCGACGCCCTCGGCGAGCGGCATCCAACCCTCCTCGCGCGCCCGCGCCTGCATCATGAACACCGTCCAGACCATCGCCGGGTAGCCATAGGCGTCCATGATTCGCATGATGTGATTATCGCGCCGTTGTGCGGCAGCGCATCCAGGCCGCCTGTCTCGATGGGGGGTCGATCTGACGCCGGCCCGCGCCCGAGTTGGACGTGGGGCTGCCCCCGAGGGTGCGCCGCTTGACGGCCCTCCCCCGCGTGCTAAGTCCTGCGCTCGGATCAGACGGTCGGACGGCCGCCGGTCCCGGCCCCTCGGGGTCCGGGGCGGGAGGAAAGTCCGGGCTCCACAGGAACACGGTGCCGGGTAACGCCCGGCGGGGGCGACCCCAGGGAAAGTGCCACAGAAAGCAAACCGCCCGCCCAGGCAGGATTTCGGTCCGGTCCCGGCGGGTAAGGGTGAAAGGGTGCGGTAAGAGCGCACCGCGTTTCCGGCAACGGCGACGGCAGGGTAAACCCCACCGGGAGCAAGACCGAATAGGGATGGCCGGTCGCGGCTCCGGAAGCGGAGTCGGCGACGGACGCGTTCCAGCGTCGTCGTCCGGGTAGGTCGCGCGAGGCGGTCGGCAACGACCGTCCCAGATGAATGGCCGTCACCCGCCGGCCGGTCCCTGACCCCAGGGCCCGGGAGACCGCGGCGGGAACAGAACCCGGCTTACAGACCGTCTGATCCGATATCGGCAGGGTGCACCGTCCTTCAGCGCTTGTTAAACCGCCCCGGTAATCGTTTCCGGCATGGCCACACTCCATATCGACGCTCCCGAGCTCCGCGCCCTCTTCCGCTGGTGGCTGAAAACGCGCCGCGGGCGCCTCATGCCGGCCCGGGCCGACTTCGATCCGCTGGATCATCCGGCGCCGGTTGCCGGCGAGCCCCTGCAGTTCCGCTACCGCTTGTCACCGGAGGGCGGCGCAGCTCCGCCGAGTTGATCGGCGATGCCGCCGAGCGTTTGCGGTACGAGGTGCTGGTCGTGGATGCGATCGACGCCCAACACGGCCAGGCACGGTCACTGTATCCGACGCCCCAGCCATAGCCGGGCAGATGCAACCATCACCGTGCCGACGGCGTTGCCCCGCGACGCCGCCACGCGCGAGACCGACCCGAATGCAATCGCAACATCCACCATCCACCCGTCCTCGACTGGTGCGATGGCTGCGTGGCGTCGCCCTCGCCGGCGGTGGCCTGCTCCTGGCCGGATTCCTGGCGGTGTTTGTCCTGTTGTGGAACCTGCCGCTGGCGAACGACTTCCGCGAGCCGAGCCGCCTGGCCCTGGACATCGAGGATCGCGACGGCCAGCCTCTAGCGTACCGCGGGGTCAGCCCCGGTGGCACGCTGGCGCTGTCGGCCATGCCCGAGCACCTGCCGCTGGCCTTCATCGCGTTCGAGGACCGGCGGTTCCGCGACCATCCGGGCGTCGACGTGGTCGGCATCCTGCGGGCGGCGGTGGTCAACGCCGGCGCGATGAGTTGGCGGCAGGGTGCCAGCACCATCACCCAGCAGCTCGTGAAGAACACCTTCCTGTCGCCGCAGAAGACCCTGACCCGCAAGATCCAGGAAGCGGCGATCGCGCTCTGGCTGGAGCGGCAGCTGAGCAAGGACGCAATCCTCGAACGCTACCTGAACAGCGTCTACCTCGGCGCCGGCGCTCACGGCGTCGACGCCGCCACCCGCCGCTACTTCGACAAGCCGGGAAGCGAGGTGACCCTGGCGGAGGCGGCGATGCTGGCCGGGTTGGCCCAGGCGCCGTCACGCACCGCCCCCACGGTCGCGCTGGAAACCGCGCAGGAAAGGGCTTCGCTGGTACTCGACGCGATGGTCGACACCGGCGCCATCTCGCCCGAGCAGGCCGCCGAAGCCAAGGCGGCCCCAGCCGTTCTGGCGGTCGCGCCGGTCCCGCCGGCCGGTGCCGCCTACGCCGCCGACTGGGCCGCGGCGAAGGTGCGGTCCGACCTTGGGGACATCTCCGGCTCGCTCGCCGTCCGCACCAGCATCGACCCGACCCTCCAGGACCTCGCCGTCGCTCACGTCCGCCGGATCCTCGACGCGGAAGGGTCCAAGGCCGACGCCACCGAAGCCGCGCTGGTGGCGATGCGGCCGGACGGCCAAGTGCTCGCCGTGGTCGGCGGCGCGGACAGCGCGGCGTCGGAGTTCAACCGGGCGGTCCAGGCCCGCCGCCAGCCGGGCTCGCTGTTCAAGCTGTTCGTCTACCTGGCGGCCCTGCAGTCTGGCGTCCGCCCGGACGACTGGCTCGACGACCGTCCCCTGACGATCGGCGGCTGGAGCCCTCGCAACCACGATGGCCGGTTCCACGGCTCGGTGACCGTGCGCGCCGCCTTCGCCCACTCCTACAACGCCGCCGCGGTCAGCCTGCAGGAGCGGGTCGGCCGGGACGCGGTGATCGATCTCGCCCGATCGATGGGGATCTCTGGCCAGCTCGATCCGCACCCGAGCCTCGCGCTCGGCACCGGCGGGGTCTCGCTGGTCGAAGTGACGGCTGCGTTCGCCGCGGTCAGGGCCGGCAGGACCCGGGTCCAGGCGCGGTTGATCGACAGCCTGAGGACGCCAGGCGGTCTGGCGCTCGACCTTCCCGCCGACGACAGTGCGGACGCTCCGTGGCCGCGGGCGGCGATGCTGGACCTGCTGCGCGAGACCGTCGAACAAGGAACCGGACGCGCCGCGCGCCTGCCGATCCCGGCCTACGGCAAGACCGGAACCACCCAGGATAACCGCGACGCCTGGTTCATCGGCTTCGCCGGCGACCTGGTGGTGGGGGTGTGGGTCGGCAACGACGACGACCGGCCGATGCGCGATGTCAGCGGTGGCGGCATGCCGGCACGGCTGTGGCGCGCCTTCATGCTCGACGCTCTAAAGGGAAGGCCCGGACCGGTCACTCCGGCGCCTGACCCAGGGGTCGCCAGAGGCCCGGAGGTGACGGGCCGGGCGGTGGTGGTCGACACCGCCACCCTCCGCCTCGGCGACCGGCCGATCCAACTTCTCGGCGTGGTCGGGATGACCGGGTCGGCGGCGGACGCCATGGCCGACTACATCGGCGACCGTGACGTGCAGTGCCGGCCGGCCGCAGTCGGGCGGCACCGCTGCGAGGTCGACGGCTGGGACCTGTCGGAGGTGGTGCTGTTCAACGGTGGCGGCCGGGCCTCACCGGACGCGCCGGCCGGTTACGTACGGGCCGAGCGCAAGGCTCGGGCCGCGCGCAAGGGCATCTGGGCGGACGGCGGCTGAGGCGCTATTGCGGGTTCGTCCAGCCGCCACCCTTGGCGTTGGACGGCGTGGGGTTCTGACCGGTCGACGGGCTGCCGCCTTCGGTCTTTAAAATTTTTCGGCTGTCCTTCTCGGCGCCCTCGATGGTGTTGGCGCAGGCGCCGAGCGCCGGCCCGAGGGCAAAAGCCGCCGCGAGAGCAAGCGCCGCGCCCCGGCGCGCCGGGGTAATGGGCGCCGGGGCAATGGACGCCGGGGCAATGGGCATGGTCGGGACTCCGTTCCGGTCGGGTCGCCCTCGGTGTGGGCTCGCGCGAAACGGCAACGCCAAGGGTCCGAGCTGGTTCCACCGCCCGAAAGAGAACAGAAAGTGAACAATAAAACCGATGCGGCGCAACGGCCCCATGCTTTCAAACGCGTCGCTTGTTCTTCCGATCACTTCAGGATCGATGGCGGAACCCCGGTTTGACCCGGATATGCCCAAGACATGCTGTCGGCGTCCCGTTGACGCCCATATGGTCCCATGATATCCCATATTATCCCACGAACGAGGCGGGTCTATCCCATGCCGCACCGTTCGCCGGGCCGGGTCGATCGTCCGGCCGCGGGTCGGGGACGAGGAGGGCGATCGGGCCGACAGGTCGACGAATTCAGGGCCGGACGTACGGCACGCGAGGGCAGCGGTGGCAGTGTTCCTGTCCACATTCGCGAACAAGGTCGACAAGAAGGGACGGGTCTCCGTTCCGGCGACCTTTCGCGCGGCCCTGGAACAGGAGAAGTCGGCCGGCGTAATTCTCTACCCGTCCTTCAAGCACCCCTGCATCGAAGGCTGCGGCGACGAACGGATCGAGCAGATCGCCGAGTCGATCGACGCGCTCGAGGCGTTTTCGGAGGCGGCCGAAAACCTCCAGACCATTCTCGCCGACTCTGTGCGCCTGACGGTGGACGGCGATGGCCGGGTGATGCTGCCGAAGGAACTCGTCGACTTCGCGGGCCTTGGCGAGACCGCCATGTTCGTTGGCCTCGGCAAGAGCTTCCAGGTCTGGGAACCGGGCGCCTACGAACGGCACCGCGAGCAGAAGCGCGAACGCGCGCGCCAGTCCGGGGCCACCCTCCGCCTGGTGCGGAACGACGGTGGCGGGGGCGCTCGATGACCGGCGCCGGCCCACAGGACACCGGCCGACAGGAGTCCGGCCTCGGCGCGCCGACGGACTTGGCGTTGCACATCCCGGTGCTGCTCGCCCCCGTCATCGAGGCGCTGGCGCCGCGTGACGGCGGCCGCTACGTCGACGGAACCTTCGGCGTCGGCGGCTACACCCGCGCCCTGCTGGCGGCGGCGAACTGCACGGTCTACGCCATCGACCGCGACCCCGAGGCAATGGCCCGCGCCGACGCGCTGGTCGCCGCCAGCGGCGGTCGCCTGATCGCGATCGAGGGCCGGTTCGGGGATATGGACCGCCTGGTCACCGAGGCCGGCGCCGACCGTGTCGACGGCATCGCCCTCGACCTCGGCGTGTCGTCACCGCAGATCGACGACGCCGAGCGCGGCTTCTCGTTCCGCTTCGACGGCCCGTTGGACATGCGGATGGAGAAGTCGGGTCCTAGCGCCGCCGACGTCGTCAACAACGCCAGCGAGCAGGAACTCGCCGACATCGTGTTCCACCTCGGCGAGGAGCGCCACGCCCGCCGGGTCGCCCGGGCATTGGTGGCGGCGCGGGCCCGCGGCCCGATCCAGCGCACCGGTCAGTTGGCCGATATCGTTCGCCGGGTCGTGCCATCCTCGAAGGCCGGCGGGATCGATTCCGCGACCCGGACCTTCCAGGCCCTGCGCATCCACGTGAACCGCGAGCTCGACGAGCTCGACAGGGGCCTCGAGGCCGCCGAGCGGCTGCTGGCGCCGGGCGGCCGGCTGGCGGTGGTGTCCTTCCACTCCCTGGAGGACAGACGGGTGAAGACTTTCCTGCGCCGACGCTCCGGCCGCACCGCCGGACCATCCCGGCACGCCGCCGCCGCGATCGCCGGGCCGGTCAGGGGCCCCAGCCCGACCTTCCGGGAGATCACCGGGCGGCCGATCGGGCCGACCGACGAGGAGGCCGCCCGCAACCCGCGCGCCCGGTCCGCCCACCTCCGGGTCGGCGAGCGAACCGACGCGCCGGTGTGGTCAGACGGCGAGGTGGCGTGATGCGGCGCTCGACGATCCTGTGGTTCATGATCGCCACCTGTCTCGGGGTGGCGCTGTTCATGCTGAAGCACGAGGTGCAGCGCCGCGAGGAGCAGCTCGTCGACCTGCACCGCCAGATCCTTGCCAGCCAGGAGGCGATCCACGTCCTGGAGGCGGAGTGGAGCTACCTCAACCGGCCCGACCGCCTGGAATCGCTGGTCCGCCGGCACCTCGACATGGTGCCGCTGGACGTCAAGCGGCTGGGCTCGATCGAGTTTCTGCCAATGCGCCTGACACCCACCGATCCGGCGACGGACCCGGCGCTGCCGCTCGATCTCGCACCGACCCTCGCCGGCCTGCCGCCACTGCCGGTCGGCCGGCCGATCGTGCTCACCCGGGAGGCCAGTCGATGAAATCGCGCGCTGAGACCGTCAAGCTGGAAGGCCAAGCCAAACAGGCGATCGAGACCGGGCGGAACCGGCTGATCCTGGCCGGCTGCCTGGTCGGCCTAGCCTTCACCGCGGTCGGCGCCCGGGTCGTCGAGCTGTCGGCGCTGCGCAACCAGGACGAGCCGTCGGCGCGCGCCTCATTGGCCGACACCGAGCTGGCGGTCGGCCGTGCCGACATCGTCGACCGCAACGGCCTGCTGGTCGCGACGTCGCTGCGCACCCCGTCGCTCTACGCCGATCCCAAGGAAGTCCTGGACGCCGAGGACGCTGCGTTCCGACTGGCGACCGCGCTGCCTGACATGAACCCAGCCGAGACCGCGGCCAAGCTCAACTCCGATCGCCGGTTCGTTTGGCTGAAGCGCAGCCTCACACCGCGCGAGCAGCAGCAGGTCAACAGCCTCGGCATTCCCGGGGTGCACTTCCTCGACGAGTGGAAGCGGATCTACCCGCAGGGTTCCCTGACCGCCCACGCCGTCGGCTTCACGGACGTCGACGACCGCGGGATCGCCGGCGTCGAGCGCAGCTTCGATGACGTGTTGCGCGGCGGGCGGGAGCCGCTTCGGCTGTCGATCGACCTGCGGGTTCAGCACGTCGTGCGCGAGGAGCTCGCCCGCCAGATCGCCACCTTCGGAGCGATCGGCGGCACCGGCGTGGTCCTCGACGTGGACACCGGCGAGACCATAGCCATGGTGTCGCTACCCGATTTCGACCCCAACGTGGCCGGCCAGATGGACCCGGACAGCCGGTTCAACCGGGCCACGCTCGGCGTCTACGAGATGGGCTCCACCTTCAAGATCTTCAACACGGCCATGGCCCTGGACGCCGGGACGGTCACCATGCGCGGCGGCTACGACGCCACCAACCCGATCCGGATCGCGCGCTTCACGATCAGCGACTACCACGGCAAAGGGCGCTGGCTGTCGGTGCCGGAGATCTTCAAGTACTCGTCGAACATCGGCTCGGTGAAGATGGCGATCGACGTCGGCACAGAGGGCCAACGCGACTTCCTGACCAGGCTCGGCATGCTGCGCGAGACCACCATCGAGCTGCCCGAGCGCGGCCGGCCGATGATCCCGAGTCCGTGGCGGCCGATCAACACCATGACAATCTCGTTCGGCCACGGGCTGTCAATCAGCCCGATGCACCTGGCCTCCGGGGTCGCCGCGATCGTCAACGGCGGCATCCGCCGCCCGGTGACGCTGCTGGAGACCGATGTCCCCTCGCCCGGCGAACGGGTGGTCTCCGAGCGGACCTCGCGCGACATGCGGCGGCTGATGCGCCTGGTGGTCGAGGACGGCACCGGCAGCAAGGCCGATTCGCTCGGCTACATCGTCGGCGGCAAGACCGGCACGGCCGAGAAGGTCGGCAGCGGCGGCGGCTACAAGCGCAAGGCGCTGATGTCGTCGTTCGTCGCCGCCTTCCCGATGCACGACCCGCGCTACGTCGTGCTGGTCATGGTGGACGAGCCGAAGGGGACGAAGGAGACCCACGGATACGCAACCGGCGGCTGGGTGGCGGCGCCCGCCATCAGCCGGATCGTCGCGCGCGCCGCCCCCCTCCTCGGTGTGGCTCCGGTCGACCCGAAATCGCCCGAGATTCGCCGCGATCTGATGATCGAAATGCCGGCCGAGGGAGGTAAGCGCCTTGCGTCTTTCTGAACTGGTCGACGGCCGAAGCATGAGCCCCGCGATTCTCGCGGCGGGCGATCCCGACGTTACCGGCCTGACCGCCGACAGCCGCGAGGTTCGTCCCGGCTGGCTGTTCGCGGCGCTGCCCGGCAGCCGGATGGACGGCCGTTCCTACATCGACGACGCCCTGGCGCGCGGCGCCTGCGCGGTGCTGACCACGCCGGACGCCACGGCCCGGATAGCCGGGCGCGTGCCGCTGGTGCCCGACCCCGACCCGCGGCGGCGGTTGGCCCGGCTGGCGGCCCGCTTCTACGCCGTCCAACCGGAAACCGTGGTGGCGGTGACCGGCACCAACGGCAAGACCTCGGTCGCCGAGTTCACCCGGCAGATCTGGTCCCTCACCGGCCGGCGCGCGGCCAGCCTCGGCACGCTCGGGCTGATCGTCGAGGGCCAGCCCGAGGGACCCAGCCTGACCACCCCGGACCCGATCCGCCTGCACACCGTGCTGAAGGGTATCGCCGAGCGCGGCGTCACCCACGCCGTGATGGAGGCTTCCAGCCACGGCCTGCACCAGTCACGCCTCGACGGCGTGCGGATCAAGGCGGCGGCGTTCACCAACCTGACCCGCGACCACCTCGACTACCACGGCTCGATGGACGCCTACCGGGTGGCCAAGCTGGCGCTATTCGACAGGGTAATGGCCTCGGGCGGTACCGCGGTGCTGAACGTCGACTCGCCCGACTACCAGGACTTCGCCTCGGTCGCCGGACGGCGCGGACATTGGATCATCGGCTACGGACGGCGCCCCGGCGCCGAGTTGCGGCTGGCCAGCCGGGTGGCGCGGCCGGACGGCCAGTCGCTCGACCTGATCGTGCTCGGCCGCGCCCGCAGCGTCGAGCTGCCGCTGGTCGGCGACTTCCAGGCCTGGAACGCGCTGGCCGCGCTCGGCCTGGCGATCGCCACCGGCACTCCCGAAGGCGACGCGCTGGACGCGCTGGCCCGCCTCGTCGGCGTGCGCGGCCGCATGGAACGGGTCGCGGTCCTCGACAACGGCGCCGCCGTCTACGTCGACTACGCACACACCCCGGACGCGCTGGAGACCGTGCTGAACGCCGTGCGCCCGCACACCGCCGGCAAGCTGTGGTGCGTGTTCGGCTGCGGCGGCGACCGCGACCCCGGCAAGCGCCCCATGATGGGCGCGGTCGTCGGCCGGCTCGCCGACCGGGCCATCGTCACCGACGACAACCCGCGTTCCGAGGATCCAGCCGCGATTCGCGCCGCCGCGCTGGCCGCCTGCCCCGGCGGCGAGGAGATCGGCGACCGCGAGACGGCGATTCGCGAGGCGGTGTTGAGGCTGGGCCCCGGCGATGTGTTGATGATCGCGGGCAAGGGGCACGAGCAAGGCCAGGAGATCAAGGGCGAGCTCCGGCCGTTCGACGACGCCACGGTGGCCAGAGAGGCCGCCGCGGCTCGCCCGGGAGGCTCGGCATGATGGCCGCGCTCTGGACCCGCGACGACGCCGTTACCGCGACCGGCGGCACGCCCCTGGGCCGCCCCTGGACCGCGTCCGGAGTCGCCATCGACAGCCGCGCCGTGCAGCCGGGTGACTTGTTCGTGGCGCTGCCGGGCGAGCGCACCGACGGCCACGATCACGTCGGCCAGGCGCTGCGGGCCGGGGCCGTCGCGGCGCTGGTGGTGCGCGCGCCGGCCGGGCTGGCCGACGACGCGCGGCTCCTGGTGGTTCCCGACCCGCTGGCCGCCCTTGTTGCGCTCGGCCACGCCGCCCGCGCCCGCTCGTCGGCGCGCATCGCCGCGGTGACCGGCAGCGTCGGCAAGACCGGCTCCAAGGAGATGCTGGCGGCCGCGCTGGCGGCCTACGGGCCGACCGTCGCCAGCAAGGGCAACCTGAACAACCACATCGGCGCGCCGCTGTCGCTGGCCCGCCTCGACCGGCAGGCGGCGTTCGCGGTGTTCGAGCTCGGCATGAACCATCCGGACGAGATCCGCCCGCTCGCCCGCATGGTCCGGCCGCACGCCGCCCTGATCACCAACGTCGAGATGGTGCACGCCGGGTTCTTCACCGGCATCGAGCAGATCGCCGACGCCAAGGCCGAAATCCTGGAGGGGATCGAGGGGGGCGGTGCCGCCGTCCTGAACCGCGACAACGGCCAGTTCGAGCGCCTCGCCGCCCACGCCCGCCGTCTGGCGATCGCTCGCGTCGTTACGTTCGGCACCGGCGCCCCGGCCGACGCGCGGCTGCTGGACGCCGCGTCGAGTGCCGACGGCACCCGCGTCACGGCCGAGATCGACGGTCGCCGGCTGTCCTGGACGGTCGGCGGCATCGGCCGGCACTGGGCGATCAACAGCCTCGGCGTGGCAGCCACCCTGCACGCCCTCGGTCTTGACCCGTCGGTCGGGACCGCGGCCCTCGCCGGCGTCTCGGCGATGCGCGGCCGCGGCGGTCAGGTCCGGCTCGACCTGCCGGATGGCCCGGTCACCCTCATCGACGAGAGCTACAACGCCAGCCCGCCGGCGATGCGCGCCGCGCTGGCGGTGTTCGCCGGAACCCACCCCGCCGCCGCCGGGCGCCGGATCGTGGTGCTGGGCGACATGCTGGAACTGGGCGCGACCGCCGCCGCCGCCCACCGCGGGCTCGCCGAGGCGGTGACCGCCGCGCGGCCCGACGCGGTGTTCCTGGTCGGGCCGGAAATGCGCGCCCTCGCGGTCGCGCTGCCCGCCACTCTGGTCGCCGGCCACGCCGAGCGCTCCGAGGATATCGCGGCCGCCGTCGCCGCCGCCGTGACACCCGGTGACGTGGTGCTGGTGAAAGGCTCGCTCGGCATGCGCATGAAGGCGATCGTGACGGCCATCGAGGCGCTCGCCGCGTCGGACCGCCGCGCCGCGAACGGGGGCTGAGCCGATGCTGTACAACCTGCTCGCCCCGCTCGCCGACACCAACCAAATGTTCAACGTGTTCCGGTACCTGACCTTCCGGACCGGCGGCGCCACCATGACCGCGCTGCTGATCGCGTTCGTGCTCGGCCCGTCGCTGATCCGCTGGCTGAAGAGCCGGCAGCGGGGCGGCCAGCCGATTCGCGAGGACGGTCCGGAGAGCCACCTGCTCACCAAGAAGGGGACGCCCACCATGGGCGGCCTGCTGATCCTGATCGGCCTCAGCGTCTCCACCCTGCTGTGGGCGAACCTGGCCAACCCCTACGTCTGGTCGGTGCTGCTGGTCACCATCGGCTTCGGGGCGATCGGCTTCGGCGACGACTGGCTGAAGCTGACTCGCCGCAACTCCAAGGGGCTGCCGGGCAAGCTGAAGCTGGCGTTCCAGATCGCCATCGGCACCGCCGCGACACTGGCGATCTCGTCGGCCATGGCGGAGCCGCTGACCTTCCGGCTGGCGGTGCCGTTCTTCAAGGACGTGCTGATCCAGCTGTCCTGGTTCTTCGTGCCGTTCGCGGTGTTCGTGATGGTCGGCGCCTCCAACGCCGTCAACCTGACCGACGGCCTCGACGGGCTGGCGATCGTGCCGGTGATGATCGCCGGCGCCTGCTTCGCGCTGATCGCCTATCTATCCGGCAACGCGGTGTTCGCCAACTACCTGCAGATCCACCATGTGCCGGGCGCCGGCGAACTGGCGGTGCTGTGCGGCGCGCTGGTCGGTGCCGGGCTCGGCTTCCTGTGGTTCAACGCGCCGCCGGCCATGGTGTTCATGGGCGACACCGGCTCGCTCTCGCTCGGTGGCGCGCTCGGCGCCATCAGCGTGGTCACCAAGCACGAGCTGGTACTGGCGATCATCGGCGGGCTGTTCGTGCTGGAGACGGTCTCGGTGATCGTCCAGGTGGCCTCGTTCAAGCTGACCGGCCGGCGGGTGTTCCGCATGGCGCCGCTGCACCATCACTTCGAGAAGAAGGGGTGGCAGGAGCCGACCATCGTCATCCGGTTCTGGATCATCGCCATCATCCTGGCGCTGGTCGGCCTCTCGACCCTGAAGCTGAGGTGACGGGATGCTGAACCTCGGCTTCGCGCGCGATCACACCTACGCGGTGATGGGCCTCGGCAAGTCCGGGGCGGTCGCCGCGCGTGCGCTCGCGGCGGCCGGGGCGACGGTATTGGCCTGGGACGACTCCGACGACCGGCGCTCGGCGTTGCGGGGTGTCGCCGGGGTCACCGTCGTCGATCTTGCGGCGCGCGGGTTCGCGGACGTCGACGCCCTGGTGCTGTCACCCGGCATCCCGCACACCCACCCGCAACCGCATCCCGCCGCCGCCGCCGCCAAGGCCGCCGGCGTGCCGATCGTCGGCGACGTCGAGCTGCTGCTGCGCGCCCTCCCCGACCGCCGGCTGGTCGCGATCACCGGCACCAACGGCAAGTCGACGACCACGGCGCTGATCGGTCACATCCTCGCCGGCGCCGGCGTCCCGGTGCAGGTCGGCGGCAACCTCGGTCGGCCGGCGCTGGAGTTCGGCGACCCCGGCGGCACCGGCGTGATCGTGCTCGAACTCAGCTCCTACCAGCTCGAGCTGACCCCGTCGCTGGCACCCACCGTGGCGGTCTGGCTGAACGTCACCCCCGACCACATCGACCGCCACGGCAACCTGGCCGGCTACGTCGCGGCCAAGCGCCGGATCTTCGCGCACCAGACCCCGAGCGGCCTCGCGGTGGTCGGCAACGACGACGACATCTCGCGCGACGTCGCCGACCGGCTGCGGCGCGACGGCCGCAAGGTCGTCGAGGTCTCGGGCGTCGGATCGGTGGTCGGCGGCGTCTACGCCGAGGGCGGCCGGCTGGTCGACGCCCGCTCGGGCCGGCCGGAAGCCGTGCTGGCGCTCGCCGAGGCACCGGCGTTGCCGGGCGAGCACAACGCCCAGAACGCCGCCGCGGCGTTCGCCGCCTGCGCGGCCCTGGGCCTTGACCGCGCGGCGATCGCCGCCGGCATCCGCAGCTTCCCCGGCCTGGCGCACCGCCAGGAGCGGGTGGCCGAAGCCGGCGGCGTGCTCTATGTCAACGATTCCAAGGCTACCAACGCCGACGCGGCGGCGCGGGCGCTGGCGTGCTACGGCGCGGTCTACTGGATCGCCGGCGGCCGCGGCAAGGAAGGCGGCGTCGCGCCGCTCGCCGGGTTCTTCCCGCGAATCCGGAAGGCCTACCTGATCGGCGAGACGGCCGAGGCTTTCGCCCGCCAGATCGGCGATTCCTGCCCCTGGATGGTGTCGCGCACCCTGGAGGCCGCCGTGCGTCAGGCGCATCTCGACGCCCGGGCTGACCGGCATCCGGACAGCGTCGTGCTGCTGTCGCCGGCGGCAGCCTCGTTCGACCAGTTTCCGAATTTCGAGGTCCGTGGCGACCGCTTCCGCGCGCTGGTGCTCGACCTGCTGGCCGGCAACGGCGACGCCGCGCCCGGCGAGCGGAGGGTGTGATGAGCGCGATCGCCCGGACCGACACCAGCGTCTTCGGCAAGTGGTGGTGGACCGTCGACCGCTGGACGCTCGGCGCGCTGTTCCTGCTGGTGCTGATCGGGGCGCTGCTGATCCTGGCGGCAAGCCCGCCGGTGGCCGAGCGCATTGGCCTCAACTCCTACCATTTCGTGCAACGCCAGTTCGTGTTCATGCCGCTGGCGCTGGCGGTGATGATCGGCGTCTCGCTGCTGACGCCGCTGCAGATCCGGCGACTCTCGGTGATCGGGTTCGTCGTGACGCTGGCCCTGCTGGCGGCGGTGCCGCTGGTCGGCAGCGAGATCAAGGGCGCCACCCGCTGGCTGTCGATCGCCGGCATGTCGATGCAGCCGAGCGAGTTCGCCAAGCCGTTCTTCGCGGTCGTCGCCGCCTGGATGTTCGCCGAGTGGCGGCGCGACGAGACCTTTCCCGGGCACCTGATCGCCATCGCGCTGTATCTGATGACCATCGCCCTCCTGCTCTCCCAGCCCGACCTCGGCATGACCGTGGTGGTGTCGGTGATCTGGTTCGGGCAGTTCTTCCTGGCCGGGTTGCCGATGGTGCTGGTGGTCGGCTTCATCGCCGCCGGCGTCCTTGGCCTGATCGGCTCGTACTTCCTGTTCCCGCACGTCTCCAGCCGGATCGACCGCTTTCTCGACCCGTCGGCTGGCGACAGCTACCAGGTCGACCGCTCGATCGAGGCGTTCATGAACGGCGGGCTGATCGGCACCGGTCCCGGCGAGGGCACCGTCAAGGCCTACCTTCCGGACGCCCACGCCGACTTCATCTTCGCGGTCGCCGGCGAGGAGTTCGGCGGTCTCGCCTGCCTGGTGATCATCGCGCTCTACGCCTTCGTGGTGCTGCGCGGCTACGCCCGGCTGCTGGGCGAGCAGAGCCTGTTCGTGCTGCTGGCCGGCACCGGGCTGCTGACCCAGTTCGCCCTGCAGGCGCTGGTCCACATGGCCTCGGCGGTGCACCTGATGCCGGCCAAGGGCATGACCCTGCCGTTCGTCAGCTACGGCGGCTCCTCGCTGGTGGCGCTGGGGATCGGCATGGGCATGGCGATCGCCCTGACCCGCAAGCGCTTCGGCGGGGAGGATCTGCCGTGAGCGCGCAGCCCCTCGACGCCCGGCCGATTCTGGTCGCCGCCGGCGGCACCGGTGGCCATGTGTTCCCGGCCAAGGCGCTGGCCGAGGCGCTGCTGGCGCGCGGCCATCGGGTGGCGCTGGTGACCGATCGGCGCGGCACCGCCTTCGAGACCGTCGGCGGCGCGCTGGACGTGCACCGGATCCGCGCCGCCGGCATCGCCGGCCGCGGGCTGCTGGCCAAGGCACACGCGGGCGTCGAACTGCTGCTCGGCTATTTCGAGGCGCGCCGGCTGGTCCGCGCGCTTCGGCCGGTGGCGGTGGTCGGGTTCGGCGGTTACGCCAGCGTTCCGACCGTGCTGGCCGCCGCCGCCCGCGGCGTTCCCGTCATCCTGCACGAACAGAACGCGGTGCTGGGCCGGGCGAACCGCCTGCTGGCGCCCCGGGCCGCCGCCATCGCCGTGTCCTTCGCCGAGGTCGAGAAGGTCGGCGCCGGCGACCGCCGCAAGCTGGTACTGACCGGCAACCCGGTCCGCGAGGCGATCCGCGACTTGCGCGACGCGGTCCTGCCGCCGCTCGCCCCGACGGCGCCGATCGACCTCCTGGTCACCGGCGGCAGCCAGGGCGCCAGCGTGTTCGCCGAGCTGGTGCCAGCGGCGATCGCCGGCCTGCCGGAAGCGCTGCGCGCCCGCCTCCGGCTGTCCCAGCAGGCCCGCGAGGGCGAACGCGAGGGCGTGGTCGCCGCCTACCGCTCGCTCGGCGTCGCCGCCGACGTGCGCCGCTTCTTCGACGACATGCCGGCACGGCTGGCGGCGGCGCGGCTGCTGATCTGCCGCTCCGGCGCCTCGACCGTCGCCGAGAACACGGTCGCCGGCCGCCCGGCCCTGCTGATCCCCTACCCGCACGCCATCGACGATCATCAGAGCGCCAACGCCCGTGCCATCGCGGCCGCCGGCGGCGCCCTGGTGCTGCCGCAGGCGTCCAGCGACGCCAGCACGCTGGCGGCGCAGCTCATCCGACTGCTCGGCGATCCCGCCGCCCTCGCCACCATGGCGGCGGCGGCACGGGCCGCCGGGGCGCCGGACGCGGTCGACCGGCTGGCCGACTTGGTCGAGCGCCACGCCGGGGCCGAGCCGGGGCCGAGCCACGGCCACGGCGCCGCCGCCACCACCGCCACGACCGCCCGGAGGGCCGCCGCGTGAGACAGCTTCCGCTCTCCATCGGGACCATCCATTTCGTCGGCATCGGCGGCATCGGCATGAGCGGGATCGCCGAGATCCTGCACAACCTCGGCTACACCGTCCAAGGCAGCGACATCGCCGAGAACCCGAGCGTCAAGCGCCTGAAGGGGCTGGGCGTGCCGGTGTTCATCGGCCACGCCGCCGGCAACGTCGACGACGCGTCGATCCTGGTCGTCTCGACCGCCATCAAGGGCGACAACCCGGAGGTCGCGGCGGCGCGCAGCCGGATGCTGCCGATCGTTCACCGCGCCGAAATGCTGGGCGAGCTGATGCGGCTGAAATGGTCGATCGCCGTCGCCGGCACGCACGGCAAGACCACCACGACGTCGCTGATCGCGGCGGTGCTGACCGGCGCCGAGCTCGACCCGACGATCATCAACGGCGGCATCATCAACGCCATCGGCACCAACGCCCGGCTCGGCGCCGGCGACTGGATGGTGGTGGAATCCGACGAATCCGACGGCAGCTTCGTGAAGCTGCCCGCCACCATCGCCGTGGTCACCAACATCGACCCCGAGCACCTGGACTTCCACGGCTCGTTCGAGAACCTCCAGAAGGCCTTCGAGTCGTTCGTCCAGAACATCCCATTCTACGGCTTCGCGGCGATGTGCCTGGACCACCCGACGGTGCAGGCCCTGATCCCGCGGGTTTCGGACCGCCGCATCGTCACCTACGGCTTCAGCCCGCAGGCCGACGTGCGCGGCGTCGACGTCGAGATCACCGCCGCCGGCTCGCGCTTCACCGCCGTGATCGCCGACCGCACCCACACCTCCGAACGGCGGCTCGAGAACCTGCTGCTGCCGATGTACGGCCAGCACAACGTCCAGAACGCGCTCGCCGCCATCGCCGTGGCCAACGAGATGGGGTTGCCGGACGACGTCGTGACGGCGTCGCTGCAGGCCTTTGCCGGGGTCAAGCGCCGCTTCACCAGGATCGGCGAGGCCGGCGGCATCAGCGTGATCGACGACTACGGCCACCACCCGGTGGAAATCTCGGCGGTGCTGTCGGCCGCCCGCGCCGCCTCAGGTGCCGGTCGGGTGATCGCGGTGGTGCAGCCGCATCGCTACACCCGGCTGCGCGACCTGTTCGAGGATTTCTGCACCTGCTTCAACGATGCCGACGCGGTGATCGTCGCCGACGTTTACGCCGCCGGCGAAGCGCCGATCCCCGGCTTCGACCGCGACGCCATGGTCGAGGGGCTGCGGGCGCGCGGCCATCGCCGGGTGCAGGCCCTGGCCGACCCGGTCGAGCTGGCGGCGCAGGTCTCCGACCTCGCCCGCAGCGGCGACATGGTCGTCTGCCTTGGCGCCGGCAGCATAACCAACTGGGCCCAGGCGCTGCCCGAGCAGCTCCGCCACATCCAGGGCGCGGGAGGTGACGCGTGATCACCCTGACCACCCAACGGCACCGCAAGCCCATGACCCATCTCATCGAGCGCCTGCCCCCGGTGCGCGGCGAGTACCGCGCCGACGCACCGGTCGCGCAACTCACCTGGTTCCGGGTCGGCGGCCCGGCCGAGGTGCTGTTCCGCCCGGCCGACGAGGCCGACTTGGTCGACTTCCTGGCGGGCCTGCCGGGCGACGTCCCGGTCACCGTGCTCGGCGTCGGCTCCAACACGCTGATCCGCGACGGCGGCGTGGCGGGCGTGGTGATCCGGCTCGGCAAGGGGTTCGCCGACGCCCGTGTCGACGGCGACCGAGTGATTGCCGGCGGCGGGGCGCTCGACGTCACCGTCGCCGCCACCGCCCAGCGCGCCGGCCTGACCGGGCTCGAGTTCCTCTCCGGGATTCCCGGCACCATCGGCGGCGCGCTGCGCATGAACGCCGGCGCCTACGGCTGCGAGATCCGGGACGTGCTGGTCTCGGCCCGCGCCGTCGATCCGCTCGGCCACGTCCGCACCCTGGTCGCCGGCGAGATGGCGCTCGGCTACCGCCACTGCGGTGTTCCCGAGGACTGGGTCTTCACCAGCGCGACGCTGCGGGTCCGCCCGGGCGACCCGGCGACCATCGCCCAGGCGATGGCGGACATCCGCGACGCCCGCGAGGAGACCCAGCCCCGGCGCGTGCGCACCGGCGGGTCGACCTTTGCCAACCCCGAGGGCCGCAAGGCGTGGCAGCTGATCGACGCCGCCGGCTGCCGTGGCCTGCAGATCGGCGGCGCCCAGGTGTCGGAGAAGCACTGCAACTTCCTGCTCAACACCGGTGACGCCACCGCCGCCGAGATCGAGGCGCTCGGCGAGGAGGTCCGGCGCCGGGTGCTGGCGAGCAGCGGCATCGAGCTGCGCTGGGAAATCCGCCGGGTCGGCGTGGCCAGCGCCGCGCACGGAAGCGCGTCATGAACCGCGCCGAGACCCACGTGGCGGTCCTGATGGGCGGCTGGTCGCCGGAACGCGAGGTATCGCTGTCGTCCGGGCGGGAATGCGCCAAGGCATTGCGCGAGGCCGGCTGGCGGGTGACCGAGATCGACGTCGACCGCCGGATCGCCGCCGAGCTGGCGGCGGTGAAGCCGGACGTGGTGTTCAACGCCCTGCATGGGCCGGTCGGCGAGGACGGCACCATCCAGGGGCTGCTGAACATCCTCGGCATTCCCTACACGCACTCCGGCGTGCGGGCCTCGGCCGTCGCCATGGACAAGCCGACCGCCAAGGACGTGTTCGCCCGCCACGGCCTGCGCTGCCCCGAGGGCAAGGTCGTCACGCTCGCCGATTTCGACGCCGGCGAGCCGATGGCGCCGCCCTACGTGGTCAAGCCGATCGACCAGGGGTCGAGCGTCGGGGTCCACATCGTGCGGGAAGGCGACAATTACCGGCCGACCGCCGAGGGCTGGCCGTTCGGCGACACGGTGCTGGTGGAGCGCTACGTCGCCGGCCGCGAGTTGACCGTGGCGGTGTGGGACGGCGAGGCCCTGGAGGTCACCGAGATCACCTCGTCGCGCGGCTTCTACGACTACGAGGCCAAGTACGCCGCCGGCGGCTCGCTGCACCTGCTGCCGGCACCGATCCCCGAGCCGATCCGCCGGCTGGCGATGGACAGCGCCGCCGCGGCGCACCGCGCGCTCGGCTGCCGGGGCATCAGCCGCGCCGACTTCCGGTACGACGATACCGCCGGCCAAGCGGGCGAGCTGTACCTGCTCGAGATCAACACCCAGCCCGGCATGACGCCGACCTCGCTGGTGCCGGAGCAGGCGGCGCATCTCGGCATCGCGTTCCCCGAGCTGGTGTCCCGAATGGTGGAGGGTGCGCGATGCGATCGCTGATCGGAGGCACCCGCAAGACCGGACCGGCGCCGCGGCCGCGCCGGCGCGCCCGCCCAGACTGGCTGGCGCCGGTGGCGCGCTGGACCGCCGGCGCGGTGGTACTGGCCGGGCTCGGCGGCGCCATCGGCTGGACCGTCGAATCCGGCCACGCCATCCGGATCTGGGAGACCGGGGTCGAGGGCCTGCATCGGCTCACCGCCGACGCCGGACTGGCCGTCGACGACATCCTGGTGGCCGGCCGCGACGAGACCGATCCGCAGGACCTGCTGGAGGTCATCGGCATCGAACGCGGAGCCCCGATCCTGCAGGTCGACCTGGACGCGCTGCGCGAGCGCGTCACCGCCCTGCCCTGGGTCAAGAGCGCTCGCGTCGAGCGGCACCTGCCGGACACCCTGTTCATCGAGCTGACCGAACGCCGGCCGCTGGCGCTCTGGCAGCGCCACCGCGCCCTCGCCTTGGTCGACGAGGACGGGGTGGTGATCCCGGACCGCGAGCTCGGCCGGTTCTCGAGCCTGCCGATCGTCATCGGCGACGGCGCGCCGGAACGGGCCCGCGACGCGATCGCCATGCTGGCGGGAGAGCCCGACCTGCTGACCCGGGTCCGGGCGCTGACCTGGATCGGCGACCGGCGCTGGACAATCCGGCTCGACGACCTGCAGGGCGGCGGCATCGACGTGCAGTTGCCGGAGAGCGGCGCCGCCGCCGCCTGGTCGCAGCTCGCCGTGATGGATCGCGACCACGGCGTGCTGAAGCGCGACGTGACCGCCGTCGACCTGAGGATACCGAACCAACTGATCGTGCGGGTGCCTTCCGACCCGACCGCGCCGGTCGCCAAGCCCGGCAAGAACACGTGAGACAATCGAGAAAGCGCTAGGGAACCCAGTGAGAAAACCCCTCGGCAAGACACGAAGTGGACTGGTCGCCGCGCTCGACATCGGGTCGAGCAAGGTGTGCTGCTTCGTGGCCAGGATCGGCGAACCCTCGTCGAATCCGCTGCTGGCCCGCGCCAGCGGCGTGCCGGCAGGCTCGATCCGGGTCGCCGGCATCGGCCACCAGATCTCGCGGGGCGTGAAAAACGGCCAGATCGTCGACATCGACCAGCTCGAGGCCTCGATCCTGAACGCCGTCCACGCCGCCGAGAAGATGGCCGGCGAGACGCTGCGCGGGGTGGTCGTCAACCTGTCCGGCGGCTGGCCGGTGTCGCGGACCGTCGGGGTGGAGGTGTCGATCGCCGGCCACGAGGTCGGCGAGGCCGATCTGCGCCGGGTGCTCGACCAGTGGCGCGGCCTGGACGGCCTCGAGGACCGCGACCTGATCCACTCGATCCCGGTCGGGTTCACCATCGATGGCGCCAACGGCATCCGCGACCCGCGCGGCATGTACGGCCAGAACCTCGGCGCCCACATGCACGTCGTCACCGCCGGCGCCGGTGCGGTGCGGACCCTGACCACGGTGATCGAGCGCTGCCACCTCGACCTCGAGGCCCTGGTGATCTCGCCCTACGCGTCCGGCCTCGCCACCCTGGTCGACGACGAGATGGACCTCGGCGTCACGGTCGTCGACATGGGCGGCGGCACCACCAGCTTCGCGGTGTTCTACGACGGCAACGTCGTGCACACCGACGTGGTCCCGATCGGCGGCAACCACGTCACCAACGACATCGCCCGCGGGCTGTCGACGCCGGTGCTCGCCGCCGAGCGGATCAAGACCCTGTACGGCAGCGCCCTGCCGTCGCCGCTCGACGACCAGGAAACCATCGACGTCCCGACGATCGGCGAGGACGACCACTCGCAGCCGAACCACCTCGCCAAGTCGCTGCTGGTCGGCATCGTGCGGCCGCGCATCGAGGAGACCTTCGAGCTGGTGCGCTCGCGCCTCGAAGCCAGCGGCTACGACCGGGTCGCCGGCCGCCGCGTCGTACTGACCGGCGGCGCCAGCCAGCTTCCGGGCGTGCGCGAGCTGGCCCAGCTGGTGCTCGACAAGCAGATCCGCATGGGCCGTCCGACCCGCGTGCAGGGCCTGGCGGAAGCCGCCGGCGGCCCCGCCTTCGCGACCTGCGCCGGGCTGCTGGCCTACGCCGCCGACCCGCATCTCGACGCGACCCGGCTAGCGCCGGCGCCGCAGCCCGTTCCGACCGGCCTCGCCGGCCGGGTCGGCTCCTGGTTCCGGGAGCATTTCTGATGCGCCCCGCGATCACGCCGATCCGCAGTCCAGAACCCGCCAGTCCCAAACCCGTCGGCGCCGGCCCGCGCCGCCGCATGGCCAGGGTCGACCGAACCCCCGTCGGCGATCCCCTGACCGGTCCGCCCGGGTGCCGCCCGCCACCCGTACAGAACAGCCGCGGCGCAGGCCGCCGTTTTCCCCGAATCGAGATCCCTCACCCCCGGAGGCCCCTATGACCATCAACATCACGCTCCCCCAGGAGGACAACGAGATGAAGCCGCGCATCGTCGTCATCGGCGTCGGTGGCGCCGGCTGTAACGCCGTCAACAACATGATCCGGTCGAACCTGGAGGGCGTCGAGTTCGTCGCCACCAACACCGACGCCCAGGCCCTCAAGCAGTCGCTCGCCGACCGCCGCCTGCAGCTCGGCTCCGAGGTCACCCGCGGGCTCGGGGCCGGCTCGCGTCCCGACGTCGGCCGGGCGGCGGCGGAGGAGTCGATCGACCAGATCCTGGAGCACCTCGGCGACAGCAACATGTGCTTCATTACCGCCGGCATGGGCGGCGGCACCGGCACCGGCGCGGCACCGGTGATCGCCCAGACGGCGCGCGAGCGCGGCATCCTGACGGTCGGCGTGGTCACCAAGCCGTTCCACTTCGAGGGTCACCACCGGATGCGGACCGCCGAGGCCGGCATCGAGGAGCTGACCCAGTACGTCGACACCCTGATCATCATCCCGAACCAGAACCTGTTCCGGGTGGCGAATGAGAAGACAACCTTCGCCGACGCCTTCAACATGGCCGACGACGTCCTGCACTCGGGCGTGCGCGGCGTCACCGACCTGATGATCATGCCGGGCCTGATCAACCTCGACTTCGCCGACATCCGCACGGTGATGAGCGAGATGGGCAAGGCGATGATGGGCACCGGCGAGGCGTCGGGCGAGAAGCGCGCCATCGACGCCGCCGAGGCGGCGATCAACAACCCGCTGCTCGAGGACACCACGATGAAGGGGGCCAAGGGCGTGCTCATCAACATCACCGGCGGCTTCGACATGACGCTTTTCGAGGTCGACGAGGCGGCCAACCGGATCCGCGAGGAGGTCGATTCCGACGCCAACATCATCTTCGGCTCGACCTTCGACGAGAAGATGGACGGCATGATGCGGGTGTCGGTGGTCGCCACCGGCATCGCCACCGAGGGCCAGGCCATCAAGCCGCGCCCGCAGCTCTCGCTGGTCCGCGCCCAGGCCGCCCGGATCGCCGAGAAGGCGGCCCAGGCCGAAGCCTCGTCGCCGATGCCGATCACCGCCCAGGGCGTCGGCCACGGCGTGACCCAGACCGTGCCACAGCCGGCGGCCGCGGTGTCGGCGATGTCGACCCTCGACATCAGCCGGCAGGCCGCCAGCGGCATCGGCGAGTTGACCATGCCGGACATGCCGTCCGCCGCCGAGGCGCACGGCGCGCTGGCGCTCGACCTGCTCGACAGCCAGCACGAATCCGACGCCGGAATCGCCCAGGCCCAGCCGTCGGTCGACGAGCGGCCGTTCATCGCCCCGGCGGCCCAGGTGCCGCCGCGGCGCGCCGAGACCGCGCCGCGCACCGCCGACGCGTTCCGCGCCAGCGACCTGGTGAACGCCGCCCCGCGGCCGGAACCGGCTCGCGGCCGTGGCCAGAGCCTGTTCCGGCAGATCACCGGCCTCGGCCTGAAGGCCGACAAGCCGGAGCCGGCACCGGCAGCGGCACCGGCAGCGGCACCGCGCGTCGAGGCCCAGCGGCCGGCCGCCCAGCCGCCGCAGGCGCAGCCGTCGCAGGCCCCGCAGCCGCGCCTCGGCGCGCTGAACCCAGGCGACCGCGTGCGGCCGAGCCAGTCGGAAGACGAGATGCTCGACATCCCGGCCTTCCTGCGCCGGCAGGCGAACTGAGGAGCCTGCGCCGGCGGGCGAACTGAGGAGAACGTCGCGGATCGCCTTGCAACCCATTGGAATCCGCGACGTTTCACCGTAACACTCGGTAACAAAGAGTGAATTGAGAGCCCCGGCAGGTGTTGCTACATCTACCGGGGCTTCTTTTCGAGTCCCGATGCTCGACGCCCAAAACGGCATCCGGAAGGCGAACGAATGGCAACCAGGACACAGTTTTCCGGCGGGTACCCGACCGGGCTTCGGCAGAAGACGCTGAAGCGCGCGATCCCCTGCCGCGGTGTCGGCCTGCATTCCGGCGCGACCGTCTCCATGCTGCTGCGCCCGGCCGAGGCCGACCGCGGCATCCGCTTCCTGCGCACCGACGTTACCGACCGCGATCCCTGGATCGCAGCCCGCTACGACCAGGTCGTGGACACCCGGCTGTGCACCGTGATCGGCAACGATGACGGCGTGCGCGTCGGCACCATCGAGCACCTGATGGCGGCGCTGGCCGGCTGCGAGATCGACAACGCGGTGATCGAGATCGACGCCGCCGAGGTGCCGGTCATGGACGGCTCCTCCGAACCCTTCGTGTTCCTGATCGAGTGCGCCGGCACGGTGGAGCTGAACGCCCCGCGGCGCGCCATCCAGGTCCGCAAGCCGGTGACTGTCGGCGACTCCCGGCGCGGCCTGACCCTGTCGCCCGCCGACGCCTTCTCGGTCGATTTCGAGATCGACTTCGCCAGCCCGGTGGTGTCGCACTCGACCCTCGACGTCCGACTGGTCAACGGCACATTCAAGCGCGAGATCGCCAAGGCCCGCACCTTCGGCTTCCTCAAGGACGCCGAGAAGCTGCGCGCCATGGGCCTGGCGCTTGGCGGCTCGTTGGAGAACACCGTGGTGGTCGACGGCGACCGCGTGCTGAACGAGGAAGGCCTGCGCTTCGACGACGAGTTCGTGCGCCACAAGGTGCTGGACTGCGTCGGCGATCTGTATCTGGCCGGCGCCCCGATCCTGGGCCGGGTGACCGCTACCAAGTCCGGCCACCACACCAACAACGAGGCGCTGCGCGCCCTGTTCGCCGACCCGACCGCCTACGCCATGGTCGGGATGCCGGAGTCCGCGACCGCCTACGCCGAGGCGCTGCCGGCTACGGCCTGAAGCTCGCAGCAGACGACGCCGTGATCCGCGAGGAAGAGCGGCCCATCGGCAGGGTGCCAGTTCGGCCGACATCCCTCCTGGACGTTCTCGCGGGTTTGACGCCGATCGATGACGAGGTCCTGGCCGTCGAGGATCGACCTGCCGAACCCGCTATTCCAGTAGCTATTCCATTCCTATTTCGGTGACTATTTCGGTGCCTAATACCAATCTGCGCTGATTAAAACCCATGAGCCCACTTCCTGGTGCCGATGGACATGATGGCCCACGGTTGTTCGACGAGCTTGTTCCAGGCGTCGGCGCTGAGGTCGACGATGTCCTCGAAGGAGGCGGTGTCGAATTTGAAGTGCAACGGTCTGTGGCTTGGTCTGCTCATCGGCGACTAGCTTGCGGAAGACTTCGTTCGGTGTGAGGAAATCGAGGATTTTTCGGGGTCTGTCGTTGAGGCGCTCGGCAATGTCATTGAGGTGCAGCTGGGAGTGGCCGCTGAGATCGGTGCCTTTGGGGAAATACTGCCGGATCAAGCCATTGGCGTTTTCGTTGCTGGGTCGCTGCCATGGGCTGTAGGGGTCGGCGAAGTAGACCTTGATGCCGGTGTTCTGCGTCAGCTCGGCGTGGCGGGCCATTTCGGTCCCGCGGTCGTAGGTAAGCGTCTTGCGCAATGTCGCGGGGATGGCATCGAAGGCGCGCTCGAAAGCACAGCGGGTGGTGTCAGAATCAAGCGCCTCCATGCGGGCGAGCAGAACAAGGCGGCTGGTGCGTTCGACCAGGGTACCGACGGCCGAGCGATTTGCCGCCCCCTTGATCAGGTCGCCCTCCCAATGGCCGGGGATCAGCCGTTGGACGACGTCTTCGGGCCTGGCCGCGATCTTGACATCGTCGGTGACGAAGCCGCACCGATCGGTACCGCGCGATCGTGGGTATTTCGGTGGTGGGTATTTCGGTGACAGTGGTGAGGTGCACCCCGACGCTGAGACACGGAAATCAGTGACAGTTCTCGGTGAGCGCGACAGCAGCCGGGTATTTCGGTGACAGGTATTTCGGTGACAGTGCATTAAATTGACGGCGCCCATTCCTGTCGTCATGATGCCCGTATGGCCCGTTTGGCGCGCACGGTTGTCCCCGGCATCCCGCACCACGTCACGCAGCGTGGCAACGGCCGGGCGCCGACCTTCTTCGCGGACGCCGACTACCGCTTCTACCTGGAGCGGCTCGGGGAGCGTTGCCGTGCGGCCGGGGTCGGCGTGTGGGCCTGGGTGCTGATGCCGAACCACGTCCACATGATCCTCACCCCGGCGGACGAGGACGGCCTCCGGCGCGCTCTTTCCCGTGTGCACCGCGCCCACGCCGGGCGGATCCACGCGCGGCTCGGGCGCAGCGGGCATTTCTGGCAGGGCCGGTTCGGCTGCGTGGCGATGGACGAGGCGCACCTGATGGCGGCGCTCCGGTACGTGGCGCTCAACCCGGTGCGCGCCGGCCTCGTCGAGCGGCCGGAGGACTGGCCGTGGTCGAGCGTGCACGCCCAGCTCGGCCGCGTCGCCGGGGATGGGGTGACCGACACCGTGCCGGTCCGCGAGCGCTACCCCGACTTCGCCGCCCTGGTCGCGGCGGGCGACGACGCCGAGGGCTTTCAGGCCCTGCGGCGGGCCGAGAGCATCGGCCGGCCGGTCGGAGACGCCGGCTTCCTCGAGCGCCTGGAGGCGCTCACCGGGCGTCGTCTGAAGCGGGAGAAGCCGGGGCCGAAGGCGAAGACGAGTGCACTGTCACCGTAATTTGTCACCGTAATTTCGACAAGTGGTAACGGCCAGCCAAGGCGTTCGATAACGTCGGTTGGCAGATGCCGCACAGCTCGGCCAACTCGTCCTGGGTCATGCGCCACAGTCGCCGGTGGTGCTTGATGTCCAGGGCGACGACGGGAGGCACCAGGCCGCCGCCGAACTCGTCCAGTCGGGTTCGCATTCAACGCCCCAGTCCTGTAGTTTCCCGGCTACACCCACAGTCGATGGATCTGGCCTATGACGTCTCACCCGACAATGACCGGCCTCGTTGGTGTGGCTTGCCTCCTGACGGTCGGTGGGCTGGTGCTCGCAGGCTCCCCCTGCAGGGCCACGGCGCAGGAGCCGGAACCCGTCTGGCAGCTACGGCTTGGCGCCGGCGCAATGGTCCGTCCGGACTACGAGGGCAGCGACGACTACGAGATCACGGCGCTGCCGATGATCAACATCAGTTACCGGGACCGCGTGTTCCTGGAAGGGCCGATGCTCGGCGCCAACCTGCTCAACCTAAAGGGACCCCGTCCGGGGGACCGGCTGCAGGCCGGCCCGGTGCTGCGGTACCGGATGGGCCGCGACCAGGATGACAACGACGCGCTCCGCGGGCTCGGCGATGTCGACGGCTCGTTCGAGGTCGGCGGCTTCGTCAACTATGGCCTCGGCCCGCTTTCGGCCGGGCTGACCGTCTTCCAGGATGCCGGTGACGGTCACGAGGGACTGACCGTGGAACTCAAAGGCGGCTACCGCCACGGCTTCGACGAGAACTGGTCGATGCGCGCCACGGTCTCGGCGACCTGGGCCGACGACAGCTACACCCAATCCTATTTCGGCATCGACGCCGCGCAGTCGCTCCGCAGCGGTTACCAGGAATACGGCGCCGAAGCCGGTTTCAAGGACGTCGGCCTGTCCCTCGGCCTCGACTACGCGCTGAGCGACAGCTGGGCTGTCTCCGGCCAGGTCGGCTACACGCGGCTCCTCGGCGATGCCGCCGACAGCCCGATCGTGGCCGATGAGGGCTCGGCCAACGCGTTCTCAGCCGGGATCTTTGTCGGCTACCGGTTCTAGATCCAGTCGCCGCCCGACCGGCCCCCGCGCCGCCAGCGCCTCCACGGCGCCTCGCCAGCGTTAGAAAGATATATCCCGTAGGGATATAGTTACTCAGTTAACACTGCCAAACAGCATTTGAAAACAATAGGTTAATGCCAGTTTAAACGGGCGAAAGCCCGTGTTAAAACGTAAGCATACGATGAGCACCGCGGCGTGATCGGGTGCGGCGACGGCGGTTTTGGATCAAGCTGTTCCGCTGCGCCGGCTCAGGCAGCCTTGGCTTCGCGGTTCGCCTTCCAGTTCCACGGCAGCAGTTCCGGGAGGCGGCGCTGCGGGATATCGGCGATGCGGTCGAGGGCGTCGGCGAGCCATGCCTGGGGATCGATGTCGTTGAGCTTGGCGGTGTTGATCAGCGTGGCCATGGCGGCCGCGCGTTCGGCGCCGCGCTGCGATCCGGCGAACAGCCACGACTTTCTGCCGAGGGCAAAGCCGCGCAGCGCCCGCTCGGCGGCATTGTTGGTCAGGCAGATCCGGCCGTCCTCGATGAACCGGGCAAAGCCGTCCCAGCGCCGGAGCATGTAGTCGATCGGCCCGGCGACGGCGGCCGAGCGCGACAGCTTCGCGCGCTCTTCGCGTAGCCAGGTCTCCAACTCGGCCAGGATCGCCTTGCTCTCCGCCTCGCGAACCTGCAGGCGCTCCTCGGCACTCAGGCCGTTGATGGCGCGCTCGATATCGAACAGCGCGTCGATGCGCCTGACCGCCTCCAGCGCGATCGGCAAGATCACTTTCGCCATCCGGCCACGCCGGGCGTTGGCCGCGATGTCGGCCAGCTCGAAGAACTCCCGCCTCGCATGCGCCCAGCACAGTACCGCCGTGATCTTCCCCGCCGGGCGGGACGGGTCGTAGAAGCCGTTGTATCCGCTATAGGCGTCCACCTGCAGGATTCCGGCATAGAGTCGCGCAGGTGAGCTTGCGGATGCTCGCCGCGCCGGTCGGCCGAGGCGTAGTAGAGGGCGGCCGGCGGCCCTGTTCCCTCGGCATCCGGGCCGCCGAACGGCCGGTCGTCGCGGACATAGGTCCAGATCCGCCCCGTCGTCGTCTTGCCCTTGGCCAGGATCGGCACCGTGGTGTCGTCGCCATGCAGCCGCCCGGCGGCCAGGACATGCGCCTCGATGAGCGCATGCAGCGGCTGCAGCGCGAAGGTGCACGCACCCACCTGGTCAGCCAGCGTCGAGACGCTCAGCTAGATCCCCTCGCGCCGGTAGCGCTCGCTCTGCGGTTCAGCGGCTGATGCTGGCCGAACTTCTCGAACAGGATCATTGCCAGCAGGCTCGACCCGGCAAAGCCGCGCGGCGTCACCCGGAACGGCGCCGGCGGCTGGGTGATCTTCTCGCACTGCCGGCAGGAGAACTTCTCCCGCACCGTCTGGATCACCTTCCACGTCCGCGGCACCACCTCCAACGTCTCGCTGACGTCCTCGCCGAGCTTGCAGAGGTCGCCCGACCCGCAGCACGGGCAGCTCTGCGGTGCGGCGATGACCACGCGCTCGCGCGGCAGGTGCTCGGGGAACGGCTTGCGTGCCGGCCGGCGGCGCTGCTGCGGAGCCACCGGCGTGCCGAGGCTCGCCTCATCCGCGGCCGCCGCGTCCTCGGTGGCGCTGGCCTCCAGGTCCTCGAGCTGCAGTTCCAGCTGGTCGAGCAGCCGCGCCTTGCGCTCCGAACTCACCCCGTAGAGCTCGCGCCGCAGCTTCTCGATCTCCAGCTTCAGATGCGCGATCAGCGCCTCGTTGGCGGAGCGGATCGCCTTGGCGCCAGCCGCCTCCGCCTTGGCAGCATCCGCAAGACCCTGCGCCTCGATGCGCGCGGCGCGCTCGGCGACGATCATCGCGTGCGCGGCGGCGAGGTTCGACGGGAGCGGAGCGGCTATGGTGTCCATAGCAGAATCGAATCATATCCGCTCCCCGGCGCCAAGCCGGAACCTCATCCAACCGACGTCGGACGCCGGGTTTTCTGCGGGTTGCGCTAGTCGATGCCTTCCAGGAGATAGCCCAGCTGCCCCGGCGTGATCGCCACCACCCCGTTCGCCGGCGACGGCCAGATGAAGCGGCCCCGCTCCAGCCGCTTGGTGAACAGGCAGGCACCCTAGCCGTCGTGCCAGATCACCTTCAAAAGATCGCCCCGGCGGCCGCGGAAGCAGAACAGATGGCCGCCCAGCGGATTGCGCCGCAGCACCTCCTGGACCTGCAGCGCCAGGCCGGGGAAGCCTCGGCGCATGTCGGTGTGGCCGGTCGCCAGCCACACCCGCACCCCGCTCGGAACCGGGATCATGGCTGCTGCTCCAGAACCGCCAGCAGGACCCGCAGCGGCCGCGGATCGAAGTCCGGACCGACCACCACGCGCCGGCCGCTCGCGCACGCAACCTCCATGCGCCCGCCGCTGCTGCCCGAGCCGCCGGCCCACGGATACTCGGGCAAGACAACCGCCGGCACGAACCCGTCCAGCGGGCCGCTGCCCAGACGGCCCTCGCGGTAGGCCTTGCGCCAGGCGAACAGCAGCCCACCGGACAGACCGTAGCGCCGCGCCGTCGTCGACGCGTGGCGCGGACGCGAGAAGCTCTCCTCCACGATCCGAAGCTTCTCCGCATCGCTCCAACGCCGGCGACGGCCGGTATCGACGACCTCGAGGCGGCTGACATGATGACTGTCGGTATCGATATCCATACCGACAGTCAGCTATCGAAAGCCTCCGCGTCGCAAGGCGGCCTACACCGGGTGCTTACGTAATTCCGGATAAGATGTCCGACCCGCGGAACCGAAACCCTTGTTCACCTCCCTGCGAAAGGTGCTCCGGCGCGAATCGCTATAAATATTTTCTTCAATATATTGTTGGTGTTCTCTGTGATAATAAAATTATTACTGTTATTCATATAGCATTCCACGTTCTATCTTCGTCAAATAAGGCAACAATGCGACAGCATAACCACAGGACAAACGATATTGGTGCGTTTTATATGCGTTCTCTGACAGAATTTACTGGCTAGTTCGTTCATCTGGCCGTCAGAGATTGGCACTGGCGATCCTCGAATACTAGATCGCTTGACTTGCCTCGCCTGCAGCACACGCGCGTCTGAGGTGCTGGGTCGTGGCACTGCAACACCAACTGGGCGCGGGATCGTTTGTGGCGCTCAGCATCGGCGTAAGCAGCGATGCATCTGCGCGGGACAGCGCAGTGAACCAACAATCAAAAGAACGGAGGCCTACTATGGCAGACGAGAACAGTGTATCGACTGGTTGGAGCAATTTTCGCCCGTCCAAGGTTTTGTGGATCTGGTCGTGCCTCGGCACCGCCGTGGCCGTGATGATCGTGGGCTTCACCGTGGGCGGCTGGGTGACCGGCGGGACCGCCAACGAGATGGCTGAAACGGCGGCAGAGGATGCTCGGACAGAACTGGTAGCGTCCGTGTGCGTCGAGAGGTTCATGAACAGTCCCGACGCAGCGACCACCTTGGCCGAGCTCAAGGAAGCCGAATCCTGGAACCGAGACGACCTGATCTCCGACGGCGGCTGGGTGACCTTGGCCGGCGTTGATCAAACGGTCTACGGATCGGCTGATCTGTGCGCCGACAGGCTGGCGGAAATGGATGCTCCGGCGACGACAGCAAGCGCCACCGACAAGGTCGGGGGCTGAGTAAAGCCACATGGCGGCCCCTCGGGAACGAACCCGAGGGGCCGCATCATGAGCATGAGGGACGCGCCTCGGCCAAGGGGTAGGGCGTTTCCGATCGTCCCGACGTGAGGTGCTCGCTACTCCGCCGCCTGCGCGGCTGCCGGGGCGGCCCGGACCAGGGCGTCGTAGTCGTCGACCAGGGTGCGGGTGATGTCGCCCGGGGTAAAGCTGTACTGGGCGATCGAGCCGACCGGGGTGACCTCGGCGGCGGTGCCGGTCAGGAAGCACTCGGCGGCGTCGGCCATCTCCTCGGGGCGGATCTGGCGCTCGATCACCTCGTAGCCGCGGGCGCGGGCGAGGTCGATCACGGTGCGCCGGGTGATGCCGTCGAGGAAGCAGTCCGGAACCGGGGTGTGGATCTTGCCATCCTTCATCACGAAGAACACGTTGGCGCCGGTCGCCTCGGCCACCAGGCCGCGGTAGTCGAGCATCAGGGCGTCGTGGAAGCCGTCGCGCTCGGCCTTGTGCTTCGACAGGGTGCAGATCATGTACAGGCCGGCCGCCTTGGCGTGCACCGGTGCGGTGTCCGGGGCCGGGCGGCGCCAGGTCGAGAGCGTCAGCTTGATGCCCTTCATCTTGGCGGCGGGGTCGAAATACGACGGCCACTCCCACGCGGCGATCGCCAGGTGGATGCGGCTCTGCTGCGCCGACACGCCCATCATCTCGCTGCCGCGCCAAGCGACCGGGCGGACGTAGCCGTCGACGATGCCCATCGACTCGACGACGGCGCGCTTGCCGGCCTCGATCTGCTCGGCGGAGTACGGGATCTCGAAGTCGAGCGTCGCCGCCGAGCGCTGAAGGCGCTGGGTGTGCTCCAGCGACTTGAAGACCCGGCCGCCATAAACGCGTTCGCCCTCGAACACGGAACTGGCATAATGCAGTGCATGGCTGAGAACGTGCAACTTGGCGTCCCGCCACGGGATCAGGGTGCCGTCGAACCAGATCGCTCCGTCACGGTCGTCGAAGGGAATCAGGGACATGGTATCGCTTCCTGCCTGGCTGTCGTCCGGCTTCGAACCGGTTGGATTGGGTCCGTCGACCGTCTCGTTGCGTTCTTTTGTTTCCCGAATGGGACCTGTTGCATAACATTCGGAAGAAAGTAAGTCAACATGGTTGACATAAAGGGCGTCGCGAATCCGCTGTTCCTGCGCGAGGAGGAACTGCGCCAGGCCATCGAGATGCTGTTCTTCGCCTACCGCGACTTCACCGGCGAGCCGGACGCCATGCTGGCCGATCTCGGCCTCGGCCGCGCCCATCACCGGGTGATCTACTTCGTCGGCCGCAACCCCGGCATCACCGTCTCCGAACTGCTGCGGATCCTGCGCATCACCAAGCAGAGCCTGTCGCGGGTGCTGAGCCACCTGGTGGACGAGGCCTACATCCTGCAACGCCCGGGCGAGCGCGACCGCCGCCAGCGCCTGCTCGCGCTGACCCCGAAGGGGATCGACCTCGAGCGGCGGCTGACCGCCAACCAGCGCGAGCGCATCGCCACCGCCTTCCGCAACGCCGGCGCCGAGGCGGTGCAAGGCTTCAACCTGGTGCTGCACGGCATCATCGACCCCGAGGACCGCCGACGCTTCGACGTGCCGGGGATCGGCGGCGCCTCGCCCGGCACCCCCCGGCTCAAGGCCGGCACCGGCAAGCGCTGACGCGGCGGCGATGGCTGACCAACCCGCCGGGCCCGATGGCCGCCAGCCGGCCGAGGGTGCGCCGGCCGAGGAGCCGCCGCACATCCTGGTGGTCGATGACGACCGCCGCCTGCGCGAGCTGCTGCGCCGCTACCTGTCGGAGCACGGGTTCCGGGTGTCGGCCGCCGGCGACGCCGCCGAGGCGCGCGCCCGGATGGCGGGCGTCGCCTACGACCTGATGGTGCTCGACGTGATGATGCCGGGCGAGAGCGGCATCGAGTTCACCCGCAGCCTGCGGCCGCGCGAGCGCATCCCGATCCTCATGCTGACCGCGATGGGGGAATCCGAGGATCGCATCGCCGGCCTCGAGAGCGGTGTCGACGACTACCTCGCCAAGCCGTTCGAGCCGCGCGAGCTGCTGCTGCGGATCCGCACCATCCTGCGCCGAACCGCGGAGCCGGCGCCGACCTCGAGCGCAGCCGCGGCGAACGGCGGCGAGGTGCTGTTCGGGCCGTTCCGCTTCGACCTCGGCCAGAACATCCTTTGGCGCGGTACCGTCCCAGTCCGCCTGACCGAGGCCGAGGCCACGCTGCTGCGGGCCTTCGCGCTGGCGCCCGGGATCACCTTCACCCGCGAGGACCTGGTCGATCGCAACGCCGTGAACGGCGGCATCCGCACCGCCGACGTGCAGATCACCCGGCTGCGCCGCAAGATCGAGCCAGACCCGAAATACCCGCGCTTCTTGCAGACCGTGCGCGGAAAGGGTTACGTGCTTCGGCTGGAAAGCTGAGGTCGGACGCCGATGGCAGACACGACCCGAACCGACCGCGCCGGGCTCGCACCCGCCGCCCCGCCCAGCCCGAAGGACGGGCGGGCGCGGGCCGGCACCGCCGCGGGTCTCGGCGCCTTCAAGCCGGAGCGCTGGATCAAGCGGTTCCTGCCGAAGACGCTGTTCGGCCGCGCCCTGCTGATCATCGTGACGCCGCTGGTGCTGATGCAGGCGATCTCGGCCTACGTGTTCTACGACCGGCACTGGGAGATCATGACCCGCCGGCTGGTCCACAGCCTGGCCGGCGACATCGCCTTCCTGATCGAGGAACTGCGGCCGCCGATCTCCGAGGACGGGGTGCGGCGGCTGTCGGAGCGGTCGATCCGGCATTTCGACATCGAGCTGGCGTGGCGGCCCGCCGACATCCTGCCGAACCGCCCGCCGATCCGGATGTTCGACGACACCCGCGACGCCATGCAGGAGGCGATGCGCGCCAAGGTGCGCCGTCCCTACGTGATGGACACCGAAGCGGTCGACCGGAAGATCGAGATCCTGGTCCAGCTGCCCGACGGCGTCCTGCAGGTGCTCGCCCACAAGAAGCGGCTGTTCAGCTCGACGACCTACATCTTCCTGCTGTGGATGGTCGGATCGTCGCTGGTGCTGTTCGCCGTCGCGATCGTGTTCATGCGCAACCAGATCCGGCCGATCCGCCGGCTGGCGGTCGCCGCCCGGGCGTTCGGGCTCGGCCGCGACGTCACCGGCTTAAAGCCCGAGGGCGCCACCGAGGTCCGCCAGGCGGCGAATTCGTTCCTGCAGATGAAGGACCGGATCAACCGCCAGCTCACCCAGCGCACCGAGATGCTGGCGGGGGTCAGCCACGACCTGCGCACGCCGCTGACCCGCATGAAGCTGCAACTCGCCATGCTCGGCGACACCCCGGACATCGCCGACCTGCAGGCCGACGTCGGCGAGATGGAGCGGATGGTGGAGGGCTACCTGGCGTTCGCGCGCGGCGAAGGCACCGAGGCGCCGGTCGACAGCGACGTCGCCGAACTGGTCGCCGACGTGGTCCAGTCGGAGCGCCGCGACGGCCCGCCGATCGCCCTGGAACGGCCCGACGCCGGCGAGGCCGCCCTGTCGGTGCGTCCGAACGCGCTCAAGCGGGCGATCGCCAACCTGACGCGGAACGCCAAGCGCTACGGCAACCGGGTCTGGGTGACGGTGGTGCGGGTCGGCGACCAGGTCGAGGTGCTGATCGACGATGACGGTCCCGGCATTCCCGCCAACGCCCGCGCCCGTGCCTTCCAGCCCTTCGTGCGCCTGGAGCCGTCGCGCAACACCGAAACCGGCGGCACCGGTCTCGGCCTGACCATCGCGCGCGACATCGTGCGCGGCCACGGCGGTGACATCACGCTGGAAACCTCGCCGCGCGGTGGGCTGCGGGCGGTTATCCGACTGCCGATCTAGCCTCGCGGCCTGCTGGGGCCAGTCGAAGCCTCAGTGCAGGCGGCCGCCGTTCGGGACCGGCTGGTTCGGCTGGATCAGCACCACGTTGCCGGCGGCGTCGGGGAAGCCCAGCACCAGGATCTCGCTCATGAACGGGCCGACCTGCTTCGGCGGGAAGTTCACCACCGCCGCCACCTGCCGGCCGATCAGGGTCTCGGGGGTGTAGTTCTGGGTGATCTGAACCGAGGTCTTGCGGGTCCCGATCTCCGGCCCGAAATCGACCCACAGCTTGTAGGCCGGCTTGCGCGCCTCGGGGAACGGCTGCACGTCGGTCACGGTCCCGACCCGGATGTCGACCTTCAGGAAATCCCCGAAGCCGATGGTCGCCGTCGGCTGATCCGCCATGCCCGCCTCCTCGCCCGCGTTCACCAAGCCAGACACGCGCCGCGTAACACGCCGGCTTGCGGGCTGGCAATACGGCGGCCCACAACGCGGGAAGGCCGCCCCGGAGCCCGGAGCGGCCTTCCCTCAGTCACGCCTCGGGATGGGCGTTACTTCTTCGCCTTCTTGGACAGGTCGCGGATCTCGTCCAGCGACTCGGCGACCCGCTTGTTGATCACGTCGAAGGCCTCGCCGTTCGACTTCGCGACCATCTCGGACAGCTCCTTCATGTTCGAGATCGCCTTCTCGAAGGCGGTCTTGGTCAGCTCGGTGCTGGCCGCGACCTTCGCCTCCGGCGCGCCGGCGCCCATGAAGGACTGCATGTTCTTCTGCAGCTCCTCGGCGGTCTGGCGCATGATCTCGGCCTGACGACGGGCAATCGCCTGCATGCCCTCGACGGCGAGCTGGTTGGCGCTGGTCAGCGCCTCGATATTCTTTTTCTGGGCGGCGACGACGGCGTCGACGTCCACGTTCGGAAGCTTGAACTCGCCCATCATCTTCTGGATATCCATATCCGCAAACGGATTCTTGTACTCGGCCATTACGATCTCCTGTCGGCTTGAACGTTTCACCCCGCAGTGACGGCGCGATGCTGCACCGCACAATTACCAGACTTAGATGCGATCAGCCGGACGCGTTGTCAATAGCAATGTTGCAGTGCAGCAATCTGGAACATCGGCGGGCGCGCCGCGGCGTCACCGCCGGACCGCCGCCGCGCCGGCGGCGGCGCGCGCCGCCTCGGATTCCCGCAGCAGGGCGACGATGCCGCCGACCGCCGCGTCGGCGATCGGCGCCGCCACCGCGCCCCAGCTCGCCGCCAGCGTACCGCCCGGAACGGCGTTCTCCTGGTCGACGGTCCCAATCGACCCGCCGAGCGCGTCGGTGACGATCCACGAGATCACCACCCGGTCGCGGCCGTCCGGCAGCCGGGTGACCGCGACGTCGCCGCGCACGAGGTGGCCGTTCGCCGCCACCTCCGGGGTCAATTCGACCGGCGCCCTGTCGAGCGCCAGAGCGATCGCCCGCCGCAGCAGATCGTTGCCGTCGCCGGGGGCGCCGTCGACGCCCTGAACGGCCACCTGCGGGGTGCGGGGCGGCCCCGCCGCGGCGCCGCGCGGCCGCACCCACGCCGCCACCTCGGCCGTCGACCGCGCCAGCTGCTCGTCCGAGGCGATCGCGTCGACCCTCTCGCCGAGCACCGTCCCGTCCGGGCGCGCCAGGGTCCAGGCAATCTCCATGGCGCCGTCGGGCAGCCGCCGGCCGGTCCCCGACAGGAACAGGCTGGCCCGGTTGCTCGACCGGGTTCCGGCCGCCACGCCCTGCTCCTGAAGCGCCGCCGCCGTCAGGTCGGCGATCAGGTCGCCGGTCTCGGGAGACACCCCCTCGACCGGCAGCACCACGATGCCCTCGGTGGTCGGCGCGATCAGGAATGGCGCGCGGGACAGGTTCGCCGTCTCCTTGGAGAACGGCTGCGGGACCGGCCCGCAGGCCGCCACCAGCAACAGCGCCGCCAGCCCGGCGGCCGTGGCTACATGACCCAGCATCCGACCATCAGCCCCAGAAACAACATCGCGCAGAATATCAAGAGGTGCGGCATGACCGGTTCTTTCCCCGACCCGGATTACCGGGCGACCAGTTCCAGCGGCATTGATGACAGACGCTCGGGGGCGCCGTCGGTGACGATGACGGTCTCGCCGAGGGTCATCGCGAGGTCGGACTCGCTGTCCATCAGGATCATGTGCAGGAAGAACACCATCCCGGGCGCCGCCAGCTCGGGGTTGGCGTGGTAGAACATCGGGTAGTCCATCCACATCGGCGCGAACACCGCGCCGAGCGAATACCCGCAGGCGTTCAGCCGGGCGTGCGCGAAGCCGCGCGCGTCCATGACCCGGGCGTGGGCGTCGAACACCTCGCCGATCGGACGGCCCGGCCGCAACGCCGCCTTGCAGGCCTCGAGCGCCTCGGCGCAGGCGTCGAACATGCGGCGCTGGTGGTCCGGCACCGGGCCGACCGGGATCGTGCGCATCAGGCAGGCGTGGTAGTGCCGGTAGGCCCCGGCGAACTCCAGAGTCAGTTGATCGGTCGCGCCGAGCCGGCGCCGGCCGGTGAAGTAGCGGCACAGCAGCGCGTCCGGGCCGGAGCCGATGATGAACTCGTTGCCGGGATAGTCGCCGCCGCCGCGGAACACCGCACCCTGCATGGCGGCCAGGATCACGCCCTCGTCGGCGCCGGGCGCGGTCAGCCGATGCGCCTCGCGCAGCGCCTCGTCGGCCAGCTCCGCCGCCCGCCGCACGAAGCCGAGTTCGGCCGCCGACTTCACGACCCGCAGCCGCGACACCAGTTCCGAGGCGTCGGACAGGGTGGCGAAGCCGTCCAGGGCGGCGTCCAGGCGCTTGCCGTTGCGGGCGTTCAAGCCATAGCTGTCGTACTCGACGCCGAGCCGATGACCGCGCGCGCCCTTGGAGTCCAGAAGGCCGCGCAGGTCGTCGGCCGGGCTGGCGCCGTCGCGGTCCACCCAGATCCGGATGTCCTCGATCAGGCTGGTTTTGCGGGCCTGGCGCAAGTCCGGGGCCCGGGTCAGCAGCGCCAGGCTGCCGTCGGCCCCGAGGTACAGGCATTGGAAGAAGCAGAAGCCGAAGGTGTCGTAGCCGGTCAGCCAGAACATGCTCTCCTGCTTGAACATCAGCAGGCCGTCCAGCCCGGCCTCGGCCATCGCCGAGAGGGTGCGGTCGCGGCGCGCGGCGAACTCGCTGCGCTCGAAGTGCAGGGCCATGGCTCAGGCTCCGAGGGTGATGGCGGCGAGTTGCCGGCCGTAGTCGGGGTGCTTGCGAAGCCGGGAACGGCGGTAGCTGAAGAAGTTCGCCTCATCCCGGCAGGTGTCGCAGTCGAGGCGGTAGACCTCGCCGATCCCGAGCAGCGAGAGACGGCGCGCCAGGTAGCCCGACAGGTCGAACAGGAAGTGGCCGGCGCGCGTCGCCTGGTCGAAATAGCGGGCGTTCTCGCGGTCCTGCGCCATGAACGGTTCGGGAAACTCCGGTCCGACCTCGTAGGAGTCGAGGCCGATGCAGGGGCCGATGGCGGCCCGGATGCCGTCGGGACGCGCGCCGAGTTCGATCATGGCGTCGACCGTCGCCTCGCACACCCCGCCGACCGCGCCGCGCCAGCCGGCGTGGCAGGCGCCGATGATGCCGTCGGCCGGGGCGGCGAACAGCACCGGCGCGCAGTCGGCGGCGAGCGCGCCGAGCGCCACGTTCGGGCGGGTCGTCACGAAGGCGTCGGCCTGGCGGCGATCCTCGGGATCGGTGGTCTCGTCGACCACCACGACGGTGGCGGAGTGAACCTGGTGGTTGGTGAACAGGGCCGACGCCGGCAGGTCCAAAGCGGCCATGGCGCGGGCCCTGTTGGCCTCGACCGCCGCCGGCGCGTCGCCGCTGCCGCGCCCGCAGTTCAACGAGGTGTAGATCCCACGGCTGACCCCGCCGCGCCGGGTGAAGAAGGCGTGGCGGACCGGGCCGTCGTCGAATCCCTCGATCTGGATCACCGCAAACCGGCTTTCACCTTAGGCGCTCTCACGCGTTTGGTTCCTGGAAACCCGGCGGCGGAGGCGTTCCGGAACCGGTCCAGGCGACGACCTTGAACAAGGTGCCCATTTCGGCGGGGTCGATCAAGCGAGCGCAACCGCTTTGCAGGACGCCGCGCTGATCGTCGGTCGCCCGCCGGCACAGCGCGTCGCGACGGGCCTCGATGCCGAGCTGTCGCAGGAAAGATCCCTGCCCGACCGGCCCGTGCTGCACCGCCCCCGCCTCCGCCACCACCCGGCCAAGTGCCGCGAAATCGACATGCGCGGTCAGGTCGGCGTCGCCCAGGGTATCGAGGATGCCGACCGAACGGTGCGCCTTGACCGCCTGCAGGGTCTCGCCGATCCCGCTCGGCGCGTGCCCGTAGTCGATCGCCAGCACGGCGCCGCCGAGGCGGACCACCCGGTCGGCGAGCGCGCGCGCGATCGCCAGCCCGGCCGGACACAGCTCGACCAGCGCGCCGTCCGGCGCGCCGAGCGCCAGCTCCGGCGCCAGCAGGGCGGCGTGCGGCGAGGCCCCGGGCGCCAGCGTCCACGCGAAGCCGCCGGTCGTCGCGTCGAGCGCCACCCGCCGCTCCCGCCAATTCCGGCCGTCGCGGACCAGTTGCAGGATCGGCAGGGCGTCGAAGAACTCGTTGGCGACCACGATCGCCGGCAGGTCGGGGAGGCCGTCGAGACCGTCGTGCCAGTGCGGGTCGGCGGCGACCAGCCGCTCCGCCTGCACACGGCGAAGGGTCGGGCTGGCTTCGACCAGATGGACCCGCAGCGCCGCCCGGAATTCCGGAACCCCGGCGGCGGCCCGCAGCGCGTCGGCCATCAGCGTGCCGCGTCCGGGGCCGAGCTCGACCAGCGCCACCGGGTCGGGCGTCCCCATGCCCTGCCACACCACCGCCGCCCACAGCCCGACGAGTTCGCCGAACATCTGGCTGATCTCGGGCGCGGTCACGAAGTCGCCGGCGGCGCCGAACGGGTCACGGGTGGCGTAGTAGCCGTGCTCCGGGTGCATCAGCGCCGCCGCCATCACGTCGGCGACCGGCAACGGCCCTTCGGCCCGGATCCGGCGGCGCAGATGCTCCGCGACGCTCATCGCCGGGCGGGCACCACCGGCGGGCGGCCGCGGGCGTAGACGATGAGCCCGAGGCCGAGGGCGATCATGGGCAGCGACAGCAACTGGCCCATGGTGATCCCGAACGCCAGGAAGCCGATATGCGCGTCGGGCTCGCGGAACAGCTCGACGACGCTGCGGAACACCCCGTAGCCGACCAGGAAGGCGCCGCCGATCTGGCCCGGCCGCTCGCGGATCTCCGGGCGGCGCGCCAGCAGCAGCAGGATGGCGAACAGCACCAGGCCCTCGAGCGCCGCCTCGTAGAGCTGCGAGGGATGGCGCGGAACCGGCCCGCCGCGCGGGAACGCCATCGCCCAGGGCACGTCCGGCGCCGGACGGCCGAACAGCTCGCCGTTGATGAAATTCGCCAGCCGGCCGAAGAACAAGCCGATCGGGGTCGCCGCCGCGACGATGTCGCCGACCGCCAGGTACGGCGCCCCGACCCGCCGGGCGAACACCCAGATCGCCGTCAGCACGCCGATCAGCCCGCCGTGGAACGACATCCCGCCCTGCCAGATCATGAAGGCCTCCAGCGGGTGCTCGATGAAATACGGCAGGTTGTAGAACAGCACGTAGCCGAGCCGGCCGCCGAGGACGATGCCGAGCGTGGCGTACAGCACGAAGTCGTCGATCGCCGCCGGCTCGAAGTACACCGGCCGGCGCCGCGCCAGCCACAGGCAGTACCGCCAGCCGATCAGGATCCCGGCGATGTAGGCCAGCGCGTACCAGCGGATCGCGAACGGTCCGATGGCGATCGCGACCGGGTCGATGATCGGAAACACGATGGCGGGCAGCATGGCGGCGGGCAGCATGGCGGCGGACCGTGGTGGTTCAGCGATGACGATGATCTACGCGTTCTCGCCGGTCGCCGCAAACCATCCATCCCCGTCGCGAGGCTCCCGAACCGCGCGCCTCAGCCGCGCTGCAGCGGGCAGGTCCGCAGCCCGAACAGCGAGTAGGCCGGGCAGAAGCCGACGATGCCGGTCAGCAGGGGAATCACCCCGATCCAGCCGACCCAGGCGTAGGGATGGTCCACCAGCAGCGCCGCCGCGATCAGCCCGGCCCCGACGAGAACGCGGAGGACGCGATCGATCAGTCCGACATTCTTGGCCATTGACGATTCTCCGTCGCGATACGCGGGCCGATGCGCCCGCCAGCCGCCATGCTGGGCGCTTGGCCGGGCGGCCGCTCTGATCTGGATCAGTCGGTACCGTCGCGCGCCGCGATGGCGTCGGCGACCGCGGCCGCCAGCTGCCGGAGATGGTCGGGGTTGATGGTGCCAACGATCACCGCGGCGGTGCCGGGGTGCGCGAAGGCGAACCGCAGCGCCGCCGGAACGTCGCCGGCGTGGCCGCTCGACAGGACCTTCTTGAGGATCGCGCCCTTGCCGGTCGCCGCCGCGTGATCGAGCACCGGGCGCTCGGCGGTGTGGTCCGGGTTGTAGGTGGCCATCACCACGTCCATCAGGTCGAGCGTTCGGATGCCGCCCGCGACCGTCTTGGTCGACACCCCGATCGCCCGGGCCAGTCCCTGGTCCCGGAAGTCCGCCATCCTCCGCATCAGCGCGTCATCGGCCAGGATGGCGGCGTCGGAGCCGTCGGAATGGATCAGCAGCACGTCGAGGTGGTCGGTGCCGAGCCGGGTCAGGCTGCGCTCCAGGCTGCGGGCGAAATGATCCGGGGTGAAGCGGTGCGACGACACCCCGTCCTCGAACTCCTCGCCGACCTTGCCGACGATCACCCAGTCGTCGCGCCGGCCGCGCAGCAGCCGGCCGAGGCGCCGCTCGCTGTCGCCGTAGGCCGGCGCGGTGTCGAGCAGGTTGATCCCGAGCGACCGGGCGAGGTCCAGCAGGCCGGCGAGCGCGTCCTCGTCCGGGATCTCGAACGCCGACGGGTACTTCACACCCTGGTTGCGGCCGAACTTCACGGTGCCGAGGCCGAGCGGCGAGACGTTCAGACCGGTGCGGCCGAGTTCTACCGTGTCCATGCGGCCTCGTCCCAGGGGGTGCGGGCGTAGCCGACCGGCGGCAGGAAGGCGAAATCCGTACGCCGGCCGGAAGGCGCGATGCCGAGACCGTCGAGCTCGGCGAGCACGCGGTCGGCGAGCAGCGGCGCGAAGGTAAGCTTGGTCGGCCATCCGTACATCGTCGTGCCAACGCGGTGCAGGGTCGGCGTGTCCGGCATCCGGAATCCGTGGGTCCGGCCCTCGACCCGGTCGATCGGCAGCGCCGCCCACGACAGGTGGGTCTGGTCGAGTTCCGGCAGGTAGGCCGCGAGCGCCGCCCGCGCCGCCTCGAAGGTCTCGCGCGGATCGGCGTCCCGGGACCGCTCGGCCACCGCGGCGCCGAGGTACCACACCAGCGTCCCGTCGGCGGCCGCGTGGGTGGTCACGGTCGCCACCGGCTTGTCGGAGGTCCCCACCAGGTGGGCGTACAGCGCGAACGGCGCCGGCTTCATCAGGCCCTGCAACAGCGGGCGGTGCTGGTCCTCGAGGCCGTCGTCGTGTTGGTTGACGGCGGCGATCCGGGCGTTGCTGGCCGCCCCGGTGAACAGCACGGCGCGCGGCTCGATGGCGTGCGCGCGCAGGAAGTCGAGCGGCGCGTCGGCAGCCGCCGGGTCGACCCGACGCACCGCGTCGCGGCACGGCTCGGCCAGCGCCCGCACCACGCTCGGCACGTCGACCACCGGCTCGTCCATGAACACGACCGACCCCCGGAAGCCGGATTCCGACAATCCCTCGGGCCAGTCCGCGGTCGGGACCACGCGGCTGTTGCCGCCCAGCGCGCGCTGCGCCACCAGCCGGGTCAGCCCGCCCACGAAGCCGCCGGGGATCATCAGGAACTGCGAATCGGCGCGGGTGCGGGCGGCTGACAGGTCGACCTCGCCCTCGCCGCGCAGCGCCGCGCGCCAGCGATCGGGCATGGCGCTGATCGACCGGGCCGTCTCATTGACCCGGCCGGCGAGCGAGTATTTCAGCCCGGAATGAATGATGCCCTGCGAGGCGACGGTCTGGCCGCCGCCGACCGCCTCGCGCTCCAGCAACAGGGCGTCGTAGCCGGCCCGCCGCAGGCGGTTGAAGGCCCAGAGGCCGGCGATCCCGGCCCCGAATATCACGATGTCGACGGTGGTACCCATGCGCTCCCGTTCGGTCGGGCGCCGGTTGCCCCGGCGCCGCGAGGCCCCTCAGCCCTGCGGCGAGCGGAACGTCGCCGGCCGCGCGAGGATCCGCCTCACCATCGGCTCAAACGCCTCCAGCGGAAGCGTGTCATACGCCGGATCGAAGGCCGGCGCATCATAACGCTCGCAGAACAGCGCCGTTCGCTCGAACGCCGGATGGCCGCGATAGGCCTCGCGCTGGGTGTTGTCGCGCCCGAGATGCTGCCAGTAGTAATAGCCCTGGAACACGCCGTGCATCTGGATCATCCAGGCGTTCTCCGCCGTGACGTAGGGTCGCAGTATGGAGGCCGCGAACGCCGGATGGTCGACCGGCGCCATCAGTTCGCCGATGTCGTGCAACAGCGCGCAGACGATCATTTCCTCGTCCGACGGGTCGGCGCGGCAGGCCCGGGTCGCCGTCTGCAGGCAGTGCTGCAGGCGGTCGACCTGGAATCCGGCGTTGGCGCCGGCCATCAATCGCAGGTGCGACAGCACGACGTCCGCTAGCTCGCTGCGCTGAATCTCGGCTTCGTTGCGGGCCAGCATCCTGACGTCGTCGGCCGAGGCCTCCTTCAGGTCGGTGAACCGGACGTGGTCGCGGATGGTGACCAAGGGGCCCTCCTGCCGTCGGCGTATCCGACCCCGAGGCTACACCGCCAGCCCCCGCCGCCCAAGCGTCCCGCCACCCTCGCCCGTTGCAGCGCACGCCCGCGCATGCCATATCCGATCGAGGAGGTGCGCCATGCAGACCCAGAGCCGGTTCTTCGACGATCTTGCCCGTGTCGCCAACGGTGCGCTCAGCGCCGCAGCCGGGGTGCGCGCCGAAATCGAACAACTCGTGCGCCAGCAGTTCGACCGCTTCCTGGCGGATCGGAACCTGGTAACCCGCGAGGAGTTCGAAGCCGTGGAGGCGATGGCCGCGAGGGCGCGCGAGGAGCAGGAAAAGTTGGCGGACCGGATCGTGGAACTGGAGGCGGCCGTCGCCGGCCGGCCGGAGACGGTCCGCAAGCCGGCGTCGGCGAAGGTCGCCAAGCCGTCGCCGTCGCGTCGGCGTGCCGCGGCAGCCACGCGCCGGCCGGCGCCGCGCTTGCACACCCCGGATGACACACCTCCGGCCAAGGACGAATAGCCACCCGGCGGTGGGTGATTCGCAGCATTCCGGCTTCATCGCGCCCCGTCCACGACAACGTCGCCGCCCTCGCTTGGGATACCCTCGGGTTTGGCTTTCCGTCGATTTCAACGCCTTCACCGACAGGCCTACATCTGCCTGTGAATCTTTTTTGACCTGCGAAATCTTGTGTTGAATGGGGATTTCGAGTTTGAAATTCTAAGTCTCGTGGTGATTTGGCGGCCTGCGCCACAATATGTGGCCGACACTCGCTTTCTGTCGGCCGACTCCCCAGGGCCGCTCCGACGCGCCGGTCCGCGCGCCAGAAGGGGGAGCCTTCGACATGTCGCTATCCTATGTCGACTCCGGCACCGTTCAGCAGAACCCGCTCGATCTTCTCGAGGAGATCGTGGGGGCCAACGATTGGGCGTTCGACCGTGCCGGCCCCGATGAGCTCGCGGTCGAGATCGCCGGACGCTGGTGCGACCACCGGCTCTACTTTCTCTGGCAGGAGGACCTGGGCGCGCTGCATTTCTCCTGCCTTCTGGAGAGTCGTGTGCCGGTCGAGAAGCGGCGCGAGGTCAGCATGCTGCTTGCCCTCCTGAACGAGAAGATGTGGCTCGGGCACTTCGACTTGTCGTCCGACGACGGCACTCCGATGTTCCGCCACACCCTCCTGGTGCGCGGCGCCGGCGGGGTCTCGGTCGAGCAGATGGAGGATCTGGTCGAGGTCGCGCTCGGGGAATCCGAGCGCTTCTTCCCGGCCTTCCAGTTTGTGATCTGGGGCGGCAAGTCCGCCGAGGAAGCGGTGGCTGCCTCGCTCCTCGACGTCCAGGGCGAGGCCTGATCCGATGGCCGCCTCCCCCCTGCTCCTGGTCGGCTGCGGCAAGATGGGCGGCGCCATGCTGGCCGGCTGGCTCGACGGGCCGGAAGCCGCTGGTGGCGTCCATGTGGTGGAGCCGCACGCCGCCGACATGGGAGAGTTGGCCTCGCACCCCGGTGTCACCGTTCACGCCAGCGCGGAGACGGTGCCCGACGGGCTCGCCCCCGGCACCGTGGTGCTGGCGGTCAAGCCGCAATCCATGGACGGTGCCCTGGCACCGCTGACCCGGTTCGTCGCCCCCGGAACGTGCTTCCTGTCGATCGCGGCCGGCAAGACGCTCGGCTACTTCGAGAAGCAGCTGGGCGGCTCGGCGGCGGTCGTGCGGGCGATGCCGAACACCCCGGCCGCGGTCGGCCGCGGCATCACCGCCTACGTCGCCAACGCCAACGTCACCGCCGACCAGAAGGCCCGCGCCCACCGGCTGCTGGAGGCCGTCGGCGAGGCGCTGGAAGCCGACGCCGAGGACTGGATCGACGCGGTCACCGCGCTGTCAGGAGGCGGTCCGGCCTACGTGTTCCTGCTGATCGAGGCGCTGGCCGCCGCCGGCGTGAAGGCCGGCCTGCCCGAGGAATTCGCGATGCGACTGGCTCGGGCCACTGTCGCCGGCTCGGGTGAGCTTGCCCGCCGCTCGCCGGAACCGGCGTCCCAGTTGCGCGTCAACGTCACCTCCCCCGGCGGCACCACCGCCGAGGCCCTGAAGGTCCTGATGGACCCGGCTTCCGGAATCCAGCCGATCTTCGACCGGGCGATCGCCGCGGCGACGGCTCGCTCCAGGGAGTTGGCGGGCTAGCCAGCTACGATCTGCCCGACCGGATCGTCCCGGCCCCCTGGACGACGGCCGCCGCGCGCGCAATATGACATCCATGACCGATATCGCTTCCGGCGCCACCGCCGCCCCCCTCGACGCGTTCCTGGACGCCGCCCTCGACCTTGCGGCCGAACGCGGCTGGCGCGGCGTGACCGCCGCCGAGGTCGCGGCCCGGTCGGGCGTCGAAGCGCGGGTGCTGGGCGGCGCCGGTCCGTTCCGCGCCCGCCTGCTCGGCCGGCTGATGGAACGTGTCGACCAGGGCATGCGCGACGGCCTCGACGACGACGCGCGCGACACCGGGCTGCCGGTCCGTGACCGGCTGTTCGAAGCGCTGATGGCAAGGCTGGACGCGCTTGCCCGGCACCGCGAGGGCATGGTCGCGGTGCTGCGGGGCGTCCCGTTCGACCCGCCGACCGCGCTGGCGGCGCTGCTGCTGCTCGGCCGCTCGATGGCGCACACGCTCCAGGCGATCGGCGAATCGCCGTGGCCCCCGCTTGGCCCCCTCAAGGTGAAGGGACTGTCGCTGGTCTGGTTGTCGACGCTGCGGGCCTGGGTCGGCGATGACAGCCCCGACATGGCGGCCAGCATGAAGGCCCTCGACTCGGCGCTGGCCCGCGCCGAGGAGGCGGCCAACTCGGTCCTGCCCGGCGCTCGCCGCCAGTCGGCGCCACCCGACGCCAACCCGGTATCGTAACGAAAACGACTTCCGGCTTGCGGGCAACGCGCCCGGGCGGTTAAGTTCCGGCGCGCTTTGACGGGACGGTGGTTCCGGGTTCCGGCGCGCCGTCCACCAGCCCGGTTCACGCATGCACCCTCGTGACCCCAAGATCCTCGCCTGCAACAGCAACCGCGCGCTGGCAGAGGCGATCGCCGCGTACCTCAACCTGCCGATGACCAAGGCCGACATCCGTCGGTTCTCGGACATGGAGGTGTTCGTCGAGATCCAGGAGAACGTCCGCGGCGAGGACGTGTTCGTCGTTCAGTCGACGAGCTACCCGGCGAACGACAACCTGATGGAGTTGCTGGTCACCGTCGACGCGCTGCGCCGCGGGTCCGCCCGCCGCGTCACGGCGGTGATCCCCTACTACGGCTACGCCCGTCAGGACCGCAAGTCGGGACCGCGCACGCCGATCTCAGCCAAGCTGGTCGCCAACCTGATCACCAAGGCGGGCGCCAACCGGGTGCTGACGATCGACCTGCACGCCGGGCAGATCCAGGGCTTCTTCGACATCCCGACCGACAACCTGTTCGCGGCACCGCTGTTCACCGACGAGATCAAGGTGCGCTACGGCGAGGACCCTCTGGTCATCGTGTCGCCGGACGTCGGCGGCGTCGTCCGGGCGCGCGCCATCGCCCGCCGGCTCGACGCCGATCTCGCGATCATCGACAAGCGGCGCGAGCGCGCCGGCGTGTCGGAAGTGATGAACATCATCGGCGACGTCGGCAGCCGGCGCTGCATCCTGGTCGACGACATCGTCGACTCCGGGGGCACGCTGTGCAACGCCGCCGAGGCGCTGATGGAAGCGGGCGCGGTATCGGTCGATGCCTACGTCACCCACGGCGTGCTGTCAGGCGGTGCCGTGGCTCGCGTGACCTCGTCGCCGCTGGCTTCGCTGGTGACCACGGATTCGATCCAGGCGACCGCCGCCGTGCGGGTCGCCCGCAACATCCGCCAACTGACCATCGCGCCGCTGATCGGCGAAGCCATCCGCCGGATCAGCGAGGAGCGCTCGGTCTCCAGCCTGTTCAACTGACGGAGCGGCGGCTGGCTTCCGGCTCGCGCTGCGCTTGGCCAGGATGACGACAGGGTTGAGCGCGCCAGGAGAGGCGCTCTTTCGGGCCTTCCAGAACGAATGGCTGGCCAACCGCGCCGTTTCGGTATAGATACCGCGCCCTTCGCCCGGCACCCCTGGAGGCCGGGCCTTTCATAGGAGACGCCAATGTCGACCATCGCGACACTGAGCGCCCGCGCACGCGACCGGGCCGGTAAGGGGTCCGCCCGGGCAGCGCGCCGCGAGGGGCTCGTTCCCGCCGTCATCTACGGCGACAAGAAAGATCCTTTCACCATCGTCGTGACCCTGCGCGACCTCGAGAAGCTGTTGAAGCCCGGCTTCTTCTCGCACCTGATCGACATCGAGGTCGCCGGTCAGAAGCACCGCGTGTTGCCGCGCGACCTGCAGCAGCATCCGGTCAGCGACCGTGCCCTGCACGTCGACTTCCTGCGGGTGTCGGCGACCAGTGAACTGACAGTCGAGGTGCCGGTCGAGTTCATCAACGACGCGGCCTGCCCTGGCCTGCGTCGCGGCGGCGTTCTGAACGTCGTGCGCCACGACGTCGAGGTGTACTGCCTGGCCGACAACATTCCGGAAAAGATCTTCGTCGACCTGACCGGCCTGCAGATCGGCGATTCCGTGCACATCTCGGCGATCAAGCTGCCGCAAGGCGTGCGGCCGACCATCGAGGACCGCGACTTCACGATCGCCACCATCGCGGCGCCGACCCTGAACATCAAGGACGACGCCGAAGACGAGGCGGCCGACGCCGAGACTTCGGAGGCCTAACCCTCCTCCGATCGTCGCGATCGAAGTCATACCGGGGGGATCGTTCAGACGGTCCCCCCGGTGTCGTTACGGCGTCCGTGATCGCGGGAGGGTGCGATGATGCTGTTCGTCGGCCTCGGCAATCCGGGGCCAACCTACGAAGGCAACCGGCACAACATCGGCTTCATGGCGGTGGACGAGATCGTGCGGGCGCACGGCTTCGGACCGTGGCGCGCGCGTTTCCAGGGCCTGGTCGCCGAGGGCCGGATCGCCGGGGCCAAGGTCCTGGCGCTGAAGCCGCTGACCTTCATGAACGAATCCGGGCGATCGGTGGGCGAGGCGCTGCGGTTCTTCAAGCTGGAACCGTCGGCGGTCCATGTGCTTTACGACGAGCTTGACCTGGTGCCCGGCAAGGTGCGGGTGAAGACCGGCGGCGGCGCCGGCGGCCATAACGGCATCCGCAGCATCGACCAGCACATCGGTCCGGCCTACCACCGCATCCGGCTCGGCATCGGCCATCCGGGCGACAAGGCCAAGGTGCACGGCTACGTGCTGTCCGACTTCGCCAAGATCGAGCGCACCACCTGGCTGCCGACGCTGATCGACGCCGTCGCCCGCGAGGCGCCGGCGCTGGTCGCGGGCGATCAAGGCCGGTTCATGAGCCGGGTCACCCACGCGGTGTTCCCGCCGCCGCCGAAACCCGCTAAACCGGCCGCGCCCGCCGAGCACTCGGTCGAGGCGGCGCCTTCCGACGCCACCCAACCCAAAGACGGAGCGTGAGCCCATGGGCTTCAATTGCGGCATCGTCGGCCTGCCCAACGTCGGTAAGTCGACGCTGTTCAACGCCCTGACGGCGACGGCGGCGGCCGAGGCCGCGAACTACCCGTTCTGCACCATCGAGCCGAACACCGGCCGGGTGGCGGTCCCGGACCCGCGCCTCGACGACCTGGCCCGGATCGCCAAATCGGCGAAGGTGCTGCCCACCCAGATCGAGTTCGTCGACATCGCCGGGCTGGTGCGCGGCGCCAGCAAGGGCGAGGGCCTGGGCAACCAGTTCCTCGCCAACATCCGCGAGGTCGACGCGGTCATCCACGTGCTGCGCTGCTTCGAGGGCGACGTCACCCACGTCGAGGGCTCGGTCGACCCGGTGCGCGACGCCGAGACCGTCGACACCGAGTTGATGCTGGCCGACCTGGACAGCCTGGAGAAACGCGTGGTCGCCCTCGAGAAGCGCGCCCGCGGCCAGGACAAGGAGGCCAAGGATCTGCTGCCGCTCGCCGTCCGCGTGGTCGAGCTGCTGCGTGAGGGCAAGCCGGCGCGGGCGTTGCTGGCGAAGCTGGACGCCGACGAGCGTCGGTCGCTGCGCCTGCTGCAATTGCTGACCGCCAAGCCGGTGCTCTACGTCTGCAACGTCGAGGAGGAGAACGCCGCCACCGGCAACGCGCTGTCGGCGAAGGTGGCGGCGATGGCGGCGGCCGAAGGCACCGAGGCGGTGGTGATCTCGGCCGCGATCGAGGCGGAGATCGCCCTGCTCGCCGACCCGACCGACAAGGCGGAGTTCCTGGCGACGCTCGGGCTCGACGAGCCCGGGCTGGCCAAGCTGATCCGGGCCGGCTACCGCCTACTCGACCTGCTGACGTTCTTCACCGTCGGCCCGAAGGAGGCGCGCGCCTGGACCGTGCGCCGGGGTGCGAAGGCCCCGGAGGCCGCCGGCGCCATCCACACCGACTTCCAGCGCGGCTTCATCCGGGCCGAGACCATCGCCCACACCGACTTCGTCGCCTGCAACGGCGAGACCGGCG
>Ga0208414_1000175_pt1 | contig 73248 bp, 66 predicted proteins | sample AntAceMetag02UKE_FD_184770 | JGI IMG/M metagenome (GOLD analysis project Ga0208414, IMG submission 184770) | Saline lake microbial communities from Ace Lake, Antarctica - Antarctic Ace Lake Metagenome 02UKE (SPAdes) (version 2) | ecosystem: Environmental > Aquatic > Non-marine Saline and... | reverse complement strand
GGGGGGGGGGGGGGGGGGGGGGGGGGGGGGGGGGGGGGGGGGGGGGGCCGGCTCGCGCTGCGCTTGGCCGGGATGACGACAGGGATTGTGAGAGCCGCTCCCAAGTCATCATCCACCCCCCATCGTCGTCATCCCGGAGCGGGCCGCCGCAGGCGGAACGCATCCAGGAGCCACGGTGCGACGGCGGGCTGCCGGTATGACGGCAGGGTGGCAAGGCGGTCGCGGGTTGGGCCTCTACCGGATCACCTTTGGCCAGTTGCCGTCGGCCTTGCCGATGTTGCCGGGGATGTCCTTCTCCCAGGTCCGCTGAACCTCGGTGTTGTAGTTCAGGTACAATTTGCTGTCGACGATGCGCCAGTTCGCAGGATCGCCCTTGGCGGTGTAGCCTTCGGAGACCGCCCAGGCGCAGTAGCCGCCGTATTGCGGCGCGTACCGTGCCGGCTCTGCGTCGAACGCCGCCTTGTTGGCGGCCGAGGCGAAGCGCCAGGTGGCGCCGTTGTACTCGCTCTCCAACGCCCGCGAGCCCGCCACCGGCCGGCCCTCGGTGAAGTAGGCGACGGGGTCGTGGCCATCGACGGCGAGGCTGGAGAGGAAGCCGGTGTAGACCGGCGCCTCGGCGGCGCGGGCGGGCTGGCTGACGACGGTGCCGCTGGCGATCAGCAGGGCCGCGGCCAGCAGGGCGGCGAGGGGGACTTTTCGCATGATCGTGCTCCCGGTTTGTCGGGTGTTCGGTTGTCAGTCGAATGCCGGAGCCGAGGGCCGGGTTACGCCTTGCCCCTCCGGCGTCGCGGGGTAGAGTCCGATCCCGTCCGAACCCGTGCGAGAAAGGCCATCCGATGGCCGAGTCCGATTCCAACGCCGTCGCCGCGCCGCCGCCCGCCAAGGAGGGGCAGTGCCATCTCTACCTGGTCGACGGTTCGGGCTACATTTTCCGGGCCTACCACGCGCTGCCGCCGATGAACCGGCCCGACGGCACGCCGGTCAACGCGGTGTTCGGGTTCTCGTCGATGCTGGTTCGGCTGATCGACGATCTCGACGCCGACCATCTGGCGGTCATCTTCGACGCCTCGCGGCTCACCTTCCGCAACGACATCTACCCTGACTACAAGGCCCAGCGCCCCGAAGCGCCGGAGGACCTGGTGCCGCAGTTCGCGCTGATCCGCGAGGCGACGCGGGCCTTCAACGTGCCGTGCATCGAGATGGACGGTTTCGAGGCCGACGATCTGATCGCGAGCTACGCCCGGCTGGCCAGCGAGCGCGGCTGGCGGGTCACCATCGTGTCGTCCGACAAGGACCTGATGCAACTCGTCGCCGACGGCATCGACATGTTCGATCCCATGAAGAACCGGCCGATCGGCCGGGCCGAGGTTATCGAGAAGTTCGGGGTGCCGCCGGAGAAGGTGGTCGACGTGCAGGCGCTGGCCGGCGACAGCGTCGACAACGTGCCGGGCGTGCCGGGCATCGGCGTCAAGACCGCCGCCCAGTTGATCACCGAATACGGCGACCTCGACTCCCTGCTGGCCCGGGCCGGCGAGATCAAGCAGCCGAAGCGGCGCGAGACCCTGATCGAGCACGCCGAGAAGGCGCGGATCTCCAAGCGGCTGGTCACCCTCAAGGCCGATGTCGAGGTGCCCGAGCCGCTCGAGGACCTGGCGGTCCGGCACATCGACCCGGTCATGGTGCTGCCGTTCCTGAAGGCGCAGGGCTTCAAGCGCCTGATCGCGCGGTTCGAGGGCGAGGCCAGCGCCGCCGCCGATGGCCGCTCGCCGGCGACCGTCGCGATCGCCGAACCGACCGGCGAGGCCGCCTCCTACGAGCTGGTGCAGGACGTCGCCGCCCTGGAGCGCTGGATCGCCACCGCCACCGACCTCGGCATCGTCGCGTTCGACACCGAGACCACCGGCCTCGACTGCATGCGCGCCGACCTCGTCGGGGTCTCGCTGGCGATCGCCCCCGGGCGCGCCTGCTACATCCCGCTCCGCCATGTCGGCCGGCAGGCGCAGGGCGACCTGCTGGGCGGAGTCCCGGCCGAGCCGCCGCCGCCGCAGATCCCGTTCGACGAGGCGATCGCCCGCCTGAAGCCGCTGCTCGAGAACCCGTCCGTCCTGAAGATCGCGCACAACGCAAAATACGACTGTCTGGTGCTGAGCCGCGAACGCAACGGCGGCATCGCCGTCGCCCCGATCGACGACACCATGTGCCTGTCCTACGTGCTGGAAGGCGGCCTGCACGGCCACGGCTTGGACGAGTTGTCGCGCCTGCATCTCGGTCACGAGACCATCAAGTTCGAGGACGTCTGCGGCAAGGGCAAGGGCCAGATCTCGTTCGGCGAATGCGATCTCGACAAGGCCTGCGCCTACGCCGCCGAGGACGCCGACGTCACCTTCCGCCTGCACGCGCTGCTGAAGCCGCGCCTGGTGCTGGAGCGCATGACCACGGTCTACGAGGCCCTGGAGCGACCGCTGATCCCGGTGCTGGTGGCGATGGAGCGCGCCGGCATCAAGGTCGATCCCTCGATCCTGCGCGACATGTCGGCGGATTTCGGCCGGCGCATGGTGACCCTGGAAAGCGAGATCCAGAGCTTGGCCGGCGAGCCCTTCAACGTCGGCTCGCCCAAGCAGCTCGGCGAGATCCTGTTCGACAGGATGGGGCTGGCCGGCGGCAAGAAGGGCAAGACCGGCGCCTACGGCACCGGTGCCGACATCCTGGAGACGCTGGCCGCCGAGGGCTCGGAACTGGCCCGCAAGGTGCTCGAGTGGCGCCAGATCGCCAAGCTGAAGTCGACCTACACCGACGCCCTGGTCGACAGCATCAACCCCGAGACCAAGCGGGTCCACACCTCCTACTCGATGGTCGGCGCCGCCACCGGCCGGCTGTCGTCGAACGACCCGAACCTGCAGAACATCCCGATCCGCACCGAGGAGGGGCGCAAGATCCGCACCGCCTTCGTGGCCGAGCCCGGCAACGTCCTGCTGTCGGTCGACTACTCGCAGATCGAACTCAGGCTGGTCGCCGACATTGCCGGCATCGAGAGCCTCCGGCAGGCGTTCCTCGGCGGCATCGACATCCACGCCCAGACCGCCTCGGAGGTGTTCGGCGTGCCGCTGTCGGAGATGACCTCCGACATCCGGCGCAAGGCCAAGGCGATCAACTTCGGCATCATCTACGGCATCTCGGGCTTCGGGCTGGCCCGCCAGCTCGGCACGCCGCAGGGCGAGGCACAGGCCTACATCAACGCCTATTTCGAGCGCTATCCCGGGATCCGCGACTACATGAACGAGATGAAGGCCTTCGCCCGCGAGCACGGCTACGTCGAAACCAAGTTCGGTCGCAAGGTCCACATCCAGGCGATCCGCGACAAGAACCCGGCGATGCGGAGCTTCGGCGAACGCGCCGCGATCAACGCGCCGATCCAGGGCACCGCCGCCGACATCATCAAGCGCGCCATGGTCCGCCTGCGGCCGGCCCTGGAGAAGGCCGGCTCGCCGGCCCGCATGCTGCTGCAGGTCCATGACGAGCTGGTCTTCGAGGTTCCCGAGGACGCCGTCGAGGCGACCTCGGCCCTGGTCCGCGAGGTCATGGAGGGGGCGGCGGCGCCGACCCTGAACCTGTCGGTCCCGCTGGTCGCCGACGCCGGCTGGGCGAAGAGCTGGGCCGAGGCCCACTGAGAGCGCGCGGCCCGAACTCCGGGCGCCGGGGCCTATCCTCCGTTCTGGTAGCCGAGCGCCGCGCGGTTCGCCGCCAGCGCCCGGGAATACTCCATCACCCGCGCCACGTCGGCGGCCACCGCCTCGCCGTGGCTGCGCGCCAGGCAATAGAACATGACGTCGAGCCCGAGCGTGACGCCGCCCCCGGTCACCACGTCGCCGGCGTCGACGATGGCCGCGGGGCAGGTCTCGTGGCGCTCGGCCAGCAGGTCCAGCGGCGGGGTCTCGCCGGCGAACACCTCGCGCTTGGTGGTGACGCGGCGGCCGTCGAGGCGCCCGGCGGCGTCGAGGAGCATTGCGCCGGTGCACATCGACGCCACCCGCGCCCTGGTATCGCGGATGAAGCCGAGGGTGGCCGGGCTTGCGGCCGCCTGCACCCAGCCGGGCCCGCCGGTCACGATCAGGTCGGTCAGGCCGTCGGGTACCGAGTGGAAGTCGTGGTCGCTGACGACCCGCAGCCCGTTGGCGCAGACGATCTCACCCCGGCGTTCGGCGATCCCGACGAAGCTCAGCGATGGCACCAGCCGCCGGGCCATCGACAGCACCCCGAAGGCGGCCCCGACGTCGATCGGCTCGACCCCGTCGTACAGCAGGATTCCATACATCACGGATCTCCCTCGATTTCGGGTCGCCGCCCGGCGCCCGCTACTCCAGCGTCTCGAACAGGCGGGCCAGCAGCTTCGTGCGGGGTACCAGGCAGGACACCAGCAGGTGCTCCTCGTGGGTGTGCGGGCCGTCGCCGACCACGCCGAGGCCGTCGAGGGTCGGCACGCCGAGGGACCCGGTGAAATTGCCGTCGCTGCCGCCGCCCGCGACCCGCTCGCCCGGGATCTCGAAGCCGATCTCGCGGGCCAGCGCGCAGGCCTGGTCGTAGAGCGACTGGATCTCCGGCGACTTGGCGTAGGGCGGCCGGAACAGCCCCGGCGTCACCTCCAGGCGGACGTCCGGGTCGACCGGGGTGAGCGCCGAGAGCCGGGCGCGCACCTCGGCCTCGTTGTCGACCGTCGCCACCATCACGTAGACGCAGGCCCGGCACTCGATCGGCACCAGGTTCTCATGGGTGCCGCCGGAGATGGTCCCGACGTTCAGGGTGATGTTGCGCTCGTAGTCGGTCATCGCCTCGATGGCGGTCACCTGGTGCGCCATCTCGCGGATCGCGCTTCGGCCCTTCCAGTGGTAGGCGCCGGCGTGCGCCGGACGGCCGGTGGTCTTCAGGTGGTAGCGGGCGATGCCGTGGCGCGCGACGGTGATCCGCCCACCGTCGCCCGAGGGCTCGACCACCAGCGCCAGGCGGTGCTTCGCCGCCTCCGCCTCGATGCGGGCGCGCGAGCTCGGACTGCCCATCTCCTCGTCGGGGATGAACATCACCGTCACCGGCAGGCGCGGGCGGGCGCCGCTGGCGTGCAGATGCGCCAGCGCCTGCAGCGCCATGACGTTGCCGCCCTTCATGTCGTAGATGCCGGGGCCGTAGGCGCGGTCGCCCTCGACCCGGAACGGCAGCGGCCCGGCCAGCGTGCCGACCGGGTGCACGGTGTCCATGTGACCGAGCAGCAGGATGCCGTCGCCGTTGGTCTGCCCCGGAATCCGGCCGATCAGGATGTCGGCGAAGCCGTCGACCCCGGGCACCCGCTCGACGCTGGCGCCGAGATGACGGAGCTGCGCCTCGGCAAGGTCGGCCACCCGGTTCACCGCCCCGGCGTCCTGGGTCGGGCTTTCGATCTCGACCCAGCGCCGCACGGCCGCCAGCAGCGCCTCGCTCGTCAGTTCCTTCATGCGCGATCCCCCGGTTCGGCCGCCCTGCTTCTGGTCGCCCCTCAGTTCAGCGCCTCGCGGGTCTCGAACACCATTGGCGACAGCTGGTCGGCGGTGCGGCCGGCCCAGTCGAGCCCCGGGATGTTGCGCATCGAGCGGGCCTGGGCCGCCTGCAACTCGCCGAGCGCCGCGCGGAGGTCGATGGTGGTGATTTCGCCGTCCTTCACCACCTGCCGGCCGTCCACGAACACGTCGCGGACGGCGCGGTCGCAGGCCGCGAACACCAGGCTGCGGATCGGCTCGCGCACCGGCATCATCGAGGGTTCGGTCAGGTCGACGCAGACCAGGTCGGCGCGCGCGCCCACGGCGAGCCGGCCGATGTCGTCGCGGCGCAGGGCCCTGGCGCCGCCGACGGTGGCGGCGTTGAAGATGTCGGAGGTGTTGAGATCGTCGACGGTCTCGGCCACGGCGCGGGCCACGGTGCCGACGTTGCGCATCTCCTCCAGGAAGTTGTGCGGGTAGGTGTCGGTGCCGATGCCCATGTTGATGCCCTGGCGGACATAGCCGCCGAAGGTGCGCAGGGCGATGCCGCGGCGCATGAACACGGTCGGGCAGTGCGCCACGGTGGCGCCGCTGTCCGACAGCAGCCGGAGGTCGTCGCGGGTCGACCAGTGCACCCACGGGTGGTGGTCGAGGAAGATGCCGTGGCCGATGATGCTGTGCTCGCCTAGCACGCCGATGTCGTCCATCCACTGGATCGGCGTGCGGCCGTGGCGCCGGATCATCTCCTGGAACTCGGTCACCGACTGCGCGGCGTGGGTCTGCCAGGGCAGGTTCTTTTCCTGGGCATAGTCGAAGGCGTCGCGCAGCAGCTCGGCCGAGCAGGTGTCGATCTGCGACGGCGCCATCATCCCCATCAGGCGGCCCGACGGGTGCTGGTTGGCCAGGTCGATGACCCGCTGGGCCCGCTCGAACCCGGCCCGGCCGGCCTGCTCGTCCCACTCGTATTGCAGTTGGTGACCGTCCTTGGTGTACCAGCGCGCGTCGCGGAACGCCGGGGCGACGCAGGCGCGGATGCCGGATTCCGCCAGCACCTCGAGCCAGGCGTCGAACGGCGCCGAGAAGTCGACGACCGTGGTCACCCCGCTCTTCAGAAGCTCGGCCATCGCCACCCGCACGCTGGCCGCCAGCCCGTCGGGATCGTTCTCGAAGATGGTCAGGAACTCGTACAGCGACGAATGGTAGAAGCCGGGGCTGCGGATCTCGTCGGTGATGCCCTTGCGCAGCGGCTCGCTGGTCGGGTGGCTGTGGATGTTGATCATGCCCGGCATGACCATCAGGTCGCCGCCGTCGATCTCGCGCGCCGCCTCGCCGGCATAGCGCCCGCCGACATGGGTGACGGCGCCGTCGGCGAACGCCACGTCGGCACCCTTCAGGTACACGTGGCGGCTGTCGCGCGCGCTCCAGGCGACCACCCAGGCGGCGTTGCGGATCACGGTGGTCTCGGGCATCGCGGCCTCCGGGCGGGGCGGGTGAGGGGGCGGGCGGCGGGACCGGAATCAAAGCACGCCGAGGGTCGCATCGGCAACGTCCGGACACGCGTGCATGCGGCTGTCGAACCGGCTTGACTGCGGTTGTATGTGGGAATATTTCCCATATATGGGAAAAAGCGCTTCTGACGACCTTTCCATCGACCGCCGCATCGCCCAGCGCCTGCGGGCCTTGCGCGCCGAGCGTGGCTGGCCGCTCGACGAACTCGCCGGGCGCAGCGGCGTCAGCCGCGCCACGCTCTCCCGGCTGGAGAACGCCGAGGTCAGCCCGACCGCCAGCGTTCTCGGCAAGCTCTGCGCGGTCTACGGCCTGACCATGTCACGTCTCATGCACCTGGTGGAGGGCGACTTCGCCCCGGTCCTGCGCCGCGCCGAGCAGCCGGTGTGGACGGATCCGGAGATCGGCTTCCGGCGCCGCTCGCTGTCGCCGCCCGCCCAGACGCTGGCGGGCGAGGCGCTGGAGTGCGAACTCGATCCAGGGGTGCGCATCGTCTACGAGGAGCCGCCGCGGCCGGGGCTGGAGCACCACCTCCTGATGGTGGACGGCGAGCTCGAGGTCACCGTCGGCGGGCGGGCTCACACCCTGCGGCCCGGAGACTGCCTGCGCTACCAGTTGTTCGGGCCGAGCGCGTTCGCCACCCCCGCGCACTCCGGCGCCCGCTACGTGCTCTTCATGGTTTGAGGCAGGTCGTCATGATCGAGGGTGTTCGGACCAGTATCGCGGCGCTGTCGGCGGAGGACGCCGCCGGCCGGGTCGGTGAACTCGGGGCGCTCCTGCGGGACTGCGTCCAGGACGGCGCCAGCGTCGGCTTCGTCCTGCCGTGCCCGCAGGCGCGCTTCGAGGCGTTCTGGAGCGACAGCGTGGTGCCAGCCGTCCGGCACGGCTCGCGGCTGCTGCTGGTGGCGCGCCTCGGCGACCGGATCGTCGGCACGGTGCAACTCGACCACGACACCCCGGCCAACCAGCCGCACCGCGCCGAGGTGCGCAAGCTGCTCGTCCATCCGGCGTTCCGGCGCCGGGGTATCTCGCGCGCCCTGATGGCCGAGCTGGAGGCGCGGGCGGCCGGGCTCGGGCGCCGCCTGCTCACCCTGGACACCCGCACCGGAGACGCCGCCGAGCCTCTCTACGCCTCGCTCGGCTACAGCACGGCCGGGGTGATCCCGGGGTACTGCCGGGACCCGATCGGCGACCGGCTCGACTCGACCACCATCATGTACAAGGCGCTGTAGCCGTGCCGGCACCCGCCCTGATCATCCTGGCGCTGATGGCGGGCGGGCTGCTGGCGGCCCAGGGACCGATCCTGGTGCGGCTGGCGCTGCACGCATTGCCGCGGATCGGCGTGACGACGTTCGCGGCGCGGCGGTTATCTGCGGCCAGCTGATGACGGCGCTGGCCTACGATCATTTCGGCGCGTTCGGCATGGAACTCCGCCGGATCGGCCCGCGCGAAGTCGCCGGCGCAGCATTCCTGCTCGCCGGCCTCCGGCTGATCACCGGGCAGCATCGAGGGTGACGACATGCGGGGTAGGATTGTTGACAATCCAACAACCCCTGGCATCGTGTCACTTCAAAGCGTCGCCGCCGGAGGCCCCGATGGCTCCCTCTATCCGATACGTCTCGTTCGACTGCTACGGCACGCTCACCAATTTCCGGGTCGGCGACGTCACGCGCGCCCGTCTCGCAGAGCGGGTGGCGGCCGAGCGCATGGCGGACTTCCTGGAGAATTTCAGCGCCTACCGGCTGGACGAGGTGATGGGTGCGTGGAAGCCCTACCCGGAGGTGCTGCAGCGCTCGCTGGAGCGGACCTGCCGGCGCTGGGGTGTCGCCTTCGACCCTGCCGACGCCCAGGCCATCGTCGACTCCGTGCCGACCTGGGGGCCGCACGCCGACGTGCCGGCACCGCTGGCCCGGGTCGCCGCCGAACTGCCGCTGGTGATCCTCTCGAACGCCTCGAACGACCAGATCCAATCCAACGTCGACAAGCTCGGCGCCCCGTTCCACGCGGTGCTGACCGCCGAGCAGGCGCAGGCCTACAAGCCGCGCTTCCAGGCTTTCGAGCACATGTTCGACAGCCTCGGCTGCGGGCCCGAGCACTTCATGCACGTGTCGTCCAGCCTGCGCTACGACCTGATGTCGGCGCACGATCTCAGGATCGGCCGGCGGGTCTTCGTCGACCGCGGCCACGGGCCCGGCAACCCGGCCTACGGCTACCAGGAGATCGCCGATCTCGGCGGCCTTCCGGGACTCCTGGGCCTGTAGGGCGCGCGCCGTGGCCGCCGCCGTCCCGCTCGTCCAGCGCCGCCTGCCGCGCGCCACCCTGTCGGTCCAGGTGGCCGAGCGGATCAGGGACGACATCCTGTCCGGGGCGCATCCGCCGGGAGCGCAGCTCAACGAGATGGAGCTGGCGTTGGAGTTCGGCGTCAGCCGCGGTCCCCTGCGCGAGGCCATGCAGCGGTTGATCCAGGAGGGGCTGCTGCGCAGCGAGCCGCATCGCGGGGTGTTCGTCCCGGACCTGACCGAGGCCGACCTGGAGGACGTGTACTTCGTGCGCGCCACCCTGGAGGCGGCGGCGGTCCGGCGGATCGCGGCGGGTGACCGCCGTGGCGCCGTGGCCGACCGGCTGACCGCGATCGCAGAACGCATGGACGGCGCGATGCGGGCCGGCGACTGGGGCGGCGGCGGCGAACTCGACTTCGCCTACCACCGGGCCCTGGTCGACGCCGCCGGCAGCGAGCGGCTGTCGCGGACCTACGCCACCGTGCAGGCCGAGACCCGGCTGTGCCTGCACCGCCTGATGGGGGGGTACCGGCGCAGCGAGGCGCTGGCGGTCGAGCATCTGCGGCTGGCACGAATGCTGGCTGAAGCTCCGGTCGAGGAGATCCTGGCGGAACTGCAGCGGCACTTCGGCGACCCGGCCGAGAACCTGCGCAAGGCCCGCAACCTCAGCGGCGATCAGACAAGGCCGACCTGAATGAGCGACCACATCCCCCTCGAGCCCGTGTCGCCCGCCGATCTCGACGCGGTCTCGGCCATGGTCACGGCGATCCGTTGGCCGCACCGGCGCGCCGACGTGCAGAGCCTGATGGAACTCGGCGAGGGCCGGATCGCCCGCGATCCCGTCGACCGGCGCCTGCTCGGGGTCGGGCTGTGGTGGGCGTTCGGCGAGCGGGCCGCCCGCGTCGGTCTGGTCATCGTCGACCCGGCGAGTCAGGGCCGCGGCATCGGCCGCCGAATGATGGACACGCTGATCGCCGATGCCGCCCGGCCCATCATGCTGCTTGCCACCCGGGCCGGCCGGCCGCTCTACGACCGGTTGAGCTTCGTCGAGACCGGCGCGGTGTGCCAGCACCAGGGCGACTACCGCGGCCGGCCGATCGCCGATCCGCGGATCCGGGCCGCCGATCCCGACGACCTCCCGGCGATCCTGCGGGTCGACGCCGAGGCGACCGGCCTCGACCGCGCCCGGCTCCTGCGGCATCTGACGGGCATCGGACGCACGGCGCTGCTGACGGGCGGCGACGCGGTCGTCGGGTACGCGGTCGAACGGGCGTTCGGGCGCGGCTCGGTCATCGGGCCGATCGTCGCCCCGGCTGAAAGCGACGCCATCGCCCTGTTCGACGCGCTCGCGGCCCCGGGTTTCGTGCGGGCGGACCGGGCGGCGTCCGCGACGGCGCTCGGTCGCCACCTGGAAGCGCGCGGACTGGCGCTCGACAGCGAGTCGGCGGTCATGGTGCTGGGCGAGTGGCCAGCCGCGGTCGCGCCGCCGCGGCTGTTCGCCCTGGCCAGTCACGCGTTCGGATGACGGAGGGCAGCGCATGCACCGGGTGATCGTGATCGGCCGCGGGCTGATCGGCAGCGCCGCAGGGCGCCATCTTTCCGACCTGACCGACGGCGTCGCCGTCCTCGGCCCCGACGAGCCGGCCGACCGGGCGTCGCATGCCGGGGTGTTCGCCAGCCACTACGACGAGGGCCGGATGACGCGGATCGTGGACCCCGATCCGGTCTGGGCAGTCACTGCCAAGCGGTCGATCGAGCGCTACGCCGATCTCGAGGCGGAAAGCGGCATCCGGTTCTTCACCGAATCGGGCTATCTCGCGATCGGCGGCCCGGGCGCCGACTATCTCGCCCGTTCGGAGGCGGCCGGCCGGGCGCTCGGGGCCGACATCACGCGCCTTGATGCCGCCGGCATCCGCGGCCGGTTTCCGTTCCTGTCCGTGCCCGACGACGCCGAGGGGCTGCACGAGGGCGCGCGCGCCGGCCATCTCAGCCCGCGCGCCATGGTGCGGGCGCAGACCGAGGCGGCGCGCCGGCGCGGTGCCACGATCATTGCCGACGAGGCGACGGCGGTCCGGGCGGTTGCCGGCGGCGTCGAGGTCGAGACCGCCGGCGGCCGGACGCTGCGGGCCGAGCGCGCGCTGGTCGCCGCCGGGGCTTTCACCGACGCCTGCGGCCTGTCGCCGGTCGACTTGCGGCTGCGGATCTTCGGCCGGACGGTGGTGCTGGCCCGCATCGACGACGACATGGCGGGCGACTTCGCCGGCATGACGACGATCGGCCACGCCGAGACCGGCGCCTACATCCTGCCGCCGATCCGCTACCCCGACGGGCACCGCTACCTGAAGATCGGCATAGGCACGACAGCCGACGCCGCGCTGCAGAGCCGCGCCGATCTCACCGGATGGTTCAGGAGCGCTGGATCCGAGGCCAACCGCCGCGATTTCCAGGCCTTCCTGACCGCGCTGCTGCCGGCGCTGGCGCGCTGCCGCCACTGGCACACCGACGCCTGCGCGGTGACCTGGACGGCGACCGGACTGCCCTACATCGACCACGTGCTCGACGACCGGATCGCGGTCGCGGTCGGCGGCAACGGCAAGGGCGCGAAATCGGCCGACGACTGGGGCTGGCTGGCCGCCCGCCTGGTGATGGGGGCCGACTGGGACCACCCGGTCGAGCGCGACCGCCTGCGCCTGCCCGAACGGCTGCGGAGCGGTGTCGCCGGGTAACCTCGCCCCGGTAACCTGGCGCCGGCCGCGTCAGCCGGCGGCGACCGCGTAGATGTCCTTCACCGGCCCCGGCAGCGGCATCGCCTGCCAGGTCGAACCGCCGTCGCGGGTGCCGAAGACTTCGCCCTGGTAACGGGCGCCGACATAGACTTGGTCGGGATCCGAGGTGTGCAGGCCGATCGACATGATGGTGCCGTGCACCTGCACCTTGTCGAAGCGCGACCAGGTCGCACCGGCGTCGAGGCTGCGGTAGACCCCGCCGTCGTGACTGGCGGCCGCGACCGACAGCGCCGCGTACAGGGTGCTCGGGTCGTGCGGCGAAACCTTGATGTCGCGGCCATAGGTGGTGGGTGAGAAGCGCCCGACCTGGAGGTCCTTCCAGGTGCGTCCGCCGTCGCGCGTCTGAAACAGCCCCATGCGCAGCGCGATGATCGGCGCGTCGGGGTCGGCCGGGCTGACGGTGATGGCGTGGCCGTCCAGCATGCCCTCGGCCTGGGTCTCCTTCTGGACGATGGCGCTCCGCAGATGCGGCAGCTCGGACAGCCGGACCAGGTCGTCGCTCAGATCCTCCCAGGTCTCGCCGCCGTCAATGGTGCGCATGGCACCCGCTATCTCCATGGCGGCGTAGATCTCGCCGGCCCGGCCGGGGCGCTGCGTCAGCCGCATGACGCGCGCGGCGAACGGGCCGCTGCAGCGCTCGCGGATGCCCGGATCGGGCAGCAGGCGCCAACTGGAGCCGCGATCGTCGGAGCGGTAGACCCCGATCGGCGAGGCGCCGGCGTACATCCGGTCCGCCTCGCCGTCGACGGCGAGGAAGCTCCAAACCTGACGGGCAGGTGCGGGGAAGGCAGCGCGATGGAAGCTCGCCCCACGGTCGGAGCTGCGCCACACCCCGTCGGGGGTACCGGCGAACACCAGCGCGGGATCGGCGGGGTGGACGAAGACCGTGAAGGTCTCAAGATCGCGGATCACATGCTCCCACTCGCCGCCGTCGGTTGGCCGCCGGAACAGGCCGACCGCGCCGGGGGCGTCGGGTCGGCCGACATAGCCGGCCACGCCGGCGTAGATGGTGGAGCCAGTCATCGCGGCCTCCGGTCCGTGTTTCGACAACGCTAGGACCGGGCCTGCGGCCGGTCAATCGAGCGCCTCTCCCGGGGGGCGCTTCCGGGGCGCCCCTGCCGGCCGCTAGACTGCCGTCCCCGCAACCGCCGCGGAGTTGCCGGTGGATCGCCTTTCCGCCTTGCGCCTGTTTCTGCGCGTCGTCGACACCGGCAGCATCACCGGTGCCGGCCGGTCGCTCGGCATGTCGAGCACCGCGGCCTCTAAGCGCCTGCAGGACCTGGAGGCCGGCTTGCGGGTGCGGTTGCTCGACCGGACCACCCGCTCGGTGTCGGCGACCGAGGCCGGCCGCCGGCTCTACGACCGGGTATCGGTGCTGCTTGACGACCTGGACACCGCGCTGCGCCAGGCCGGCGAGTTGCAGTCGCGGCCGACCGGGGTGCTGCGGGTCACGGCGCGGCGGTCGTTCGGGATGCTGCACGTGCTGCCGGCGCTGCCGTCGTTCCGCGCGGCGTGCCCGGAGGTTGACATCGACCTGACCTTGACCGAGACCGTCGAGATCGCCCCGACCGGTGGCATCGACCTTGTGATCCGCCTCGGTGCTCCCGTCGAGAAGTCGGTGGTTTCTCACCGGCTGGCGTCGGGCGAGCGGGCAATGTGCGCCAGCCCGGCGTATTTTGACCGGATTGCGCCGCCCAGCGGCCCCGACGACCTCGCCCGCCACGCCTGCCTCGGCTACCGCCGGGCGTTCGAGCCGTCGGTTTGGGTGTTCGAGACGACGGCGGGCCGGCGCGACATCGCGGTGACCGGGCCGCTGCGCTCGAACAGCGGGGAGGCGCTGCGGGAGGCGGCGCTCGGCGGCCTCGGGTTGGCGTTGCTGCCGACCTGGATGGTCGCCGGCGACCTGCGCGCCGGCACCCTGGTGCGCTGCCTCGGCGGGGTGGTCTGCTATCCGGAGGGCTACCGCGAGGAGATCCACGCGGTGCACGCCCGCAGCCCGCTGGTGCCGGCGAAAACCACCGCCTTCGTGGCGCACCTCCAGGCCTATCTGGCGGGATCGCACGGTCTCTGATCCCGTTGATCCCGGAAATCGGGATAGAATTTCCCTTACTTTCCCACTTCTGGCGATGCGGGTTCGCCGGCAGTCTGCGCGCAGGGACGGCCGAAGGAGGCGCACGCCATGGTCCAGATCACCCCCTTGCACACGCTGTTCGCCGCCGAGGTCACCGGGCTCGACCTCGCCGCCGGCCCGGACGAGGCTGCCTTCGCGCGGATCCGCGCGGCGTTCCAGCAGCGCTCGGTCCTGGTGTTCCGCGACCAGGACATCGACGACGACACCCAGATCCGCTTCATCGAGCGCTTTGGCGCGCTTGAGACCACCAAGGTCGGCAGCAGCGGCGCCGGCAGCAAGCTGGTGGTGCTGTCCAACCTCGGGCCGGATGGCGCGATCGTGCCGCCGACCTCGCGGCAGATGCTGGTCAACCGGGCGAACCAGTTCTGGCATGCCGACAGTTCCTTCAAGCCGGTGCCGGCGTGCGCCTCGATGCTGTCGGCGCGACGAATTCCGTCGGCAGGCGGCGACACACAGTACTGCTGCATGCGCGCCGCCTACGCCGAGCTGCCGCAGCGCCTGAAGGACGCGATCGAGGGCCGGGTGGCGGTTCACGACTTCAGCCACTCGCGCAGCAAGATCGATCCGGACATGGTGACCGAGGAGGAGCGCCGGGCAGTGCCGCCGGTGCGCCAGGCGATGGTGCTCGACCACGGTCCCGGGCTCGGTCGCTCGCTCTATCTTGGCGCCCACGCGGCCAGCGTCGAGGGTATCGGCGAGGTCGAGGGCCGGGCGCTGATCGACGAGCTGATGGACTTCGCCACGCAGGAGCGGTTCGTCTATACCCAGCAGTGGCGCAATCACGACCTGGTCCTGTGGGACAACCGGGCGGTGCTGCACCGCGCGACGCCGTTCCGGGGAACCGTCGAGGCGCGCCACATGGTGCGCACCACGATCGCCGGCGACGGCCCGACCGTGGCGGGGGCAAGCGCGGCAGCCTAAGCCGCGGCTGTGTATCTGGGGAGGCGAGCCTGTCGGAGGTCTGGGACTACATCGTCGTCGGCGCCGGGTCGGCCGGTTGCGTGCTGGCCAACCGGCTGTCGGCCGACCCCGGTACCCGCGTGCTGGTCCTGGAGGCCGGCGGGTCCGACGCTCACCCCTACATCCGCGCCCCTGTCGGCTTCCTGAAGACCTTCCAGGACCCGCGCTTCAACTGGTGCTACAGGACCGAGCCGGGGGACGGTGTCGACGGCCGCGCCATATTCTTTCCGCGTGGCAAGGTCCTGGGCGGCTCCAGCTCGATCAACGGCCACCTCTACGTCCGCGGCCAGGCGCGCGACTTCGACGTCTGGGCCCAACTGGGCAATCGCGGCTGGTCCTATGACGACGTGCTGCCGTATTTCCGGCGCGCCGAGGATCGCTCGAGCGGCGCCGACGACTACCATGGCGCCGGCGGGCCGCAGCACGTCTCAGACATTCACGAGCGCCACCCGATCTGCGAGGCCTTCATCGCCGGCGCCGTGGCGGCCGGCGTGCCGCGCAACCCCGACTACAACGGCGCCGTCCAGGAAGGCGTAGCCTACTTCCAGCGCACCATCCGCGGCGGCCGGCGGCACAGCGCCGCCACCGGCTACCTGCATCCGGTCCGCCGCCGCCGCAACCTGCGGGTCGAGACCGACGCCCAGGTGCTTCGGATCGACGTCTCGGGCGGCCGAGCCACTGGCGTGACTTGGCGTCGGCACGGCCAGGTGCACACTTCCACCGCCGGGGCCGAGGTGATCCTGGCGGCCGGCGCCGTGAACTCGCCGCACCTGCTGCAGCTCTCGGGGATCGGGCCGGCCGACCGGCTGCGCGCCGCCGGCATCGCGGTGGTGCATGATCTTGCCGGCGTCGGCGAGGGGCTTCAGGACCACTACGCCATGCGGGTTGTGCATCGGGTGACCCAGCCGATCACCCTGAACGAGCGGGCCCGGGGGCCGCGGCTGTGGTGGGAGATCGCGCGCTGGCTGGCGACCGGCGGCGGCCTGCTGGCTTTCAGCCCGGCGCATGTCGGCGCCTTCGTGCGCTCGCGCCCGGACCTGGAACTGCCGGACCTGCAGTTCGTGTTCACGCCGGCGAGCTATTCCGACGGCGTAGTCGGGCAGTTGCAGCGTGAGCCCGGCATGACCCTTGGGGTCTGGCAGATGCGTCCGGAGAGCCGGGGCCACGTGCGGATCCGTTCCGCCAATCCCGACGAGGCGCCGGCGATCCAGCCGAACTACCTGTCGGCCGAGGCCGACCGGCGGTCGGCGATCGACGGACTGCGCTGGGCGCGGCGGCTGCTGGCGAGCGCGGCGCTGGCGCCGTACCGCGGACCGGAGACGCTGCCCGGGGCCGATGCGGTTTCCGACGACGAATTGCTCGGCTACGCTCGGGCGCGCGGCGCCACCGTGTACCACGCGGTCGGCACCTGTCGGATGGGGATCGACCCGACGGCCGTGGTCGGCCCGGACCTGCGGGTGCGCGGGTTGACGAGCCTCCGGGTCGTCGACGCTTCGGTGATGCCGACGATGGTGTCGGCCAACACCAACGCCGCCACCCTCATGATCGCCGAGAAGGCCTCGGACATGATCCTGGCCGCCAGTTGACCGCCGGTGCCGGTCCGGGTGTGGACCGGCACCGGCGGCGCCGGGTCACGAGAAGACGTCGATCAGGAAGGCGCCGCCGAAGAACAGCAGGGCGATGATCCCGAGCGCGAAGAAGTTGGTCGAGATCACCGAATCGTCGGACGGATCGGCGACCCGGATCGAGGCTGTGGCGCGTTGGCGCCGCATGCCGATGACGAACAAGAAGATGCCGAGTGCGATAGCGCCCAGCGCGAGTACGAATTCGATGCCGAGAAGCATGCCCGGTCCCTCCCAGGGAAAGTGTGGTGTTGGCGTTACGCGTGCGTGCGGGTTCAGGTCTTTCGGGGCCGGCCGCCGGTCCCGCCTCCGGCGGCCGTCGGTGCCCCTAGAGGTCGATGCTGTGGCGCTCCACCAGCCAGGCCCGGCGGGCCAGGGCGGCTGACGGAACGAGGCCGGCGATCGCCACCAGGGCGGCGACGCCGGTGGCCCAGTCTTCCGGCACTCCCACCAGATGCAGGCTGGCGCCAATCACGACGGCGGCGACGGTGCACAACGTCCCGGCCACCAGCAGGCCGACCGAGATCGCGATCAGCGCCGATGTGACCAGACCAGTGACCACCGGCGTCGGCCGGTCGAGTTCGCCGGTGACGGGTAGCGCGATCACGGCGCGGCCCCGGCGGGCGCTGCGTCCGGCCGCGGGCCGATCCAGCGCCAGGTGAGCATCGGCAGCGCCACCGCGTAGGCGACCGAGGCGATCGCCGCGGGGATCCGCCAGGCGAGATCCGCATCGAACACCGCGTTGATCAGGTAGAACAGGCCGCCGACAAGCAGGGCGACCAGCGTCACCGAGGACAGCGAGGTGGCGAAGAAGCGGTCGGCGCCGGTGTCGCTGTCGCGGAAATACACGGCGGTGCGGGCGAGGCCGATGGCCCCGGCTCCGATCAGCACGGCGCCGAGGGCGGCGTGCTCGAGCAGAATGAGCATGGAGGAAGTCTCCGAAGGACCTGCCGTAGCCGGCGGCACCTGTGTAGGGTGCGCGGCAGGCGGCGTGCCCGGTGCGCGACGCCGAGCGATCGGGTGGCGCGGGAGGGGCACGGAAATGTCGAAGGGAAGGCCGCTCAGGCGCGGCCGGCCGTCAGGCCGGGGTCGGCGGGCTGCGCGCGGCGAAGGCGCGGCCGGTGGCGGCGCGGGGTTGCTCGGGCTCACCGGCGGCGGCGGCCACCATGGCGGCCGAGAGCCCCGGGATCGCGGCCGGCGGGACGCCGAGTTCGGCGCCGTCGGGAGTTGCCGGCGACAACGGCCGGCCGCCGGATGAGCGCTTGTCGACGACGACAGTGGCGGTGGCGGCGCGCGCCTCGACGGCCGGCAGCGCGTGCTCGGCTACGGCAAGTCCGACCGACCGTTCGACCCCCGCCGCGATCCGCGCGAAGACCGACGGGTCAACGCCAGGGGCCTGCCACTGGAGCACCGACAGGGCTGTCACCAGCCACAACATCGCCATCGCGCGCGACATCATGTCGGCGAAGCGGAGACGTTTACGGTGTCGTGTGCCCGGCATGGGCTGTTGTCCGATCCCTGGACCGGACGGCCGGGCAATCACGCCCGGCGCCGGCGGGCCCGACCGCGACGCACGGACGTCGCGCCATCGAACCCCGAAGTCACGCCGCCTATATTGCAACGTCCGGGCTCCGCCGCAAGCGGCATGGTGGCGCGGCCGGTTAGCGACCGAGCACCAGCAGCAGGATCGCCGCCGCTACCAGCAGGATTCCGAAGATCTCGATCCGGGTGGTCTTCTCGCGGAACACCACCACCGAGATGAAGAAGGTGAACAGCAGTTCGATCTGCCCGAGCGCCCGGACATAGGCGGCGTTCTCCAGGGTGAAGGCGGTGAACCAGGCGATCGAGGCCAGCACTCCCGACAGCCCGACCACCAGCGACCAGCGCCAGTGGACGACCACGTCGCGCAGGGTCTTCGGTTCGGTCGCCGCCAGGTACGCGCCCATCGCCAGGGTCTGCAGCACCACCGCCACCGCCAGCGTGAAGGCAGCCGGCATCCAGGCGCCGTGAGGGTAATCGAGCGCCAGCGAGGCGCCGCGGAAGAACACCACCGAGGCCCCGAGGAAGGCGCCGCAGGTGAGGCCGATCAGCGTCGACTTCTCGGTCATCCCGGCGAGCAGCCGGCGCACCGAGATCTGGGCCTGCCCGGCCGACATCGCCATGACGCCGAGCATGGCGATGGCGATGGCGATCGACGGCACCAGCGTCACTGTGTCGCCGAGCATGACCAGCCCGAGGAACGCTATCTGCACCACCTCGGTCTTCGAGTAGGTGGTTCCGACCGCGAAGTTGCGGAACGAGAACAGCCACACCAGCAGCGCGGTGAAGACGATCTGCGACAGCCCGCCGGCCACGCAATAGGCCAGGAACACCCAATTGGGCTCGGGCCAGGGCAGGCCGGTCGCCTCCTTCAGGACGAAAAGATACAGCAGCGCGAACGGTGCCGCGTACAGGAACCGAACATAGGCCGCGCCCAGCGTCGTCAGCCGGCCCTTGAGGTGCTTCTGCACCGCCGAGCGGATGTTCTGCATGAACGCACCGACGATGGTGATCGGTATCCACAATTCCATGGTCGGGGCTCGATGGACGCTTGATCGGGACGGCGTGCGGGGGTCTGCTGGCGGCAGGCGAGGTGGCCGAGCATGCCCGCGACCGATGGCGGAGGCCAGGGCGATGGTGCGGAACGGTCCCGCGGAAAATCGGGCGAAGCGGTGGAGAGCGACATGACCGGACTGGTGAAGAGTGAGGCGGAGCTGGCGTTGATCGAGGCGGCGAAGCGGGTGCTGCCCGCCGGCGGGTTCGGGAACTTCGCGACCGACATCGTGATCCGCGAGGGACGGGCCGGCCGGGTCTGGGACGAGAGCGGCAACGAGTACGTCGACTTCCTGCTCGGCTCCGGGCCGATGTTCATCGGCCACGCCCACCCCGAGGTCACCGACGCGGTGCTGGCCCAGGTGCCGCGCGGCACGACGTTCTTCGCCAACAACGCCGCCGGCATCCGCCTCGCCGAGGCGATCGTCGACGCCGTCGCCTGCGCCGACAAGGTGCGGTTCGTCAGCGCCGGCTCGGAGGCGACGCTGTACGCCATGCGGGCGGCCCGCGCCCACCGCGGCCGCGACAAGATCCTGAAGTTCGAGGGCGGCTACCACGGCATGAGCGATTACTCGCTGATGAGCCTGGCGCCGAAGCGGCAGGCCAACTTCCCGCAGGCGATCCCGGATTCCGCCGGCATCCCGGCGCGGGTGCGCGACGAGATGCTGATCGCGCCGTTCAACGACCTCGATACCGCCGCCAGCCTGATCCGCGAGTACGCCGACGAGCTCGGCGGGGTGATCGTCGAGCCGTTCCAGCGCCTGATCCCGCCGCGCCCCGGCTTCCTGGAGGGCTTGCGCGAGTTGACCGCCAAGCACGGCATCCCGCTGATCTTCGACGAGGTGGTGACCGGCTTCCGCCTCGCTTATGGCGGCGCCCAGGAGTTCTACGGGGTGACGCCGGATCTGTGCGCCCTCGGCAAGGTGATCGGCGGCGGCTTCCCGCTCGCCGCCGTCGCCGGGCGCGAGGAGTTCATGGCGCATTTCGACAAGGAGGCGGTCGGCGAGGATGCCTTCATGCCGCAGATCGGCACGCTCAGCGGCAACCCGGTGGCGGCGGTCGCCGGCCTCGTCACCATGGAGGTGCTGCGGCGGCCGGGCGTCTACGAGCGGGTGTTCGAGACCGGCCGGACCCTGATGGCGGGGCTCGACGCGGCGCTGAAGGAGGTCGGCATTCCGGCGCGGGTGGTCGGCGTGCCGCCGCTGTTCGACGTCGTGTTCACCGACGCCCCGGTGGAGGACTACCGCGGCGTGGCGCGCGGCGACGCCGCCAAGCTGCGGCGGTTCAACGGGCTGCTGCGCCAGCGTGGCATCCTCAAGGGCGAGAGCAAGTACTACGTCTCGCTGGCCCACGACGGCGCCGACATCCGGCACACGCTCGACGCCTACCGGGACGCGGCGAAGGCGCTGGCCGCGGGATAACGGGGTTAGGCAATCGCCACTACCCGATCGCCCGCCACCAGCGGCGCGCCACCAGGATCGCCAGCAACCCCTGCGCGGTCAGCGCCACCGTCGCCGTCTGCGCGCCCAGCAGTTCCGCCAGCAAGCCGAGGTAGAAGAAGCCGATCGGCCCGACGCCGATGCACACCGACAGCAGGCCGAGCAGGCGGGCCCGCATCTCGACCGGGGCGTGCTGGTAGACCAGGGTCGCCTGCATCACGCTGAACCCGGCGCCGCCGATGCCGACCAGCAGCAGGGCGCCGCCGGCCAGCGCCACCGAGGGCACCGTCGCGAACACGATCAGCGCGACCATGTAGAGCGTGATGCCGCCGACATAGACCCAGCGGTACCACTGCGGGCGCGACAGGGCGGCGATCGCGAGGGCGCCGAGGAAGGCGCCGACGCCGTCGATCCCGGCCAGCAGCCCGACACCCTCCGGCCCGAGTTGCAGGTGATCCTTGCCGAGCACCGGGATCATGCTGGTGCACGGCCAGCCGAACAGGTTGAAGATCACGGTCACCAGCAGCACGCCGGTCATCCGGCGGTCGCCGCGAACCCACGCGAAGCCCTCGCGGACCCGCTGCAGCACCGGCGCGGTGTCGGTGACGCCGGTTCGGCTGCGGATCTGGATCCGCAGCGCCGCCACCAGCGCGATCGCATACAGCGCGGCGCCCAGCCAGAACACCCCGGCGATGCCGGAGGTGGCCAGGATCAACCCGCCGACCGTCGGTCCCAGCATCCGGCTGGCGTTGTTGGTGCCGACGTCGAGCGACATCGCCGGGCCCATGCGCTCGGGTCCGACGGCGTCGCCGATCATCATCCGCCGCACCGGGTTGTCGGTCGCCCAGCCGAGCCCGTTGACGAAGCTGGCGACCGCCAGGTGCCAGACCTCAAGCAGGCCGAGCGAGCCGAGGATCGCGATGGCGAGCGAACTTGCCATCATCGCCAGCACCACGAAGATCAGCGCGCTGCGCCGCTCCAGCCGCTCGGCGACGGCGCCGAGGACGGCGCCGAACAGCCCCATCGGCAGCAGCCGCAGCATGGTCAGCATGGCGACCATGAACGCCGACCCCGTGGCCTGGTAGGTGAACACCCCGACCGCCAGCATCTCCAGCCAGCGGACCACGAACACGATCAGGCCGACGACCCACAGGCGCCGGAAGTCCGGAATCGCCAGCAGCCGGGCGCGTGGCCGCCGGGTCCTGTCCGCGGACGGCTTGTCCCCGCCGGGGCCGCCCGCTCCAACTCGCTCCAAAGGCGCTTCCTCGTGTGACGGCCCGGTTGGGCCCGGGCGCTGTCACAACTGTGTCATGCCCGGTCCCGCGGCTTCAACCGAGGCGGGGCGTCGGATGGCGAGGCCAGGCGGTTCCACCTGTTCGGGCGACGGCGGCTGACGCATGATGGCGGCCGCGCCGCCGGCGGGTCCGTCGCACGGCGTCGGAACGACCACGCAAACCGGGACGGCAGCGGCCATGACGACGATCCAGAAGACCATTTCTCCGATCGACGGCTCGATCTACGTGGAGCGCCCGACGGCGGACGCCGCGGCGGTCGACGCGGCCCTCGACCGGGCGGTGGCGGCCCAGCGCGGCTGGCGGGCGACCCCGGTCGCCGAGCGCCAGGCGGTGGTGCGCCGCGCCGTCGACTACTTCGCCGCCAACAAGCCGGCGATCGTCGAGGAGCTGGCTTGGCAGATGGGCCGGCCGGTTGGGCAGGGCGGCGGCGAGATCGGCGGCCTGACCGAGCGCACCCTGCACATGGTGGACATCGCCCCGGCGGCGCTGGCCGACCTGGAGCCGGCCGCCAAGATCGGCTTCACGCGGTTCGTGCGGCGCGAGCCGGTGGGCGTGGTGGCGATCATCGCGCCCTGGAACTACCCCTACCTGACGGCGGTGAACGGCATCGTCCCGGCATTGATGGCCGGCAACGCCGTGGTGCTGAAGCACTCGCACCAGACGCCGCTGTGCGCCGAGCGGTTCGCCGCCGCGTTCGATGCCGCCGGGCTGCCGGCGGGGGTGTTTCAGGTCCTGCACCTCACCCACGACGCCAGCGAGCGGCTGATCGCCGACCCGCGGATCGGCTTCGTCAACTTCACCGGCTCGGTTGCCGGCGGTCACGCCGTGCAGCGCGCGGCGAGCGCCCGGTTCATCGCCACCGGCCTCGAACTCGGTGGCAAGGACCCGGCCTATGTCCGGGCCGACGCCCGGCTCGACCACGCGATCGAGAACCTGGTGGACGGGGCGTTCTTCAACTCCGGCCAGTCGTGCTGCGGGATCGAGCGGATCTATGTCCACGCCGCGCTGTACGACGCGTTCGTCGAGGGCGCGGTCGAACTGACCCGCCAGTACCGGCTCGGCGACCCGCGCGACGCCGACACCAACCTCGGTCCGATGGCGCGCGCCGCCTCGGCCGATTTCGTGCGCGGCCAGATCGGCGAGGCGGTGAAGGCCGGCGCCAGGGCGCTGATCGACCCGGCCGGTTTCCCGCGCGACACCGCCGGCACGCCCTACATGGCGCCGCAGATCCTGGTCGACGTCGACCACTCGATGCGGGTGATGACCGAGGAGAGCTTCGGGCCGGTGGTCGGCATCATGAAGGTGGCGTCGGACGAGGAGGCGGTGCGCCTGATGAACGACAGCGCGTTCGGCCTGACCGCGGCGATCTGGACCACCGACGAAGAGGCGGCGCTGCGGATCGGCGGCGCGCTCGAGACCGGTACGGTGTTCATGAACCGCTGCGACTACCTCGACCCGGCGCTGGCCTGGACGGGGGTGAAGGATTCCGGGCGCGGTTGCACGCTGTCGGCGCTTGGCTATGAGGCGCTGACCCGCCCGAAGAGCTTCCACCTGCGCACGGCGGTCTGACCGTCGCTTTCCCGGCCCCGGCTTCCGCCACCGCCCCCTATTCTGGCCGTCACCCCGGAAGCCGAGGCGGCCGCGATCGCAGAGGGGGCCGGTCGGACTCAGGCGCGGCCGAGCACGCGCTGCTCGAGGATCCAGGCCCGGTAGCGGGCGATCGGCATCGGCTTGGCGTACAGGAAGCCCTGGAACTCGTCGTAGCCGAGGTCGCGCAAAGTGGTGGCCTCCTCCTCGGTCTCGACGCCTTCGGCGATCACCGTCAGCCCAAGGGCGTGACCGAGGCCGACGATCGCCGAGGCGATCGAGCGGCCGTCACCGCCGTGAACATCGTGGGTGAAGCTGCGGTCGAGCTTCAGGTAGTCGATCGGCAGACGCTTGAGGTGGCTGAGCGACGAGTAGCCGGTGCCGAAATCGTCGATGGCGATGCGGATGCCGAAGGTCCGCAGACCGGCCAGCATCGGAATCACCTCATCGATCTGCTCCATGGTGGCGCTCTCGGTCACCTCGAACTGCAGCGCCGACGGCGGGATCTGGTGCGCCTCGAGGGCCTGGCGGGCAGTGCGCAGCATGTCGTCGTTCTGGAACTGGATGGTGGAGACGTTGACCGCCACCGGCACCAGCAGGCCGATCTCTCGGGCCAGTCGTTGCTGGTCGGCGCAGACCTGGCGGACGACGAAGCGCCCGATGTCGAGGATCTGGCCGGTCGCCTCGGCCACCGGGATGAATTCGGCCGGCGAGATGAAGGCGCCGTCATCGACCGGCCAGCGGATCAGCGCCTCGGCGCCGACCACGCGCCCATCGCCGGCGCGGACCTTGGGCTGGTAGTGGACCTCCAGCCCGCCGTTGGCCAGCGCTTCGGCCAGCCGGTGCTCGATGTCATAGCGGCGCGCTGCCTCGGTGTTCATGGACTGGTCGGAGAACACCACCTGGCGCGCCCGCCGCAGGTTGGCGTTGCCGCAGGCGCGCTCGGCCGCCAGTGTCAGCTCTTCGGCGTTGCGCCCGTCAAACGGCCAGACCGCGGCACCGTAGGACAGGGTCGCCTGGACCGGCTGGCCGCCGATGGTGAACCGGGCCTGGAGCAGGTCGTCGAAGCGCTGGGCGAGGGTGATAAGGTCGCTCTCGTCGTCGACGTCGTGCATCAGCACGGCAAACTTGTCGCCGGGGAACTTGGCGATCAGCGACCGGCCGACCATCTGCGAACGCAGCCGCTCGCCGATCTGGCGCAGCAGCCCGTCGCCGCCGGCGAGGCCGAGCGCGTCGTTGAAGCCCTTCATCCGATTGACGTTGATGAACAGCACTCCGAGCCGGCCGGGGCGGGCGTCGCGCAGGGCGAAGCCGAGCTGTTCCAGGAACAGCGCCTTGTTGGGCAGATGGGTCAGGGAGTCGCGGGTAGCGAGATCGCGCAGCTCCTGCTCGGCCCGCACCCGCGCCGTCACGTCGATCAGCGCGCTCTGCACCGCCCATTCACCCTTCCAGCGGATTCGCCGCCCTGCGACGTCAGCCAGGAACCGGCTGCCGTCGCGCCGCAGCCGCGGCCGCGCGACCAGGTTGACGTCGTCGATGTCGCCGCGGCTGAGAAGGTCGACAAATCCCTCCTGCGACCCGTCCGGCAGGACCGGGAAGGTGCTCCGGAAATCGCACTCGTCCAGCATCTCGGTGGCGTCGGCGAATCCGAACATCCGCGCCGCGGCGTCGTTGGCGAACAGCAGTTCCAGGTTGCGGTGGACCGCGATCGCCTGGATCGAGCCGTCGAGGATGTTCCGCAGCTTGATCTGGGCGTCTTCGGCTTCCTGGGTGCGGTGCGCGAGATCGCGGACCGTGGAGACGAACGCCCGCGCCATCTGGCCGATCTCGTCGTTGCGGCCGACCAGGTCGCCGGCGATCAGCGACGCCGGGTTGAGGGAACCGCCGATCTCGCGGATCGCGACGGCCAGCCGCCGCAACGGCCGGGCGGTGGTGACGAGGGCGATCACGAACGTCGAGAGCGTCAGCGCGACGCCGAGCAGGCCGAGTGCCCAGACGGTCTTGGCGAACTGGTCGAGCACCAGGTCGTGGATCGCCGTGAAGTCGGCGCGCAGCGCCAGGGTTCCGACGGGCTGGGCAGGCTCGCCGATCGGCGCGCCCGGCCGGACCAGTTCCCGGATCTGGATCAGGTCCGGGCGCGCGCGGTTCAGCAGCGATCGGCTCAGCCACTCCTGACCCTCGACGGCGCGATCGGCCTCCACCACGCGTTCTCCGTCGGCGTCGAGCAGCACGGCGGTACGCACGAATTCGCCGTCGGCCAGACCGTCGACCAGACGCATGGCCTGCCGGAGGTCGAAGGTCCACAGCGCCTCCCCGGCGGCGCCCCCGACCGTCATCAGGCTGGCAGCCATGGCCTTGTCGGCGCGGTCCCAGGCGTCGCGGATCGTCAACTCCAGGCTGACGCCCAGGACCAGCCCCAGCACCACCGTCGACACAGAGACGGTCAGGGCCATGAGCCGGGTGGTGAGCGATCGCAGTGGGGCGATTGGCGATGGCATGAAATTCCCGAGATGGACGGCCCGACGCCGGCAACGTCAGCAGGCGGCCCGGCCGATGGCGCGCTACCGCCATCCGCCGGTTGTCGCCTCAATGCTATCGCGCAAGGGCTAACGAAACGCTAATGTCGGCGGCGGATTCCGATCATTAGCCCGCCGTCGTGCCTTTCGAGAGCTGTTCGTCGACCAGCCGCGCGACCGCCGGGTAGTCGGTCTTGCCGGAGCCCAGCAGCGGGATGGCGTCGACCGGCAGGATGCGGCGCGGTACCGCCAGTTCCGAGACGCCGCCCGCCCGCCCGGCCTCGGCCAGCGCCTCGCGCGACGCATCCCCGCGGTCGGTGACCAGCACCAGCTGCTCGCCCTTGCGGGGGTCCAGGACCGCGACGACCGCGTGGGCGTTGGCCGGCCAGACACCGGCGGCCAGCCCCTCGACCGCGCCGAGCGAGACCATCTCGCCGGCGATCTTGGCGAAGCGCTTGGCCCGACCGACAATCCGCACGAAGCCGTCGGCATCGATCGAGACGATGTCGCCGGTGTCGTAGACGCCGCCCGCCGGCTGCAACTCTCCCGGTAGATCGGCGAGCATGTAGCCGAGCATGACGTTCGGCCCGCTGACCACCAGACGGCCGCCCTGGTCGATACCGTCGACCGGCTCCAGGCGTGCCTGCAGGCCCGGGACCACCCGCCCGACCGTGCCGGCGCGGTAGTGCATCGGGGTGTTCACGGCGATCACCGGCGCGGTCTCGGTGGCGCCGTAGCCTTCCAGCAGCCGCAGGCCGAACTTCTCGGCCCACACTCGCCGGGTCTCGTCCTTCACTTTCTCGGCGCCGGCAAACACGTAGCGGACGTTGAAGAAGTCGTAGGCGTGCGACAGGCGGGCGTAGCCGGCCAGGAAGGTGTCGGTGCCGAACAGGATGGTGGCGTTGGTCTCGTACACCAGCGCCGGGACGATCCGGTAGTGCAGCGGCGACGGGTACAGGAACGACCGCACGCCCGACAGCAGCGGCAGGATCAGCCCGCCGGTCAGCCCGAACGAGTGGAAGATCGGCAGGGCGTTGAACACCGTGTCGGTGGGGTTGAAATCGACCCGGGCGGCAAGCTGGTGGCGGTTGGCGAGCAGGTTGGCGTGGCTCAGCACCACCCCTTTCGGGGTTCCTTCCGAGCCCGAGGTGAACAGCACCACCGCCGGATCGTCGGCGGCGACCTTGTAGCGGCGGTGGATGAGCCCGGCAAACGGCCGGGAGATCAGGCCGAGCACCTTGTCCCGGGCGGTAACGGCGTCGCGGACATCCTCCAGGTAGACCACGCGGACCAGCGGTTCGATGGCGGCGATCAACTCCTGCAGCCGGCCGACCTCGACGAACCGGCGCGAGGTGATGACCGTGCGCAGGGTGGCGGTCTGGCAGGCGGCGGCGAGGCTGCGCGGCCCGGACGAGAAGTTCAGCATGGCCGGCACCCGGCCACGGGCGATCAGCCCGAACAGGCAGACCGCCGCCGCCACCGAATTCGGCAGCAGCACGCCGACGCGCTCGCCGGCCGCGGTGTCGCGCGCCAGCTTCGCGCCGAGGATCAGGGCGCCGGTCACCACCCGGTCGTAGCTCGCCGGCTTGCGCTCGATGTCGTCGAGCGCCACGGCGCCGCAGCCGTGCACCCGCCGCGCCGCCAGCAGCGCCTCGAACAGCGTCTCCTCGCGGTCGCGGGTTTCGAACATCATTTCCGACATCACGTCGTAGAGCTGGTCACCGGCGGCCCGGCGCCGGACCCGGCCCCGCGCCTCGGCCGGAATGTGGAAGCGGCGCGGCTCCAGGACGGTGATGGTGATGCGCGGGAACAACCGGCGGCGCAGCTTGCCTTTCATGCGCGAGAAGACGCTGGCCTCGGCGCCGTCGATGCGCACCGGGATCACCTCGGCGTCGGCCCGGTCGGCGATCATGCCCGGACCCTCGTGCACCTTCATCAGGGCGCCGGTCACAGTGATCCGGCCCTCGGGGAAGATCACCAGGTGGTTGCCGGCGCGCACTTCCTTGATCAGCGCCTTGGCGGCGAACGGGTTGCCGGGGTCGACCGTGAACACCCGGACCAGCGCCAGCGCCGGCTTCGCCCACCAGCGTTGAGCGATGTAGGTGTCGACGGCGAACACCGGACGGCCGGGCAGGAACACCGCCAGCAGGACCCCGTCCAGGAACGACACGTGGTTGGCGACCACCAGGGCCCGCGGCCCGGCGCGGTGGTAGTTGGCGAGCCCGTTGACCCTGACCCGGAACAGCAGGCCGAGCGGTAGCGCGAACAGGCTCTTGATCAGTTCGTGGGGGAGCAGGCCGCAGATGTAGATCGTCACGACGGCGTTGACCGCCGCGAGCGAGGCGAACACCGTCGTCACCGACAGGCCGTATGCCAGCATGCCGGCCGCCCACAGCGCCCCGATCACCATGAACAGGGCGTTCAGAATGTTGTTGGCTGCCACGTTGCGCGAGCGATGCTCGGGCTCGCTGCGAGCCTGCAGGATCGCGAACAGCGGCACGCTGTACAGGCCGCCGGCGATCGCGATACCGATCAGGTCCGCCAGGACGCGCCAGTTGCGCGGCTCGGCCAGGAACGCGGCGGCGCCGATCAGCGCCGGCCCCGGCTCGCGGTCCAGCAGGGCGTGGCAGAGGTCGGCGATGAAAACGGTCATCGCGAGCGATGCCAGCGGGACGTAGCGTGCCGAAACCTCGCCCCCGAGCAGGGTGTTGCAGGCCAGCGAACCGATGGCGATGCCAACCGCGAAGGCGACCAGGAACAGCGTGACGACTTCCTCGTCGGCGCCCAGCACGGCCTGGGCGAGGGCCGGGAACTGGGACAGGAAGGTGGCGCCGACCAGCCAGAACCAGGACAGCCCGAGGATGGTCAGGAACAGGGTGCGGTCGCTCCCGGCACGCGCCACGATGCGGACGGTCTCGACCATGAAGTTTGGGTTCACCCGCAGTCCGGGGCGGTCCGGGAGGGCTTGCGGGATGTTCCGGCTGGCGAGCCAGCCGGCGATCGCCAGCGCCAGCATCAGCGCTGACACGATGGTGACGCCGTCGGCGCGCAGCACGATCAGGCCGCCGGCGATGGTCCCGACCAGGATGGCGAGAAAGGTGCCGGCCTCGATCAGGCCGTTGCCCCCGACCAGTTCCTCCTCGCGCAGGTGATCCGGCAGGATGCCGTACTTGACCGGGCCGAAGAACGCCGACTGCGCCCCCATGAGGAACAGCACCGCCATCAGCAGGTAGGGTTCGTTGAGGTGCAGCCCGACGACGCCGACCGCCATGACGGCGATCTCGGCGAGCTTGATGCGGCGGATCAGCGTCGCCTTGTCCATGGCGTCGGCGAGCTGGCCGGCGGTGGCCGAGAACAGGAAGTACGGCAGGATGAACACGCCGGCGGCCACCGTGACCAGCACCTGGGCCTCGGCGCTGTCCATGCCGGCGATGCCATACAGCGCCAGGATCACGAAAGCGTTCTTGAACACGTTGTCGTTCATCGCGCCCAGGAACTGCGTGACGAACAGCGGCAGGAAGCGGCGGGAGCGGAGCAGGGTGAACTCGGACGGGCTCATAGCGTCACTCCGGAAGGCGGCACGTGGGCCGAAACGTGGCAGGCGATGGCGAGGTTGCCGATATTCGAGAAGTGAACATTCACTTACTTAGTCTTCTTCGGGCCACGCGTCAACCGCGGCGGAGGGCGCGAATGATGGTTGCCCGCGGACGTGGGATGCGGCCTATGATCCTTTTGACCATCCCGCGGTCGCGCCGGTCAGAGTTTGGCCCCGGCGCGCGTCCCACCCATCCGTCCGGAGACGATCGATGCCCGTCAACAACCGCATTGCGGAGTTCCACGAGGAGATGACCGAGTGGCGGCGTGACCTGCACGCCCACCCGGAGATCAAGTTCGAGGAGCACCGCACCGCGGCGGTGGTGGCCGACAAGCTGGAATCCTGGGGCATTGAGGTGCACCGCGGCATCGCCGGAACCGGCGTCGTCGGCGTGCTGCGCGGCTCGTCGCAGGGCGGATCGATCGGCCTGCGCGCCGACATGGACGCCCTGCCGATGGACGAGGAGGGCAACCCGCCCTACCGCTCGCAGAACCCGGGGCGCATGCACGCCTGCGGCCACGACGGCCACACCACCATGCTGCTGGGGGCCGCCAAGTACCTGGCCGAGACCCGGAACTTCGCCGGCACCGTGAACTTCATCTTCCAGCCCGCCGAGGAAGGCGGGGCCGGCGCCCGGGTGATGATCGAGGAGGGGCTGTTCGAGCGCTTCCCGTGCGACACCGTTTGGGGAATCCACAACGCCCCGCACCTGCCGGCCGGGACCATCGGCGTGCGACCGGGCCCGCTGATGGCGGCCGCCGACCAGGCGTTCCTGACGATCAGGGGCCGCGGCGCCCACGCCGCCCGCCCGCACGACGGGGTCGATCCGATCGCCGTCGGCGTCCAGCTCTACCAGGGCATCCAGACCATCGTCAGCCGCAACGTCGACCCGATCCAGTCGGCGGTGGTCACGGTCGCGCAGTTCCACGCCGGCACCGCCAACAACGTGATCCCTCACACCGCCGAGTTGAAGCTGTCGATCCGCACCTTCGACGACGGGGTGCGTGACCTGATCGAGCAGCGTATCCGCGCGCTGTGCGACGGTGTCGGCCGGATGCACGGCGCCGAGGTCGACGTCGATTACCGGCGCGGCTATTCGGCGGTGATCAACCCGGCCGAGACCGCCGAGGTGGTCGCCTCGGTCGCCGAGCAGGTGGTCGGGTCGGACCGGGTCGACCGCGACACGGCGCCGATCATGGCGAGCGAGGATTTCGCCTTCATGCTGACCGAGCGTCCGGGCGCCTTCCTGTGGCTTGGCGGCGGCGCGCCGGGCAAGGATTTCGGTCTTCACCAGCCGCAATACGACTTCAACGACGCGGTCCTGCCGGTCGGCGCCAGCTTCTGGGCCCGGCTGGTCGAGACCCGGTTGCCGCGGGGTTGACCGAAGGCCACTGCCGGAGCGGGCAGGACGGCATCCGCAACGAGGAGTTGACCTGTCGGCGGAGTTGCTGACCGAATCCGGACATCGCGTGTCTGGGAGGATCAGGTCATGGTGGATGCAGGCTTCGGGCGCACCCACGGCGGCGGGCGCACCGGCAAGATACTGGGCTATCCCGCCAACCTGGAGCCGTTTCCGGCGTCGCCCGAAGACTGGCTGCCGGACAGGGCGACCGCGTCGCTTCTGGACCTCCACCGCGCCACGGTCGCGGCCGCCCAGGATCGCATCGACTGGTACGACCGCAAGGGCAGCCGCCAGGGGGCGATCGCCCGCGCGCTGCGCTTTTTCGCCCTGCTGCTGGTCGGTCTCGGCGCGCTGGTGCCGGTGACGGCGCCGGTCCTTCCCGCGATCGCCGGTGTGGACGTCGCCTACGCCGGATACGTGGTGATCACGCTCGCCGGCCTGCTGGTCGGGCTCGACAACTTCTTCGGCTTCTCGGAAAGCTGGATGCGCTTCCGCATGACCCAGGCCGAGCTGGTCCGGCGGCTCGCGTCGTTCCGCTACGAATGGGCATCGCGTCTGGCGGCGGACAATCTCGACCAGGACCGGTCGGCGCTGCACGGCCTGCTCGACCTGCAGCGCCGCTTCATGGACAGCGTCGAGGCCGCGGTGGAGGCCGAGACCGTTCAATGGGCCACTCGGCAACGGTTCAACCTGCTGTCCTTCGACCGCAAGCAGGGCTTCGCGCGGCCCGACGGGGCGCCCGGCCGGGTCAGCGTCCGGATCAAGGGCTGGGCGGCGCTGCCGGAGGCCACCCGCAAGGCGCTGGCGCTGCATGTCGGGCGGCAGGCGCTGGTCCCGGACGCGGGTGGGACCGCGGTCTCCCCGCCACTCGACCCCGGCAGCCATACCGTGCGGGCGGAATGGCCGGGCCAGGACGGCGCCACCCGGTCCGACCTCAAGACCGTGACTGTGGAATCGGACAAGACCGTCGCCGTCGATCTGACTGTGTCGGCCGAGGGGTAGCCGTCGCCGACGGTCAAGGCAGCAGCGGCAGCAACCGGCGCACCAGGGGCGCGTTGCCGGCCACGAGGCGGTCGGCCGCCGGCCCGAGCCGCCCGGGCTGGAAGGGCGCCGCCATGCCGCCGGCCTCCTCCACGATCAGAATCCCGGCGGCGACGTCCCAGTCCAGCAGGTACGGATCCCAGGTGGCGTCCAGCCTGCCGTCGGCCACGTAGGCAAGTTGCAGGGCGGCGCAGCAGTAGTTCCGGGTCTGGGCGCCGGCGGCGACCGCCGCCGCCACCGCCTCGACGTAGCGCCCGGCGGGATGGCGCGGCGAGTGGCCGACACCCAGCACGGCCTGCTCGAGCCCGACGACGCCGCTGACCCGGATCGGGGCACCATTGCGGGTGGCGCCGCCACCCCGGCGCGCCGCGAAGGTCTCGCCGGCGTTCGGGTCGCGGATCACCCCAAGCTCGGTGACGCCGTCGCGACGGTAGGCGATCGACACCACGAACTGCGGGATACCGCGCAGGAAGTTCTGGGTGCCGTCGATCGGGTCGATCACCCAGCCGGTCGCGGTGGCGTCGCCGCCATGCTCCTCTCCGACCATGGCGTCGGCCGGGAAGGCGGCGGCGATGGCGTCGCGGATCGCGGTCTCGACGGCGCGGTCGGCGACGCTGACCAGATCCTGCGGCCCCTTGGTCTCGATCACCAGCCCGGCGCGCCGGGTGAAATAGCGGCGGGCCAAGTCACCGGCCGCCTTGGCCGCGGCCAGCCCGACCCGGAGGCGGGCATCGATGTCGTCGTCGGCGTCGTTGGCGGCGCGCACGGCTAGGTTTTCGGCAGCTTGCCGGCGATGCCGTGGGCCTTCTCGCGCTGCTCCATCTCCTCCCAGACCTCGGCCGGGGTGATACCCATCCAGACCCACAGGACGGTGAGGTTGTAGAGCAGGTCGACGGATTCCCGGATCACCCCGTCGCGGTCCGAGACCACGGCGTCGAGCGCGACTTCGGTCGCTTCCTCCACCACCTTCTTGGCGATCTTCGGGTTGCCGTCGCGCAGCAGCTGGGCGGTCCGGCTTTCGCCGGGCGCGTCGCTCCGCGCCAGTTGGACGCCGCGGTGCAGCCGGTCGAGCGGGTGGGTCATCGCGGCTCGCTCCCGGCGGCCGGCGCGGCCGGCGTGGCGGCCGCGGCGTCGTTCAGTTCGGCGGCGGCGGTGCTGCGCAGGCGGCTCGAGACGATCTGGCCGGCGTCCTCCAGGATCGGGTAGGCGACCGAGGTGACGTGGCTGTTGATCCGCTTCAGGTCGCGCAGAACGTCCAGATGCAGCGAACTGCTGTCCATGGACTCCAGCCGGCCGGCGCCGATGCGGGCATAATGGGCCTCGGAGAATCGCTGTTCCATCTCGCGTATGTGGACCTTCTGCTCAAGCAGCTTGCGAGCCAGCCGGACATCACCAGACATGAAGACGTTGAGCGCGAGCTGCAGGTTGCCGACGACCTGGGTGTGCATCGCCTCGATCTCGGCGAAGCCCTCCTTGGAGAACGAGGAGCGCGCCTTGATCTTCTTGGTAGCGAGTTCCATCAGGTTCTTGTCGATGATGTCGCCGACGTGCTCGAGGTTAGTGGTGAAACTAAGGATCTCCACGGTCCGGCGGCTCTCGGTCGGGTCGAGTTCGTTGCGGGCCAGCCGGGTCAGGTACAGCTTGATCGCCTCGTGCAGGCTGTCGACGGTGTCATCCGAGCGCTCGACCTCCTTCACCAGGTTGGAGTCGTCGCGCCGGAACACGTCCAGGCTGCGGCCGAGCATGTCCGAGACAACGTCGCCCATTCGCAACGTCTCGCGGATGGCGCAGGTCAGCGCGACCGCCGGCGAGTCGAGGGCCGACTGCTCGAGGTACTTCGGATGCTTCTCGTCGTCGGTCGCCTCGCGCTCCGGCAGGATCCGCATCACGAGTGCCGAGACCGGTCCGACGAGGGGAAGGAACACGATCGCCAGCGCCAGATTGAAGGCGGTGTGGAAGTTCGCCACCCGGTGCGCGAGGTCGAACGACACCATCCCGACATACGGGATGATGTAGGGGATCGCCCAGACGCAGGCCAGCGCCCCGATGGTCCGCATCAGGAAGTTGCCGACCGGAACCCGGCGGGCCGCCGGGGGCTGGCCGAGGGTCATGACGATCGGGGCGATGGCGCCGCCGATATTGGCCCCGAGTACCAGCGCAAACGCCAGTTGCACGCTGATCACGTGCAGCGAGGTCAGCGTCATCACCAGCACCACGACGGTCAGGCTGGAGTGAGCGAGCCACGTCAGCAGCGCTGCCAGCAGGATCGCCAGCAGCGGCTCGTCGGTCAGCGGCCGCAGCAGCACCGACACGGTCTCGGCCTCGCGCAGCGGGTGCGAGGCCAGCATGATCAGCTTGATCGCCAGCAGCATCAGGCCGAGGCCGATCAGGATGCGCGACAGGTTGCGGCGCTTGGCGTCCTCGGTGCTGAGAAACCCGATCACCCCGACCAGCAGGAACAGCGGGGACAGCCAGGAGACGTCGAGCGACAGCACCTGCACCACCAGCGTGCTGCCGACGTCGGCACCGAGCATGACCGCCAGCGCCGCCGGCAGCGCGATCATGCCGCGTCCACCGAACGACGAGACGATTAGGGCGGTCGCCGTGCTGCTCTGCAGGACCCCGGTGACCGCCATCCCGGTTACAAAGGCGGCCAGCCGCCGTCGGGTGGCGATCGCGATGCCCCGCCGGATCGCCGATCCGAAGGCCCGGGCGACGCCGGTGCGCACCATCCGGATGCCCCACAACAGCAGGGCGATGCCACCGGCGATCTCGATGAGGATGTGCAATCCGGTCGTCCTCGACAGACTGTGACGCGCCGGTCCGTCAGATGATGGCGTGACGGACGCGCGCGGATACCCATTCGCTGACCAGCACGGTCAGCAGGATGAGCACGAAGATCACGGTGACCTGGGGCCACGCCAGGACGTTGAGGGAATCCTGGAGTGCCAGGCCGAGCCCGCCGGCGCCGACCAGTCCCAGGACGGCGGATTCGCGGATGTTGATATCCCAGCGGAACACGCAGATCCCGGCGAACGCCGGCAGGATCTGGGGCACGATGGCGTAGTCGATGACCTGGGCCGGCGAGGCGCCGGCGGCGGTGACCGCCTCGACCTGGCTGGCGTCGATCTCCTCTATCGCCTCGTACAGCAGCTTGGCGATGAAGCCGACCGAGCGCAGCGCGATCGCGACCACGCCGGCCGGCACGCCCGGGCCGATGATCGCCACCAGCAGCAGCGCCCAGATCAGGGCGTTGATCGAGCGGCTGGCGACGATGCCGAGCAGCGCCACCGGGCGCACGAAGCGTTCGCTGGGCGTGGTGTTGCGGGCGGCCAGGAAGGCGACCGGGATCGCCATGACGATCGCCAGCAGCGTGCCGAGGGTCGCCATGTTGATGGTGTCCCACAGCGGCTTCATCAGGGCGGGCAGATAGCTCCAGCGTGGCGGTATCATCCGCGACCCGAGGTCGAGCGCCTGGGTCGGCGCGTCGACCACGAAGATCCACATCGTGTCCTGGGTCATGACCTGCCAGCAGAACACGAACAGCGCGACCAGCGCGAGCCAGCCCATCCACAGCAGCAGTTCGCCGCGCGTCGTGCGCTTGCGCCAGGCCTGCGGATACGCAGCGGGTTTGGCGGCCATCACTGCACCCACTTGCGGATGAAGCTCGAGCTGTACTCGGCGATCATCACGATGATGATGATCATGATCAGGATGGCAGCCGCGGAATCGTACTCGTAGCGGTCCATGGCGGTGTTCAGCGTGGCGCCGATGCCGCCGGCGCCGACGATGCCGATGACCGAGGACTCCCGGAAGTTGATGTCGAGGCGGTACAGGCTGAGGCCGATCAGCCGCGGCATCACCTGCGGCTGGATGCCGTAGTTGACGACCTGCCACCAGCCGGCCCCGGTCGCCCGGATCGCCTCGGCCTGGGCCTCGTCGATGTCCTCGATGTCCTCGGCCAGCAGCTTGGACAGGAAGCCGATGGTGGCGAACGACAGGGTCAGGAAGCCGGCAAACGGTCCGAAGCCGAACATCGCCACGAAAAGGATGGCGATGATGATCTCCTGGAAGCTGCGCGACAGCGCGATGATGCCGCGGCAGAGCAGGTAGACCGGCATCGGCGCGATGTTGCGGGCCGCCCCGATCCCGATCGGGACCGAGATCAGGATGCCGACCACCGTCGAGGTGACGGTCATGGTCAGGCTTTCCTGCATGCCCTGGGCGATATCGCTCCACCGGCTCGTGAAGTCGGGGACCAGGAAGCCCCGGACGAAGCGCATACCCCGATCCAGGCCCTCGTAGACCCGCACCCAGTTCACGTCGATGGTGGCGAAGGCCAGGATCAGATAGATGATCGCGCCGCCGTAGATCGCCCAGCGCAGGCGGGTGTCGGCAATGAAGGGTGGCCGGCGCCAGACCGTCCGGGCGGCGGGAGAGGCGGTCGTCACGACAGCCCCGCCAGGCGCTCGCGATCCAGGATCTCGGCGGCGCTTTCGCGCTCGTCGCGACCCTCGGCCTGCTCGGCCGGATCGACGGCGTCCTCGTCGTGGGCGGTGCGGATGGTCGCGGACCAGTCCTCCTCGCCGTAGATCGTCGTCAGCACGGCTTCGTCGAGCTGGTCGGGGGGGCCGTCGAACACCACCCGGCCGGCCTGCAGGCCGATGATCCGGCGCACGAACTGCTGGGCGAGCGCCACGTCGTGGATGTTGATGATCGCCGGCAGCCCGCTCTCGTCGCAGATCTCGACGATCAGCCGCATGATCTGGCGCGAGGTCTTGGGATCCAGCGAGGCGGTCGGCTCGTCGATCAGCAGCAGGTCGGGGTCCTGGGCCAGCGCCCGGGCGATGCCGACGCGCTGGCGCTGGCCGCCGGAAAGCGCGTCGGCGCGCTTGTCGACGTGGTCGGACAGCCCGACCCGGTCGAGCAGCCGGTAAGCGGTGGCAACGGCGTCGGGCGGGAACCGGCGGAAGAAGCTCCGCCAGAACCCGACATAGCCGAGCCGGCCCGACAGCACGTTCTCCATGACCGTCAACCGTTCCACCAGGGCGTATTCCTGGAAGATCATGCCGATCCGCCGCCGCGACCGCCTGAGCGCGCCGCGCCCGAGCCCGGTGAGCTCGGTATCACCGAGAAACACCTGGCCCGAGCTCGGCTCCACCAGCCGGTTGATGCAGCGGATCAGCGTCGACTTGCCGGCGCCGGAGGGACCGATCAGCCCGACCACCTGCCCCGGCTCGACGGTCACCGACACGTCGGTGAGCGCGCGGTCGCCGGTGCGGTAGGTCTTCGTCAGGTTGACCAGACGCAGCATTGGATCGGTCCTCCGAAGCCGGTGTCGCTCACTTGCAGTCGTAGGAGACGTTGTTGGCCGCGTCGATCTTGCGGATCACTTCCCAATGCTCCTTGAAGGTGATCGGGATGAACTTTGCCTCACCCGATTTCTTGAACTCCACCTGCAGGGTCGACCCTTCCCACGGAAAGCTGAAGAACGCCTGCTTGATCTTCTCCTGCAACTCGGGCTTCAGGTTGTTGGCGTAGCCGTAGCCAGTGGTCGGGAAAGTCTGCGACTTGTAGATCGTTGCCACCTGGTCAGCCTTGATGACGTCGCGCGCAATCATACGCTTCATCACCGAGTTGGCGATCGATGCCGCCGGGTAGTCCTTGTTGGCAACCCCGAGGATCGAGTTGTCGTGCTTGCCCGAGAACACCGGCTCAAAGTCCTTGTTAGCTTCCAGTCCGAATTCGGCCTTGAGGATCGCCGACGGTGCCTTGAAGCCGGAGTTCGAGGTTTGCGAGGTGAAAGCGAGCTTCTTGCCCTTGATGTCCTCGACCTTGGTGATGCCGCTGCCCGGGAAGGTGATGATCTCCATCTCGTAGCCGAAGCTGTCGTCAGCGCGCGCCATCATGGCGAAGGACACGAAGCCGGCGCAAGCAACCGCCAGCGGGTTGGAGCCGGTGTTGAACCCGGCGACGTGCAGGCGCCCGGCCCGCATCGCCTCGATCTGCGCGGCGTTCGACTGCACCGGGAAGAACTGCACCTTCTTACCAGTGACCTTCTCCATGTGCTGCAGGAAACCGTCCCAGACTTTGGCGTAGACGGCGGGGTCCTCGACCGGTGTGTAGGCGAAGATCAGCGTGCTCGGATCGATTTGCTGGCTCGGATCGGTCGGCGTGTCGGCAACCAGGTCGCCGTTCTCGTCCTTGAAGCGGGAATCCAGCGCCGAACCTGGGGACGACCAGGCCATCACGGCGGCCATCACGGCGGCGACACCTGTCGCCTTCAGAAATGCACGTCGGATCATGGCGAAGCTCCTCCTGGCGGAAACGTTTTGACGCGCCCCCACCGCCAGCGGAGACCGTCGGCGAGACGCCTTTTTTTGATACCCTCTATTCGATGACGAAAAGGTGACAGTCGCAAACGTTTTCGGAAACGATCATCGCGAACGCGCGAACGTCAGTCCCGTCCCACGTGGTCGTCGAGCGCCAGTTCGGGCACCGGCGTGATGGTCCGCTGTCGGGGTGCGGTCGGCCAGCGCGCGCCCGTCGGCTGGGTCCCGAACGCAACGTCGGTCGGATATAGCTGCCGACGGCGCCATGGTGCCGTCACCGTAAGCCAACGCTCGCGCCAAGGCTGTGTGTCGGCTATTTCCTAGAAATGCCAATAATGCTTCGATAAAACATTAAAGATCCTATTCAATAGGCTGTATTCATTGGTGAAATTTTATTGAATTAACCAATCGTTAACCGCCCTTGCCTAGGTTGTCCCGGGTTTGGACCGACAGGCAGAGGCGGCATCATGCGCGCACTCGTGGTAGCCCTGGCGTCGCTGACAGCGGTGGTCACGGTGACGATACCCAAGGACTCTGTCGCCCGAGCGGCCGTCCAGCCGCAAACGCGGTCACGGATAACGCTGGCCAACGAAGACGTTACCGCGACGCTTCGCGGCTCCGAAGCCAATGGCCGCCGCAAGCTGGAACTCGACCTGACGGTGGACGCCGTACGCGCCCGGTTGTTCAGCAACACCGGGGTGATCGGGGACTTTTCGGGCAGCCGTCTGCGGCTCGGCCGCGCCGTGCGATCGCCCTATCTGGCGGCGCTCGGGGTTGGCGACGGCTTCACCTCACGGGTCACGACCGGCCGGATGGTGATGACCGGCGCTTTCGTCTCGGGTCCGAAAGGCATATCGGTGGCCGGCGAACTCGCCGCGTTCGAGGGCGCGTTCGCGCTGCAGGGCGGGTATAAGGCCAGTGGGGGTGACACCGGGTCGACATCCTTCGCCGGCGCTCATGTCGATTTCGATGTGCTGCACGCCGTGGTGTCGGTGCGCTGGCACGCCGGCCGCGAGGAAATCGTGCAGGGAACCCGGGACACCTCCGCCGGCAGCGTCGCCGTGGGGCTGGCCTCGGTGCTGGAGGACGATGACCGTCTGCGGGCCGCGATGTCCCGGCCGGTGAGACCGGAGTACGACTTCGACTATCCGGATTTCCACCTGTTCTATTCGCTGCCCATGGCGGTCGGCCGCTTGAGTTGCGCGGGCGGCGTGGAGAACCACGCACGGCGATCGACCGTCAAGCTGTCCTGGCGGATGAGCTGGTAGCGCAAGCGCCCTCAGCGACCGATCCGGCGAAGTCCCATCGCCGCAACGGCCAGCAGCGCGCCGATACCGGCGAGCAGGTACAGCCCGGCGTCGAAGCCGCCGGTCGCGTCGTACAGAACGCCGAGCAGGATCGGCCCGCCGGCGCCGCCGATCTCGGCGAACGAGAAGAACAGCCCGCTGGCCGTGCCGGCGTGCCTCTCGCCGACGCCGCGCGTCTCGACCAGGGTCAGGATCGCCACCGTCATCAGCGAGCTGCGGGCAATGCCCTGCAGCACCAGGCCGAGCATCAGCACCGGCTCCGTTGTGGTGTCGAGCAGCAGGCTCGCCGCCATCGCCGCCAGCCCGAGCCCGGCCAGCAGAACGAAGCGGCGGTCCGGGGTGGCCAGCCGCGGTATCAGCAGCGAACCGAGAATGCCGACCGCCGTCGGCACGGTTGCCCAGAAGCCGGCGGCGGTCGCCGACATGCCGCCGTGGCGCAGCAGCTCCGGCAGCCAGTTGTTGAGCCCGTGGTTGAAGCTGAAGATCCCGACCGCCATCAAAAGCAGCAGCCGCACCGCCGGCAGCTTCAGCAGGTCACCGATGACCTGAGCCTGCTTCGGGCGCGGTCCGCTACCGGCCGGCGTGTCGAGACGGCGGGCGGCGGGGTGCAGCGACAGCAGCAGCCAGACCCCGGCACCGGCGAACGCAAACAGCGACCACAGCAGCAGCACTCCCTGCCAGTCCTGGCCCAGCCAGGGCATCGCCACGGCGTTGGTCAGCGACAGCACGATCACCGACCCGATCGCGGGACCGGTGATGTAGATCCCCATCGCCAACCCGCGCTGGCTGCCGGTGAACAGCTGCGCCACCGCCTTGGGCGCGCCCGAGGAGATGATCGGTCCGCCAATGCCGAACAGACCGACCGCCAGCAGCAGTGTCCAGTAGTCGGTGGCGAACCCGCGGGCCAGGCCGGAGGCGGCGATGATGACGGCCCCGATGAACAGCGCCCGCCGCGCTCCCAGCCGGTCGAGCAGGGTGCCGCACGGGATGGCGGCGGCGATGTAGACCAGCTGCCACACCCCCAGCACGCTGCCCATCGCCCCGTGGCTGAGCCCGAGATCGCGGGTGATCGGCGCCACCACCGGGGCCAGCGACACGCTGATCACTCCAAAGCAGAGATAGACCAGCCAGATGCCGAACAGCACCAGCCAGCGCCCGGCGTCGGGCGCGGGCGAGGCGACCTCGGAACGTCGGTCGGCGATCATCGGGGTGCGGTCCGGACGTGGTCGATCAGTCGAGGAACGCCGACGTCCAGCGGTCGTAGTCGTCGCCGCGGGTGACCTGCTTGACCAGCGCGTCCGACGGCAGGCCGGTGAGCTGCTTCGGGTCGACACCGTCGCGCAGTGCCTTCAGGGTGGCGTGCACCGCCTGGATGGCGGCGGCGAACGGCTGGTGGCCCTGCAGGCAGATCCGCACCCCCTGGGAGGCGAGATAATCACGGTCCATCAGGGCCGGTCCGGCGCCGCCAAGCATCATCGGGAGGGACACTTCACGGGCAATCGCCTCGAGCTGGGCGCGGTCCTTGACCCCGACCAGGAAGATCGCGTCGACGCCGGTGTCGGCGTAGGCCTTTACCCGGGCGATGCAATCCTCGGTCCCGGACACGCCGGGGGCGCTGGTGCGCCCGAAGATGCACAGGTTCGGATCGCTGCGGCCGGCGATCGCCGCGCGCATCTTGCCGACACCCTCCTCGAGCGAAACCAATTCGGTGCGCCCGCCGGACCCGAACGATCGCGGCAGCAGCGTGTCCTCGATGCTGAGACCGCAGATGCCGGCGGCCTCCAGTTCCTCGACCGTGCGCTTGACGTTGAGGGCGTTGCCGTAGCCGTGGTCGGCGTCGACCATCAGCGGCAGGCCGCCGGCCCGGCAGATCCGCCGTCCCAGGTCGGCGAACTCGGACAGGGTCAGCACGATCACGTCCGGCGCGCCGAGCACGGTCATCGAGGCGACCGACCCTGCCAGCATGCCGATCTCGAACCCGAGGTCCTCGGCGATGCGGGCCGAGATCGGGTCGTAAACCGAGCCTGGGTGCACGCAGCGTTCACCGGACAGGATGGCGCGGAATTTCTCGCGCGGCGTCGACGACCGCATGGGGGATCTCCGTGTTCTGGTGATGGAGTCGGACCGGAACTGCGTCCAACGACCGGGTGGAGCGCCACTTTAGCGCAGGATTTCGGCAATGGGACCAGGTCCGTTGCGCGCCCCCCCTGAACTCAGCCAGTCGGACAGTCCGGCCTGATCGGCGCCGATATCCTCCAGGCTCGCCGGCATCACCTGCTCGACGCTGGTGCGGAGCAGACCACCACCCGGTCCGCGACGACTCGGTCGTAGAGCCGGCGCCGCTGGTTGTCGGGGCGGCCGCGCCCGACCTGGGCGGTGTCGGTCGAGGGGCAGCGAGAGGCCTTCCCAGGGCCGGCGAACCCGCCCAACATGCTCCCGATCGTTCGACAGGGGGGCAGGCATGCTCGCGCTCACGGGATACACCGACCGGCTGTCCGCCGCTCCGGGCGGAACCATCGCCTTCAAGGTCAGCAGCACGCTCGCCGACGACTACACGGCGGACCTGGTGCGGATCCGCTGCGGCGATCCCAACCCGGACGGGCCGGGCCTGAAGATCCTGCCGGTCGACCTGCCATTCGGCGGCCGCTTCAGCTCGCGCCTGCAGCCGGTGCATCTCGGCTCCTACGCCCGTATCGCCACACCGGCCGGCCTCGCCGACGCGCCGGTGCTGTCGCTGAGCGCGATCGTCTGGCCGACCCTCCCGGGACGCGGCCCGCAGGCGGTCCTGACGATCGGCGACCCGGGCCGCGGCGCCGGTGTCGGCCTGGAGGTCGGGCCGACCGGAGCGGCCCTGCGGCTGGCGACGGCGGCGGGGGAACGGACCGTGGCGGTCGGTGCGCCGCTGCGACCACGCTCGTGGTACCGGATCGAGGCAACGATCGACACCCGCGCCGGCACGGTTCAGGTCGCCCAGACGCCACTCGATCCGGTCCGGCTCGGGCTGCGCGCGGAAGCGATGACGGCGCCGCTGCCGGCCACCGCCAAGCTGTCCGGCGCCGGGGTCATGCTGGCGGCGGCGCCGGCCGAATCCGCCCCCGCCGAACGCCACTACGACGGCAAGCTGGAGGCGCCGACCCTGGTGGCCGGCGGCCTGGACGCGGGCGGCGATCCCGCCGGCCGGGTGCTGGCGGTGTGGGATCTGGCGCACGGGACGGACGGGGTGCGGATCCTCGACGCCGGGCCGGACGGCCACCATGGCGAGGTCGTCAACCTGCCGACCCGGGGGGTGACCGGGTCACGCTGGAGCGGCGGCGAGATGTCTTGGCGTCACGCCCCGTCCGAGTACGCCGCCATCCACTTTCACAGCGACGACCTGTACGACTGCGGGTGGGAGACCGATTTCAGCTTCACCGTCCCCGACGGCATGCCGAGCGCCCTGTACGGGGCCCGCCTGCGGAGCGGCGACCACGAGGACATCATCCCGTTCTACGTGACCCCGGTGCCGGGTCGGGCCAACGCCCCGGTGCTGTTCCTGGCCTCGACCTTCACCTACCAAGCCTACGCCAACCACACCCGAGGCAATCTGGACGCCGCGTTCCGCGCGCGCATCCGCGACTGGGGCGCCTACCCGCACAACCCCGACGACCATCACGACTACGCGCAATCCACCTACAACCGCCACCCGGACGGCTCCGGCGTGGCGCTGTCGTCGCGGCTGCGGCCGATGCTGACGATGCGGCCGGGCTTCCTGACGTTCAACGACGCCCGAGGCTCCGGCTTGCGGCACTTTCCGGCCGACACTCACATCCTCGACTGGCTGGAGGAGAAGGGGATCGCCTACGACGTCCTGACCGACGAGGATTTGGACTACGGTGGCGTCGACCTGCTGCGCCCGTATGCCGTCGTGCTCACCGGATCGCACCCGGAGTACCACACCACCGGCACCCTGGACGCCCTCGAGGGCTACACCCTCGGGGGCGGCAGTCTGGTCTACCTCGGCGGCAACGGCTTCTACTGGCGGATCGCCCGCAACCCGGAACTACCGGGGGTAATCGAGGTGCGTCGCGCCGAGACCGGGATCCGCGCCTGGGCGGCCGAGACCGGCGAGTACTATCACCAACTCGACGGTGCGCTCGGTGGCCTCTGGCGCCGGAACGGCCGACCGCCGCAGCGGCTCGCCGGCGTCGGCTTCTCCTCGCAGGGTTTGTTCGAGGGCAGCCACTACCGCCGTCTGCCGGCGGCCGACGACCCGGCGGTGTCCTGGATCTTCGACGGCGTGCCCGAAACGGTGATCGGCGATTTCGGTCTGTCGGGCGGCGGAGCGGCCGGCTTCGAACTCGACCGGGTCGATCCCAACCTCGGGACCCCGCCCGGGGCCGTGGTGGTGGCGTCGTCAGAAGGCCACGGGCCGAGCTTCATCCCGGTGTTCGAGGATCTGCTCTCGCACGTCAACACGCTGAACGGCGAGCCGCGCGAACGGCTGGTGCGGGCCGACATGATGGTCGCCGACCTGCCGTCGGGCGGCGCGCTGTTCAGCGTCGGGTCGATAACCTTCTGCGGCAGCCTGGCGCATGACGGCTACCGGAACCCGGTCTCGCGAATCCTGGAAAATGTGGTGCGCCGGTTCGCCGGTCGACGGGTTTCAACCGGGACACGGCCAGATTGACCGCGCCGCCTGGCGTGCGGCTGCACGCTTAGGCCGGCCGTGGATCGGCCTGATCCCGAACAGCAGCCGCAGATAGGTCTGCAGGTGGCGCAGCTGCTGGGCGACCGTCTTCGGGTCATTCAGGGTGCGTGACACGATGAACGATCCCTCGAAGACCACGGTGATGGCGTCGGCCAGGCTGTCGAGGTCGACCAAGGCCCGGGGCGGGGTGTCGGAGGCGGCGGCCCGCAGCTTGTCGGCGATCCGCGAACGCCAGGTCAGCATGGTCTCCCGCATCACCGCCAGCGTGCGGGCCTCGAACAACCCGGACTCGCAGCAGAAGGTGGCGAACAGGCAGCCGGGGTAGGGCGCGGTCCACTCATCGGCGAGCGATTCGAACTGCGCCAGGAAGGCGATGAGTTGGCGCACCGGGTCCTCTGTCGGCTGTTCCGCCGCCTCCATCCTCGACGCCAGCTGGTGGAGGTCACGGCGGGCGAACCGTTCGACCAGCGCTTGCGCCAGCTCGGTCTTGCTGGGGCGGCGCGCCCGGACGCCAATTTCTCCTGCCGCAACGCCGTGCTGGCGGCGCGCGCCGGGCAGACTGTCGGCATGATGCTCGGCTATCGGCTCGACGCGCCGGCTCCGGACGAGGTCGCCGGGCTCGACGACCTGCCGGAGTTGCTGCGGCCGTTCGTCGAACTGGAGTTCGAGGTGCCCGGAAGCTTCTACGTGAACGCGCTCGCGGTGTTCGACTCCTGCCGCGATTCAGGCATCGGCACGCGCCTGCTGCAGGCGGCGGCGGGCCGTGCCACCGCGCTCGGTTGCCCCCGGTTGTCGTTGATGGTGTTCAGTCAGAACATCGGCGCGGTGCGGCTCTACGAGCGCAACGGCTACCGCACCATCGAGGCGCGACCTGTTCCGGCGCATCCCTGCCATTCCTATGATGACCGGGTGCTGCGGATGGCCCGAACGCTCTGAACGGGGTGCGGTCGAACGGGTGACCGCCCGCGCTGTCGATGCTATCCACAGCGCATGCCGCTCACTGAACCCCAAGCCACCCAGCCGCCCACCGCCGACTCGCCCGCGGGCGACCCGCTCGCTGCCGCCCGGATGGCTCTGGCCGAGGTGTTCGGCTTTCACGACTTCCGACCCGGCCAGGAGGCGGTGGTGGCCAGTCTGTTGGCTGGGCGAGACACCCTCGCCGTGATGCCGACCGGCGCGGGCAAATCGTTGTGCTTCCAGCTGCCGGCGCTGGTCGAGGGTGGCCTGACCATTGTGATCTCGCCGCTGATCGCGCTCATGGACGATCAAGTGCGGGCGCTGCGTCTGCAGGGCGTGGCCGCCGGCGCGCTCCATTCCGGCAACAGCCGCGAGACCAACAGCGCGACGTGGCGCGAGGCGCTCGACGGCCGCTTGCGGCTGCTCTACGCCGCGCCGGAGCGGTTGATGCTGGATGGCGTCATGGACGGCCTGTCGCGGGTCCGTCTGACTCGGCTGGTGGTCGACGAGGCCCACTGCGTGAGCCGCTGGGGCCATGCCTTCCGGCCGGAATACCTGGCGCTCCCGCGCCTCCGGGCGCGGTTTCCCGGGGTGCCGCTGGCCGCCTTCACCGCGACCGCCGACGCGCCCACGCGCCGCGACATCGTCGACACGCTGTGCGGCGGCGACGCCGCCGAGTTCGTGTTCGGGTTCGATCGCCCGAATTTGACGATCCGGATTGCCGAGAAGCGCGATCCGGGACGCCAGATCCTGGCTCTGCTGGACGAGAACCGTGGGCGCAGCGGCATCGTCTACCGGCTGTCGCGGCGCTCGGTCGAGGAGACCGCCGCCGATCTCGTCCGCCACGGCCTGCGGGCGTTGCCGTACCATGCCGGCATGCTGCCCGAGACCCGGGCCGAGAACCAGGACCGGTTCGTCAGCGAGGACGGGGTGGTGATGGTGGCGACCATCGCCTTCGGCATGGGCATCGACAAGCCGGATGTGCGATTCGTGGTGCACGCCGACCTGCCGAGTTCGGTCGAGGCCTATTATCAGGAGATCGGGCGCGCCGGGCGCGACGGGCAGCCTTCGACCGTCACCATGCTGTACGGCCTCGCCGATATCAGCCAGCGCCGTCGGTTCATCGATCAGTCCGACGCCCCGGAAGAGCAGCGCCGGATCGAGCACCAGCGCCTGAACGCCCTCCTCGGGGTTTGCGAGACCACCGAGTGTCGACGCCGTGCCTTGCTCCGGTCGTTCGGCGAGGAACTCGATCGCCCCTGCGGGAACTGCGATGTCTGCCTGGAGCCGCCGGAGGTGATCGACGGCACGGTGGCCGCCCAGAAGGCGTTGTCGGCGATCCTGCGCACCGGCTCGCGCTTCGGCGCTGCCCATGTGGTCGACGTGCTGACCGGGCACACCAACGAGGCGATCGCCCAGTACGGCCACGACAAGCTGCCGACCTACGGGGTCGGCACCGAGTTCGACAAGAACGGCTGGCGCTCGGTGATCCGCCAATTGGTGGCCTCGCGCGTGATCGACATCGACACGGCCGGCTACGGGGCGCTCACTCTCGGCCCGCGCGGCCGTGCCGTGCTGAAGGGTGAGGATAAAATAGGCCTGCGGCGTCCGGCGCCCACCGCCAAGTCACGGCGGCGGCGTGACGAGTCGGGTCCCGCCATCACCGCATCACCCCGCAACGCCTCGCTGCTGGCTCACCTGAAGGCGGTTCGCCTGGAACTGGCCCGCGAACTGGGCGTGCCGGCATACACGGTGTTCCACGACCGCACGCTCGCCGAAATGGCGGAGAGCCGGCCCTGCAGTCTCGATGCCCTATCGGGCATCCACGGCGTCGGTGCGGCCAAGCTTGAGAAGTTCGGCAACCGGTTCCTGCAGGCGCTCGCTGCCCACGCCGAGCCGTCCTGAGCGGCACCCGCGCCGCTTGCCGGATACCGCTTCAACCTTATCCGCGATATGAAGCGCGGGGCGGCGGGCGATCGTCACCGGCCGATTGTGCGGGACGAAGGTGACACGGCATGCTGGTACTCGGGCTCAATCAGGCACACGACGCCGGTGTGGCGCTGGTCGATGACGGCAGGATCGTCGGCATGATCCAGCGCGAGCGTGTTACCAAGATCAAGCGCAACGCGCTGCTGACCGCGGATTTTATCGAGGACTGCCTGGACTGGTTCGGCACGTCGTGGTCGGACATCGACGTGGTGGCGATGTGCACGTCCCAGGCTTGGCCTGTGCTTTTTGTCGACCGGAACGAGTTCTCGGTCGCTCTCGATCCCGAACTCGCGATTCCGGGGCAGCCGGCAGACCTGGACCGGGAGTCTGTGAAGGTCATCTGCAACAAGGTCATGACCAGGGACCGCAACTTCGCGGACGTGGTGTCGCTGGAGAGGTACCGAAACTATTTCCGGCCGGGAGCCGGTAGCTCGGAGTACTTTCTCGAGGACCCCGGCGCGTTTCTGAAGGGGGAAGGCGACTACCTCCCGATGGTGGAGTGGCCGTATTATCGCCAGTCATGGCTGACGCCGGATAGCGCTGAACGAATCCGCCTCGGCTTCGGTTCCATGAACGGCATGGCGCGGTACAACTACCTGCCGGCCGCCTTCACCCTCCGCGGCCGGACCCGCCCCGGGCTGGTCATGCCCCACCACCTGGCGCACGCCGCCGGCGCCTACTTCCAGTCGGACTTTCAGGGTGCTGCCATCCACACCCTCGACAACGGCGACGTGATGGCGCCGTGGCGCGGCTATCTCGGTGGGATGCTGGTGCTGGGCGACGGCAACCGGCTTCACCCGATCGCGCCGAATTTCGGATACCACGGGCATTTCTACCAGCGGGTCGGCGAACTCCTGGGACTCGGTCACGGTGGTGCCGCCGGCAAGCTGATGGGGCTCGCGCCCTATGGCGAGCCCCGCTATCTCGATCACTCGATGATCGGCGACACCTTCAAGGTCTTCGGAGAGGCCTATTCGCGCGGGCAGAAGGAAACCACCGGGCGGGTCCTCGAGCGGCTGACCGCGTCCTTCGAGGCCGTGAAGGACCTCGACCTGCCGGAATTTCGGAAGTCGTCCGCCCATTTCCGCGAAGGCGACCTTGGGGCGGAGGACCTGCGCCGACCCGGCATCGACCTCGCGGCCACCGCGCAGTCGGTGTTCGAGCACTGCACGAGCTGGATCCTGTCGACCTTCATCCGCGAGACCTACCGTCACATTCGCAACAGGCGCATCCCGCTGTGCCTCGGCGGCGGCGGGGCCTTGAATTGCCCCGCGAACTCGGCGATTTGGCGGACCCTGCCGGTATCCGACGTGTTTGTCCCGCCGGCCTGCGATGATTCCGGCCTGCCGATCGGCGCGGCGCTCGCTGTGCTGCACGACTACCTTGATCGGCCGCGGCTGCCGCAGGGATCCAGGATCTGCGCCAGCGCCTATCTTGGCCGCGGCTTCGACGACGCACGGATCCGCCGCGCGCTGGCGACCGGGCGCGTCACGGTCGACGAGGTCGGTGATGCCCCGGCCGACGCGGCGGCGGCGATCGCGGACGGCCGGATCGTGGCTTGGTTCGAAGGCCGCAGCGAAATCGGCCCGCGCGCCCTTGGCCATCGCTCGATCCTGGCCGATGCCCGCGGGGCCGATACCTGGCAGCGCGTCAACGACCTGAAGAAGCGCGAGTACTGGCGGCCGTTCGCGCCGGCGGTCCTGGTCGAGGACTGCGACGCCTGGTTCCGCGGCTGCCCGACAACGTCGCCGCACATGCTGTTCACCGGCCAAGTGCGCGGCGACCGGCTGCCGGCCATCACCCACGTCGACGGCTCGGCGCGGGTCCAGACGGTCGACGCGAGTTGCGGCGGCTTCCATGGCGTAATCGAGCATTTCAAGCGCCGTACTGGCGTGCCGGTGGTGCTGAACACATCGTTCAACGGGCCCGGCGAGCCGATCATCGACACTCCGGAAGATGCCGTGACCTTCGTCGAGACCTCGGGGGTCGACGCGCTCTACATCGGCGGCTGCCGGGTGTCGCGACCCGGCGCGGGCTGACCCGCGCCGCTACTCGGCGGCCTGCTCAGCCGACCGGCGCAGGCCCTTGTCCCACTTTTCCAGCCACCAGGCGTACTGGTGCGGCCACTTCTCGAAGTCGGGGTCGATGTCGAAGTGCTGGGCGGCGTGCAGCGTCCAGAACGGATCGACCAGCGCCTGCCGGCCGATCGCGATCAGGTCGGCTCGGCTCTCCTGCAGGATCCGTTCAGCGAAATCCGGGTCGCGGATCAGGCCAACCGCCATTGTGAGGATGCCGACTTCGGTCTTGATCCGCTCGGCGAACGGCACCTGGAACCCGGGACCGCGCGTCAGGTTGGCGTTGGTGGCGCCCTTCGGGCTGTTGCCGCCGGAAGAGCAGTCGATCACGTCGACGCCGCGCGCCTTGAGTTCGTGGGCGAGCGCCACGCTGTCCTCGATCTCCCAACCGCCGTCGATGCCATCGACCGAGGAGATCCGCACGAACAGGGGCTTCTCCTTCGGCCAGACCGCGCGCACGGCCTCCGCCACTTCGAGCGGAAAGCGCATCCGTCCCGACCGGCCGCCGCCGTAGCCGTCGTTGCGCTTGTTCGACAGCGGCGACAGGAAAGTCTGCAGCAGATAACCGTGCGCCATATGGATCTCGAGGATCTCGAACCCGGCCTCCCCGGCGCGGCCGGCGGCGTCGGCGAAGTCCTGCCGGGTCTTCGCCAGGTCGGCGTGGTCCATCATCTTCGGCGTCAGCCAGCCCTCGGCCAGGGCCTCGCCGTACGGGCCGAGCGGCTGCCACCGCCGGTCGCCTCGGGCAATCTCGGCGGCGCCGACCGCTTGCCCGCCCTCCCAGGGGCGCTGGCTGCTGGCCTTGCGGCCGCCGTGGCCGATCTGGACGGCCGGGATCGAGCGCTGCTGCTTCATGAAGTCGGTGATCCGCCGGAACGCCGCGACCTGGGCGGCGTTGTAGAGACCGGGGCAGCCATTTGTGATCCGACCCTCCTCGGAAACCCCGGTAGCCTCGACGAACACCGTGCCCGCGCCACCCATGGCGAATTTTCCGTAGTGCACAAGATGATAATCGGAGGGAACGCCATCGATCGCCGAATACTGGTCCATCGGCGAGATCACCACCCGGTTGGGGAGGATCACATCGCCGATCGTCAGGGGCTTGAACAAAAGAGGCATTGCGGTGGACGGCATGATGGCGCTCCGGTGCTTTGGACCGCGCCATGAAAGCGGCCGGGGCCAGGGTTGGCAAGACTCGGGGAAACGAGGGCGAACGTTGACTCGTGCGCGCCGCCGGGGGATGACATGTCGATGCGCGACTTCTTCGTTCTGACCGCGGTGCTGCTGATCGCGGCGTGCTCGGCCGTGGATCCTCCGCCGCCCCCGCCAGCGCCTCCGCCGCCTGCGGCGGAGGCGCTGCCGTTACCGACGCCACGCCCGGATAACGGCGCGGCCTCGCGCTCCGCGCCGACCCCCGTTGCCAGGCCGGCGCGTCCACAGGTTGAACCCTTCCAGCTCGACCAACTCGGCGGTGCTACCGAATCGGCGGTGACTGCTATGATAGGCAGGCCGGACGAAATCCGTGACCAGCCGCCCGGCAAGGTGTGGGTCTACAACCACGGCGCATGCCGGGTGGAGGTGTACATGTACCCGAGTGTCGACGTTGGCAGCATGGCTGCGCTGGGCGCTGCGATCATGCCGGCGGAGTTGTCGGAAGACGACCGGGCTCGCTGTCGTCGCAGCCTCGCCCGTCGGACTGGCGTCGTGGGATGATCGCCGCATGAGTGGCAACACCCGAATTCTGGTCGTCGACGACGACCCGATCATTCGCGAAACCCTCTCCCTCAACCTCGAGGACCAGGAATTCGTGGTCCAGGGACTGTCAAGCGGCGAGGCGCTGCTGGAGTATCTGCGACACGGCGGGACCGCTGACCTGATCCTTCTTGACTGGAAGATGGGCCAGTTCAGCGGCCTCGACACGCTGCGTGAGATGCGCCGGATGGGCGGCGAGATCCCGGTGATCTTCCTGACCAGCCTGACGGACCAGATCTACGAAGAGGCAGCGCTCGCCACCGGAGCGCTCGATTTCGTCGACAAGTCGCGCAGCTTCTCAATCCTGCTTCACCGCGTTCGGACGGTTCTGGCCGGGCGGCGTGTTCCCCGCGACAACAGCGCCGCGCCCGAGGGGGATCCAGGCGGCGCCTCAAGTGCCGGGAAGACCCAGATCGGCCAACTCAGGCTCGACCCCGATGTCGGGCGCGCGTACTGGCGGGATCGGCTGGTGCCGCTGACGCTGACCGAGTTTCAGATCGTGCAAGCCCTGGCGGCGTCAGCCGGCCGCGACATGCGCTACCGCGACATTTATGACCTCGTGCACGGAGACGGCTTCCACGCCGGCGCCGCCGGTGACGGCTACCGCGCCAACGTGCGGGGCTTCATCAAGCGGATCCGGCGAAAATTCGAGGAGATGGACGCGGAATTCTCGGAGATCGAGAACTACCCGGGGTTCGGGTACCGCTGGCGCTCTCAGGGGGCCGGGGAGAGCGACACATGAGACTCCCCCCGGTCCTGTCGCCGCTGTGAACGGAGCCTCCTCGTTGCGCCCCATCGCGGCGAAACTGGCGCTGATCGTGCTCCTGTTCGCCGCCGTGCCGGCCGTCGTGTACCAGCAGTTCCGGGTTGCCGAGGAAGAGCGCACGACGCTGCTGCTGGATAGCGTCGCCAACCAGGGCAGGGCGATCGCGGAGGCGCTGCGGCCGGTTCTGGAGACCGGGGATCCGTCGGAAGTGACCCGCGTCGGCGAGCGGATGGCCGCCCTGGCCGGCAGCCAGGTCGACCTTCGTCTGCTGTTCCGCCCGCGGGAGGCGGCCATCGATTCATTTCTCCTGGTCGCCGCCGTCCCGCCGGTGCCGTCGACCGAGATGGAGGCTGAGCGCGGCTTCCTGATTCACTCCCGCCTGCTCGAGACGGTGTGGCAGTCATGCGACGCCGCCGAGGCGATCGGCCGCTCGTTGACTGGAGAGCGCGGCAACGGCCCGCTGGTGGTCGCGGTGACGCCGGTGCAGACTGCGGCCGGGTGCTGGGCTCTGGTGACGCGCCTGACCGAGTCTGAGTCACTGGCGCGTGCCGTCTCGACGCCGTTCTGGCAGCGGCCGGAGGTGCTGCTCGCCCTCGGCCTTTATCTGGCGCTGGCCTTGGTCATCCTGCTCGTGCTGCTGTCGGTGTCGCGCAACCTCGCCCGGTTCGAGCGTCTGGCAGCCTCCATTTCGGTCGGGCGGGAGGGCAACCGGCGCTTCGAGAAGCTCAACGAGGTCCCGGAGCTTGCCGGCGTCGCCCGGCAGTTCGACGCGATGGTCGATCGCCTGCGGGGCAGCGCCGCATCGATCCGCGAGACCGCGGAGGAAAGCGCACACGCGCTGAAAACTCCGATCGGAGCTATCCGGCAATCCCTTGAACCGCTGCGCAACATCGTGCCCGAAGGGGACCGGCGGGGGCGGCGTGCCCTCGAAATCATCGACCAGTCCTGTGCCCGTCTCGGCCAACTCGTCGTCGAGGCGCGACGGGCGATCGAGGCGACCGCCCTGATGGCCGACCCGCCGATCGAGCGCATCGATCTCGGCCACGTGGTTTCAGAATTGGTCGAGGAGATGCGGGGCCCGTCCGAGGCGGCTGACGTCCATCTCGAGGCCCATGTCGAGCTTGGCGTGATCGTGCTTGGCAGCGATGAGGCCATTGAGACGATTCTTGAGAACCTCATCGACAACGCGATCGGGTTCTCGCCCTCGGGGGGCACCGTCCGCGTGGTGGTACGATCGGCGCGCCGCGGCGCCATTCTGACGGTTTTGGACCAAGGTCCGGGGGTGGCGTCCGAGAATCTCGGCCGCATCTTCGAGAAGGGCTACTCGAGCCGCCCGAACGGCGAGGCCGACATCACGGCGGCCGCCAACGAGAACTTCGGAATGGGCCTGTGGATCGTCCGGCGCAACGTCGAGGCGATGGGCGGCAGCATCCGCGTGGAGAACCGCGCCTCCAGCGGACTCGCCGTCGAAATTGTCCTCCCGCTGGCACAGGGCGACTGACGCCGCTTTCCGGCCATACCCTGGATTTCTGCCGATACGGCTATCATCCAAGTATTCATTTGTGTCATTAAAGTGCTCAAGTTGTGTTATTTCTGTGCCGGATTGTTTAGTCAGTGTCATGTTGAAGCGATCGCAAATAAACGATTGATCAACCCCCGCAATACCTTATTTTCTTCCTCGTACACAACGCGGAGGCAAGGTCATGCGAGCCGATTTCGTCGAAGAGGTCGAACGGATGATTCCGATGTTGCGGCGGTTCGCGCACTCCCTGGCACGACATGCCGCGGATGCCGACGACCTTCTGCAGGATACTTTGGAGCGTGCTCTCGGACGCGCTCATCAATTTGAGGCGGGAACCAATCTGAAGGCTTGGCTGTTCACCATCATGCGGAACCGCTTCTACACCGAGTGCCGTCGCCGCCAACGGGTTCGCGATCACGCCGAGGAGCGTCGCCTCGGCGCTGCGGACGGCGAGGACGTCGTGCTCGGTGGCCAGTTTGCCCGCGTGGAGACCGAGGAGTTCGCCTTGGCCTTTGCGAAGCTGACGAGCGAGGAGCGTTCGCTGCTGGTCATGGCGACTGTCGAGGAGCTGCCCTACGAAACGATTGCGCAGATGCTGGAAGTCGAGATCGGAACGGTTAAGTCCCGGGTCTCCCGCGTCCGCGCCAAATTGCGCAGAATTCAGGAAGGGACAGACGACGTGGCTCTCGCCCGCGTCCGCGTCCCGGTTGCCCCGGTCCATCCGCATATTGGATTGGGGGCATTCTGAACCAGTAGCCGCCCGGTTTTCGCGACCGGTCCATCCCCGTCGTTCCCCCCCCCCTGGTCCGGGAACCGGGCGGCGCCCCCAGCGTTCCTCCCCACGACTGGCACCTCCGATATGATAAGGTGGTGTCCGTGGGGAGGCGCCATGGGTGACGATCTGAATTTCGACTCCTGGGAATTGTTGTCGCCCTACGTCGACGGCGAGCTCGATGCGGTCGCCGCCGCCCAGGTCGAGCGCGATGTCCTCCTTGATCCCGAGTTGACCGTCGCCCTTGACATGCTGCGCCGCCAGAAGGCCGCTCTGCAGTGGTGGGCGCGTCGTGTCGACGCCAAGCCGATCCCACCGATCATCCGGACCATGCTCGATAACGCTCAGCGGTGCCGCTGTGGCAACGACGATTGTCACGGGGAGCAGCACTGTCCCGACTGAAAGGGTGTTAAGACCCGGTTGGACAGAGCGATTCGACTTCAGGGAGGGTGCGATGCAGGTTCGGCTCGATGGACGCAGGGCGCTGATCACCGGAGGCAGCCTCGGGGTGGGGCGGGCTATCGCCGCCCGGTTCGTTGAGGCCGGTGCCCAGGTGGTGATTGTCGCGCGCCGCCAGGAGGTTCTTGGTGAAGCCTGCGCGGCTATCGCCGAGGCGGCCGGCGCTGCCCCGACGGCGATTGCCGGAGACGTCGCCGACGTCGGCGACTGCGCCCGAATCATCCGCGACGCCGTAGCGGCGGTTGGCCCGATCGACATCCTCGTCAACAACGCCGGATCCTCGAAGCGCGGCGCGTTTCTCGAGGTCGACGACGCCACTTGGCAGTCGGACCTTGACCTCAAGCTGTTCGCCGCCATCCGCTTGGCCCGTCTGGTGGTCCCGGGGATGATCGAGCGGCGCTGGGGCCGGATCATCAACGTGCTGAACACCGGGGCCAAGGCGCCACCGGCGGAGGGCGCCCCGACCGCCGTCACCCGGGCGGCGGGCATGGCGTTGACCAAGGTGCTGGCGGGAGAGTTGGCGCCGCACAACGTTCTGGTCAACGCGCTCCTGGTCGGTCGTATCAAGAGCGACCAGTGGGTGCGCCGCCATAACGCCGGCGCCGCGTCCGGCTCGAACGCCACTCTCGACGACTATTACGCCGAGATGGCCAGTTCAATTCCGCTCGGCCGGGTCGGCGAGGCGGACGAGTTCGCCGCGGTGGCCTGCCTGTTGGCCTCGGATCTCGGCGGCTACGTCACCGGAACCGCAATCAACGTCGACGGCGGTCTCTGCCCGGTCGTGTGACCGCGGCGCGTCTCTTCTCAGCCAATGCGGATCCGGGTTCTGGTGATCGCCTCGTCCCACCCGGTGAGCAGATGCCGCCTCGTTGCCGGGGCCATGTCAGGCTCGAAACGCCGGTCCAGCACCCACGACGCCGCGACGTCTTCAAGCGATCCGTACAGGCCGGCCTGCAGTGCCGCCAGGGCTGCCGCCCCAAGGGCGGTGGTCTCCGTGACCGTTGGACGTTCCACCGGGATGGCCAGGATGTCCGCCAGGAACTGCATCAGCCAGTCGTTCTCGGACATGCCGCCGTCCACCCGCAGCGTCCCGGGCTTCACGCCGTCCTCGGCCATCGCGCGGAACAGGTCGCGGGTCTGGTAGGCGACGGATTCCAGCGCCGCGCGCGCCAGATGCGCCCGGCCGGTGTCGCGGCTCAGCCCGAACATGGCGCCCCGCGCCTCGGCGTCCCAGTAGGGCGCCCCGAGGCCGGTGAACGCCGGTACCAGGAACACTCCGCCGGTGTCCTCGACCGACCGGGCGAGCGCCTCGGTCTCCGAGGCCGAGGCGATGACGCCGAGACCGTCGCGCAGCCACTGCACGACGGCGCCCGAGACGAAGATCGCGCCCTCCAGGGCGTAGGTGCTGTGGCCGGCGATCCGGTAGCACAGCGTGCTCAGCAGCCGATTGGACGATCGCACCGGGGCGTCCCCGGTGTTGAGGATAACGAAGCAACCGGTGCCATAGGTCGACTTGATGTCCCCTGGGCGGAAGCAGGCTTGGCCGACGGCTGCCGCCTGCTGGTCGCCGGCAACCCCCAGCACCGGCAGGCGGCGGCCGAGCACCGCGGTGTCGGTCTCGCCGAAATCGGCCGCGCAGTCGCGGATCTCCGGCAGCAGGGACGCCGGGACGCCGAACACCTCAAGCAGCCGGTCGTCCCAGGCGCTGGTGGTCAGGCCGCACAAATTGGTGCGGGCGGCGTTGGTGGCGTCGGTGACGTGGACCCGGCCGCCGGTCAGCCGCCAGATCAGGAAGCTGTCGACGGTGCCGAACGCCAAGGCGCCGCACGCGGCGCGGTCGCGGGCGCCGTCGACGTGGTCGAGGATCCAGGCAATTTTGGTCGCGGAGAAGTAGGGATCGAGAAGCAGGCCGGTGCGCTCGGTCACCAGGTCCTCGACCCCGTCGTCCCGCAGCCGGGCGCAGACCCCGGACGTGCGCCGGTCCTGCCAGACGATGGCGTTGTGGATCGCCTTGCCGGTGAGACGGTCCCAGACGATTGTGGTCTCGCGCTGGTTGGTGATGCCGATCGCTATGATCGCAAGACCGGCGGCCTCGGCGCCGTCGATGGCCTCGCGGGTAACCGCCAGAGTGGCCGACCAGATCTCTTCGGGATCGTGCTCGACCCAACCGCTCGCCGGGTAGATCTGGCGGAACTCGCGCTGGGCAATGGCGGCGATCGATCCGTCGGCGCGAAACGCGATCGCCCGGCTGCTGGTCGTGCCCTGGTCGATGGCGATGATCGCCCGTGTCTGCGGCATACCGGCCTCCCTCGTCGTTTCGCTGCACCACGATCCCGGGAGATCCCAGTGGCAGTCGTTCGTGTGTTTTCGATTGAGAAAGAAAATCGAAACCGTCTACCCTTTTCCAGCAAAAAGAAAACGAGACTTGGCCATGGACAAGGCGACCCGGCGGCGCGGCCGCATCAGGGAGATCGTGACCGAGCGGGGGTTCGCCTCGATCGATGAACTGGTGCAGATGTTCGCGGTAACGCCGCAGACCATCCGGCGCGACATCAACCAACTCGCCGAGCGCGGTGAACTGAAGCGCTATCACGGCGGGGCCGGCCTCTCTTCCAGCGTCGAGAACGCCCCCTATGACCGCCGTCGCCTGGCGTTCGACGATGAGAAGCAGGCGATCGGCCGGACGGTGGCATCCGAGATCCCCGACCACTCGTCTCTGTTCATTAACATCGGCACGACCACAGAGGCGGTGGCACGGGCGCTGCTGGACCATTCCGGCCTGCGGATCATCACCAACAATCTCAATGTCGCCCAGATCCTGACCGGCAACCCGAGCTTCGAGGTGATCATCGCCGGTGGGGTGGTGCGGAACCGGGACGGCGGGATCGTCGGCGAGTCGGCGACCGACCTGATCCAGCAATTCCGGGTCGACATCGGCGTCATCGGCATCAGCGGCATCGCCGAGGACGGCTCGCTGCTGGATTTCGACTACCGCGAGGTCCGGGTTGCCCAGGCCATCGTGCGCAACTCCGAGAAGGTGTTCCTCTGCGCCGACAGTTCCAAGTTTGGCCGCAAGGCGATGGTTCGGCTCGGCCACATCGGCCAGATGCACTCGCTGTTCACCAACAGCCCGGTTCCGGACGTGTTCGTCGACGTGTTCCGGCATCACAACGTGCGGCTGGTGACGGCGGAAGTTTGACACCGCTATTGCGTTTGCGAAAATTTCTGGCGTCCTGTACCACTCCGTAATTGTATATCGAAAATGCGGTCCGGCTCCGGCAGGGGGCAATCCGGCTTCGGAGGACAGGTGGACAGCTCATCGGCGAGTGTCGACGTTCTGGTCGTCGGCGGCGGCATCAACGGGGCCGGGATCGCTCGCGACGCCGCCGGGCGAGGGCTGTCGGTGCTGCTGGCGGAGAAGGGCGATCTTGCGTCGGCCACGTCGTCGGCCAGCACCAAGTTGCTCCATGGCGGCCTGCGCTACCTGGAGCATTACGAGTTCCGGCTGGTCCGAGAGGCGCTCAAGGAGCGCGAGGTGCTGATGCGGGCGGCCCCGCACATCATCTGGCCGCTGCGGTTCGTTCTGCCGCATCACCGCGGGCTCAGGCCGGCTTGGCTGCTCCGGCTCGGCCTGTTCCTCTATGACAATTTGGGCGGGCGCGACCTGCTGCCCGGCACCAGGGTGATCGATCTCGACCGCTCGCCGGTCGGTGCGCCGCTCAAAGCGGAGTATCGGCTCGGATTCGAATACTCCGACTGCTGGGTGGAGGACGCCCGGCTGGTGATCCTCAACGCAATGGACGCGCGCGAGCGCGGGGCCGAGATCCTGACCCGGACCGCGCTGGTCGACGCCGCCGTCGAAGGCGGCCTCTGGGTCGCCAGGCTGCGCGGCCCCGACGGCGAGCGGGCTGTCCGGGCGCGGGCGATCGTCAACGCCGCCGGCCCCTGGGTCGCCGATGTCCTCGGCGGTCGGCTCGGTGTGAATTCCGGCAGCGCCGTGCGCCTGGTCAAAGGCAGTCACATCGTGGTGCCGCGGGTCTACGACCACGACCGCTGCTACATCTTCCAGAACTCCGACGGCCGGATCGTCTTCGCGATTCCCTATGAGGGTGCGTTCACGCTGATCGGCACCACCGACGAGGACTACCGCGGCGAGCCTGGGGCGGCGGCGATCGGCGACGATGAGATCGCCTATCTCTGCCGCCTGACGGCTGAGTACTTCCAGGCGCCGGTGTCGCCGGCGGACGTGGTGTGGACCTATTCGGGCGTGCGGCCGCTTTACGACGACGGCGCCGGAAAGGCCCAGGAGGCGACGCGCGACTATGTGCTGGAATGGTCGGAGAGCCGGGGTGCGCCGGCGCTCAGCGTGTTTGGCGGCAAGATCACCACGTTCCGACGCCTTGCCGAATCGGCCATGGATTACCTGAGACGCGGCTTTCCGGAGCTCGGGCCGTCCTGGACCGCTTCCGCGCCCCTGCCGGGCGGCGATTTCGAGCCACGCGGCGTGGACGCGCTGGTCGCCACCTTGAGGGCGCAGATCCCGGATCTCGACCACGCCGCCGCGCGGCGGCTGGTAAGGGCGTACGGAACGCGCGTCGGCGGCGTGGTCGGGATCGCCGGGTGCGTGGCCGACCTCGGTGACGACTTCGGGGCCGGCCTCACCGAGGCCGAGATCCGTTATCTCATGGACAGCGAATGGGCGGTCCGGGCCGAGGATGTGGTCTGGCGGCGCAGCAAGCTCGGACTGCGCATGACCGCAGACGAAATCCGCCGGCTGGACGACTGGATGGCGGCGCGTTCGGCCGGCGATCGCCCGGCCCGGCGATCGCCGGAACTGGTCGCCGGCCGTCAGTAGACCCGGCGGCCTGGACCGGTCACGCCGCGCGGATCCGACCCAGGAACCCTTCGACCTGCCCGCGCAACGTCGCGGCGTTGCGCGACAGATCGGCCGCCTGACCGACTGCATCTCGGCGCGCGCTGACCCGGGGCGCTGGCCGCCGCCTCGGCCTTGAGGCGGTTTGCGTCAAGCATCGCGCCGACCTGGGCCGAGATCGTGTCGACCGCGGCGGCGTAGTCGCCGTTGATCAGGTCGTTGGCCGGACCTGGGCGAAGCTGTTGGCAAACTCGAACACCTGGGTGCCGGTGGCCACCGCGGGCCCAGCGCCGCCATCTTTAAACAACCGCATGACGAGTGACTTGCCCAAGGGTTTGGTGCCGGCCGTCGGGACGCGCCGGCCGCGGTCGCCGTTCCTGTTGTCGGCCGTTGACGGCATCGATAACGTGTTGCGTCGCGCTGGCGGACGCCGGTGCGGAGGCGCCCGGCTCCGGGCGTCCCCATTCCTCGGAAGGGCAAGCCATCGTGACGACGGTCGACCGCGCCGCGACTGGGACGGCGGCGGACGTGGACAGTCCGTACGCCTGGTACCGGCTGACGATGTCGCTGCTGATCAGCATGATCGGCGGCGTCGGGTTGTGGTCGGTCGTGGTGACCCTGCCGGCGGTCGAGGCGGAGTTCGGCGTGGCCCGCGCCGACGCGTCACTGCCGTACACGCTCACCATGGTCGGGTTCGCGATCGGCGGAATCGCGATGGGGCGGCTGGCCGACCGCTTCGGCATCCTGGTCCCGCTGCGCGCCGGCACGGTGGCGCTCGCCCTCGGCTACGCCGCCTCCAGCCAGGCGACAAGCCTGTGGCAGTTCGCTCTCGCACAGGGCGTGCTGATCGGCATGTTCGGCAGCTCGGCCACGTTCGGGCCGATCATTTCCGACGTCTCGCACTGGTTCGCCCGCCGTCGCGGGATCGCCGTCGCGATCGGCGCCAGCGGCAGCTACCTCGCCGGCACGGTCTGGCCGCCGATCGTTCAGCACCTGATGGAAACCATCGGCTGGCGGGAAACCCATCTGGTGATCGCGGCGTTCTGCCTGGTCACGCTGATCCCGCTGTCCGCGACGCTGCGGCGCCGGCCGCCGCCGACGACGTCCACCAACCCGGCGCCCGCTCCGGCCCCGGTCGCCGGCGCGCGTCCGGCCTTGCAGACCGGCGGGTTGTCGCGGGGCGCCCTGCAGGCCCTGCTGCTGGTGGCGGGTGTCAGCTGCTGCGTCGCCATGGCGATGCCCCAGGTGCACATCGTGGCGTACTGCAGCGACCTCGGCTACGGCACGGCGCGCGGCGCCGAGATGCTGTCGCTGATGCTCGGGACGGGGATCATCAGCAGGCTGGCGTTCGGCGGCATCGCCGACCGCATCGGAGCGCTGCGCACCCTGCTGCTGGCGTCGTTCCTGCAGGCGCTGTCGCTGCTGCTGTTCCTGCCGTTCGACGGCCTTGTCTCGCTGTACGTGGTGTCGGCGCTGTTCGGGCTTTCTCAAGGCGGCATCGTGCCGACCTACGCGCTGATCGTGCGGCAGTACTTCCCCTCGTCCGAAGCCGGCACCCGGGTCGGACTGGTGCTGTCGTCGACGCTGGTCGGGATGGCGCTCGGCGGCTGGATGTCGGGCGCGATCTACGATCTGACACTGTCCTACGACGCGGCGTTCCTGAATGGGCTGGCCTGGAACGTGCTCAATTTGGCGGTCGCGCTGTTGCTGCTGCTGCAACTGGGTGGCGGGCGTACGCTGCGGGTCGCGAAACACGCATAATCAACGCGCGCAACGGCGCCGGTGAACCCTCGCCGTCGCCGACCATCAACGAAGGGAGGAAGCCGAATGCCGATCAAAGCCCGTTACGTGCTGATGGCCAGCATGGATGTCGATCCGGACAAGGATGCCATCTTCAACGAGGTCTACGACCAGGAGCACGTGCCCTATCTGCTGGAGGTGCCGGGGGTCCTGTCGGTGACCCGTGCGACCGCCGAGCCGCTGGCGATGATGCTGGGCGGAGAGCGGCGCGACATGCCGTTCGACGGTCCCCGCTACACCGCGATCTACGAAGTCGACAGCCCGGATGTGGTGCTCAGCCCGGAATGGGCGGCGGCGGTCGAGCGCGGCCGCTGGCCGGCCGAGGTCCGACCCTACACCCGCAACCGACAGCACAAGCTGTTCAAGGTCAGCTGACCGCCGGTAAGGGCTGGCGCGGGACCCGCCCCCGCCCCCGGGCAGCTTTGTCCGGGGGCGGGGGGGCCGCGGCGGCGGTCTGACGGGCTGCCTTGGCCGGTCCTGCCGCGGGCCGGTGTGGGCGGCCCACCTCGACGCCGGGCGCGCCACAAGGATCGGCACCGACGACGTCTTGCTGCTGCGTTTGAGACAGCCTGGATCGGGCTTCCGGGAGCTTCCGGCGCGGCCAGATGCCGGCGCCGGCCTCATCGGGTCCGGACCTGTCGTCGCCACGCTGCATCACCCGATCCGCCGGCCGAGGAAGGCTTCGTCGAGCGGTTCGAAGCCACGGCCGACCCGCCGCTCGTCGCTGCGGTGACCGGAGTCGGTCAGAACACGCTCCACCCCATCTCGGCGGCGAGACGTTCCAACGCGATGGTGCCGGCGTGCGAGTTGCCGTTGGCGTTCAGGCCCGGCGACCAGACGGCGATCGCCCCCTGGCGCGGCACGACCGCGAGGATCCCGCCGCCGACGCCGCTCTTGCCGGGCAGGCCGATCCGGAAGGCGACGTCGCCGGAGGCGTCGTAGTGCCCGCAGGTGAGCATCAGCGCGTTGATGCGCCGCGCCCGCTCCGGCCGCACCACCTTGCGGTCGCGCAGCGGGTCGCGGCCGGCCGACGCCAGGAACAGGCCGGCGCGCGCGAGTTGCACGCAGGTCATGCTGAGCGCGCACTGGTGGAAGTAGACGGACAGGGCGGACTCGACCGGGTTCTTCAACTGGCCGAAGCCGGCGAGGAAATGGGCGAGGCTGTAGTTGCGGTGGCCGGTCTCGGCCTCGGATCGCGCCACTTCCTCGTCGATGGCGACGGCCGGGTCGTCGGCGAGGTATCGGACGAATTCCAGCACCTCGTCGATCACCGCGCCCGGAGTTCGGCCCTCGAGCAGGACGTCGGTGACCACGATGGCGCCGGCGTTGATGAACGGGTTGCGCGGGATGCCACGCTCGCGCTCGAGCTGCACGATCGAGTTGAACGGCGAGCCCGACGGCTCCCGGCCGATCCGCTTCCAGAGATCGTTGCCGACCTTGACGAGCGCCAGGGTGAGGGTGAAGACCTTGGAGACGCTCTGGATCGAGAACGGCACCAGGGCGTCACCGGCGGTCGCCACCCGGCCGTCGACCGTGACCACGGCGATGCCGAACCGCGACGGGTCGACGCGCGCCAGCGCCGGGATGTAGCCGGCGACCCGGCCCTCGGCAAGATGCGGGCGCACGGTCGCGGCAACGCGCTCCAGGATCGGCGTCAGATCGCCGTCCGGTGCGGGGGCGGTCAAGACCCGGCCGCCGGCACCGGCGCCTCGATCTCCGGCGACCAGCGCCAGCACGCGGCCGACGGGTCGATCGCGACACCGCCGACCCACCGTATGGGCGGCCGGCAGTCGAGCCAGTCGACACGGCGGTCGAGCACGTCCTCGCCGTCGTAGGTGAGGACCAGCCGACGCCGCGGCCAGGGCTCGTCCGCGCTCGCCGGATCGATGGTGAACGGCGGCCGCGCGGCCGCGGCCATCGCCGTCAGGATCGACCAGAACAGGGTGTCGCCAAGGAAGGGCAGCGGCTCGGTCTCGCGGTGCAGGGTCTGGAACAGCGCGCCGGCGGTCGCCGGCCCCCGGCGGAGCGTCGCCAGCGCCTGCCGTTCGGTGAAGCCGAGGCCGTCGGTGGTCCAGGGCAGTTCCTGGAGGTAGCGGCGCACCGCCGGGGCCATGGTCGGCAGCTCGGGTGTGCCGGCGGCGGCGATCTTGTGCAGGCCGTTCGGGTCCGGCTCGCGCAACGCCGTCCAGACCTCGGTCCCCAGGGCGAACTGGGTGTCGACCACCGCTTTGCGGGTCGGCCACAGGCTGCGGAGCTCGACGACGCTCAACTCGCCGAGGCCGGTGAAGCGATCGAAAAGCGGGAACCGGTCGACGCAGATCATCTCCAGCATCGCCGGGCGCGGCGGTTCGGCGAAACGCGCCAGGATCCGCGCGAGGATGAGCTGGTCGTAGGGGTCGTGCTCGAACCAGAGCACCACCCGTCCGTAGCGGCCGGCGCCCGCCAGACCGTCGGCCTCGGCGTCGAGGCGGGCGAGGGCGTCGGCCTCCGCCAGTCCGCAGGCATTGGCGAGAAACGCCGCACGGGCGGCCCGCAGATCGCCGTTCCTCGGTACCGGGCCCTGGCAAACCGGGTCGGATACCTCGAGAAAATCGCCGGTGAAGCCGGCCTGTGCCAACCGTTCGCGGATGTCGGAGCCGCAGCGGACGTGCAGGGTCGGCCGGTCGCCGTCCGCTGCCGGGGCGGAACCGGCGAGGGCGCGGCGGGCTTCCGCCAGCCGCCCGGCGTGGGCCACCAGCGCTGGCCAGCTCGGCAGGCCATGCTCCCGGGCGATCACCAGTTGGGCGTCGTCGAGGTGGGCGCGCTCGGCGATCAGGACGCCAACCGGCACGCCGGCGGCTGCGGGGTGGTGGACCCGCAGGCGGGCGAGCGCGTCGCGGTCGCCGACGGCGATCGCCTGCCGCAGCGCGCCGGCGCGAACCCTCTCGGCGTCGAGGTCAAGCGGGCGCGGATCGTCTGGGGTGGAGCCGGTTGGCACGGTTGCCGGCGTGGACGCGAGGGCGGGCATGGCGACCTCTCTCGGATCGGACCCGGCTCGACATCCGGCGGCCTTGGCCGATGCGGCGCCGCCGGCTCGGGCGATCTCTAATTTCAACGCTATCGGCGGGAGCCTTCCGGTTCAAGCCGGGTTGTTGGTGGTTGGCAGCCGGTCGCGGCTGCGGGATCGTAGGCGTGCGGTCCGTGGCCACGGTGCGAACGTCGACCGAACCGGACCTCGGGAGGGTTGCATGACCTATTGCCTAGGGATCGCCTTGCCGGCCGGGCTGGTGCTGGCGTCGGATTCCCGCACCAACGCCGGTGTCGACCAGATCGCGACGGTGCGCAAACTGTCGCTCTTCGAAAACACCGGCAAGTCGGTCATCGCCCTGCTGGGGGCCGGGAACCTGGCGACCACGCAGGCGGTCGGGACCATCATCCGCCAGAACCTGGAGACCGCCGACCCGGTGCGGGATCTGTTCGCGCTCGGCTCGATGTTCGAGGTGGCGCAGCTCGTCGGCACTGTGTTGCGCGAGGTGCTGGCGCGGGATGGCGATTTCGTGCGCCCGTTCGGCGACCCCGGCGCCAGCTTCCTGGTGGCCGGCCAGGTTGTGGGCGAGCCGCCGCGGCTCTTCCAGATCTACACCGCCGGCAACTTCGTCGAGGCGACGCCGCGCAACTGCTTCCTGCAGATCGGCGAGACCAAGTACGGCAAGCCGATCCTGGACCGCGCGCTGCTCGACGACACCAGCCTCGGCGAAGCCGCCAAGTTGGCGCTGCTGTCCTTCGACGCCACCATCCGAAGCAATTTGTCGGTGGGGCCGCCGATCGACATGGTGTGCTACGAGCCGGACAGCTTCAGCTTCACCAACCTGTCGAAGTTCGCCGCCAACGATCCGTTCTGGATGGAGCTGCGCCGTGGTTACAGCGACGGCCTGCTGGAGGTGGTGCGCCGGCTGCCCGTGCCGCCGCTGGCGAACCGCGACCGGCCGATGCGGGAATGACGGTCGACGTCCAGGTGCGATAGGCTCGGGCGTCGTCCGAGGCCTTCCGTGTTTCGTCAGCTTGGGCGCCGACTGAGCGGCGGGTGGGTCCCGGGTCGCCGCTGCGCGCCGCCCGGGATGACGACAGGGTGTGGGGGCGGGCGGATCAGCGCCGCGCCGCCAGCCGCAACGCGGTGTCGAGCGGGTGGGCGGTGGTGACCTTGATCCGCTCCATGGCGAACCGAGAGGTGACGTTCTTGAGCGGGGCCGCCTCGGTCAGCCGTTTGTAGAAGCCGTCGAACGCGGCCATGTCCGGCACCACGACGCGGAGCTGATAGTCGATCTCTCCGGCCATCCGGTAGAACTCCATGACCTCCGGCATCGCCGCGACCGTGGCGGCGAACCGGTCGCGCCATTGCGGGGTGTGGTCGGCGGTCTCCACCGACACGAACACCGTCAGCCCGAGGCCGAGCGCCTCGGGCGCGACCAGGGCGACGCGCCCGAGCAGCACGCCCGACTGTTCCAGCTTGCGGATGCGTTTCCAGCACGGCGTCGGCGACAACCCGGCACGATGGGCGATCTCCGCCACCGACAGGGTGGCGTCCTCCTGCAGAGCCCCCAGGATCTTGAGGTCGATGAGGTCCATCCCGCGCTTCCCTGGTTATGCGTCGCCTGCAGGTAAAATTATCGTCTCCCGTGCGTGGGAAACTCAGCACAAATCTTCTGTCTGGCGCATCAACAAAAGTTTTCCCGGCTCTTGTCCGTGACCTGCGTCTTGGTAGCCTAAGTGGTCGATGGCGTGAGCCGCCGACCGCGGGATTTGATGGAGCAGCTTGCGCCGCGACAACAAGAGCTAAAGCGCCACGAAGTGTCTTCGTGGGCTCCGTAACCGGGAGTGACGCGATGATGGCGACCCTTTTCCTTTGGCCATCCGATCCGTTAGCTGGCGTGGTTTCGATCGCTGGCTGACAGGCACTGATTGCCGTCGAGGACGACGTCGCCGGGCCGTCGGCAGAGCCGCGGCCGCCCGCTTCCCTCCCGACCTGACATCTCGAAGGAGATCGACGATGACGTTACGTGCATCCCTGCGTTCGGCGACGATCGCCGTATGCGCCCTGTGGGCCAGCGGCGCCGCCGCGTCGGACTTCCTGGTCGACACCGCCTGGCTCGAAGCCAACCTGAACGATCCCCGTACCCGGGTGATCGAGGTCAGCGTCAACCCCGGCGTGTTCGAGCGCGGCCACATCCAGGGTGCGTCGAACTTCGTGTGGCACACCAACCTGGTCGACCCGGTGCGCCGGGACATCGCCTCGCGCGAGGCGCTCGAGCGCCGGCTGCGCGAGGCCGGCGTCGACGCCGACAGCACGGTGATTTTGTACGGCGACACCAACAACTGGTTCGCCGCCTGGGGCGCCTGGATCTTCGACATCTACGGCGTCCAGAACGTCAAGCTGCTCGACGGCGGCCGCAAGAAGTGGGAGGCCGAGGGCCGGCCGCTGGCGACCCGGCCGGCGACGCCGAAGCCGGGCTCCATCGTCCTGGCCGAAGCCAACACCGCGCTGCGCGCCCGGCTCGGCGACGTGGTAGCGGCCGCCGAGAAGCGGAGCGACGTCGCCCTGGTCGATATCCGCTCGGCCGACGAGTACAACGGCAAGGTGATCGCGCCCGCCGGCGTGCAGGAACTGGCGATCCGGGCCGGTCATGTCCCCGGCGCCGTCAACGTGCCCTGGGGGGCCGCGGTGGCCGCGGACGGCACCTTCAAGCCGGTCGAGGAACTGCGCAAGATCTACGCCGCCCAGGGGATCGACGGCTCGAAGCCGGTGATCACCTACTGCCGGATCGGCGAGCGGTCGAGCCACACCTGGTTCGCGCTGAGCAAGCTGCTGGGCTACGACGTCCGCAACTATGACGGCTCCTGGACCGAGTACGGCAATTCGGTCGGCGTGCCGGTCGTCAACGTCGCCGGTACCGTCTGGACCGGGCGGTAAGTCTCGCCCGGAATCGCGAAACTCGATGGCGCGCGGGAGACCGCGCGCCTGATTTTTCGGACCATGACCGACACCACCCTCTCCTCCGCCGCTCCCGGCGCGTCGCGCCCGGTCGCCGCCATCCTGGTCGCTGCCGGGCTGCTCGGCCTTGCCCTGCTGCTGCCGGAGCGTGATCCGCTCGGCCGGCCGCTGCCGCTGTCGCTGATCCTGGGCGGCGCCTTCGGCGTGCTGCTGCAGCGCTCGCGGTTCTGCTTCTTCTGCGTCAGCCGCGATTTCCTCGACCAGCGCGACGCCCGCGGCCTGCTCGGCATCGTCGCCGCGCTCGCCGTGGGCCTGCTGGGCTATCACGCGCTGTTCGGCGCCTGGGTCCCGGTGCCGGCGCCGGGGCGGCTGCCGCCGGACGCCCATATCGGGCCAGTGTCCTGGGTGCTGGCGGTCGGCGCCTTCGCGTTCGGGGTCGGCATGGCGGTCGCCGGGTCTTGCATCAGCGCCCATCTCTACCGGCTCGGCGAGGGCGCCGGCGCCTCGCCGTTCGCCCTGGTCGGCGCGGCCGCCGGTTTCGGTCTCGGCTTCCTCACCTGGAACCCGCTCTACCTCACGGCGATCCAGGAGGCCCCGGTCGTCTGGCTGCCGAATGTCCTCGGCTACGCCGGCTCGCTGGCGGTGCAACTCGGCGTCCTGGCGGCGCTGTCGGTCTGGCTGATGCGGTATCCCTGGCCGCGTGAGGCGCCGGCGTCGGGCGCCTTCGAGGCGGTGTTCCGGCGGCGCTGGCCGGCGCATCTCGGCGGCGTGCTGATCGGCGCGCTGGCGACCGTGGCGTATTTCCGGGTCGGCCCGCTCGGCGTGACCGCCGAGCTCGGCTCGCTGGCGCGCACCGCCGCCGATGGCGCCGGCCTGCTGCCGGGGCGGTTGGAGGGTCTCGACGGCCTCGCCGGCTGCGCCACCGCGATCAAGGAGACGCTGCTGTCGCGCAACGGCGTGTTCGTCGCCGGGCTGGTGCTCGGCGCGTTCGCCGCCGCGCTTGCCGCCGGCGACTTCCGGCCGCGGGCGCCGCGCCGCGCCGAGATCCTGCGCGCCCTCGGCGGCGGCGTCCTGATGGGGTGGGGGGCGATGGTGTCGCTCGGCTGCACCGTCGGCGTCCTGCTGTCGGGGATCATGGCCGGCGCCCTGTCCGGCTGGGTGTTCGCGGCGTTCTGCCTCGCCGGCCTGTGGCTTGGCTGGCGCGTCCGGCAGCGGCTGGAACGCTGACGCCGGGGGCGCACCGTTCCCGGCCGCACCGTCGCCGGCCGGTCACGAGTGTGTTGTATACAGGGGACTGGGCGGTGGCCCCGGATATCGTCTAGCTTTCGGCGCGATCGCTGGTTCCGCAATCCAGGAGGCATGACGTGAACGCGCTTTTCGACGAGACGGAACTCGCCACCATGAAGTTCGGCGTGGGCCAACCGGTGCCGCGCAACGAGGACCCGACCCTGCTGACCGGTCGCGGCAGCTACACCGACGATTTGAACCGCGACGGCCAGGCCTACGGCGTGTTCGTCCGCTCGAGCGTCGCGCACGGCGTGCTGAACGGGGTCGACGCCTCGGATGCGCTGGCAATGCCCGGGGTTCTCGGGGTTTACACCGGGGCCGATCTGGAAGCGGCGGGCTACGGCCGGATCCGCTGCGGCGTGCCGCTCAAGAACGCCGACGGCTCGGAGATGCGCAACCCGATGCGCCCGGCCTTCCCGACCGACAAGGTGCGGTTCGTCGGCGACCCGGTGGCAATCGTGGTCGCCGAGACGCCGGACCAGGCGCGCGACGCCGCCGAGGCGGTGATGCTCGACATCGAGCCGTTGCCGGCGGTGACCGACGCCAAGGCGGCGGCCGCCGACGGCGCGCCGCAGCTCTACGAGGCGACCCCGAACAACGTGGTTCTCGACTACTTTTACGGTGACCGCCCGGCCGTGGCCGAGGCGTTCGCGAAAGCCGCCCACGTCACCAGGCTGGAGATCGTCAGCAACCGGGTGATCGTGTCGGCGCTGGAGCCGCGCGCCGCCATCGCCGAACACGACCTGGCCGACGGCAGGTGGACGCTGCGGGTCGGTTCCCAGGGCGCGTTCGGGCTGCGCAACCTGCTGGCCAAGGACATCCTCAACGTCGAGCCGTCGAAGGTCCGGGTGCTGACCGGCAACGTCGGCGGCTCGTTCGGGATGAAGGCGTTCGTCTACCCGGAATACCCGGCGCTGTTCCACGCCGCCCGCGCCCTCGGCCGGCCGGTCAAGTGGACCTCGGACCGCTCCGAGAGCTTCCTCGCCGACCAGGCCGGGCGCGACCACACCATGACCGCCGAACTGGCGCTCGACGGCGACGGCCGGTTCCTGGCGGTGCGGATCACCGGCTACGGCAACATGGGCGCCTATGTCGGGCAGGTCAGCCCGATGATGGCGAGCCTGAACATCGTCAAGAACGTCACCAGCATCTACCGGGTGCCGGCGATGGCGGTGGCGACCAAGTGCGTCTTCACCAACACCTCGCCGGTCAGCGCCTACCGCGGCGCCGGCCGACCCGAGGGCAACTACTACATGGAGCGGATGATCGACACCGCCGCTCGCGAGCTGGGCATCGACCCGGTCGAGCTGCGGCGCCGCAACCACATCCCGGCCTCGGCCATGCCGTACGACACCTGCTCCGGCCTGACCTACGACAGCGGCGAGTTCACCGCGCTGATGGACCAGGCGCTGGCGTTCGCGGACTGGGACGGCTTCGAGGCGCGCCGGGCGGAGAGCCGGGCGCGCGGCAAGCTGCGCGGCCGCGGCATCGGCGATTACCTCGAGGTCACCGCCCCGCCGCAGAACGAGATGGGCGGCATCCGCTTCGAGGCCGACGGCACGGTGACCATCATCACCGGCACCCTCGACTACGGCCAGGGCCACTGGACGGCGTTCGCCCAGGTGCTGCACTCGAAGCTCGGCGTGCCGTTCGAGAAGGTCAGGCTGCTGCAGGGCGACAGCGACGAGCTGGTCGCCGGCGGCGGCACCGGCGGCTCGAAGTCGATCATGGCCAGCGGCGCCGCCATCGTCGAAGCGAGCGACAAGGTCATCGAGGCGGGCCGGAGGATCGCCGGCCACCTGCTGGAGGCGGCGGTCGCCGACATCGAGTTCGGGCGCGGCCGGTTCGCGATCGCCGGCACCGACCGCTCGATCGGCGTCATGGAGATCGCCGAGAAGCTGCGCGCCGGCATCGCCCTGCCGGACGACGTGCCGCGTAGCCTCGACGTCAAGCATGTCCACGAAGGCGCCCCGTCGGCGTTCCCGAACGGCTGCCACATCGCCGAGGTCGAGATCGATCCCGACACCGGCGTGGTGGAGGTGGTGCGCTACCACATGGTCAACGACTTCGGCACGGTGGTGAACCCGATGCTGGTCGAGGGCCAGGCCCATGGCGGCATCGTCCAGGGCATCGGCCAGGCGCTGATGGAGCGCTGCGTGTTCGATACCGACGGCCAGGTCCTTACCGGCTCCTACATGGACTACGCGGTGCCGCGGGCGACCGACGCGCCGTTCTTTCGGCTCGAGCCGCACTCGGTGCCGGCGACCACCAACGCGCTGGGTGCCAAGGGCTGCGGCGAGGCCGGTTGCGCCGGCTCGCTGCCGTCGGTGATGAACGCCGTGGTCGATGCCCTCTCGGAGTACGGCATCCGGCACATCGACATGCCGGCGACCCCGGAGCGGGTGTGGAAGGCGATCCGGGAGGCGCGCGGCTGAGCGCGCGGGTTGCGCGTCGAAGCCGGGTTGGCGAACGGCGAAAAACAGGCGATGGTCGCCGCGCCGCGGCAGTGGCGGCTGATGGGAAGGACGACGCGATGCGCGCGATGGCGATGCTGCTGATGATCGGGGTGGCGGTGGCGGCTTTCTCGGCGCGGCCGGCGTGGGCGCAGACCGTGAGCGGTGCCGCGCGGCCGGCGGCCGGCGTCAGCGCCGCCGCACCCGAGGCCGCCCCGGACGATGAGATCGTCCGCACCATGTACATCATGACCGGGGCGATGGCCGGCTACATGTTCGCGGTCATGCCGGTGACGATGTCCGCGGTTACCGCCGCGCTGGCGAGCGGTGCCGCCTCGATGTACGCGTACGACTACATCCTCGGCCCGGCGGCCAAGGCCGACCCGACCGCCCGCTGACGGTCACTCGCGCAGCATGTAGGCGAGGGTGTAGGTCTGCCGGAACACCGGCCTGAAGCCCAGGCCTGCGGTGGCGACCATCGCCTCGATCCCGGCGGCCGCGCCGGCGAGCGAACCGCCGTCGTAGGACTCGACCACCACCACGCCCTCCGGCGACTGCTCGCCGGTGGCGCTGCGCATCTTGCGCTCGTTGGTCTCGGTCCGGGTGACGCTCGGGTCGCAGATCCCGACATGGGCGCCGATCACGCCGGCGTCGTGCAGGCCGGCGATCCGCTCGACCAGTGCCTCGGCGGCGGCGGTGTCCTCCGGCTCGCCGGTGCGCTCCAGGCGGACCGTCAGCACCGCTCCGGCGTAGCCGTTCTCGGCGCCGGCGGTCGCCGCGCAGCGGCAGGCGCCGCGGGTGAAGCCGCGGAACGCCGGCGCCATCCGGCGGGTCCACTCGGTCGGCGCGTTCAGGCGCTCCAGATAGGCGGGGCTGTTGAACACCGACAACTCGGCGCCTTCGTACAGCGTGAAGCAGCGGTGCTCGGGGGCGTCGTCGCTCATGTAGCGCCGGCCGGCCAGGAAGCCCGGAATGCCGACCCGCTCGGCCATGTGCTCGTAGGTGTGCCAGCGGTGCCAGTCGGCCTCCATGGCCGGGTCGATGTCGTGCCAGATGGCGAGGAACGCGTGCGTCCGACGCAGCATGGAAGCCTCCGTGTTGGGGTGCTCAGTCGCGGCCGAGCAGGAACTCGGTGATGACGTCGACCTGGGCGAGGTACATCTCGGTGCCGGTGTTGGTCGAGCAGCCGCGCCGGCGGGCCGCCTCGATCAGCGGCGGCACCTCGGGGGCGGTGACCACGTCGCCGACGTGCATGCCGGGCGCCAGCTTGTCGACGTCGACCGGCAGCGGATCGCCGGCGCGCATGCCGGCCGGCGACGCGTTGGCGATCAGCTCGAAGCCGGTCGGGTCGGCGGCGGTGGCCGCGTCGACCGCGGCGTGACGGGTGCGCAGCTTGGCGATCAGGGCGTCGCGGCGGTCGGCGTCCAGGTCGAACACTGCCAGGTGCGCGGCACCGCCGTCGAGCAGCGACAGGCCGATCGCCGAGCCCGCGCCGCCGGCGCCGACCAGCAGGCAGCGCTTGCCCCGGATGGCGAAGCCGGCCTTACCGACGGCGTTGCAGAAGCCGATGCCGTCGGTCATGTCGCCGTGCCACAGCCCGCGCGGGTTCCGCCGCAGCACGTTGGTCGCCCCCAGCAGCTCGCCGCGCGGCGATACCGTGTCGCAGACCGCGCGGGCGCGGAACTTGTACGGCACCGTGACCACCATGCCGTCGACGTTGCCGGCCGCCGTCGCGACCGCCAGGAAGGCGTCGATCTGCTCCGGCGGGATCTCGATCGGCACCAGCACGGCGTTGGCGCCGCGCTGCTCGAACCCCCGCGTGATGCCGCCGGGCGACTTCACCTGGGCAATCGGGTGGCCGACGGTGAAGTACAGGCGGGTGTCGCCGCTCAGGCGCTCGAGCATGAAGGGATCCTCGATTGGCGTTCCGGGCCGCATCATGCCACCGCCGGCGCGGATGCCAAGGGTCACCGCCTCGAGCCGGCAGACCCGGGGGG
>Ga0208414_1000174_pt1 | contig 73333 bp, 64 predicted proteins | sample AntAceMetag02UKE_FD_184770 | JGI IMG/M metagenome (GOLD analysis project Ga0208414, IMG submission 184770) | Saline lake microbial communities from Ace Lake, Antarctica - Antarctic Ace Lake Metagenome 02UKE (SPAdes) (version 2) | ecosystem: Environmental > Aquatic > Non-marine Saline and... | reverse complement strand
GAAACACGTTTAGGGGAAGACGACGACGGCAAGGAAAAATCGGTGCTCATGCCCCACACTCTATCAGTTCCTGAGCGCCTCGTCACCACGTCCAAGTTGCACGCTTACTCAAAAACGGCTATTCACCGAATTCTCCAACCACACCTACAGATTACTTCGTCCTGTCGCTCAGTGCTATCTCAGCAAACGGTTTCGACGTATCAGGAGTAAAATATGCACCGGACACAAAAGAGGTGCTTCGAGCAGAACTGAAGTATGGAGACTTCCTAGTAACAAGATCAAATACGAGAAGCCGCGTTGGATTTTCAGCAATGTTCAGAGGCGAACTTGAAAAGTGTAGTTATCCTGACTTGATGATACGTTTTCGCCCAAGTTCTCAGATTCACCCTGAATACCTTGAGCAGACTTTGAAAAGTTTTAGAGTTCTGAACTACTTGCAATCCTCAGCTGCCGGAACAAGCGCCTCAATGGTGAAGATTACGGGTAAAATTATCGGAAATGCTCTAATTCCGCTTCCCACGCTCCCCGAGCAGCGGAAGATCGCGGATTTCTTGACGGCGGTGGATGGGCGGATCGGGCAACTGATCCAAAAGAAAGCCCTGCTGGAGGACTACAAGAAAGGCGTGATGCAACAGCTCTTCACCCAAGCCATCCGCTTCAAAGACGACCACGGCAACGACTTCCCCGATTGGGAGGAGAAGAAGTTGGGAGAGGTTGGCCAATTCAAAAATGGTTTAAATAAGGATAAGGCAGATTTCGGATTTGGTTCACCGTTCGTCAACCTGATGGACGTGTTTGGGAAGCGTGTTCTGAACCGTGATAATTTTGGATTGGTGAATGTCTCAAAGAAGGAACTGTTATCCTTCAACCTTCGAAGTGGCGACGTGCTGTTCATTCGTTCTTCGGTAAAAAGAACTGGAGTAGGCGAGGCTATTGTCGTGGCCGAAAATATTGACGAAGCGGTTTACAGCGGGTTTCTAATCCGGTTTCGCTGCACTGGGGGAAACTTGAAAAGCGATTTCATGATGTATTGCTTCGCTGCTGCTGCTTTTCGGAAGGAGCTACTTTCCTACGCTACGACTAGTGCCAACACTAACATTAACCAAGAGTCCTTGGCAAAAGTGAAGGTTGGTATTCCTTCGCTTCCCGAACAAACCAAGATCGCCGATTTCCTTTCCGCCATCGACCGCAAGATCGAAAGCGTCGCCACCCAGATCACCGAGACCCAGACCTTCAAGCGCGGGTTGCTCCAGCAGATGTTTCTCTAACCCAATTACCCCCATGTCTTACCCTTATCGTCCGCATCAGATTCTAGAGATTCTCGGCCAGTCGAAGTGCTTGCCGAATGGAAGCACCGTCGAACTCGAGCGGGTCGGGAAGGATCGCAAAGGGGCGGAGTTTGAGACGAGGCCGGAATTGATCGACGGAGGATTCCTCGACATGCGCTACCTCGGCAAAGCACCACGGATTGACGAACCGGAGACCTACGATGCCAGCTTCCTGCTGGCCAACCACCGCGTGCGGGGCGTGGGTTATGAACCCATCGGGCGCGAGAATTTCCGCTACAAGCGGCAGATTCCGAAGGGCTGGCACCAGAATGTGTGCGATCCGAACCTGCCAACCAACGACGATCGGCAGAACATCCACCAACCGCTGGAGGGCTTCGCTCCGACGGATTTACGGGATTTCATCTCCCAGACGGCGAAACTGTGGAACATTAATCTTGGCTGGGAATGGGAAGGAGGGCAGTTTCTGTGACAGGCGACTCGACATTGACATCCGCAACACTCCGCGAACGGCTGCTTTCCTTCTGGGACGCGAGCCTGAAGGTCGAGGCGCAGCGCGACGGCTTTCTCTTCACCATGCCAGCGTCTTACCCGGACGGCTGGCAGATCGTGCTGGAGATCCGGCAGAAGACGCCAAAAGGCTTCCGCCTGAGCGACCGGGGCAAGACCCTCTCCTGGCTGACCGGCCAAGGGCAGAACGTGAACACGGACAGCATGAAGGTGCATCTGGAGCGGATCTGTGCGGAGTGCCGTATGCAGCTCGATGGCGGTGAACTCTACCGCTGGCTCGAGGCGCCGCTGGATGCCACGGAAATCCATATTTTCACCGAGGGGCTGATCGGGGTATCCCTGCTCCATGTCCTGCACGACCACCGGGCGGCGGAAGAAAACGTGGCGGAGGCGGTGGTGGAGAAGGTTTTTCGTGATGCCGGGCTGAAGCCTGATCGACACCATCGGCTCAGCATCACCAAGGAGCGCAAGATCAAGGTGGATTTCTATGTGCACCAGCGGCAGCCGGTTGCTTTGCAGCTGCTGAAGTCGAGGAACGATGTGTCAGGAACCATGGAACGCTGGGGTTTCCGCTGGCATGAGCTGAGGAAAAACTATCACGGGCTGATGCCGGTGATGCTCTACGACCGGAACACTCAGATGATCGACTCCTACAGCCGCCACATCGGTGAGACCGAGTGTGAGCTCTTCTGCGGCTACGATGAGACCGACCGGATCCACCAGGTGCTGGAGAAAGCTCGATGAGTCCGTTGCCTCCCAACACCGTTGCCATGACCCAGTCCGAGCAGGTGCTTGAGGACGGGCTGGTGGCGCAGTTGGTCGGCCTGGGCTACGCGAAGGTGGCGGTGACGGACGAGGCCTCCATGCTGGCGAATCTGAAGGCGCAGTTGGAGGCGTTCAACGGGGTGGAGCTGACGGGCGGGGAATTTACAAAGGTGCTGCACCACCTGAACCGGAGCGCCGGCGTTTTCAACAAGGCGAAGACCCTGCGGGACAGGATGAAGCTGGATCGCGAGGATGGAACAACCACGTATCTGGAGTTCTTCGATTCCACCGACCCGCTGCGCAACCGTTGGCAGGTGACCCAGCAGGTGGCGATGGATGAGGGCAGCTATAAGAACCGCTACGATGTCACCATCCTCTGCAACGGCCTGCCGGTGTTGCAGATCGAGCTGAAGCGGCGTGGGCTGGAGATGAAGGAGGCTTTCAACCAGATCCAGCGTTACCAGAAGCACAGTTTCTGGAGCGGTCAGGGCTTGTTCCACTTCGTCCAGCTCTTCGTGATCAGCAACGGGGTGAACACGAAGTATTACGCCAACGCCCGCAAGCAGTCCTTCAAGCAGACCTTTTACTGGGCGAGCGAGGACAACAAGACGATCCGCGAGCTGAAGCCCTTCGCAGAGGCTTTCCTGAACCGGGAACACCTGGGCGGGATGATCGGCAAATACACCGTGCTGAACGAGACGGACAAAATCCTGATGGTGCTGCGCCCTTACCAATTCTACGCAGCCGTGGAGATCGTGGAACGGGTGATTCATCCGCCGGAGGAAGATCCCAATGGCTACGTCTGGCACACCACCGGCTCAGGCAAGACGCTGACTTCCTTCAAGGCGGCACAGATTCTCACCGGGCTACCGGACATTTGCAAAGTGGTCTTCGTGGTGGACAGGAAGGATCTGGATTATCAGACGATCAAGGAGTTCAACGGCTTCAGCAAAGGGAGCGTGGATAGCACCAACAACACGCAGAAGCTGGTGCAGCAGTTCACCGACGACACCAAGTTGATCGTCACCACCCTTCAAAAGCTGAATACGGCTACCAGCAAGCAGGCGTATCTGGCACAGATGGAAAAACTCCGGGACGAGCGGATCATATTCATCTTCGATGAGTGCCACCGCAGCCAGTTTGGCGACACGCACAAGCGGATCGTGGAGTTTTTCCGCAATCACCAGATGTTCGGTTTCACCGGCACCCCGATTTTCGCGGACAACGCGGCGACCAAGGACGGCAAGAAGCACACGACGAAGGATCTCTTTCACAAGCAACTGCACTCCTATGTCATCACGGATGCGATCAAGGACGAGAACGTCCTGAAGTTCGCGGTGGAATATGTGGGGCGCTACAAGAAGAAACCCGGCATCGCCACGGAGGTGGATATTGAGGTGGAGGGGATCGACACGCGGGAACTGATGGAATCCCCGGCGCGGCTGGAGAAGATCACCGACTACATCATCGACCGCCATGCGGTGAAGACCCGCAACAAGGAGTTCACCGCGATGATGTGCGTTAGCTCAGTGGACGTGCTGATCAAATACTACGAGCTTTTCGCGAAGCCGAAGGCGGAGGGGAAACACAAGCTGAAGGTGGCGACGATCTTCAGCTACCGGGCGAACGAGGACGATAAGGGTGCGGACGGTATCCTTGACGAGGACGAAGAGGTTGTGGGAGGCGATGGCGGCAACCCGCACACACGGGACAAGCTGGAAGGCTTCATCGGTGACTACAACGGGATGTTCGGGACGAACTATTCCACCAAAAATACGCAGAGCTTCTACAACTACTACCAAGACATCGCCAAGAAGGTGAAGGCTGGCAAGGTGGACATCCTGCTGGTGGTGAACATGTTTCTCACCGGCTTCGACAGCGTAAGGCTGAACACGATGTATGTGGACAAGAACCTCCGCTACCACGGACTGATCCAAGCCTACTCGCGGACGAACCGCATCCTCAACGAGGTGAAGAGCCAGGGGAACATCGTGGTCTTCCGCAATCTCAAGAAGCGCACGGATGAGGCCATCGCCCTTTTCTCCAACGTCAACGCCAAGGAGGACATCTTCGTTCCTCCCTATGATGAGTATGTGAAGCTTTTCAATGCAGTGACGATGGATCTGCTGGCGCTCACGCCGACGGTAAAGGACGTGAAGAATCTCAAAGACGAGGAGGAAGAGCTGAAGTTCGTGCAACTCTTCCGGGAGCTGATGCGGCTGCGGAACATCCTGGAATCCTTCTCGGAGTTCGATGACGGGGATTTGATCCTACCCGCCCAGCGTTTCACCGACTACCGCAGCGCCTACCTCGATCTCTACGACAAGGTGAAGACGGACGGCACCAAGGAGAAGGCATCCATCCTGGAGGACGTGGACTTCGAGCTAGAGCTGATCCACAAGGACGTGATCAACGTCCAGTATATCCTCAAGCTTCTCGCCCAGCTCTACGATGCGGACGGCGCGGAACAGAAGGAGTTACGCAAGCGCATTCTCGACTGCGTCGCCGGCGATCTGGAGCTACGCAGCAAGCGGGAGCTGATAGAGAAGTTCATCGAGCAGCATCTCCCCGAGGCCGGGAGCGCAGCGGAGATCCCCGATTGCTTCGAGGATTTCTGGGAGAAGGAGCGGGTGGATACCTTTGAAAAGCTGGTGAAGGAGGAGCAATTGGATGCTGAGAAGCTGAAGAAGGTTATAGACCGCTACATCTACACCGGTGAAAAACCGTTACCCGATCCGGATGTCATTTGTCTGATTGATCGTCCCTTAAAGATTGCGGAACGGGGGCCGACCAAAACTCGGGTGTTTGGCAAAATCGTCGAATACGTGGATGTCTTTTACACTGGAATCGCGGCGTAGAGTTAAAGCACTCCTTTCGGCCGATTTTATTGATCCAAAGTGCGTCCCGTTCAGACCATCTTCGAAGAGGTCGTTGGCGACGCCCTGCCCCATGATGCGCATTTTAGTAATGCAGTTGGCTTAGAAATCGGCGTTTAGTCCCTGCCGATAGGTGGCGAGTGGGGCTAGGAGTTGATCTCGGTGAGGTGCGCACTTCCCACCCTCAGCATTCCACCTGTATCTGCGGTTTGATCGTAAAGCGAGCACTCCAAGCTAGACTTGGTGAGGGCTTGATTATCTTCGATAAATGCAGGTTGACCATGAGCCGGATGAGCTAACGAGGGGGCAAGTCCTCTCCGGTATTCTCGTTGAATGGTTCGGCGAAATTACGGACAATTTCCTTGAAGACTGCGCAGCTAGTCGTTGCTCACGTCATCAGGATGGCGGTCGATACACGCGAACTTTTCGGTGACGAGCATCCTTTCTTTGTCGAGCTCGTCGAGCTTGGCGTGAAGCTCTTAAAGATATACCTCATGATCGGCGAAAATGCCGGCATGCAGGAACATGGGGTTTCCTCGATTGTGTCCTGATCGCCCATGAGCTTCTTCAAGTTCAGTGGGGAGGTTTTATAGAATAGCCGACCGGATTTGAGGATCAGAAAAAGCTCAGGATTTTGCCTGGCCGGTTCGCGGATCTCCCTCCGATAGCAACGACAGGTTAAGGACTAAATTTTTCCGGAAAATTTCAGTCATTTTTTGAGATATGATTCGGGATTTCCGTCCGGTTGGAAAAGGGAACGGAGTCTCTCTGTGTTTGCCGCGACTGATGCGCTGCTCCGGGCGACTCGAATAAGGGGTGACGGGGGGAGAGCTCGGAATCGCGTCTGAATTGGACTGCCGCGGGGGGGATCTAGGTTTTAGGCCCGGATCATTGAGAATCCTCTTCAGGGTATTGGCAGTCGGTCGGCTGACCCCGCTCTCACACGCTTCAACGATTGGTGGTTCCGGGTTTGCGAAGTTGTGGCTTCGCACTGCGTTGGTCCCTCGGTTTTACCGTTGTATCGGGTATCGGTCAGGGTCGACACGCGGGGGCCATTGGCATCAGCCGATAGATTTTGCGAATCTGACTACGTTTGATCCGTTGGCCGCGGGGCGAAGGTTAAACCATGCTCGGCCCGCTTTGGGGGATACGAGTGCTTTGTAGTGTCCATGTAGCATCTGCTGATTGTGTCCGGCTTCGAGGGCAACGAGAGCCGCATTGGGTTCGGTTGCCAGTCGGTAGCTGATGAACGAATGACGCAGCGCATTGGCTGGCCAACTTTCGAGATTAGGGCAGGGGACCTTATTCTTTTTGAGAAATTTGATAGCCTCGGGTCGAAGAAGACGGAGGTCGCGATGGTAGTAAGTCGGATGGATGAGTCCGGTCTTCTGGGTTAAGGGACCGAGCCAAGCAGCGAGAGCAGGTAGGATGGGGACGACCCGTCGTGATGCGGTCTTCGCTTTGGCCGCTTTGATGGCAATGAGTCCCTCGGTGAGGTTTACGTCGCTCCAGTCCAATCGAGCGATCTCCGCTTCACGGATTCCCGCAAATCCCGCGATGGCCAACGACGCCTGCATGGTAGGCGGTGCGCAGTTCAGCATAACTTCAAACTCCACGGGGAACAGGATGCCAGGCTCGTCCAGCACCGCTTTGGCTTTAGCGGTATTCGGCATGGGGTTGCTCTGGCAGTAGCCTCGGGAAATCGCGTAGGAGAAAGCGACACTGAGGTTTCTCCGATAGTTATTTCGGGTAGTGGGAGAGAAATCCAAGGCGCGGAGCCAATCGTCGATTTCTTGCGAATTGAATTCCGCAACCAACTTGTCGCCCATCTCTTCCTTAAATCGTCGGATGTTTCCGATCAGGTTGTGGATGTAGTTCTCGGATTTTCCATCAGCTCGTTTGGTGGATTCGATCTCACCGATGAGATCGGAAAACTGAATCGATCGAGCCATCGTGGCGGCACGGTCGGCGTAGTCTTGAGCCGCCTCCGTCAAGCTCGCACTGAAGGGAGCGAGAATCTCGATGGCGCGTTTTGCATCGGTCCTTTGGAAATCTGTTAAGGTCAGCGCCGAGCGGCCCTAGGTTCGCAGCTCTGGTCGCTTCTCGCGAAGCCATTCGTCGGCCTGATCTTTTGAGGCGAAGAACTTGCGGATACGTTTTCCGGTTTCGTCGCGCAGCCCCTCGATTTTCCACCGAGAGCCCGGAGTTGTGCTACTCCTGTTCCGAATGACTTTGATGGTGGGGTATCGCATTTTGGGTCGAAATGACCCCAAAACCATCTCATGCGGGCAATGAGGTGGCAATGATCGTTTTTCGCCACTGACTTGATATCGCGTAAGTTGGTGGTGCCCTGAGCCGGACTCGAACCGGCACGATCTTTCGATCAGGAGATTTTAAGTCTCCGGTGTCTACCATTCCACCACCAGGGCTGAAGCGAAATGACGTTCACCAAGGTGAGGGCGTTCGTCAATGATTCGGTGTGGGGAAAAACCGGCCTTGCAGGGGAGGGCAGACGTCCGCAGGAACGGCGGGGTGAAAATTGGACTCATGGGAGGCAGTTTCGATCCGGTGCACTTTGGGCACTTGATCGCGGCGCAAGACGCAATCGAACAACACCAGCTCGATCGGCTCATCTTGGTGCCCGCAGCGCAGACCCCGTTGAAGGCGCGGGAGACGGTGACGAGTGGTCAGGATCGATTGGACATGGTCCGAGCAGCGATTGATTGGGACGATCGGTTTGAGGTGTCCGATTTTGAGGTGAATCGCGGCGGCGTAAGTTTCACCATCGATTCTGCACGGCATTTCCGAGCCCAGTTCCCCAACGATGAACTTTATTGGATCATTGGAGGGGACCAATTGCCGAAGTTGGGGCGATGGAAAGATATCGAAGAACTCGCAAAACTGGTTAATTTCATCTTTTTGGAGCGCCCGGGGCACCCGGCAAAAGAGACTGCAGCAATCCCTGGATTGAATCTACACCGCTGTGACGGGCATCTGATCGAAATCAGTTCGACGGAGTTGCGGGAACGGATTCGGCAAGGACTGTCGCTTGACTATTTCGTGCCTCACTCCGCGATTGTGTATATCAAGGCAAGGCAGCTATATCGTTAATTGAAAACTCCCATGGCATCTTCCGAATCTCGTAAATCCGCTAAGCAGGCGGCCGTCCAACTCGACTCCCTCGTCCTCGTCAAAGCGCTGGTAATAGCGCTTGATGCCAAGAAGGCGGGAAACCTGCGGGTGCTTTCGGTCGGCGAGCACTCCACGATTACCGATTACATTATCGTCGCCAGCGGTATGGCTAACCCGCATCTGCGGGCCTTACGGAATGAACTCGAGCGCGTGCTGGACGCGGCGGGCGCTCCGATTGCGGGGGTCGAAACATCGGAAGGCAGTGGGTGGCTCGTCTTTGATGCTTACCAGATCATGATCCACTTGTTTATGCCGGAGCAGCGGGAGGTTTACCAACTGGAGCAACTTTGGCGTGATGCGGAAGAACTGGACGTGGCAGCAATGCTGGCCCCTGCGCTCGAGCCCAAAAAAGAGGTGAAGAAGGCCGTGAAAAAGGCGGTTAAGAAAGCCGTTAAGAAGACTTCCGCCGTGAAAAAAGTTGTCGCTAAAAAGGCAACAGCCAAGACTGCGGCGAAGAAGACGGTCAAGAAAGCCGCGGTAAAGACAGTCGCCAAGAAGGTGGTTAAAAAAGCGGCGAAAAAGAAAGCGTCCTAACCCACTGGCGAGGGAGAGGCGAGCGACCGCTGAGATTTTGCGGCGGTAGGTCGCCTAAAAAGCATAGCCGATGGAGCTGGTGATCCGTTGATCGATGCGCGCGTCCGAGTTAGCGACGGCGTTATCGAATTCGTATTCGAATCTCAGGTTGAGCGACAGGTGCTGGCTAATCTTACCCTGAAGGGTGCTGTTGAAGCGCACTTTGTAGTTGGTCTCTCCGGGGATTGCGGCGGTGGGCTGGTTCGCGACGGTGATGAAACGGGTTTGGCTATTGGGAGAGTATTGAGCGACTGCCTTTTGGAGAAAGGTGAGACGGCCGTTGATCTGGTATTGGTAGTCTTGGAAGAGTTCGACCAAGGTAAAAAAGCCGGATTCGACATCGGACGAGTCTCGATATTGGCCCGTGAGTCCGCCGCCTACGTTGAGGGTGTGATCCTCCGTCTTCATGAGACGAATACCGGCGCCGATATTTTGCTCCCAGTTTTGGTTGATGTTTTTGAGCTCGTCGCGGGTGAAGCTGGTGAGGGTTTGGGCAAAGGTGCGTTCGCTGAGTTCGCGGCGCCAGCGGAAGCTTCCATCGTAACGATCATTGATGGTGCGATCGCCCTGTTCCCCGTAGAGGAGGCGAGCGTCCGCGGCGAACGAATCGATTTCGAGGCTACGTTTCAAGCTAGCCCGAATGTCGAAGTTGATGGCATCGCGCCGGCCTTGTTGCTGCCGAAAGCCAAATTCAAGTTTACCCTCCCAGGGTGGGTCACCGGTTGCTTCTGTCTCAGGGTCAGCGTCTTTGGCGGAGCCAGCGTTTCGGTTGGTTTGCGGCGCTTCCTGCGAAGGAGGGAGGCCGGCCAGACTCTCAACTTCAGTTATCGAGGAGCTACTGGGTCTGAGAATCTGGGCATCTTTGGTCGAAACCGTAAACTCACCGAGGATGGGGGATTTGAAGGTGATCGACTCAGCCGTTTGGGAAATGACAGATCCCGTGATGCGGTCGCCGTTGGAGAGTTTCAGTTCAACCGCGGAGGCACCAAGGGCGGTCCATCCGATGAGGATCGCGCCGATGAAGCTGCTGACTAGTCGGGGTGAAATTGAGATCATAGTTGAATGAGTTCGGCAGAATTTAGGCCAAAATTGCTAGCGAGATCGTAAAAAAGTAGAGAATTAAGTTGAGACCCCTAATTTAAGGAAAAGATCAATAGATTCTAACGTTATATTCATCAGTAAATTAGAATCCCAGTTTTGAGTGTAGGGCTTAACCTGAGAATGACTCCTACAAGTGACTTACGTAATTGAACTTGCAGCTACCGATGGCTCTGTTTGAGTTTCCATTCCTGCTCCAATTGGGGCGAATATTATAATAATCCTACCTATCCACATGAAAAATATCAAATCATCAAAGGGCTTTACCCTCGTAGAAATCATGATCGTCGTGGTCATCATCGGTCTCTTGGCCGCAATGGCTATCCCTGCGTTCCAAAAGGTCCGCGCTAGCTCGCAAGACAAGGCTGTTCTGAACAACCTCCGTCAACTCGGTTCCGCTGCAGACCAATACTTCCTCGAAAACGGCGTGAGCCGCGTTGCTTCCGCTTCTTTGGTCGGAACTAACTCGAGCAACTACGTCAAGGCAGTCCAAACCGTTGCTGGCGAATCTTACGCCACCAACCTCGACCAAGGTGCTGCGGTTACGGCTACCAACGTCGCTGGTGCTCGCACGATCACTTACAACAACTGATTTAAAATCAGTTCTTGCTGAACTTTCGAGCCGCCCAATTTATTGGGCGGCTTTTTTATGCTTAATCAGATTGTTAAGAACCGGGGATTGTGGCTGCTGGTCCTAGTGGCGGCTTGGGTGGTCGTGATGACTCGTGTCATGCTCTCGTCTGAGCAGTCGTTTGGATTCGTCGCTGGATTTGGGTATTGGTTCATGCTCGTGCTGACTCTGGCATGGGGCCGAGCGGTGATTCGAGCGGGGGCGTGGGAATGGGTGCGCCAGAATTTTCAGCGTTTTGATGTTTGGGTGCTGGTGTTGGTGATGGGTTGCACGTCGATATGGTGGGCGCACGAAAAACCGGGGTTTAAGATTCTGGCGGATGAAGTGCTGTTGCTGGGCACTTCGATGGGGATGCATTTTGATCGGTCTGCCACTTACCCGAGTCGCGCGACGGATGTGCAAGGACCGCTAATGGTTCGTGACCGAGTGTTGGATAAGCGTCCGCTGCTATTTCCGTTTTTGGTCGCCACCGGGCACGATTTGACCGGCTACCGACCGGATAATGCGTTCTATTTCAACCGAGGGCTGGGCATCGTATTTCTACTGTTGATGTATGTGCTGGGGTGGCAGATTACGGGTCGACGCTGGGCCGGTGTCGTGAGTGTTTTGCTGTTCGCGGGCTTGCCATTAGCGGCGCAACAATCGGCCGGCAGTGGGTTCGAACTCCTCAATCTGGCGGCGATGGGGGCAATGGCCTTGGCCTTGATGGCGTATTTGCGTCGGCCCGATGGCGCCCGTTTGGAGTTACTGGTGTTTACGGGATTGATCCTCTCGAACTGTCGTTATGAATCGATCCTGTTTCTTTTACCGATGGTGGTCGTCATTATGCTGGGGTGGTGGCGAAGCCAGCGGATCGAACTGACATGGCCGGTGTTGGGCTCAACGTTGTTTCTGGCGCCTTGGCTTTCACAGAATAGAATTTTTTCGGTCGATGTGGGGGCTTGGCAGATGGCGAGTAAGGAGGGTGTTTCTTCGCCTTTTAGTTTCGACTACGTGGGCGATAATTTAGGGCACGCGTTGGCGTTCTTTTTTGACTTTAGCGGCTACCAAGCCAGCTCGGCCTTGTTTGCTGCGTTGGGAATCCTGGCGCTGCCATTTTTTGGCCTATGGCTGATTAAAGTTTTAAGGGAAATCTCAACGGCAAAGGCGGATGATCTCGCGACAAGTCTGATGGGGATCGGACTATTTGGCATTGGGGGGATGCTAATGCTGTATTTTTGGGGGCAGTTTGATGATCGTATTATCAGTCGTTTGAGTCTGCCGGTGCATTTACTCTTCATGGTGGCGGTTGTCGTCGTCGCCCGGACCCTCATAAAATCTGACTTGGGTTGGAAAGCACTCGCGGGGTTGGTGACGTTTGCGGTGCTCGCCCAGAGCCTACCCGTCATGGCGAAACGAGCTTACGAGATCGATTACGCGCCGGGGTTGGAGATGGAGTTGCGGCGGGAGTTTTTGGATGCCCAATTGGATCGGGACTTTTTGTTTATCGATAACGATTCGGTGTTTTGGATCACCCATCTCTTGCCGGCATCGAGTGTTAATGCGAGTCGGGCAAAGCACGAGGCGCTGTCTTATCATCTGCGCAATCATAGTTTCTCCGCGATCTACGTTTTTCAGAGCGTGTTAGTCGATGACCAGACCGGAGACAAGAATGTCGATCCGGTGGATGACCTGGGAGCGGGGTTTACTCTCGAAACAATTTGGGAGCGTAAAGTGGAAACCTTGCTCTTCGCGCGGATCAGCCGGATCGTAGCGATCGAGTTTGAGGGAGAGGTCGTCGAAGAGCGTGATGCCGTGCCTTTGATCGAAGGGCAGTTACAGAACGTAGAGGACGTGGACCAGAAGCGGGCGGAGTATTTGGAGAACTGGATAAAGCAGTTGCCGTGAAGGACCGCAGCGTAATCGGGCAATGGGTGGGAGCCGCGGTAAAAGCACAGTTGCGACCGCTAATTGCGTTCGGGCTCTGTGCGGTGGGTGCGGTATTTTTCGGTTTTCTTTTCTTCTCGCCGGCGGCGGCGGGGGAGTGGGTGCGGCAATATGGCTACTTCGGTATCATGGCGACCTTGGGGTGGTTTTTGATTCTGTTGATCCGGCAGTTTCCTGCAGTGCAGGGGTGGTGGCGAACGCGGGAAAAATCGGAGCTACGTTGGCTGTTGTTATTGGTGGGCGGGTTGAGCGTGGTGGCGTGGATGACGGTGCCGGTGGGTTACAAGGTGCTTTACGACGAACTGGTTTTGCAGGCGACCTCTTGGAATTTGCACCGCTTGCGCGAGATCGGCACGATGGTGCGCGGTTACGAGGTCGACGGGATATTTTTGCCGCTGTTCGTGTATCTGGATAAGCGGCCTTACTTCTACGCGTTGTTGGTTTCGTTGGTGCACGACCTTTTCGGGTTTCAGGAAAACAATGCGTTCTATTTCAATGCGGTGCTGCTACCGGTGGTGTTTATTCTATTTTATGCGATCGTGCGTCGGTTGGCGAAGGCGCCGATTGCGCTAGCGGGTTTAGCGTGTTTTGGGGCAAACCCGCTTTTGGGGCAAAATGCCAATGGCGCGGGGATGGACCTGCTCAATCTCGCGATGCTGTTGCTCATGCTTTTGCTCGCAGCTCGCTATTTGGAAAAGCCCGATGGCGGGAGGCTTGCGGTGCTGCTGCTCAGCTGTGTGCTGCTGGCGCAAACGCGCTATGAATCACTGCTGTTTGTGGTGACGACCGGGTTGGTCGTACTTGAAGGCTGGCGGCGCGCCGGACGTATCATACTCCCGGTTACGGCAATTTTGACGCCCCTGCTGTTGGTGCCGAGCGCGCTGCATTATAGTTATCTTTCCGGGACCCCGGCGTTGTGGGAATTGAAGGAGAATATGGATTCCCGGTTCTTGCTGGAGCACGTGTGGCCGAATCTTGGACATGCGATGGCCTACTTCTTTAATTTCAAAACCACCACACTGGGATCGTGGTGGCTTTCGCTGTGGGGACTGCCGGCGTTGGCGTGGTTGGGATGGCGGGCGTTGCGCGGTTGGCGTAAATTACCCCAGATGGAGGGCACGGTGGCGGCGGTGGCTTTGAGCTCGATCGCAATTGGAGCAAACTTGGCGTTGTTGATGGCGTATTTCTGGGGGCAATTGGATGACCCGATCGTTTCGCGATTGATCATGCCATTCTCCGTGCTGATGGGGGTGGGGATTGTGCTCGGGTTACGTCAAGCAGAGTCGCGGTTGCCGAAGCTTGCGGGCTGGGTGACGGCGGGGGCCTTGATCTCGTATCTGGGGTGGGCTCCTCCGGCGTCTGCGCACCATAATAAAATCAACCAACTGGCGACGGAGCTCGAACGGGAACAGACGGCCGTGAGTCGAATGGGACCGGCGTCGAGATTGATTTTGACGGATAAAACGACGCTTGGCTGGCTGATGAAGGGCGTGCCGGCATTGGCTATCAGTGACGCGGGAATCCGGGCGGAACAGATTCAGTTTCATCTCGACCATGGCACGTTTGATGAAGTCTTGGTCACCCAACGCCTGCGTCCAAATGGTCCGGAGGGTGGATTTCAGGTCGATCCCCGGGATGTGATTTCGGATCGGTTTATCTTGGAACCGATTTGGGAGCGAATGCAGGGGGCGCGCTTGGTGCGGATTAGTAAGGTTGTTTCGATTGAACCGGCACCCGAGCCGGAATCCGAGGAGGAGCGGGCGCTGAGCGGCGAAGATCCGTCAGTTTAGAAACCGAGTCTCGATCGTGTGGTTCAGCTCAGCAAGGGACGCATGGAGAGCGAGGGTGACCTCGTCGTCGGAGAGCTGATAGATGAGGATCGAGTAGCCGACGTGATCGTCGGGACCGCGATAGGTGAGGTAGTGACACAGTCGGCCGAATTGAAGATCCTCAAATTTCCACAGCAGGGCAGTCGCTTCTGCGAGGGTAATTTCGTTGCCAGCTGGACTAATGATCGGGGCGGTGGATTCGCGTTGCGCGAACCGGGCGACCCAGAGGCGGAGATCGAGGTAGGTGGCTTCGAAACTGGGAGTCCATGGTCCGCGCACGGGCGTGTAAACGCGTTGGAGCATGGTGGCGCTGATGGCGAAGGTGCCACCGCGGACGGACGCGGGGACTTTTCGGGATCGAGTATCGAAAAACGAGTCGCCGAAGCGGGTTGCCGTGATGCCTTCGAGTTCGGGTTGGCCCTTGCCGAAATAACTGATGAACACGGGTTCCGGGTGAGGTTGGGTATCGAGCCAACGCGAGAGACCCGGTAAATCTTGTCCCCAATCGAGTGAACTATCAACGAACAGTTTGTGCGCTTGGAGTGAGCCGCCACCAATGGGGTTGAAGTAGGCGAGGTAGTGCGGACGGATGCTGAGTGATATTCCGACGTGAGTGAGCAGTAAAAGTCCGACGAGAACAGTGAGCCAGCGTCGCGCGGTGGCTGCGACGACGACCCCGCCGGCGAGAATGAATAACACGGGATAAATCGGCAGCATGTGGCGATGTCCGATGTTCAGATTCGAAGTCATTATCACCGTGCCGTAGATAACGGTTAAGGCGATCAGCGGGGTGAGCTGATACCAAAGATTTGGCTTCTGCCGATACCCGCAAAGACTGAGCAATCCGAGCAAGATCAGCGAGAGGGCTGGGATGGGGGTTTTGACCAAGAACGCCGTGGGAAAAAACGTCCACCATCCGGTATTGCGAAACTCGCCCGCAAAGAAAGCCAAGCGAGAACGGGAGTGTCGATCAACGACCAGTAGTCCGTGGAGGTAGGCTTCGGGAAAGAGTTGATGATCGAGACAGAACCGGGCAACCGTCTGAACCGCACCGGGGTCGAGGTTAGCCGCTTGAAGTGTAGCCGGGCGACCGTCGGCTAGTTTCTGCGGAGCGGGTGGACTTTGCATCATCACCGTCTCCCATTTCCGCGAGTAATCGGTGTGATTGGGGTTGAGAGAGGGATTGAATCGAAAACCGTAGAAGGCCCAGATGCAGGCCCAGGCGATGAGGATAGAAACACTAGCGACGCCGAGTAAAAGAGGCAGTCTTCGCCCGCCATTGAACCGGTGTTCTCCCCGCCAGCCGACGACGAGCAGCGAATCCGATCGAACGAGTCGAACGACTAGCATGACGACGGCCATGGGGACAAATAATACGGCGGAGAATTTTGAGACAGCGAGAAGCCCCGCGGTTATTCCGGCCATCAAAACATTGCCCCAAGTGATCCGGTGGCAGACCCGCCACCAAGCGAGACTGGCGGCAAGGAATGTGAGTCCGGTGACGCTGTCAGATGTTGCGAGCCCGGCATGGGCCAAGAGCGTGGGCGAGAACGTGGCTAGCACTTGGGAGACTAGTCCCGCAACGTCGCCGAATAGTTGCCGACTCCACCAGAAAACCATGAAACACAGAATTCCGGAAACAACGGCGATGACACCACGAGCGGCGGCGAGGAGATCGGCGTTATCGTGGCCGCTCTGATAGAAAAACGTTTCTCCCATATCCCAAACATTACCGGTTGACCATGCGGGGTGCTCGCGAGGCAACGGGGGGATGTCCATCGCGAGCAAAGGCAAACCGACGAGGCGTTGGGGGAGGTTGCCGTTCTCGGTCTGGAAGCGAAGGTCGTTCTCGGTCCAATAAGCGAAGCCGGCGGTGATGTGCGCGATTTCGTCGAAAGTGGTGGAGAATTGTCGCGAGACCGAACCCGCCATGAACGCGTGTAACGCAGCCAAAACGAGGGCGAGGCTGATGACCCATTTGGTCGGTATCTGGGCGGAAAACGAAAGCATTAGGCGTCGGACTTTTCGAGCACGACGACCATGCGTGAAGCGAAGAAGCGAGGCGCGATGCGGAGGAGCCTATCGATGGCGCGAAATACGATTTGCAGCGGCCCTCGGTTCAAACTCGGACCGCGAAATCCGCCCGTCGCAATCCATGGAGTCGCGGGGAGATAGTGAATCTTTTCGATTTTCCAACCGGTCAGATTGAAGTCGTTTGGTCGCCGGCCAAAGACCCGCCAGGCATTGCCTTGGGCGGCGTAGTAGTCGGTGGACTGAGGATCGAAGGAGGACGGAGCGTCCCAGGTGATTTCGTTCCGGAGCGCGAGGGGTTCGTGATGAAAGAGCCCCAACACGATACGCCCGAGGAGACCCGCGGCCGGTTCCATGATGACGACCCGTCCGGCTGGTTTGAGCACACGGCGGATTCCGTGGAGGGCGGTGCCCGGAAATCGAAGATGGTGGAAGACGTCGAAGAGCACGATGCCAGCGAGCGTGTCAGGGGCGAAATTCAGCGCGTAGATATTTTCCACCCGGTCGAGCCACGGATTGGGAAAAAGGTCGCTGGTGATCGCGTGAGGCAGGACGGACTTGAGGTTGCCGATGCCGGAACCACATTCTAGCACGGGACCGGCGGTGGCGGGAGGCAGGTGCCGGGAGATCAGGCGGTAGAATCTAGCGTATTCGGCTTGGAGCTCAGGCTTTTGATTCCAGAACTTAAGGTTTTCGTGGATCTCCTGGTTGTGTTGCTCGACGGCAACGGTATCCACCGCGACGGATTGCGGGGGGGGTGATGCACGTTTGGGGGAGCCATCCATGGAGGGGAGTTTGCAGTTGAGGAGGAGGAGGCAATTACGGATTTGCGTTTGAGGGGGCGGAGCGGGCATTGGTATCGGTTCAAATTACCCGGTCCGGTGCGTGACTCGGTTGCAGGAAATGAATTCAGACGAATACGAAAATATGGCCCGAGTGGAGTCCACTCACTGGTATTACAGTGGGAAGCGGGAAATCGTGCGGCGATGGATTCAGCGAGTTAAACAAGTGCGGGCGGACGAAACGCTGTTGGATTGTGGCGCGGGGTCAGGGTTGTTTGCCAATGAGATGGCCGCCCACTGTCACGTGAAGGTGCTCGATACGCATGAAGAGTCTTTGCAGATGTTGCGGAAGCGATTTGAGGCGGATCAGGTGCTCACGCTGGTCGATGATGAGATTCCGTTGGCGGAGGCATCGGTCGATTACGTGACGGCGCTGGATGTGCTGGAGCATACGCCGGATGATCGGGCGGTGGTCGAGGGATTTGCGCGGGTGCTTCGGCCGGGAGGGGTGGCCGTGGTCACGGTGCCGGCGGGGATGGCGCTATGGAGTGATTGGGACGAAATCCTGCATCACTACCGGCGCTACTCGGTGCCAGAGTTGAGCGCTCTTTTTGATAACGAAGATTGGCGAATTGAAGCGGTTAATTACACCAACGTGTTCGTGTATCCAGTGGTCTGGTTAGCGAGACGTTGGCGGGCGCAAAAACCACCTGATCCTCAGGCTAAACGAGCGGAGCACGCGATGTTACCGGGTTGGATTAATCGGCTGCTGAGATTTCAATTTGTGAGTCTCGCGCTGAGTTCGATTCCGATGCCGTTTGGCGTGAGTATCGTGCTGGTTGCTCGTCGCCGAGGGGAGTCCCGCTAAGGTTCGTTGGCGAAACGCGCTTCGGCGATCATAGCGCCCGCCGCGTTACGGAAGCGAAGCCAGATGCGCGAATGGGGGACGGCAGGCAGTTTTTCGGTCGGATAGAAACGGAGCTCGCGGAGTCCGTTTGCCGTGATGGGCCAGGATTGGGGCTCAAACGGGGTGATAGGGACGGCCTCACCGTTGGCCGGGATCGATCGAGCTTCGAGGGCGGTGTTTCCCTGATGCCAGAACTGCGTGGGAGCGGGTACAATACCGTCGGTTTCGAATACGGCTAAGTCTACCGCGACCACTTTCTCATGGGGCGGAAGCTCGATTTTGAGGGAGACTATTTGAGCGGCAAGATCGTGGGAGTCATTGGCGGTGGGCGCGTAGAGTTCAGCGATGTTGATGACCGGACGAGGATCGTTTTTCTGTCGCCAAAGGGCGAGCAAACCGACTTCGATTCGGGGTTCGTAGTGGGTATGTAAATACGAGTAAAGTGGGGCCACGGGATCGATGAATTCCTGGAGGTGGGTGCGGACTATTTGAGGTTGCACGATCACCGGGGTTTGGCGGAAGCGAAGTTGCGCGGCAATTTCGCGTTGCGGGGCTTCCCCTAATAGGGAAAACCAGTGGGTGACGTTGGTTTTGGTGGGGGTGTCGAGACGAGTCCAGAGGTTGAAACTGAAAGCACCGGGCAAAGAAAATAAGGACTCACTGCCGAGTTGAGCGTTGCGGGCGATCACGCGGATGGAGGATCCGAGGGACGGAGATACTCGGAGGTGGCGGGCCCCGGGGAGATCGAGGGGGGCGGATAAATTGTAGTAGGTGAGTCCGGCATTGAGTTGGCCGATCACGATTACACCAGCGATGGCGGTGGCGGCCCAAGGAATGACTTTACGGTGCCAGACTGATGGCAGGTTGATCATGTCGACCAAGCGGGTGTAGGACGAATGAATGGCCGCGGCAGCCAGGGGAACCCAGAGGAAGGTGCCCCAACCAATTTGGCTCCCTGCGACGGGGTAGGCATGGAGGAATTGCCAAGCGGCGAGTAGGGCCAGCCAAGTCCTGGCGCGGTCAAAGAGGGACCGAGTTTTTCCCGCGGAGGTGACGAACCACCAGAGGGTGATGCCGAAGCCGGTCATCACGAGTCCCAGCATACTGGGGGGCAGGGAGAAGCCGGCAAGGACGACGATCACCGCTGCAAGAATGCGCAGGATGTCGATGACGTAATAGGGGGGGGGCGCGGAAGGTTTGAGGCGGAATACCAGGATACAGCCGAGAAAGGAAAGGAGCGTGCCAGCGATCGTGCCGGGACGCCAGTTGAAGGGGAAGTGGTAGGCATCGGCGTGGCTCAGAGGACCGATCAAACTGCCTTGGAGTAGTTGCGCGGGAGTGGTGCCATAAATCCAAATCGCGAGGGCGGTCGCCGCGAGGAGGCCGAGTCCGGTTGCAATTGCGGTTAGAATCGAGGGAGCGCTAAACTCGGATTTGGCATCACGAATGGTCCAGATACCGATGGAGCCGATCGCGACACCTCCGACGACGGCGTAAGTTGAGGCCCAAGAATCGCCTAGCGAATGGACCATCAATACGGCGGGGCCGCCGGCCGCGACGGTGACCACCAGCCAGTCGAATTTTAGTCCCCAACGGCCACCTCGTGAGGTTCGATTGAGCACCATCCACATGCCTCCGGCGGCGGCGATGAAGAGGCCCACGTTGATTTTTACCAAGCCGCAAGATACGGCCGCAAGGGCAATGGTGATGGCAAACGCGGTCACGCGATCCGCGAGCAGGAATTTTATACTGAACCCAGCTCCCAGCGCGATCCACAGCGCGAGCGCGCCGCCCGGGTGCATTGGCTCGGCCGACATTTGCCAGAGGTGAGCGAACGTGCCGGCGAAGGCGAGGGCACTCGCGACGTGCGAGCGGGTGAGCTGGAAGCAAATCCAAGCGCAGACAGCGGCGGTGCCGACCCAATGGCCGAGAGTGACGAAGCGACCGATATCGTGGGTCCACGCGAAGTTACCGATTTTGGCCAGGCCACCAAAGACGAGATAGAACAGGGGACCGTATTGGGAATAGACTTGGTCGTAGAGGCTCCCGAGTTGGGCGAAGTTATTGAGGCTGATGAGGATGTATCCTTCATCGTCATACAGCATGAAGAGGGTGAAGATCTGCAGGTAGCCTGCGACTAACGCGAGGCCGACCAGTAGCACCCAGAGCAATCCCCGAAACGTTGGACTAGTCATCCTGACGGGCAGAGCCCCGGGGAGGCTTGGTCAAGTAGAGGGGGCGTTTTTTTACCTCGTCGTAGATGCGGCCGAGGTATTCGCCGAGCACGCCGATGCCGATCATTTGCACGCCGCCGAGGAAGAGAATTAAGGTCACCAAAGTGGTGAAGCCGGTTTCGGCTTGTTCAATACCCAGCAAACGTCGGGCAGCGTAGAACGCGCCCAGCACGAACCCGACGAGGGCGATGCTGAGGCCTAGGTAGGAAACGACCCGGAGCGGGAGTCGCGAAAAACTGAATACTCCGTCGAGAGCGTAGCGTAACAGGTGGGCAAAGGACTGTTTGGGTTCCCCGGCGGCTCGGCCGTGGCGATCGTAGGGGACTTGGGCAACGTCGTGGCCGACCCAAGCGCGAAGACCGGGGAAAAAGCGGTTGCGCTCCGGAAGGCGATTATAGGCTTCGAGAACGGGGCGTCCGAGCAACCCGAAGGTGCCGGTGTTGGCATCGGTGGGCTGATCCGAGACCTGGCGGAAGAGGGAGTGGAAGAGATCCATACAGATCCGTCGAAGTCCCGTTTCTTGACGAGATTTGCGGACGGCGAGCACGACCTCGGCACCTTCGCGCCATTTGGTGATGAGCTCGGGGATGAGTTCGGGAGGGTCTTGGAGGTCGGCGTCCATGGTGACGGCAGCGTCGGCATCGGCGGCGGCGGCGAGACCGGCGGCGAGGGCCGCTTGAAAACCGAAATTACGGGTCAGCTCGACGAGCTGAAAGCGAGAGTCTCGGGCGGTTTGGGCGGCGAGGAGACGAGCGCTTTGGTCGGTGCTGCCGTCATCGACCAGAATGGCTCGCCATCGATTTTGGGTCGGCGCGTCGAAGAGTTTTTGCAGGCGGGCAAATACCTCAGGTAGCACGGCTTCTTCGTTGAAGACCGGCATGACCACAGCGATGAGGGGGAGAGGTTTGTCCATGAAAACGAATTGTGCGCAGCGCGATCGAGGAGGCGATGAGGCGAGGTTAAACGGATGAAGTGAGCCGGGGGCGAGCGCAAGTGCGGAGCGGAGGGGGGAAGGGAAGGTGATCTCACGGGCTTGACGGTCGCGCGCCGGGCTCTGCATCGTCGCCCCATGGAAAACGAGCCGGAGGGCAAACGTCTGAGGAAGAGCACACTGGTCAAACTAGGACTGGGCGTGGTGCTGTTGGGCGCGGTGGGGTTGTTGGTGTTGCAGGGGGTCGATTTGAAGGCGCTGATGGATCAGGCGCTGGAACTGGTGCGCACGGCCGGGCCGGTGGCGTTTTTCGTGGGGATGGCGGTGGTGCCGGCGTTTGGGTTTCCTTTGTCGCCGTTCACGTTGTCGGCGGGATCGGTGTTTGCCCCGACCTTAGGGTGGCCGACGGTGTTGATCGCCCTGTGGGTGGCGTTGGCGGTGAATGTGACGATCACCTATTGTCTGTCTCGCTGGATTGCGCGTCCGTTATTGGAAAAAGTGGTGACGAGATTTGGCTATAGGTGGCCGCAGGTGCCGGCCGAAGCGGCTTGGCGTTTCACCATTCTGTTGCGGGTGACGCCGGGACCGCCGTTTGTCGTGCAGAGTGCATTGCTGGGATTGGCGGAGGTGCCGTTTCGGATTTATTTGGTCGGATCCGTGATTATCGCGGGTTTTTACGGCACGGCTTTCGCGGTCTTCGGAGAGGCGTTACTTTCGGGCCAAGGACGGATGATTATGATCGGAGTGGGGGCGATGGCGGGGCTCTCGGTGGGCGCACAGTTGTTGCGGAAGCATTTAGCCAAAAAGAAATTGGCGGAGGCAGTTCATGGAGTTTGAGCTGGGAGGCGCCGATGAAGGCGAAAAAGTGGAGAGTGTGACCTCGTTTACGCGGCGGGTTAAAACGTTGCTGGAAACACAACTGGGCGCGAGTTGGATTCGAGGAGAGGTGTCCAATCTGCGACGGCAGGCGAGTGGGCATAGTTACTTTTCCCTCAAGGATGGGGGCGCGGCGTTGTCCTGCGTGTTGTTTCGGGGCGATGCCGCTCGACAGACGACGGAGTTGCGTGATGGGCAACAGATCATCGCCTACGGGCAGGTGAGCGTCTATGCGGCGCGGGGGCAGTACCAGTTGATTGTGCGGGTGGTGCAGGAAGACGGGGTGGGGCGGCTGCAGCGGGAATTCGAAGCGCTCAAGAAGCGGTTGGCGGCGGAAGGATTGTTTGAGCAAGAGCGGAAGCGAGAGTTGCCGGAGTTACCCTCGGTGGTGGGATTTGTGACCTCGCCGACCGGGGCGGCGGTGCAGGATTTTGTGCGAATCATGGTTCGGCGAGGCTGGCGGGGGCGTTTAGTGGTCATTCCGGCGAAAGTGCAGGGGGACGGTGCGGCGCGAGAGGTGGCGGCACAGTTGGATTACGCGGGCAAATTGGGGATATTCGATGTGTTAGTGGTGGGACGAGGCGGTGGAAGTTTGGAGGATTTGTGGGCTTTCAACGAAGAGGTCTTGGTGCGCGCGGTGGTGGCGTGTCCGGTGCCGGTGATATCGGCGGTGGGGCATGAGATCGATTTCACGTTGTCGGACATGGCAGCCGATGTGCGGGCGGAGACGCCGAGTGGCGCGGCGGAACTGCTATCGAGTCGCTTTGGCGAGATGGAGGATCGATTGATCGAGGCGAAGGAGCGATTGACGGTGAACTTGAATGATGGCTATCGCACGGCGAAGGAGCGATTGCAGGGGGTGAAGGCGAGATTGCGGTTGCTGACGCCGAGGGGCCAGGTTGAGCAAGGGTGGCTGCGTCGCGATGATTTGGCTAATCGGCTGAGCGCCGCGTTGGCGGGGGAGATACGGGCAAAGCGGGTGGCGTTGGCGACTTCGATGGCGGCGTTGGAAAACAGTTCACCGCAGCATCGAGTCGAATTTGAATCTCATCGGTTGTTGGCCCTATGGAAGCGGCTCCAATCGGCGAGTCCTGCATCGGTGTTGCAACGGGGATTCGCAATTGTGCGCGACGAAGAGAATCGCCCTGTGATGCGGAAGAAAGATTTGGGGCCAGGAGGCTCGATTGAAATCGAATTTGCCGATGGGCGGATCGAAGTTCGGCCTGAATCGGAAGCCAATTAGAGGCTTCGTTTCACGGCGGCGGCGAGATTGGGGGCGGCTTGGGCGAGGGCAGTAGGGAGATCGGTGCCAGCGGGGGTAATTACGGTGATTTCACAGCCAGCGGGGGGGGGCGGAACATCGACGGCGCCGGCGAAAATTTTAACGGATTTTCCGGCGGTGGTCGCGCGGTGCGTGAGCGAGCCCGGGCCTTTGCCTTCGAGGGAGCTGGCGTCAAATTTACCTTCGCCGGTGATAACGAGGTCGGCGGCGGCGACTTTGGGGCCGAGATCGAGCCATTCCTCCACTAGATCGAAGCCGGGCACGAGTTGGGCTTGAGCGGCGGTCAGGAAACCGAAGGCAATCCCGCCGGCGGCACCGGCTCCGGGAGTTGATTCCAAACCGGGACGATTGACTGCTTCGCCAATGAGACGGGCGATGCGGGCGGTCTCCGATTCGAGTTCAGGTAACCGCTCGGGGGTGAGTCCTTTTTGGGGACCGAACACGGTGGGGGCGCCGCGGGGGCCTAGAAGGGGGTTGGAGACGTCGCAGGCAATGCGGATGGGAGGCAGTTGCTCGGGGCTGGGCGTGAGTTTGGTGATGGCGGGCCAAGCGGCGGGGTGCACGGCGGTGAGGGTATCACCGGAGGCATTTTGGGCCGTCCAACCGAGGGCAGTGAGGGCACCGAGGCCGACGTCGCTGGTGGCACTGCCCCCGACGCCAAGCAGGATGGCTTCGGCTCCGGCATCGATGGCGGCGCGGATGACGCGGCCCGTGCCGGTGGTGTCGGTTTGCCAGGGATCACGTTCCTCGGCGGTGAGGGATTGGATGCCGCTGGCGCTCGCCATTTCGATCACGGCGAGTCGGGAGGCGGAGCCGAGATCGAGGCGTTGTTGGACGTTGGCGGGGAGACGAGCGACCTCGACTAGTCCGAAGCCAGCTTGGCAGGGCGTGCGGAGGGGACCGATGGTGGTGACCTCGTGCCAAACGCCTTGAGCGGCGTCGGTGAGAATGGAGGCAAAGCCTTCGCCGCCGTCGGCTAGCGGGCAAAGGTCAGTGGTCCACTCGGGGTGGCTTTGGTTGATGACGTCGCGGGCGATTTCGCAGGCGGCGGGGGCGGAGAGGGCGTCCTTGAATTTGTCGAAGGCGATTAATACGCGCATGAAGAGAGCGGAAAACGAGGATTCCGCGAGAGCGAGAGGATTTGCAATGAACCGTTGTGCCTATTAAAGGGACGGGTTAATTATAATTGACGGAGGGGATGTTTTGGGATGCCTTTGGTTTTGATGAGACAGGCACGGATCAAGGTGGATACAGCTGAAGGGGAGGCGGTGTATCATTGCATGACTCGGACGGTGAATGGTGAGCGGTTGTTGGATGATGTGGCTAAGGAGGTGCTGCGGAGGCAGCTGTGGCAAATTGCGGATTACTGCGGTTTGGAAATCATCACTTACGCCATCATGTCCAATCACTTCCATGTGTTGGTGCGCGTGCCTCAGTGGGCAGGAATTGCCGATACCGAGTTGGTTCGCCGCTACCGGGTGCTCTATCCCAAACCCACCAAATATCAGACGGCTCGTTTTGAGGTGATTCAGGCGCAGCTGAAAACTGAGGGCGCGGAGGCGAACGCTTGGCGAGATCGTCAGCTCGCGATGATGGGGGACCTTTCGCCGTTCATGAAGTTGGTGAAACAACGGTTCTCCGTTTGGTTTAACCGCAGCCACCAACGGTATGGCACACTTTGGGCCGAACGCTTCAAGAGCGTGTTAGTCGAAGCCAAATCAGGGGTGCTTCGCACGATGGCAGCCTACATCGATCTGAACCCGGTCCGGGCTGGGGTAGTTGAGGATCCTAAAGGGTATCGGTTTTGCGGCTATGCCGAAGCGGTGGCAGGTCATCAGGCAGCACGACAGGGGCTCGTTCGGCTGATTGAGGGCGGGCGAAAACAGGGGTGGCCTTGGGCTCAGAATGCCTACCGCGAAACGCTCTTTGGTCAAGGGGCCGCGCCCAAGGAAGGAGGAGCGAAGATCGATGCAGCGGCCATGCAGAAGGTGATCAAAGCGAAGGGGCGTTTGCCTCTCCATCAGGTTCTGCGTTGCCGCGTGCGTTACTTCACGGATGGCGCGGTGATAGGAGGCCAGGCGTTTGTGCAGCAGCATTTGACCCACGACCAAAAATTGACCGGAAAACGAAGCCGAACGGCGCCGCGACCGGTGCCGCAAGTGACCGATTGGGGCGACTTATCTACTTTGCGTGGTTTGAGGCGTCAGACGTTTGGGTAGCTGCTTTCCGAAGCGGGAATCACACACGTTTTGTTCTGTGCTCCTCTCTTTAACTTCGGCAATCCCAGACCACGGGGGAGGGGCGAGGCTGGTTGCTGAATTGGACTCCGGGGTGATTTGATCGGGTTTGAAGGACAATCCGAGGGGGGGGAGGCTACTCGTGGTTAATTTTAGATTGGCTCGCCATGCGATTAACCACGCTCCCACGGTACAAACCGCGGCAGCAAGTCGCAGTTGCGACGTATTGTTCGGTCAATCGCGGCCTCGTCCATTACTCCGTCCCCCGACGTCGGCTTGGTGTCGGTCAGCGCGCTCCGTGCCCTTTTCGTTTTTTCGTGGTCCCACTTTGAATTATCCGTAGACGCAATATTTCTCGCGCGGAGGCGAAGGGGTGGCAGGCTCCGGCGAATGATCTATCGATGTCAGTCCGGATATGAGGATTTGATGGCCCGTGAACTTGAGTCGCGGGGCGCACTTGTGGGCGCAGAGGGAGGCGGTTGGGTGCAGGTCGAGGGGCTTAACGACGTGCCGAGTGAGCTTTGCTTCGCCCACCAGATCTTGGTTGACCCGACTTTGGTGGAAGGGGAGTCGGTCAATCGACTGGCGGCGGCTATTCTGGATTACACCTTGGCGGCGATTCAGGGGCAGCGAATTGAGACGGAGTGGCCCTGTGTGTTCACGACGGCGGGGGAACTTAATGGGCTGGGGCGGCGAATGGGCGCGGTGGAGAAGGCGTTTCGGGCGCAATTTAAGAAGCGACTGGGGCGGGTCGCCCGATTAGCGGTGCCAGATGTGCCGGCGGGGGTGGGTGAGGTGGAAGGGATATTTGTGTTCTTCGCTGATTTTGGCCGGATGTGGTTGGCCAAAAAGGTGGTGCGAGGGGGGCAGCGACGGATGGCGGATGATCGCGATGCGCCGTCGCGGAGTTATTTGAAAGTGGAAGAAGCTTACGGCGTGCTGGAGGCGGAGCCGATGGAGGGGGAACTGGTGGTTGATCTGGGGGCAGCCCCGGGGGGGTGGAGTTTTAGTGCGGCGAAGCGCGGCGCGCGAGTGATCGCGATTGATAATGGTCCCCTCAAGGAGGGGGCACTGGATAATCCGCTGATCGAACATCGCCGAGAAGATGCGTTTGCGTATCGGCCCAGCGCCGATGAGCCGGTGGATTGGTTGTTTTGCGATCTGGTTGAGGATCCGAATCACGTGGTGCACAACTTGATCACACCGTGGTTGATCAATGGCTGGTGCCGGCGATTTGTGGTGAACCTAAAAATTGGCCGAGTGGATGCGACGGCGCTTTTGGCGGAAATGACCAGGGCTGATTCACCGTTTGTGAAGCACACTTCACTGCTGCGGGTGCGGCATTTGTATCACGATCGCGAAGAGTTTACGTTGGTGGGGGAATTAAAGAGCGGGAAGCAAAGTCCGAGCGACTGATCTTTCGCGTGGACGGGGAGCGGGGTGGGCCTTTTGGTGCGAGGAGTGACTTCTCTCAACTGTGCTCCGCTAAGTTTGGCTGGTCCGGTCCATGAACCGGCCGGTGAGGTGGACACGTTGAAGATCATCATCGTGGGAACGCCCAAGGCGGGGAATACTTGGCTCAACTACCTGCTCGCGGAGTTATACGTACTCGATCGGGTGGCGTTGGCCGCCGACTTCCGGGTAGTGGACTGGAAGGGTTTGGGACCGCGCTGGATTGGGCAACAGCATTACCCGCCGGAGCCCGAGCTACTGGAGATCGCCCGGGAGCATGGAATTATTTTTGTGACGCCCGTGCGGCATCCGGGGGATGTATTTGTTTCGTTGAGGCACTACGCGGACAATCGGGATGAGCGCGATGAGGCCCCGGAGTTCATGCATGCGGTGATGCCGGATTCGATGCTCGAGGATGGTCCGGGGGTGTTGGGCGAGGCGACTCGGGCGTATGCTCGGAATGGGTTCTACCTGAAGCTGCACCTTTCGCTCTATTGGTTGCGCGGCGGATGGTCGCATGGCGTGCGTTACGAGGAGATGTGGCAACGTCCCGTGGAGACGTTCAAGGCGTTGACGGATCGAATCGTACCGATGCCGCTGGAGAAACTGCGGCACGCGTTGTGTGCGTGTGAGATTGGCTTGATGCGGGCGAACCATGATCCCGAAGGGAAGTTTGTGAGGAAAGGCGGACTGGGCGCTTGGCGGGACGAAATGGATTCGGAGTTGAGGTCGATTTTGCGAGATGATGAACCGTATCCGGCGCAGTTGGCGGCGTTGGGGTATTCGATGGATCTGGATGATCCGGCGAATGAGCGAGTGACGACATTGGCCCGCGCGGGGAATCCTTTCCCGGACGGGAAATTTGCCAACGGGGTGCCGTTGGCGGCGATCCATCTGCGGGCTTATTTCAATCTGACTCGAGAGGATTCATCCCGATGGACGGATGGCGGCGCGGTGGGTCCGGGCACGTTTTATGATTGGTTGATGAGTCCGGCGGAAGCGGATCCGAGTGAGGGTAAAGCGATTCCGGTGATCACGGAGTTTGCGTATTATCTTTATTCGATTCGCGAAGATCTCCCGCAGGTGTTTCCGGATCCGTTTGGGCAGGATCGGCGCGCGTTTGGAGATTGGTTCCTTTATAGTGCGATTGAGGACTTCCGATTTGATTGGTCGTTTACGCTGCCAGTGGTGAAGTCTTGGGCCTTAGGAAGAACTGAATCATGAATCCAAAAACGATAACACTTTGCGGCCTCGCGGCGGTGAAAGCACGCTGGGAGACGAATCCGGATTCGTTTCGGCGCCTATTTTTTGATGAGGCAATGGGCCGCAAGGTCCCGGAGATGTCGAAAGCGTTGGCGGCGGCGAAGAAGATTTATCGCTGTGTGGAGGCCGAAGAGCTCCAGCGAGTGGCCGGCTCCGTGCATCATGGCAGTATCGTGGCGATTGTGATGGCGCCGAGAGTGGAGGCGCCGAAACGGACTGATGTGGAGCAATGGGCCGAGGCGAAAGAGAACGTGATCGTGCTCGATCGGGTGGGGAATCCGCACAACTTGGGCGCGATTGCGCGGACGGCGGCGTTCTACGGCGTCAAGCATATCATCATACCGGATACTCCGGGGGCAGCACGACCTAATGATGCGGCTTACCGGGTGGCGGAGGGCGGTTTGGAGCATATCCAAATTTGGACGCCGCGAGATCTAGGAGCTTTAGTGCGAGATATGGCGCGACTCGGTTTTGAAATCGTGGGAGCGGCAACGCGAGCGGGCCCCGATGCTTTGAAAGATCTGCGCGCGGATGCTCCGATTGCGTTGGTGATGGGTAACGAGGAGAAGGGGATCAGTCGCGAACTGGCGCGGATCTGCACGAGGCTCGTGACCTTGGAAGGTTCGGCGCACGTGGAGTCGCTCAATGTCTCCGTGGCGGCGGCGATTTTGATGGATCGATTGTTTGGGCGCTAGGTTTGGCAGCGTGAAATGAACGTTGCGCCAGGAACGCGGGGAAATGACGTTGGTCGAATAAATTACCCCGATCATGCGACTTGATACTGCCAGTTTGTTAGTGTTGGAGGATGAACCGCTGTTACGGCGGCGGTTTGCCGCGCAGTTGGAGAAGCTGGGGGCGGAGGTGACGGTGGCGAAAGATATTGCGGAGGCGCGTCGGTTGGCCGCGGACATGACGTTTGATTTTGCGCTGCTGGACGTGAATTTACCGGATGGTCGCAGCTTGGAGTTGCTGGCCGATGGCACCATTGGCACAGGGACGGTGGTGTTGATCATGACCTCGGAGGGAGGGGTGGAAGGCGCAGTGGAAGCGATGCGTTTGGGGGCCGGCGACTACCTCGTGAAACCGTTCGAGATGGAGGAGGCGGTGGTGCGGTTGTTGCGCGCGCAGCGGAATCGCCGTAAAGGGCGACATGAGGAATATCGTCGAGAGAAGGAGTCGGCGCGGGATGACTCGTTTTTCTTTGGAGCCGCGTTGGCCGACGTGCAGACGACGCTGCAAAAGATTGTGGCGGCGGATGAGCGACTGGCGAAGCACGGGGCCGCTCCGGCGCCAGTTTTGGTCGAAGGGGAAACGGGGACGGGTAAGACGACTTTGGCACGTTGGATTCACCACCATGGGCCGCGGGCGGAGGGGCCGTTGATCGAAGTGAATTGTTCGGCGCTGCCGGAAGCCTTGGCTGAATCGGAGCTATTTGGGCACGAACGGGGCGCATTTACTGATGCCAAGGATACGAAAATTGGTCTCATCGAGGCGGCGGCGGGAGGCACGTTGTTTTTGGATGAGTTGCCGAGTTTGAGCCCCGGCGTTCAGGCTAAGCTACTGACGGCGATCGAGGATAGGGCGGTGCGTCGAGTGGGGGGACGACGGACATTACCGGTGGATGTGCGGATTATTGCGGCGGCGCAGGGTGACTTGGAGGCCAAAGTTCAGGCTGGCCAGTTTCGGGAGGATTTGAGGCAGCGTTTGGATTTGTTTCGGGTGCGGGTGCCTCCCTTGCGGGAGCGAGGGGCCGATGTGGTGCCGCTGGCCGAAGCATTGGCGCGGCAGATTGCGGCTCGGTATGGCATGGAGGCGAAGGCAATACCGGCGATCGGACAAAAACGGATCCAAGCCTACAACTGGCCGGGTAACGTCCGAGAGCTCGCGCACGAAATCGAACGCTCGCTGGTCTTCGAGGAAGATCATCTCACGTTTAGTGGCCTGGCGGCGCGCCGCACCGGCAGGGGTGACGAGGGAGAAGGCGTGATTTGGTTGCAGCCCGAGTTTACGTTTCCAGATGAAGGCGGGTTCGATTTGGAGGGCGCGATTGATAAGTTGGTCGATCGCGCGCTGGACCAAGCGGACCAGAACGTCTCGGGCGCCGCTCGATTACTGGGGGTGCCGAGGGATTACGTGCGTTATCGTTTGAAACAACGTGATGCGGATAAGCGGTAGATGCTGCGGATGGGAAATATTTCCCAGAGACGCCGGGTCAAGTTGGGGAAAATTTCCCAATTAGCTCGATTGTTTGATTTCGATAAAATTACATAACCTATTGTAGTTAAATAGGAAAAGATCGATATGGCCCGTTGGCACGGACCTTGCAGAAGCAGAGGCACCAGCAAAACAGTTAAATCAAATATATCATGAAAACTTCATTCTTAAAACTACTCGCCCTCGCGGTTTCAGTAGGCGTCGGTGGGCTGATGGCCCAAGAACGTCCAGAGCGTCCAGAACGTCCAGAGCGTCCTTCCGGATCCGAAAATCGCGGGCCGACTAAAGTTCGCGTGCCAAGAGGCGTCGAGCTGCCCACCGCAGTGCAGGAGCTTGTCGCGCAATTTCAAGCTCAGCGTTCCACGTTGATGGAAAGCCGCCGCGCATTGCAGGCTACGCTGAAAGGATTGTCGGAAGAAGAGCGGAAAGCGGCGATCCAGGCGGCACGGTCAGCTTCGGAAGAAGTCAACCGGGCGCAACGTGATCTCGCTCGTCAGGTCCGTAAGGAACTGCGCGATTTGCGCAATGCCCGTCGGTCTGACACTGGCGGATAAGTCTTTCGGCGCCACGGTTCACGCTGGTTCGTGACGTCGATTTCGACTGGGTGGGGTTCCGGAAACTCTGCCCAGTCCTCGACGTCGCCGCGGAGAATCTTTTAGCAGACCGGAATCCGGTCTTTCGTCAGTTTTTGTCAGCCAAACCCCGGTTAGTTTAATCCCCCCCCCTTCACCAGCGTGAAATCTATTGGAAGACTCTTAGGAGTTGTTCTGGCGGTGCTTTGTTGCCGACCGGCACAGCTCGCCGCCGCGGCGGAAGATACGGTGAGCGAAGACGCGCCGATCGATCTCTGGGCAGCGTTGCAAGACCTGCCGCCAGAATTGGCCGAGGCGCTGCCGGAGGACTTGCGACTTTTGTTGGAAGAAATGGAGCCGGGGGCCTGGCAGACGCTGTTGACGGTATCGACGGCGCTGGGATATCGCGATAATGTTGGGCTTAGCTCGGTCGTGCCGGTGGCGGATTCGTTTGGGCAGGCGCGTCTGGAGGGACTGGCGATGCGACAGCCGTTAAATGGCTGGGAGTGGTTGGCGATCGTAGACGGTCAATCGCGTTGGTATGCCGATAACCCGGTTACGGAGGACGAGCATTTTTGGTTTGGACGCGGACAGGTGCGATGGTCGCCGTGGTCGCCGTTAAAATTTACGGCGGCGGTGCAGGGATTCTGGCAGGATCAGGTGATCGACCTCACCGAGGGAATTGGCGCACGCACCGTGGCGGCGCTGCAGGTTTGGGGGGGCGAGGGGAGTTTTGGGACGCGGGTTGATTTTTGGGGTGGGTTTGGCGTTGATGCCACGTTGGTCGCAACCCGTTTGGACTACCGCGGGGTGGGAGAAGATTACGAAGCGCTCCGGTATCAAGGGGAATTCTTTTGGACCGCAGGCGAATGGCTCACCTTGGCGGTGGGCGGTCAAGCAGCAGATCGGGATTACGATTTTAGGCGCGAGACGACCAAGGGAGGGCGTTTGCTCGACGATACTCTTTTAGCGTATGGGCAAGAGACGGAGTATGCGCGGTTGAGATTAAATTGGACGCGGGGAGGGGATTGGGAGCTGGAGCTGAAGGGCAGTCGGTTTGAGAATCGCGATGGGGCCTCAGGCTTTTACGACTATGATCGTGAGCGCTGGAGTGGAGCGTTGGTCTGGGAACTCGCCCGGTGGGAAATTCGCGGAGAGTGGGAGGAGCAAGACGTGGCTTATACGTTACAAACGGTGGGCGCGGGGATTAACCCCGATGCTCGCCTACAGGAGGATCGTAGTTGGATGGCGGAGGTGCACTACCGTTGGGGTGACCATTGGGAAGTATTTGGGGAAATTTTAGTGGATCGAAGTCTCAGTAATGGGGTCGATGCAAGTTACCGTGACCGCACCGTTGTGGTCGGGGCGGCGTATACGTTTTAGTTAGCCCGTCCGATCAAATCGAGAATACCTCATGTCAAAACTCTCAAAGTCTCGTCGGTTGCAGTGGATGGTTTTGGGCGGCGTGATTGTTTTGTTGGGGGCGCTGGTAGCGGGGGTAACTTGGCCGGTGCGAGCGGCGTTGCGGGAGCAAATATTGCGGAGCGAAGCGGGATCGATAGCCGCGGTCGCGCGGTTGCAACGTGATCTGGGCGCGGAACGTTACCGGGAGTTGGGCATTGAGCCGACGGCGATCGAGACCTTTGAGGCTTTGTTGGAATCGGCGCAATTGGAGGGCGTGGTCGCGCTCCAACTCTACAACCCGGATGGAGTTGGTGAACGCGAATTACCGTTGCTGGCTTACGTAAAAAATCTGGGTGAAGCAAAGCAAGTGTTGGAACCGTTTGCGAAGCTCCACGGCGAGGGGACTGAGGTGCGGGGGGCAGGCGATGCGTTGGCGGGTTTAGCCGGGCCATGGTTGGAAGTGATCGTGCCGTTGTTTGGCGAATCGAAATCGGCACCGGAGAGTTGGGCTCGGTATTGGATTGATGGCCGCAACGTGGCTTCCGAGTGGGCGGAAATCGACCGGCAATTGCTACGAGTCGCAGGCTGGTCGGGTGGAATCGGGGCGGTGACGCTGGCATTGGTTTTGTTGTGGGCGTTTTCGCGATTGCAGCGTCAAGCGGACGATCTCGCCCGGACGAATCGAGACCTGTTACTCTACAATAAAACGGCGGCGATTGGGGCGATCAGTTCGCACCTCATTCATGGACTTAAAAATCCCTTAGCTGGCTTAGAAGGGTTCATGGCCGTGGAGCCACAGGCCGATGGTTCCGACGATCGGGGGGGGGCCGCTTGGGGGGAGGCAGTCGAGACGACGCGTCGAGCTCGACGAATGATTAACGAAGTTTTGGAGGTCTTACGAGAAACTGAAGATGAGGCCGATTACATGGTGCCGGTCGATGAGATGATCGAAGCGGCCGGGCGCAAAGTAGGCGAGGCGGCTAAAAAGGCCGGGGTGGTGTTGATCAATTCCGGGAAAAACAGCGAATTTACGCTGCGAGGGAATCGTGCTTCGTTGACGGGATTGGTGCTGCATAACCTCCTCGATAACGCGATCGCAGCGACTCCTCGAGGGGGCGAAGTTAAGCTCGCGGTGGGCCGAGGAACGGGAGGTGCGATGAGTATCGAAGTGCGTGATACTGGCGCGGGATTGCCGGACGTCGTGCAGCAGGCGAATTTTTCACCCGTAGTGAGTGCGAAGAACGGTGGAGCCGGTTTGGGGTTGGCACTCAGTTACCAATTGGCCCGACATGCGGGCGGGTGTTTACGAGTGGTGAGCTCGGGAGAAACGGGAACTTGTTTTGGTCTGGAGTTACCGACGGCGGTTGAGGCGAAACCCGAATATGGAGGTCTAATAAAATGAACGAATATCGACGATGGATGGGATTATTTTTTAGTTTGGTGGGAATGAGTCAGGGCGCTCAAGCCCAGACCGATGGCGCGGTTGATTGGCCGTATAAGACATTGGATTCCGTTCAAGCTGGAGCAATATTGTCATCGCCGGCCCTAGATGAAACGGGAGTGATTTATTTCGGGTTGGAGATCGGGAGTGAATCCAGTCCGGATCCAGAGGGAGAGGTGATCGCTTTGAATCCGAATGGTTCGTTAAAGTGGAAATTTGAAGCACCTGATTGGATCGACGCCTCACCGTTGATCGGCCGCGGCGATGACACGATCTATGTGGGATGTTGGGATGGGAATCTCTACGCCTTGAATCGCAGCGACGGCACCCTGAAGTGGAGTTATGATACGGATGGCTTCATCAGTGGAACGACGGCGCAGGGCCCGGATGGCACGTTGTATGTTCCGGGAGGAGATGGGTCGCTGCATGCGCTTAATGCGGATGGTTCCGTGCGGTGGATCTATCTGGTGGAGGATTGGATCCAATCGTCGCCGGTCGTCGCCGCTGATGGGGTAATCTATTTCGGGTGTTGGGACAACACCTTCTACGCGCTGTCGGCGGAGGGGGTATTACTTTGGTCGGTTGAAACGGGCGGAGATATTGTGGGTTCCGCGGCGATTGCGGCCGATGGCACGGTGATTTTTGGATCACGAGATCGGTTTGTTTATGCGATCAATTTGGATGGCTCGTTGAAGTGGTCGGTGGACACTGGAGATGGCGTCGAAGCGTCTCCGGTGATTTCAGCTGATGGCACCATCTACATCGGTTCGTCATCGGGAAAGTTTTTGGCGCTCAATCCGGATGGGACGACCAAGTGGGAGAAGCAATTGACGGAAGCGATCTACGCGACGGCGGCGGTGCGAGCCGACGGTTCGGTGGTGGTGGGAGCGAGTGATTTTAATTTGCACGCGTGGTCGGCGAGCGGGGCGGAGTTATGGACGACGGAACTCGGCGACTGGGTGGATAGCTCGCCGGTCGTGGGAGAAAACGGACGGCTGTATGTGGGAAGCTATGACAAGATACTTTACTCGATCGTGAGCACGGTGGGCGCGGATCTCAGTGGCGATTGGCCGCAGTTTCATCGGACCGCGAATCGCGGTGGATGGCAGATGCGGGGAACGACGGATGCGGCGACGGGGCGTTTGCAGAATCTTTCGGTGCGCACGACGGCGGGAACCGGTTCGCAGACGTTGGTCGCAGGGTTCGTGGTCGAGGGACCGGGCACGCGCTCAATGCTCTTACGGGGGGTAGGACCGACTTTGCAGGAGTCGTTTGGACTGACGGGAGTTTTAAGTGATCCTAAAATTACCATCTTCGATCATGATGGGGTGGAGTCGGGGGGAAATGATAATTGGTTTTTAGCCCCGAATGTGGGGGAGATTACGACGACGGCACAGACGTTGGGGGCGTTTCCTTTGGGGGCTTTAAGTGCGGATGCGGCGGCGTTGACTGATTTTGGGATGGGGCCGAATTCGGTGCAGGTCACCGGTGCGGACGCGACGCCCGGCATCGCGTTGGTGGAAGCCTACGATGCGGGAGGGGATGGGGAGACTCGGTTACTCAATGTCTCCGCCCGTAGCCAAGTGGGAACGGGATCAGAAGTCTTGATCGCAGGTTTTGTGATCGATGGCACGATGACATTGTTGGTGCGCGGAGTGGGGCCGGCGCTGGCGGGATTTGGGGTCGAGGGCACGCTCGCCGATCCGGTGGTGAAAATTTTCGATGCGGCGGGTTTATTGACGCAGGGCGACAACGCGGGTTCGACGAGTGACGCGGGCCTGATTGCGAGTAAGGCTCAGGAGTTGGGCGCATTCGCGTTGCCCGACAATGCGCTCGACGCAGCGATCATTGTGACGCTGCCCGCGGGGGTTTACTCCGCGGTGGTGGAAGGCGTCGGGGGAGGGACTGGCGTCGGTTTAGTCGAGGTCTACGTGCTGGCGCCAGGCACGGGCGCATTATTGACGCGGTTCTAAGCCGACGGCCCAGGGACAAGGCTGATATCGACGAGAAGATCGGTGGCGATTTGCTCAAGGTCGTCGCCGATGGTATCGAGGTCGGCGTTGGCGGGCACCGATATAGTCACGTTGGCCTTAAAGAGAGTGCCGCCGCCTTGAGGGGCCGCGGAGCGCTCGCTGTCGAGCTCTTCAATGTTGAGGTTGTGTTGGGCGAGCACGCCGGTGATCGCACGCAGCAGACCGGGGCGATCTTGACCTACCAGATCGATCACCGCGAGGGATTGAAGGGCGGAAGTGGTCTCACCGCCGTCTTGGATGGAAACTTGCAGGCCTGACTCGCTTAACAGCGTGAGATGCTCACGCAGAGACGCCACTTGAGCGGGGTCGATTTCGACTTGGATGAGACCGGCGAACTGACCGCCGAGATGGCACATCCGGCTTTCGAGCCAATTGCCGCCTTGATCGGCGACGGTGCGAGCGAGGGAATCGACGAGGCCGGTGCGGTCCGGGCCAATAACGGTCATAACGAGAGTCGTGAGCATAGGCTGAGCGTGAGGGGAAAGCGGAGGCGGAGCAAGGGCGGGATCACGAAGGGGTGTTCCAATTATGAAACGCGAGGGGAGGTGGATCGAAGATGATAGCTTTTACTTGGGCTTGAATTTTGGGCGTCTGCAGCAGGCGGCGAAGTCCGAGGTGTTGCGCGGCGAGGGCGGTGGCAAAGTGGGGGTAGATTTCGCGAGGATAGACGGCGATGAGCGGCTCCAGCCCTGTGCCGGTGGCGGCGACGGCGCCGAGGTCGAGAGCGACGGAATCCAGGAGTCGACGTAACGGAGCGAGGGTGAGGTCGGGCAGGTCGACGGCGATAACCAGCAGATGGGTGGTGGAGACGGCGTTGAACGCGGCGCAGAGACCGCCGAGGGGGCCGGCTTGGCCATCGTCGTTCACCCGGGCAACATCGGAGGGCAAGGCAGGGAGGGTTTGTTCGAATCGAGCGGAGACAAGGAGTTGGGCAGGCTTTAACCCGCGCAGCAGATCGAGTTGATGGAGGATCAGGGGAACGCCGGATTGGGGGTGGGGGAGGGCGGCTTTATCGCTGCCCATTCGCACCGAGTGCCCCCCGGCGAGCACGACGGCAGCGATTGAGACGTCGGTTGCGTTCACGGTAGTCGACCAGTGTAGAGGTTGAAACGGCCATCGCGGAGGAAGCCGATGAGGGTTTGGTGCGAATCGCGGGCAAGCTCTACGGCGAGGCTGGTGGGGGCGGATATCCCGGCGATCAAACTGACGCGGGCGGCGAGCGCCTTTTGCACGATTTCGAAAGCGATTCTCCCGGAGACGAGTAAGCCGAGCTGGGCAAGATCGGTGCGCCGATCGAGGAGGGCGCGGCCGAGCACTTTGTCGACGGCGTTATGGCGGCCAACGTCTTCGCGGATGATGGCGATTTCACCTAGATCGGTGAACAGGCCGGCCGCGTGTAGTCCGCCGGTTTGTTCGAAAGTAGCTTGGCGGGCGCGTAGTTTCGCCGGCAGGCTGAGCAAGACAGAAGGAGTCGGACGTAGCGCCCGACCCACGGCAATCGGGTCGTGTTGTTGGTGGATGGAATCGATGGTGGCTTTGCCGCACAAGCCACAGGATGAGCTGGTAAAAATGTGACGGGAAAGGCGGTCGAGGTTGACTGACTCCGGGTGAGTGAGTCGGACGTCGATCACGTTGGCGGGACCGCCGGCTTGGGCGGAACAAACGTCGAGATCTAGGATATCGTCGACGGTCGCGAGCACGCCCTCGGTGAGGAGAAACCCCACTGCGAGTTCTTCATCGTGCCCGGGAGTGCGCATGGTCAGAGCGACCGATCGTCCTTCGACGCGAACTTCCAGCGGTTCCTCCACCGCGACGAGATCAGCGGCCTCGCGAGGGAGTTCGCTCGCATGGTGATGAGTAACGGGAATTGAGGTGCTAGATGCCATGAGTTTGAGGCGTAGCGCGAGAGGCGGAAAATGGCGCTGGAATTGGGTAAAAATTGCGGAAAATAACCTATTTAACCGATTGACTGAAAATAATATAGGTAAATTTATTTCAGGTATCGACGTTGGTTAATTTCACTGATTATTCGGGAGATAATTAAGCATCAACGGTCCCCTATCAAAAGTCTCCTTTCCCACATGGTCAACTTAAGGCAATTTGGGGCCCCTGCTCTCGGCACGGTTGTGGCAGTGCCGAGCGTTTTGGGGTGGTTTCAGCACGGCCAGTTGGAATCGTGGAAGGCGCGGGAGGGGAAGGTTACAGAGAATATGGAGGCGGGCACAGGTGGGATCGGCGGGGTTTCCCAATGTTCTGGACGGGGTTAAGGACTGCGGCGGGAGGCCCGGGGCGAGTGGAGGAGACGTTGGATCGCAACCTGTAAAATATGACAACGCCCATGCCAGACCCGCGCTTTATTCGCGCGTTGGTTTCGCATCAGCGGATCTTGCTCGATAAACGATTTGCGGAGCTTTTTCGGGATTTGTCCCCCACTCCGCAGGAGCTTGAACGGATCCGAAGTCTGCTGATCTAGAAACAAAATTCGGCGCTCGATGTTTTGATGCTTTCACAGCGCGATATCGATTTGGCGGGGGCGAGTGCGGAGGTGAATGCCGTTGTGGAGCGGGCACGGGCGGAAGTTGATGCGGCGATTGAGCTCACGTTGGGAGTGGAGCGTTATGAGGTCTTTTAGCACGATGAGGAGACTTTGCTTCAGCGGGCGACAGTGCAGCAATTGACTCAGCGGTTGAGTTACTCGGATGGCTCCCCCGCGGCGCGAGCAGGCAGATGCCTTGGTGGATCTGATGGTTGCAGTGGGAGGGGGGTTGAAGAGTGCGTTACCGGGAGTCTCTTTGGTGGTCAATGCAGAGGCACTACAGGGGGTGCCGATCGTGCAGGGGATGGAGAAATCGAGCCAGATTACCGACGAGCTTGTCATGAGAGCGCAGACGGTTTTGGCGCTGATCCAAATGGTGGCGTTTCGGGAACTTTGGCGGGAGCGGGGGCGGCCGGGCTGGTGGTCAATCTCGCGCGGGACTACCTGAGCCGGGATATTCGCCGCCAAGAGGTGGACCCCATCTCGGGACTGGATGTGCAGTGGCTGCTGCGGTAAATGAAAGGCGAATGGGCGGCGGCCCGCCGGGCTAGGGGAGTCGGATGTGCCAATTTTCGGTCGGTCGGGTGGGGATATCGCGATTTTTCAATACCCATTCGATGATGAGTTCGCGAATGCCGACGTTGGATCGTGAAATCACGGGGGCGGTGGCGAGTAGCTCGAAGCCCCCGCCGCCGTTTTGCCGATAATTATTGGTGGCAACCTTCAGCTTACGTTTAGGGTCGAGAGCGCGGCCCTTGAATTTCAGATCAATGATACGATCGCCGGGGGCGCGGTTGAGATCGATCACGTAGTCGACGCCTTCGGCCATATCGAAATTGTAACCGGGAACCTCCGGATCGACGAGGGCTTCAGCGGGGACACCGGGTCGACCGGGGCCGAAGTAGCGGGCGGAGTGTTCGAGGGTGGCCTTGAGCTCGGCGCCAGTGAGTTCGAGCACGACGAGGGTGTTTTCGTAGAGGTAGAGTCCGGCGATGTCGCGGACGGTCAGTTCGCCTGCCGGGATCATAGCGGACGGGTTAAAGCTGGCGGCAAGAGAGACGTCGGCTTGGCCGGCCTCGAGTTGGACCCGATGGATTAAGTCGATGATGGCGGTATCGCGAACCCGAGATTCTTTGGCGGAAAGGGCACGCTCTGATTGGCCGATGGGTTTGTCCAACCAAGCTTCCGTCGCTTCGTGGGCTTTTTGGGTGAGCTGCAGAATTTCGGGATCGGGCTCCACCGAGGCGTTGACGGGATGAGTCGAGGCGGTCTTGCCGATGAGCTGCCAAGAGGCATTGGGTTTCGCGCGTTCGAGGATGAGGGAAGTGCGGGAAAGGAATTCCCCCCAACGCCCGGCTTGAGTGAGTAGCACCCCATTGATGGTGAGCGAGGGAATATCGCGATGGGTATGGCCCATGAGGATGACGTCGATGCCGGGGACTTCACGGGCGATTTGCATGGCGGCGTTTTCGGAAGGGACCTGACCGACATTGAGGATACCGGTGAGAATGTTCTCTTCGAGCCCCATGTGCATCGCAATGACCACGACATCAACGCGTGCGCGGCGCCGGAGCTCCGTCACCCAACGGTGGGCGGCTTTGACGGGATCAGTGAAGGTGAGGCCGGCGTAGTTGGCCGCATTATCCCAGGCGGGAACGCCGGGGGTAGTGAGTCCAAGGATACCGACGCGAACGCCGCGAATTTTTTTAATGATGTAGGGCGCGTAGGCGGGATCTTCGGAGCCTTCCAGACAGATGTTGGCGGAGATCCAAGGGAAGCGGGCTCCGCGGCGAGCGTTGTTGAGCACATCAAGGCCGAAGTTGTATTCATGATTTCCGGGAGTCATCGCGTCGTATTTGAGCGCGTTCATCGCGGCGATCATCGGATGCGGTGAGACGGGGTCGACGACGGCGGCGTGGTAGGCTAAGGGAGTGCCTTGAATCGTATCGCCGGAATCGAGCAGAATGAGATCGGGGTCGAGCGCTCGGGCGCGTTTGATCAGGGTGGCGACTTTGGCGAGTCCGTTCTCGGTGGGCTGGCCGGTGTAGTAGTCGAGCGGGTGGATGTGGCCGTGCAAGTCGGTGGTTGAAAGCACCGTGACATGGGTGCGCTCGGACTGGGCGAGTGCCGAGGCGAAGGGAAGAAGGAGAGCGGTGATCCAACGAAGTGGAGAGGCCATGAGCGAAAGTTGGAGAGTGAAATGTAAAAGGGCCAGCCTTTGCAGGCTGGCCCTTGGGAGAAGGGAGTTTGAGCAGAAGGCTTACCTTTTATTCAAGTAAGCGACGACATCAGCGACATCTTGGGCGGAAAGGCCAAGTTGATCGGCGCTGAGCATGAGGGTTTCGCGGTAGCGATTGGTTTTCTTAATCCGATTTTTCGGGATCATTTGGGTGAGGCCGCCCATCGATTTGATCACGGTGGGATCGCCGGAAGTGGAGACGATGCCGAAGATTGAACCGCCGTCTTTTAAATCGACGCGATTACCTTCATAGCCGTGGGCAATGTCGTAGCCGGGATCAACAATGGCGCGGATGGCTTGTTCGACCCCTTGGCGACCGACCCATCCATCGAGGGCGGGACCGTAGCTGGGACCCGAACCAGCGAAGTTGTGGCAGAGGCGGCAGGCGGCGGCTTTCGATTCACCGCGAGCGGCGTCGCCGGTGAGGGCCAGCACGCTGGCGACGGGGATCATCTTCGCAGGGTCGAGCTTGGGGTGGACGTTGGGCACGATGGTCACGGTGTCGGGATCGTAGATGCCTTCAGCTTTGATGCGGGCGGCGAGCGTGGTGTCTTGCCAGACTAGGTTCATGTGGTTGAGCATCCACCAGAGGGCGGTTTCCTGCACGATGCCGTCGGATTTTTGGTAAACATCGAGGACGCCGTCGGCGGCGGTTTGAGTCGGGATGAATCCGAGTCCGGTAAGCGATTGGAGTCTCTCTTTATCCGATAGGCTAGGATCGGCGGCGCGAGCAGCAAACTTGGCGGCGTAGGTTTTGGGAGTGAGGCGCCAAGCGAGATCGACGTAACGGGCGGAGTCGCGTTGGAAACGCGGATCGGTTGATTTTTCGATGGCCATGAAAACGGCTTCTTCTTTGCCGGTCGATCCGGTGCCCCAGGCTTCGAGGTAGTTGCGATCTTGGCCGTCGTAGGACGCGGCAAGTTCGACGAGATAAGGAACGGCAATCGCGGTGGCGGTATCGCGCAGGGAAACTGCGACCTCCCGGCGGACGGCGGGGGAGGAATCTCGCACGAGTTGCTGGGCCGCTTTTTCAAGCGGTGCCTTGGCCCGGCGAAGCGCCCGGAAGGCGGCGACTCGGAACTGCGCGTTGGAGTGCGACAGCAGTTCGTGGGTGGCGGCAATACCTTGGGGGCCGAGATGAGGGAAGATAGCGATGGCGCGAGCGGCGATGTAGGGGTTTTCGTCGCTGAGGAGGGCTTGCAGAGGTGCGAGTGACTTATCGCCGCCGGCGCGGAGCGCGCTGGCCCCGAGGGAGCGAACATTGACCGCAGGGCTGCGGAGGGCGGTGATTTGGCCCGCCGTTTTGGTGAGGTCAAATTGAGGAATCTTCGGTTTGAAGCCTCTGGGTGCGATGCGATAGATCGTGCCACTCATGGTATCGTCGTGGTCGGAGTGACCGCCGACGCGAGCGTCGAACCAGTCAGCCACATAGATAGCGCCGTCGGGGCCGACGGAAACATCAGAAGGGCGGAAGTTGGTGATGAGGTCGTTGGTCATCTCGCCGCGCATAGAGTCCACGCCAGAAAGGTTCTGATCGGGATTCGGCGTGAAGAACTGCATGCGGTCGAGGGAGAATCCAGCGCCGACGGGCTGGGGTTGGTAGCCAAAAACGACATTGCGGGCGGCTTCGCAGCTCAGGAGGAGTCCGCGCCATTTTTTGCCCAGCGCGCCGTTTTCGTAGTAGACGATTCCGGTGGGGGCGCCGGCACCGTAGATGTCACCAGAAGGAATCGTGCCGGGGTCATCCTGACGCCATTCGGCGGTCGGGATGTCTTGGCCGGGGCGGCGATCGGCGGACCAACTGCGGGTGCCATCACGAGAGAAGAAACCGAGGTTGCCGTATTCTTGGAGGTAAGTCGTGCGGGACGCGGGAGGATCGTCGTTATCGTTTTGGAAGACGTCGCCGAAAGAGGTGACGGTTTGCTCGTAGCTGTTACGGAAACCATGACCGATGACCTCGACGTGGGTGCCATCAGGGTTCATCCGCATGGCGGTGCCGCCGTTGTAAACATGACCGTCATCGCTCTTGGCGCTGGCGTAGTCGGGGGGGCGGGGGCCCCACACCTGCTGACCGCCCCCGGATCGAACCGGATCGTAGGCGCTGCCAAGTCGGAAGGTCTTGCCCGAACGATCAGTAAAAAACGCGCCGGCGTTGCCTTGATTGAAATACCACAGGCCATCGGGACCCACGGTTACGGAGTGGGTCGAGTGGTCGTGGTTGATGCCGTCGAAGCCGGTGAGGAGGATGTCGCGCTTATCGATGTTGGCGTCGAAGCGTAGGTTGCGATCAACGTCGGTGTAGACGATGAGGTGAGGTGAGTTGGAGACAACGATTTGGTTGTCGATGACGGCGATGCCGAGGGGGGCACCGAGCAGGGGTTCTTGAACAAAGGTGTGGGAGGAATCCGCGACGCCATCGCCGTTGGTGTCTTCGATCACGGTGATGCGATCGCCGAGAGGGTCGCGCCCGGCGTGTTTCCGGTAGTTGACTCCTTCGGCAACCCAGATGCGCCCATCGCGATCGATGTCCATATTGGTGGGGTTACGTAGTTGGGGCGTGTGAGCCCAGACCGTGACTTCGAGTCCGTCGGGCACCTTAAACAGGTCGAGGGGGACTTGCGTGGGGGTGGCGTCTTCGGCGGCGAAAATTAAAGAGAGCGAAGCACTTAAGAGCGCTGCGCCAGCGATGGGGAAGAGGAGTTTACGGGGCATGAGCAGAAAAAATGCGAGTATTCGATTCGCGGTGAGTTCGGAAACAGCAGACCCTAGGAATGCCTAGTATTGCAAGACTCAGCATCATCGGATTTGCTGGACGCGACTTTACAGGTCACCAACCCCACTCACCCCAAATGCAAAGAAGAGATTTCCTTAAGTCCGCCGCGGCGGCCTCCGCTTTAACTGCCAGTATCGCCTCGGTGGGCCACGCGGCCCATCATGGTGAATCGAACCAGAGCGGTAAGTTTAACATGAAGTTTGGCCCCAATACGCGACACTTTGCGGCGTCGGCGGGAGATAATATTTTGGACCAAATCCGCTATGCTCATGATCTCGGGTTTACGGCGTGGGAGGATAATCGAGCACCGAGTCGGCCCGAGTCGGAGCAGAAAGCGATGGGCGATCTCCTCGCGAAATTGGGAATGACAATGGGGGTATTCGTGTCTTACGCCGACTTCAAGAATCCGACATTTGCCGGGCACCGAATGGATGTAGGCACCCGGAAACGCACCCCCGAGGCGGTGCGAGAGCTGGTGGAGCAAAAGATGCATGAGGCGGTCGAAATCGGTAAACGACTCGGGGCGCGTTGGACGACGATCGTGCCGGGTGCGATCGACCCGAGTCTGTTGGACGAATACCAAACGCATAACGTGGTCGAAATGTTGAAGCGTTGTGCGGATATCTTAGAACCGGCGGGACTGATCGCGGTGTTGGAACCACTCAACCGGATGAACCATCCCGGATGTTTTCTGCAGCGAATTGGGCAGGGCTTTGAAATTTGTAAACTGGTCGGCAGTCCGTCGGTGAAAATCTTGGACGACCTGTATCATCAACAGATCACGGAAGGTAATTTGATTACTAACATGATCGATGGGTGGGACGAAATCGCCTACATCCAAGTCGGTGATGTGCCGGGTCGGAAGGAGCCATTGACCGGCGAGATCAACTTCAAGCATATCTTCCAGTGGCTGCATGATCGTGGCTATGAGGGCGTGATCGGCATGGAGCACGGCACGAGTATCTCCGGCGTCGAAGGCGAACGGAAATTGGTTGAAGCCTACCGGCAAATCGATGCGCAGGCCTGATCCGCTCTTGCTAAAATCCCGCTCCTGAATTTTCCGCCCTTAACTTCTTAAAAACTATGAACAGATCTATCCGTATCAGCGTATTGAGCGTGCTCACCCTTTTTGTCGGCTTATTTTCGGCGCAAGCGAACCACCATAAAGATGGCGATACCGATCGCGTTTTTGAATACCGCGTTTACACCGTGAATCCAGGTAAGATGCCTAATCTATTGGCTCGATTCCGAGATCATACCTGTGGGATTTTCGAGCGATTGGGGGCTGAGAATATCGGTTACTGGGTCGAGATGGAACCGGCTGATGGCGAAGAGCCCAAGCTGCACTACATTATTGCTCACCCGAGTAAGGATGCTTCGACGGAGTTCTGGGCGGCCTTTCGCGTCGACGCCGAATGGAAAGCCGCCTCCAAGGCGAGCACGGCAGACGGAAAGATTGTGAAGAAAGTCGATAAGACCTTTCTGGCACCGACCGATTTTTCGGCGATCAAGTAGACGTGACACGTTTCTTCGACTCACCATTTGGCTCTCCCAAAGTGATACACAAGTTCCGAAAGCACCACGTCGGTGGCGTCCATTACTTCATACTCGAGCATGAGTTCTGGAGTGCGCCGCAAGGCTTCCGGCCAGATTTGATGGAGCACGATTAAGCCGCCACGAACCAAGGAGAGCAGCGCTTGCGCCGCGGCCGAGTTCCCCGGAGGTGGTGCCGCGCTTCGCCGGGCACGACTTCCATCGGGGTGCATCGATCCCGTTCGAGTGGAGAGCGCCGTAACCCTGCATTCGGGCCATTGATCGGCCGCGTTCAACCAACCCACCAGTGGTCCGGCGTCTAAGGTCGTTTTAACTTCGACATCCCTCGCGAGTGGAAAGATCGGTTGGTCCGTCTTTGACCATGCCACGGTAGGCGAGCTGCGGCGGTGGCAAAATCGGTGCCGTCTTCGTTCACTTCGCGCTCAAGCGCGGCCCGGGCTTAGGTTGAAACGGGAGAGCCTTGGCGTTTAACTGCGGCCTTGAGGTTTTTTCCAAGGCTTCGGAAATTTTCATGGTAAGCGTCTTCATCGTGTTGCCTTCGTATGACCCGATTCGATGGAAGGGTTACAGGCCCAACTGGGTCGTTAAGAACGTATCGATACGGGCGAGTTCGGCCTTGTCTTGGAAGGCGGGGCCACCGTGAGCGCTACCGTGTTTCACCTCGAAGTGGACGGGCAGGCCGTGGGACTTGTAGACGCCGTGGAGTTCGTGCGCTTGGTTGATTGGCATTTGCGGATCTTGGTCGCCGTGGGAGAGGTAGAGAGGCGGGTCGTGGGCATCGACATGGAAGACGGGACTGGCGAGCTGGGCCGCGGCGGGAACGTCGGCGGGTGGTCCGCCGATGAAGAGGTCCAGGGCGGGTTGGCGCACGCTGAGGCCGTGAGGCGTCGATTGCTTTAGAATCGTGGTGAGGTTCGATGCGCCGTAGAGATCGACGATCGCTTGGATCGAGGAGTCTTGGTCGAGGTGGCCGCCGATCGTGCCTTCGTGTGGAATTGAATTATTGGTGACGCCGATGATCGCAGCGAGATGCCCGCCGGCCGAGGAGCCGGAAACGACAAAGGGAGTGGTGGGGATACCGAGTTTCTCGGCGTGGGCGCGGAGGTAGCGGATAGCGGCTTTGACGTCGTGGGATTGGGCCGGAAAGGGGGCGATGCCGGAGAGGCGGTAGTCGACGCTGGCAATGGCCCAGCCGTGGGCGGTCATACCTTTGAGGGCGGGGTTGGCTCGGGAACCCGCTCGCCAAGCGCCGCCGTGAACCCAAACGATGACGCCTTTGGGCGGGGCGGCCGGCAGATAGAGGTCGAGCTCGAGCGGGTGGTCTCCGACCTGAGCGAAGGGGTGAGTGGTGGGCTCGGGGGCAGCGTAAACGCTAAAGCCGGAGAACAGGGAAACGAGAATCAGAGCGATGGCGGGTTTCATCGAAGAGGGAGTCGAAGGTAAATCGGCGCTGATCGCAATATTTCCTTAAATGGATACTTCGTCGGAGGGTTCGCTGGCCCAGACGATGAGCCAACCGGATTCGTCGTCGACGTAGACGAAGGGGGTGGCGTCTTCGTTGTCGGTCTCAACGTATTCGACGTTGGCGGCGTAGGCGAAATGGTCGGCGAACTCGGCCCAAGGATCGTCATCGATTTGAGCGATTTCGGAGGTGGGCTCCGGAGCGACAATTACGTTTGAGGAAGGGGTCTCTCGGCCTGTCCAGATGACCAGAGCCACGGCGGCGGCGGCGAGAGGGGCGGTGTATGGCAGGGTTCGACGCCACCAAGCGGTGGCTCTGTCGGTGGATTCATCCTGGCGGAGGCGACGCTGGACGGCGTGCCATTCTTGTTGGGCGTCGGGAATCGTGACGTTCGCTTCGGTTTCCTGCCATGCGGCGGTGGCGGCGATCCGTTGTTGTTGGATAGCCTGACAATCGGAGCAGCCCTGCACGTGCGCCGTGAGCGCGCCCGAGCCCGCGGCCCCATGGGAGGTGTCGCGGGCGGCGAGAAGTTCGTCTTGAGCTTGGCGGCAGTTCACGAGGAGGTCTCCAGCTTATCGGCCTCGGCGGTTGGAGACCCAGACTTTTTCACTCCGGTAGGTCCAGTAGCCGCGCTCGTAGTGTTTAAAGCGGCGGCCGCAATCATCGTAATAGTAGCTCGTGTGTTTGGGCACCCAGACTCGAACCGAGCGAGTGGTCCAGTAGCCACTACGGGAGCTACGGCAACTGCTGCAACCACAGTTGGAGCCGTGACTGCTGGAGGAGTAGCCGTAGCCGTTGTTGCGGTGGTTACGGCTCGAAGAGCGTCCGTAATCATGGCCACGGTAGTCATGGCCGGAACGGACGCTGACGGGGTGACGGGAGCGATCGTGGTCGAAGGCGTTATCGATGGCCGCACCAATGATCGCACCCCCCAGGAGTCCACCAAGGATGGCGGCTTCTTTGTCGCCAAGGGCGGCAGCAGGTCGGGGAGCGAAGGTGAGGGCGGCAAGGACGGTGAGGGTAATTATGGTATTTTTCATGGTGATATCCTATTTAAGTTCACCAGTTGGGACGGGGCTCGATGGCCGCGTATTCATTTATTTGAAAAATACCTGGGAGTTAGTCGGCGATAATGATGACGGCGTAGACTTCGTCGTCGTTGCGGGCGGGGCCGCCGAGGACGGCGGGGACGCCCGGACGTAAGGCGAGACCGGTGCGCATGAGGGTGCGGCCGCCGCCTTGCCAAATAATTTGGACACGGAGACGGTCATCGCGGGAGTCTTCGGTGCGGAATTGGATCTGATGTCCGGAGCCGATGGAAATGGTGGCTTCGCCGGGAACGTCGGCGCGTCCGCGGCCGGATCCGAGTTGTTTGAAGGTCTCGAAACGGAGGATACGGCGCAGGGTGGACTCATAGCGGGAGAGGGCTTTATCGGTCTGGCCGGGTTGCTTGGAGGCGGAGACGAGAATGGCGCGTACCGTGACTGAATCGCCGTCGGCGGCGGAGGTGCTCACGGTGGTCGCGAGGAGGCCGAGGAAGAGGGATATGAGAGTGATTAGTCGCATGGCGATTCGCGGAGTTTTTGGGCGAGGAGACGGCGGGCGTGAAAGAGACGAGACATTACGGTGCCGCGTCGGCAGCGGAGGGTGGTGGCGATTTCGTCGTAGGTTAAACCTTGGAGCTCACGCAAGGCGAGCACGGCTCTTTGTTTGGGAGGTAAACTGGCGAGGACAGTTTCGAAGTGTTCACGTCGTTCTTGGGCCTCGAGTTGATCGGGGGCGACGGAGACTTCGTCGGTGGGTTCGAAGAGGGTTTCGGTTTCGCCCTCTTCGTTGTCGCGTTGGAAGGGAAGAAAGCGGTCGAACCATCGTCGGCGTTTGCGGAGATGGTCGAGGGCGCGCCGGACGGCGATGGGGTGAAGCCAAGTAGCAAATTTCGACTCGGAGCGATACTTGGAGAGCTGTTGCCAGACTTTGACCCAGACCTCCTGGCAGATGTCGCGGGCGTCGTGTTCGTTGCGCACGACGGAGAAGACCTTGCGAAAGACAGGTTCGTAGTGGAGTTGCATGAGCTCACCAAAGGCGGACTCATCGCCAGCTTGCGCACGGGCGATCCAATCGGATTCCTGTGCCGCCCGCTCTGCCACGGCTTCGTCCATCAAACGATAGAGGGAATGAGGGCGCGGACAACGACCGCGTTAGCGGAGGAGGCGGGGACCACTCCGTTGGTAGCGGTCGTAGCTACCGTAGTAGGGCAGGCTACCGCGCATGGTGCCGACGGAGATCGCGGCACTAAAACGACCTTGGGGGTCACTGATGATGGTGGTCATCGACCCACCATAAAAGGAGCCTGCACTGCTACCGCCGACGGTCACCGAAACGGAACCGTGCACGTCGAGAAGGGGCGGACGAGAGATCATGTCTTGATCGTCCGGGGTGCGGGTGGCCCCACGGTAGCGACCGCGTTCGGAGCGAGTGAGATAAGGAATAGTGGGGGTGTCGGCGATGAAGCCGGCGATGTGCTCATCGAGTCTTTCGCGTTGTTCGATGGCGAGTCGTTTGATGCCGGTTGCGTCGAGCTCGGCGTCTGATCGGCGGCCACTGAAGGTGCCCGCAAATCCGTTTACGTTACCAGCGCGAGCAGATGCGATTTCAAAATTGATGAGATTGTCGAGATTTGCGCTTTCTTGGTCGCTAAGCTCGTGAACTCCGGTCGCGAGTCGGTCGGAGTCGCCCAACCCGGAAATCGGACTGGAGGAGGCCGGCGCGGGAGTTTCTGCTGATTCGGCAAATAACGACACCGCGGTCCCGAGAAGAGTGAGTAATACTAGGGATCGAAGAGAAACGGACATGTCGCTTAGAGAGGCAGTTGAGGGGAATGTTCCGGTCGAGGGGGCGACTTAAGAAGGGAAAAGCTACGGTTGAAACAAGTTGAGGTCAACTCTGGCTAGAGGTCTGCGTCGGTGGGGTCAGGGTGGGATAGACGGTCAAATTCCTGCAAGTTGGTTAGCGGGATTTCTATCTCGACCAGCCACTCTTTGCGGCGATGAGTTTTTTGCTTCCAGGTCCCACCCATCGTTTCGACTCGTTGGGCTATGTTACGCAGGCCGTTCCCCATGGGCTGAGCGTCTTGAGCGGTGAATCCATCGTTGCGCCAAGAAATGTTTAGAAAGCCGGAGACGCGGCGGTAGGAGAGAGAAGTGTTTTCAGGGCGGGCGTGACGCGCGGCGTTGCTGATGAGTTCGCGAGTGATGTAGTAGAGGTGGAGTTGTGCTTCGCGAGAGATGTTATCGAGGGCTCCTTCCTCGAGGAAAAATTCTCCCGAGCGCTGGGAGATGGATTTTAAGTAACGCTCAAATCGAAGCATGGCGCCTTCCAGGTCTTGATCGCGAAGTTCGGCGGGTTCAAGATCGAGGAGTAGGCTACGCAGATCATTGGAGCATTCGGTCAGGATGGTGCGCACGGATTGAAGTTGGGCGGGGTCGGGATTGCGACCCGAAGTCAGCGATGCTTCCATTGAGCCAATTTTTAAGCCCGCAGCGTAAATGGATTGCATGGGTCCGTCATGCAGATCGGAGGCGAGCCGGAGCCGCAGGGCCTCGTTGCTTTCATTGAGACCGGCATCGTCTTTGGTCGGGTGGCTGGATATCCGGCGCCGGATTTCTTCCTGCAACATGCGGCCTTGGCGAAATTGCGATGAAAGGAGTCGAGCGATTTCCCCGAAGGCAGATTTTGCGACGAGGAGCTCAGATAAGTGCGTCGGGTTGCGAGATTCGAGACTCCGAACGATTTGGCCGAGTGGACGAAGCACCGTAAAGCCGACGAACAATCCGAGCAGGGAGAGGAAACTGACCAGACCCAGAACGAAGACCAGGGCCTGCTCAGATAAGGAGTGTCGGACTTCCTCAACGATCCGAGCCTCAAAAGTTCCGCGAATCGTTGCGATGGTCTTCCCGTTGAGTCCGGGGAGTGGCACTTGGTATTCGTAGGAAGAGGAGGGAGGGGGGAGGTCTTCCAAGCCGGTGGAAGCGAGGGAGTCGATGTGCCGAGTCAGGTGAGCTTGGGAAAGAGAACCGAGGCGAGCGAGCCAAGTGTGATTCCACTTTATACCGACTAAAAGGTAACCCCGAACGGGAGTTTCGTTGCGCCAGAACGTGGGATCTTGAACGGCCGCCCCGAAGAGTTGCCAAAGCTCACCATCGATAATCTCGTAAAATCTAAATTCAAAATTCTCATCTGCGAGAGATTGAATGTCTGACACGCGGTCGAAGGGGGCACGCGGAGCCCGGAACTCGGCATCAATTGCGTGAATGAGCGTAAACTTTTCGTCGAAAACCCACAACGCGTCACCGCCGTTGGGGACCCCGACGAGGGTATCAATATTATTAGTGGCCCATTCGGGGTCCGGTTCATCGATAAAATCGATCATCTGGTCCCACCACGCGTAGCTGGACGCGAGACTCTGAATACTCGAGCTGAGTAGATCGACTCCGTTGAGAAAATACTCTCTTCGCTCGGCCGTGCGGTCTTCGGCGAGAGTCTCGATCTTGGCTCGGATCTCGCGATGAGAGAATACCACGGCGGCGGCGATGCCGCAGAAAACAGCGAGCAGAACTAGGCCAAATCGAGTGTAAAGTGTCATGAAGAGAAACGATCGGTTAGACCGGTCTCGAGTAGGACCCGGAGGGGGTCAAATCAAAGCGAAGGGAGGCCGATTATTGGTCTGGGGCGGGACGACGCTCATCCAGGGTTGGTTTGGTTTGCCAGACGAGAGCCATCCAACTGCCAAGCCAAACTAAAGCCCAAAACTCTCGGCCGTTAATGACGGACTCGTTTTTCATCGTCCACTCCTCAGCGAGGGAAGTAACGGGCACGCGCCAAGCCCCGAGCGAAAGGTAATACAGTTCCCAGAGCACGCAGACCACGAGCACAACCAACGCGAATTTTCGTAGTGGGCGACCCAGGGCAGCCGAACCGGCGGCGACGGCGCAGGCACCGTAGATTGCGATCCATGGCGCCGGTCCAATGTCGTTGAACTGCAAAGTGACGGATAGCGCAAAAAGCAGGGCCATAATGCCGTGAGCGATACGAAGGGGGACAGACATGGTTATGATACGTTGAAGGGGTCCTGACGGTATAGCGAGACCGAGCTGACGAGCGCTCGATCCTCAGCCGGCGACTTTGCAGACATAGACGGTGCTTTCGGAATCGCGGTGGAGAAAGGGGTTAGGGAATTTTACGATTTCCGCGCGGACTTGACTGAAGACCGTATTGAGATTGCGCAGGAATTTTTCCTCGGGGGGATCATCGCTCCACATCCCAAAAACTCCTCCGGGCAATATTCGCTGGGAAAATGCGCGCAGACCGGCCTCGGAATAGAAATCGGCATGACGTGGGTGGAGCAGATGGTCGGGGGAATGGTCTATATCTAGGAGGATCGCATCCCATCGACGATCGATTTGCTCGGGATCGTAGCCGCCGCCATCCGGGGCGGATAGTTTAAAGAAATCGCCGTGGACGAAGCGGCATCGAGGGTCGCCGGTGAGGCGGGGGCCGAGAGGGACGAGGCCTTGCTCGTGCCAATCGATTACGGGCTTAAGGTAGTCGACCACGACGAGCGAATTTAGGTGGGCATGATCGAGAGCGATCGCCGCCGTGTAGCCGAGGCCGAGACCACCGACGACCACATCGGGGGAGGGCGCGGTCACCTCGGCGAGGGCGAGGGTGCTGAGCGCTTCTTCCACCACAGTGAAGAGCGAGGACATCAGGTAGTCGTTACCGAGTTTGACTTCGAAGATTTCCTTGTCGCCGAACATTTTGAGGCGCTGGCGGCGAAGGCTGACTGGCCCGATGGGCGTCTCCTGGTAATCGATTTCTTCAAAGTTGGCGGACATGTGAGCTCACCTTTGGTGGGCGGTGGGAGGAACGCACGCCCAATGCGCGGTTGGCTGGGGGGGGCGTCATTTTGGTGGTGGAGATACCGGAGGGGGGAATATCCTGCGTCCCAGAAATTAAGGTCATAAGATCGTTCACGCAGCGCACGAGGTTACGCGAAAGACAGATCCGGATTTGAGATGCTCAGGTTATACTCCGGCGACTCAGTGCTCCGAGCCGTGGAATCGCTGCGATCGAGTTACTCCACGACTTTCAATCCCTTTTGCTATGACAGACTAGTGGGCGCTTTGCCCCGCCGCATGAGCTTACCACAAATATCATAGGGAAACTAACGGAGTTTCGAGGTGAGATGAAGGAGGAGATGACTGCTCCACCCGAGGCAGGTGCATCTCCCGAGCATGCGCCGAAATCGGGGCCGAAGGTCGAACCGCACTATCATAAGAAGGCTGCGATTCTAGGACTTTCTCGGAAACACGACTTCTTTAGTTCGGAACTGAAGGCGCAATATTGAACCGTCACATCTGCTGCATGGCGGGCGTGGCCCAACGCGCGCGCTGGGTTGATTGGATTAAACGATTTAGCAGCAAGCGTGTTGAAACCATACGATTCTTTCGTCGTCTTAATGTTCACTATGTCACACGTATTACGCCGATGTCTTGCTCTAGTCGCTTGGTGGGCGACTTCGATCCTCACTGTTTCCGCCGCGGAGAAAGAAGGTCCGGAAGTTTTGATCGTGGCCGATAATTTCGGTCATGATGCCGAAGCGTTACGACCGACTAAGGACAGACCGATCCACTATTTGTTGCTGGGAGGAAAGCAGTGGGATTTGGGCGCTTCCGTTGCCGGTGAAAAGATGCCTCCAGTTTCCCAATTGGAGTCGATTGTTCATAGCACGTTGGCTTCTCAGGGGTTCACGATGACGCAAGCGGGGGGCGTGATGCCGGATATTATTGTCATCTACGGTTACGGTTCAGCCTATCTTGAAGTTGATGAATGGACCGAGGATGAGTTTGATTCGGAATCGGGTGAATTCCTCGGAGGCAGCACGACCTCGACGGTGTTGAATGGTCGGGAGATTTATGGGCTGGCAGGCGCGAACAAGATTAAAGGTAAGGTGCTTTCCTCAGCCGTGGTGGACGAGATCACCGACGCGATTGAGAATGGGCGCCTCTACATCACGATTTCGGCCTTGGATCCGCAGGCTTTGCGCGAAAAGAAGAAAAGCATGATCTGGCGCACCCGGATAAGTATCCCGTCTCGTCGGAATCGACTGCCGGACGCGATGCAAGTGATGCTCGCGAGTGCAGCGCCGTATTTTGGGGCTGATTCCGACCTGCCGTTGGTGATCGGTGATGAAGATCGTCGCAAAACGGACGTGCAGATCGGGGAGACGACGGTGGTCGAGGAGCCGTAGCCGCGCGGGCTGCGCAATTTTGCGTCCGCTCGGTGGTTTAGCGTTGTTGGAAAATCTTACTTTGCGCCACCTGTTTGACCAGATCACGTAGGCCTTGATCGCTGGTCTGAGTTTCCCGCACAATGCGTTCGACTTCGGAACGGTCTTGGCTGGTCATTTCTCGGCCGGTCGCTTAGGCGAGCAGTTTCGTGGTGAGGGCGCGGATGAATTGGGTCTCTCGTGCGGCCAGTAACGTGCGGAATTCGGCGGGCCCGTGGTAGGTTTCACCGGAGGCAAGCTCGCCCGAGGGATCGATGGTTTGCTGCGGCGCGTCGTTTTCGCGCCAGCCGCCGATGGCGTCGAAATTCTCCAGGGCGAATCCGTAGGGATCGATTTTGCGACGGCACTCGGCGCACTTGGGAGCGCGAGAGTGAGTAGATCAAAGAAGAGGGGGATTCCCTCGATTTGCGGACGTTCCTCGTTAAGGACGGGAGGCGATGGGAGACTGCGGTTTGGAGCGGTCGATCCAGGCCTGCGACATCTGGAGCTGGCGCTCCACCTCCCGCACGGAGGTGAGGTATTGATCAAGCTTGTCGCGGTCGCGCGCGGTGAGCCGTTGTTCGAGTTGTTTGGCCGATTCGTGGAGGGCATCCAGCACGCACGCGCGGTGCTCGAGGCGGGTGCGCTGGACTGCTTTGGCCGGACCCTCGGCATCGACGAAGAGGGCTTGAAACAATCGTGCGGGATTGTTGACGGGAGGGATGTGAACGCCGGCCCGGTTCCAGCACATGGAGGTGCCATCGCCTTCGCCGGCATTGATGGACGCATAACGGGTGATGGATCCCCTATGCTCCGCGGCCACCTGATCGATGGTGACATTCTTTTCGGCGAAACCGGCAGACTCCTCCTTTTTGACGCCGCTAAGAAAGGAGTGCACAGCGCTGTGGCCACCGCCGATACCGTGGTCGAGGTTCGAAAATACGGTGAAGTCGCGTCGGTGCGCGTCGATGGGTTGCAGCGTGGGACTGGTTTGGAAATTGGCCCCGTGGCCTTGGGAAAAAATCCGTCGGGCCAGAAACCGAGGTGGTTGCCGATGCACAACATCCGCCGGGGAGGGGTCGCAGTCTCGGCGGCGAGTAAAGCACCACCAAAATTACTCTCAAGCCACGGCAGGGCCAGAGTGACACCGACTCCGCGCAGAAAGGTTCGACGATCGAATCGGGGGGAGGTGATTTCGCTCATGGGGTAGGGGAGAAATTGAGACTGATGTTAGCGTCGGGATGGTGGAGCTTTAAACAGGGCCGCATCGACGATTGACCAAAGATGCACAACCCAGCCGAAGAGGATTAACCAAAGCGCGGCCGCAGCGATGAACATGATGATGGCTTTGATCCAGCGGCCTTGAAGCAGCTGACCCAGGCCGGGCACAATAAAACTACAAAGGGCGGCGATGACGTTTCCGGCGGATCCTTGTTCTGACATAGTCGTATTCGAATCTTTCTCAATGTGAGGATACGAGAGAAAACTCGCGTGGCCGATCAGAGAAATCGATTTGGCAATGATACTCGATGTCAGCCGGTTTGCGGCGATCGGCGAGGCAGTCGCCGGGGGCCAGAAGTTACGCGAGGACAGTTTAAACCGTCGTCCCCAAGTGGCTTTAAGCGCTCCGCTGGCTGCAGCTGTTTATACGGGGCCTGAGGGAATGAATTGAAATTACGACTTTCTTCTACGGAAGAAAATAGAAGTTTAGGCCCAACGCTTCTCCACGGTGACCTGCCGATTGAGGTCAACTGACGCCAACTTTGTTACCCAACTCGCTCTTCCCCGAGTTTGAGCCAGCTTTCTATATCGGGAACAAGAGCTTCCCATTGCCTCGAAATAGCCTGAGCGTCGGCAAGACTCGGACGTCGTAACGAGCCATATGATACGGGGGATCCGTGCGCTGAAAGATAGTCTAAAGCCCGTATCCACATAAGTCGCCACGTTGCCGGATCACGTAAAACAGTTTGGGGCGCGACTCGGCTGCGAGCCACAAAACCGGGCAAAAATGGCCTTCCATTCGGCTGTCTTGTTGGAGCATACCGGAAGTTATAGGCCCACCGGTAATCTGCTTTGCTGATGTTTGGCACCGAGCTGTGAATCACTTTGCTATCGAGGATAATCACATCGCCGGGTGCTACGATTAGCGATAGGGCCCTCCGCTCCAAATCGTCTCCATCCAGCTCGTGGCGAATGCCATTTTGGTGACTACCCGGAACGACTCTGAGACATCCATTTTCTTCATTCGCATGAGTCAACGGGATCCACGCATTCACGACGGGAGTGTCGTGCGAGTCTGCCAGGCCAGCAACGGCATCCATGTGCCAATGCGTTTTACCTACCGGGAGATTGTAAAAACGTTCGCGACCAAGGTTTGCGCCGGCCATCCCCGCGATACGGTCTGCCAATTGTAGATCAGCCGCAGCGAGTTTAAAATTAACGTGATACAATGGGGTGGCGGTGATTTCCTCCCCGAGAATCTCCTGCATGATATCGAGGATTTTCGGGTGGGTTTGGAGGGCAAATAATTCGTCCGTGCGGGTATCGGGTAGATCGCGCCGCCAACGAAATTTTGGCAGGAAGAGATTCAATGCAGGATCGAGATGATGCAGGGCGGCCCTTTACTTGCACCAAGCATGATGCCGAACTTTTCAGGGAAAGACTTTGTTTGGATAGACTTCGAAATCTCCTGATCCGGTAGCTCACGGAGATAAATATCGGTCAGATGAGAGATGAGAGACTCCATCGTGGTTTTCAGGGGAAAAAGGTCTTCACGGGGATTGAGTAACCCGCGAGCGACATAGTAGCCGTCATTCTTGAGCTGTTCGGTCGGAGAAATAGGCACCATAGGTCTATTTGGAAACATCACCAGTGATTTACGAGTTCGTAAAATTTGGTGGTGGCGGGGCCACGGCACCGAAGCGGCGTTGGTCAAAAGGGGGTTCGCGCGGACAAGATGACGAGTGTATCGTCGTCGGGCAAATCAGGGCTGCATACCCTGCCCCATTTACGCGCGAGAATGATCTGGAAATCCCCACGTTTGATCGCGGGATCAAGGCCCTGCGGAAGCCCGTTTTTGGTCTAAATTGATCGGGCTTGGGGGGGGGCTGAGGGTCGAGATTACGCTATACGGGTTGATTCGAAAGGTGGTCATGAGCGGACAGCCCAGCGGTTCGGCCCGACCGATTGAGACGCAACGGGACGCCGGCTGAGGTGCGGGGACACGGAGGGGGCGGGAGCGCTGTTGGTGGCCTTTCTGGTCGAACCGGATTGCTTCGTTGAGCGAGGTTTTAAAGCGGGCGGCTCCGATGGCGGGGACAGGGAGGGGGCGGGTGGCATTGATGCCCGGGGGCTCGAAGTGGCTGATCCGGCGGTCGGGCGGTGGGTGATGGAAATGGGCACGGTGACCGCGGAATCGGTGGAGTTGACGATTCTTATCGTGAGGGTGCTGCCGTCGGCGGTGAGCGCGGCTACGATGTCGAGGAGCGAGGGGATTTCGGTGGAATCTCACGCGATGGGTTGGTGGCCGAAGTGCCCGCGATTGAGTTGGCGCACAAGCCCGGTGGTCTCCATGTCGGCGGCGGCTTTACCGGTTTTGCGAGCGCCGATGACTCGAGGTCGATGGGGGGGGTGGGGCAGGCACCGAGATGGAGGGAGGCAGGGAAGGCGCAAACTTGCCGGATTTTTTGCATAACGGGGTCTAACTTAACGGTAACGATACGACGACGAGCCACGAACGAGGAAATGAGTCGCCAGTGCCGAGGCCATCGTTGGACAGTATCCAGCATGATACCTCTTAAGCTAAAGCAGGCACTGAGACTGAGTATGGCGTTGGGGGCGGTGAGTGGGGCGTTGGCCGATGAGTCGATCGGAGTGGGGAGTGCGCCGATCACGGGAGCGGAGATTATCTTGGATGGTTCACGGGAGATGTTGGACGCAAAGTGGACTTACTGGAACGGTCCCCGTTTGGTAGCTGAGCTCCCTTTGAAGTGGAAAGTCGTGCCAGATCTGGTCGACGGTGGCACGGTGGTGGAGTCGAGTGATCCGGCGGCTGCAGGAGGCAAGTATGGGGCAGCGGATATTGTCACCCACGCGTTGTATCGGGATTTTCGATTGCACGTAGAATTTAACGTGCCGACGGAAGGGGGAAATAGTGGGGTGTATTTGCAGAATCGATATGAGATCCAGATTTTGGATGGCGACAAATCGAAGCACGGCATGGGGGCCGTGATTAATGCAACGCCTTCCCCCTATGAGCACTATCGGGGACTGGGGCAGTGGAACGCGTATGATATGGTTTTTCGAGCGGCGCGGTTTGAGAACGGGAAACGCGTGCAGCCGGCGATGGTGACGATGTATTTCAATGGGGTGCGGGTGCACCACAATCAGTTGATTCACAAGGTGTGGGGTGGCGCCAACTCCGGTTTGGATGGGGGTAATGAAAAAGGTTTTGGCATCACCGACCAACCGGGGCCGCTGAAGCTCCAAGCCGAAGGGCATGACGTGCGCTTTCGGAATGGATGGATCAAACGGCTGGATCTAGCGGACCCGGATACAACGTTCTGAGACGAAGGTTATCCTCCAGCGGGCTGCGCTGCTTCGATGCGTATTTTCACGGGCGAGGAGTTGTTGGTCTGCTGCAGCAGGATCCCAAACCACCCTTCGTGGGCGGATGACCAAGAGTGGAAAGGGCGGGCCGGGGTTTCATCGGTGAGGGTGAATTGATCCGTTATTTGGATACGCCCGGACTTAAACCATAGCACGACGACTTTGATCTCAGTGTCGGGCGGTGAATTATGAAGAGACGCGGTGCCATCCAACGAGTCCAAACCGTGATCGGCTCGGAGCCAAACCTGGCCGTTACCCGCGAGAAAAAACCCTTCGTCAGTGAGGCGACCATCGCGAACCAGCACCTGGTCGGGTCGCCAATCGGGACCGATAAGAGCAGATTGAATATCGGGAAGATCGCGCATCACGGAAGGAGGCGAGCGAACGAGAGCGGGAGGCTCGTCGGCGGATGCCGGTCCTCCTCGCATCGAGGGAGGGAACCAACCGCCGACAGCTTCGCTGAGAGACGCTGGAGCCAGTTCGACCGTGAACCGGAGCGCGCTTTGCTGAGCGTCGACCATTACGGGAACGGCGGTTTCAATTTCTCCGGGGGCGAGCGTGAGTTCTTGCTGCCAGATATGTTGCCAAGTCGAATCGACCCGCCGGTGGACGGTGAACGTCGCGGAAAGAGGAAGCGCTTTTTCGGGGTGGAGTCGTTGTAAGATAGCCTCGCATTGAGCTCGATCTACGATCCCATCGAAGCGAAAGGCAGCCGGGGCCCGCGTGGTGCCGAAGAAGCGACGACCCTGTTGATCTTGATAGAGAAAGTAGGGGGATTCCGGAGCCCAAAGGCGGGGCTCGAAGTTGATGCCGAGTAAGTTGACGAGTTCGATGATATCAAAGCTGTCCTCGAACGTGAGCGGCACTTGATAGTGTCGGACAAGCGGTCCCACCATCGTCATTTTCGCAAAAACCTTAAGATACTGCGCGGTGGCATCGGATTGCTCTTCCCAAGCGACTGATTCCAGAATGGAAGCGTAGAGGGAGGGGGGGAAGAGCGCCCGATTGAGGCGTTCATTTTGTTCCGCGTGATAGGTGACGCCCTGATACATCCATAGCGGTTGGCCGGGGATTTTTACGGCGGGCCAAATACGTTCCAACCACTCGAGTCCTTTGCCATAGAAGATGGGGGTCAGACCGTTGGAATCGGAGGCAGGAATCCGTTGTTCGACCAGGGTATAAGATAGGGCCAGTTCGGGCGGAATTTTGACGTGGGCCAGATATTTGTAGGCGGGCGCTTGGTCTGCTAGGACCACGTAGTCGGCCCGGATGGTGGAGGCATGGCCGAAAAGCGACCGAGCACCGGACCAGGCGGAGAACCAGGCCGGAATGCCGACCAAGATGGCGGGCAGGAGTAGCACGAGTCCAACCTGCAGGAGTCGGTAGCGGAAATTGAATGCAAGGGTGAGACTGGTGAAGAGTCCCAGCCCAGCACCCAAGGAAACGTAAGCGATCTCGTTGTTGGTGTAGAGCAGGGCCAAGCTGGCCGCGGCGCAACCGACGGAAGCGAGGATCAGGAGGGTTCGGTCGAGGAGACTCCGGTCCCGCCAGCCCCACCAAATTATACCCATGCCGATTAAGACGAGGATGGCCCCGATTTGAGGAACAGCGAGATCCCCATAGTGGTTGTGAATGGGATTGAAGTAAGCGGAAGGGGAAAAGAACGCGGTGAGGTAGGCGAGCCGTCCGCCACTGGCGACGTCGAAAATATTAAACCGCCACTGAGACCATGAAGCGCCGGTGAGCAGGAGTTCAGTGAGAACGGGTAAGATGCCGCCGAAGACCCCGATGGCGGCGAGGCCGATGCCCAATTGTTTAACGCTCATTTTTTTAAGCAGAGCGAAACGAACCAGTAGGCCGATGCAGCCACAGAGGGTGATGAGATGAAAATTGATTTTGTTGAGTCCGCTCAGCCAGAGCGCTCCGACGAGAATCGCGTGCCAGGGCCAGGATTTTTTCTCCCAAGCTGGCGCGACCGCGATGGCCCAGGTTGCGAGTGCCATGTAGATGGCACCAGCAGCGTTATACCAATATATCGTGTGTTGCGACGCGGTGAGCACGACGAGCGCCCAGCACACGGGAATGGCGATCGTATCCTGTAAGCGAGTGCGGAGCATCCCCCATAGAATTGTCCCGCTGGCGATGATGAGCAGGAGATTGCCGTTGGTCAGTCCGAGGTAGTTTCCTCCTAACAGTTTTTCGAAAAGCAGGCTGGTATACAGGAAGCCAGCCTGAATGGGAGTGAGAAAATCAACGTAGGGTGATTCACCAGCTTGAATCCGACCGTTGGAGGCCATCACCAAGCCGTAGTCGAGAAAGTCGCGCAGAAAACCGCGGTTGTGCCACCAGGGGAGGAGCGCGGTGACCAGAGCAATAGAACCGAATAGGGCAGTCGTGAGCCGCGTCGTGAGTTGCTGGGACGTTTTCATGGGTGGCGATAGAAACCCGTCGAGTGAGAACGGAGCGACCCCGCGGGTTTGGAGTCGTCTGGGACCGGGCGGAAAAAGGCAAGGCGGAGCCTTGATGGAATTTCCCTAAGGGGACAAATTATGGCGATGCGCGGATACCGACGCTGTGGTATTGCCCGTTTTTGTCCGATACTTTCTAATGCACTTAGATCCGCCCGATTAAATCGAACGTTGATTGGAATAGGGTCATTGTGAAACTCCTCCTACTTACCATGAGAATTAAGACACTATTTTTTGGACTACTTTTGGGATCCGCCGCTCTGACCGCAGGAAAGCCGGAGCAGGCGACGGTGGGCGCGGGGTGCTTTTGGTGCGTAGAAGCGGTTTACGAGCAACTTCCCGGAGTGCTGGATGTGGTCTCGGGCTATGCCGGTGGGCCGGAAGAAAGGCCGACTTATGAGCAAGTGAGTCGAGGACTTACGGGACATGCTGAAGTGGTGCAAATTACGTTTGATCCAGACAAGACGAGTTACCGCGAATTGATCGATTATTTCTGGAAGACGCACGACGTCACTGACGGGAGCGGGGTCTGGCCAGATTTTGGGCTGCAGTATCGCAGTATCATCCTAGCCCACGATGACGAGCAGCTGGAGATTGCGAAACAATCGCGTCATGCCGCGCGGGCAAATTTCGATAAGCCGATCGCGACTCAGATCGTGAAACTAGAGCAGTTTTACGTGGCGGAGGACTACCACCAAGACTTTGTGCGACTCAATCCGCGTCATTCTTACGTGCGTAATATTGCTTTTAAGAAGCTCGATAAGCTTGGTTTGAAACGGCCGTAGAGGCGAGGGGCTGAGGGGCAGGGCAGGTTGAGGCAGGGAGGTTGGTCGTCCAGCAATGTCCCTGTTGCGACACCGAGAGGCAGATGCGGACGGCCCAGCGGTCCGGCCCTACCTGAGTCGGCTGCCCCAAGGAGTCCAGTGAAGCCGGTAGGGGCCGTTGAAATCGCGCGGGGGGCGTCCCAGAAGGTGTTGAAAGTGGAGGTGGCTCCTGCTGGGTTGTTATCCGTTGATGGTTGAGGGGGGGGCAATGCTGCGGTGGTTCGGCTCCGATGTCCGGTGGCGGCGGCGCAGAGTGGCTGCCACCAGCCGATCAAAAGTATAACGTGAATGAGGAAATTGGTGAGCGACGCAAAATCCACCCCGGGTGGTTTTATTCCCTTGGGTCTAATACCCCGAAGCCTTGCTTCGGCTGGGACTGCGGTAGGCCCGTGCTGGCGCGCGATGGGTGCGGTGGGTGGGCTTTTTTTGCAGTCCGACGGCGGCGACTATTGGGCCGATGTATGGCGACGTCGCCGCTTAAGGGGAATACAAGGTTGGGCGTCGCTCGACCGGCCTGATCCACTCCGCGTCATTGTTTTCGTTGAAAACGGGCAGTATGATCGCCGGTTCACTGGCGGGTGGGTTGCGGGCGTTTTTTGGTTTCTAAGCCAACGTCGTGCAATCCGAGCGCCCGATGCTTGGTCTCACTTTGATGTTCTCGGTGATCCCGGCCCTCTTCGCGGAGGGGGAGGCATGGGCGATCTGGATCTACCCCCCTAGGAGCGAAAGAGATTGATGAGATCGAAAACGCGCTCGCGGAGCGCAAACTCAAGCAGCGGCGGTTTAGCCGCAGCACTTTTTGTATTTTTTGCCCGAGCCACACGGGCAAGGATCGTTGCGGCCCACTTTGGGGCCTGTTTTTATGGGCGCAGGACCTTCGCGCAAGGGCCGATTGAATAGCCATTTGTCATCGCGGAGGATGAATTCTGATTTCTCGTGCATGACGCCCTGGCGGTCTTTTTCGGTGAAATAGGCCGAAAAGTCGACGTGAGAAATTCCTGGACGCACCTCGGGCTCGTGACTGTTGATCACGAGCTTGGTCCATTTGATCGTGGCTTCGTATTCCTCTTCTTCGTACGGCGTATCACAAGTCGGCACGTAGGTGTGATGGAGATACTCAAAGTCTTCCACGGCGTGCGCGGTGTAGCGCGATCGCATGAGCAGCTCAGCCGTGGAGGCTTTCGTGACGCCTTGGAGCAAAGGTTCACAACATGAGGAAAATGCTTGGCCGCTGCCGCAAGGGCAGGGGTCGCCAGGAGCAGGACGGGAGGAAGTAGGTGCGGGTGTATCGGTCACGGGAGGGAATGAAGGGGGGCACGCAGCCGGTTGGCGAGTCTCGGTTTTGGGTGAAGCGGGCGGGGAGTTTAACCACGAAAGGATACGATGGAGCGCGAGAGCGCGGAAATGGTGCGATCTGAGATCGTGTCCCGATGGGGTGATGACGGAGCGCGGTAGCGCGTAGATGGCGATTCACGAGGTGACTTGAAGGGAGCGGAGCGGGTGACTGACGCGGGGGCCCGTCCGGCGGGGAGAGAATAAGGGGGGCTTTGGGCAACTGAAGCACAAAGGCTTTGGCGACCGACTCCGCACTGACGGGCTGACGGGCCGAGGGATGTTTTCGGCGGGAACGGTGCGGCTGATGCGGTCGGCCCAGCGGCCCGACCCGATCCTTGGATGCGGTAGTGCTTTCCACTTGATAGGTGATCTATCAGGCTGAGCGGATGTTGGTTTCTACGACTGAACTGAGTGAGCATTTGAACGACCCGGACTGGGTAATTTTTGATTGTCGGCATGATTTGATGGATCCGGATAAAGGCGCTGCGATTTATGCTGATGGGCATATTATGGGCGCGCATTTTGCTGCGGTTGACGCCGATCTTTCGGGGGCGAAGACGGGACACAACGGGCGGCATCCGTTGCCTCGGCCGGAGGACTTGACGGCGTTTTTAGCCAAGCATGGGGTAACGGAGAAAACCCGTGTGATCGCTTACGATGACGTCGGGGGACAGTATGCGGCCCGGCTGTGGTGGGTGGCGCGTTGGATCGGATTTGAAGGAGTGGCGTTGCTGGATGGAGGTTGGGCGAAGTGGAGGGCGGAAGGCCGGCCGGTTGATCAACTGGTGCCAGCGTTGCGGAAAGGGGCCCTCGCGGCACGAGTGAATGAATCGTTGTTGGTTAGGGTGGATGAGGTGCTGGCCAATCTGGATACGTCCAAGCGAGTGGTGATCGATGCTCGAGCGCCCGAACGTTATCGGGGCGAGGTGGAGCCGTTGGATCGGGTGGCGGGACATATTCCTGGCGCACTGAATCGAGGGTTTAAGCAAAACCTCAATGAGGATCTTACCTTGCGAGGTCCGGCGGAGCTTCGAGCAAATTTTGAGGCATTGTTGGGCACGCGGTTACCGGAAGAAGTGGTGCACCAGTGCGGATCGGGGATTACCGCCTGCGTGAACCTTTTGGCCATGGAGCAGGCGGGACTCACGGGATCGAAGCTCTACGCCGGATCTTGGAGTGAGTGGAGTTCTGATCCGACTAGACCCGTGGCGACGGGGTAGTCGAAGCGGATCTCTCGTCGTTGATATTCCAATCGTCTTCGCTTTGGGCGATGAAGCCGTGGCGTTGGTAGAAATTGTGGGAGGCGCTTTCGCGCAGGGCGCAGAGGTGGATCGGTTTTCGAGCGGTTTCGGCTAGCCCAATTACACGTTGTATAATCGAGGCGCCAAAATCGAGTGACTGGAAGTCTGGCAGAATATAGAGGTGGTTAAGTTTGAGAAAATTGTCCTCGGCGCGGAAAGGGTAGAAACCGACTCGACGGGCCTAGTGCACGATAAAGTGGGTGTGCTCGGGGTAGAATGAATCGCGGAGGCGCTGCCGAGATCGCGCGGGATCGAACCGCCCAACGGGTTCCAGACTGGGCCGCATGGCGGCGGTGCGGATGGCGAGAAGCGCTTCGAAATCGTCGGCGGTGACGGGGTCGAACTGCAGGGCAGGAAAGTCAGGACTCTTAGGGTCATCCGCCGCGGGTTGGAAGCGGGCGCAGACGGCTCCGGCGGGGGCCCGAATGACCGCCATTTTGGCGCCACCCATTTCTCGGATGAGCCGGACAATTTCACCGCCATTGCTTTCGCATTGCGCAAGGCTTCCGGCGGCATCTGCGACGGTGATCTGCATGAGCCATGGGGGAGGGAGATCGGCGTTTTCGCCGCGCGCTTGGTAGATTCCAGCAGCGGGTTCAGCGGAATCTGAGGGCAACATGCAGTCGTCGCTACAGTCGTTCCATATCGACGGCACTGGAAGCCCAATTGGCGACGTGGGCGTAGAATTCGCGCACGGCGGTGGCGGGGTTGACGCGGGAAATTTAGCCAGCCGATAGCACCGATGGTGGGAGCAGGCAGAGGAGTTGGCTGGCGAAATTAGAGTAAACGCCGCTGACTAGAGTTTAATGGTTTGAGCGATGGCCTCGGCAATTTCTGAAATCGTGAATGGTTTGGGGACGAAGCTCGCGCGGTTGGCCGTGAGTTTTTCGATTTGATTACGCGGGGTGCCGAAGCCGGATATGAGGATAGCAGGGGTGTCGATATTGCGCTGCCGAAGTTGCTCGATCAGTTCGAGGCCGGTGAGCCCGGGCATGAGATTATCGGTGACCAGGAGGTCGAACGTTGCGGGGCGGGCGGAGATACTTTCGAGCGCGGCTTGAGGATCTTGCGTGGATTCTACTTTGTGGCCGAGTTGTTCGAGAATCATGCCACTGGTGAGGAGCACCTCCTGATTATCGTCGACCAACAGCACGTGAAGGCGGAAAGAGGGCAGGGGTTCGGGAGCGGGAAAGGGGGAATTCGTGCTGTCGCTTGGTCCGGATTGATCCCGATCTCGAGGGAGAAGGAGGCGGAAAGTCGCGCCATGCCCGGGTTGACTATCGGCGGTGAGTTCGCCATCAAAACTGCGAGCGATGGTGCGGGCTAGAGCCAGCCCGATACCGGTGCCGGCGCCAGTTTCCTTGGTCGTAAAGTAGGGTTCGAAAACCAGAGGGAGATGAACCGGATCGATGCCGGAGCCGGAGTCTTCCACCTCGATGACCACAGTATCCGAAGCCCCGAGGTCGTCGACGTCGGAGGGCTGAAGGGTGATGAGTCGCACCTCGATTTTGCCTTGTTCGCCGATCGCGTGCCGGGCGTTATTGAATAGATTGGTGAGAATCTGATCGATCTGAGCGGCGTTTCCAAAAACGTAGATATTTTCGGAAGGGAGTTCGACGTCCACCTGCAGGGATGATGGATTCTGCGAGCGGAAGAGAGAGGCCGATTCCTCGATCATGCGGCTAATGTTGACGCGACCAATGGTGGCCTGCTCCTTGCGACTCAGGGCGAGAATTTGGCGTATTTGTTCAGCGGCCCGTTGGCCGGCTTTTTTGATTAAGCCAAGAGATCTTTGGGCAGCGTGGGAACGGGGGAGCGTTAATCCAGCGATCTCGGAGTTACCGATGATCGCGGTGAGGATGTTGTTAAAATCATGGGCCAGTCCGCCGGCCAGTTGGCCAGCGATTTCAGCTTTTTGGGCCTCGCGGAGTTGGCGTTCGAGGGAAGCGCGGCGCTGTTTCTCGGCGCGTTGATCGGTCAGGTCCTGCCCGGATATTGAAAGGAACTTATCCGAGCCCACTTCGATTAATTGCGAGCGAACTTCGATGAGTCGGAGTCTTTGGTCGGTGGCTTGGAGGCGCAGTTCGATTAAATCGGATTCTGGTGCCGTGGGAGAAACGGAGAAGAGCTCGTTGATTTTGGACAACGAGAAATGTGCTCCAATATCGTCGAGTCGGCGGCCGACACAATCGAAGCGGGAAACCCCCAGTGAGCTGGTGAGGCCTTCGCTCACTTCCACGATTTTTCGTTCGTCGTAGTGACAGAGAGCGACCCAATTGGGGCTGAGGCAGAATGATTTACTAAACTGTTGCGCGACGCGGCTGAGTCGTTGATTGACGGCGTGTTGCTCCGTGACGTCGGTTACGAGAAAAACCAAACGGCTGATTTTGCCAGAGTCGTCTCGGAGGGGGGCTCCGCTGACCGAGAGAATCCGACGGGTGCCGTTGGGCCATTCGATCGCATGACGAATGTCGTGCACGGGGCCATCGGTAGCGAGCACGCGACGGAAGGGACTGTTCTCATCAGGCCAAGGATTACCGTCGACATCGGTGCTATGCCAAGCAGGGGCGTCGTAGCTGAGTCCGGCAACTTTCGACGGCTTGAGTCCGAGGACGCCTTCGGCGGCGTTGTTGCAAAAGAGAATTTCCCCCTTGGCATCGAGGATCATGATGGCGGCGATCGTCGTATCGAGAATGCAGTCGAGTAGCGCGTTGTCATAGCGCGCTGATTTGAGGGCGACGGCACGCGCCTGCTCAGATTGATGGAGACGGATCGCGTTACTGACGGCGTGAGCGAGAGTGGAGAGGGGGGTGAAGTCTTCGTCGCTCCATGCTCGGGGAGTGGAATTGGCGACGCAAAGCGTGCCGAGGATCTGATCGGAACCATCGCGCAAAGGCACGCCATAATAGGATGCGATGCCGTAGTTGATGATCGCGGGATGTTCGAAAAACTCGGGGTCATTGGGGCCGTCGCAAATCATCAACGGTTCACTCCGCTCGATCACGATACGGCAAAGACTTACGGATAGCGGGGATCCACGATCAGAAGCCAGTGGCTCGGGCAGTCCGACCCCACTTTTGTAAAACTGCCGATCGTCCAGGACGAGAGAGATGATGGCCATCTCGACTCCGAGCACCCGCTGGGCTAGCCGGGTAAACTGGTCAAAATTTTCTTCCGCCGGGGTATCGACGAGCCCCGTTGCCTTTACCGCGGCGAGGCGAGTGGGATCTAGAAGGGGAGGCTGAGCCATGAGGGAATGGCCCAGAATGTGATGAATTTTCAGGAGAGAGACAAGCCGTAGCGCTCTACTTGGCTTGTTTTTTGACCCGAGAATAGTGGTGTCCCTCTGCCAGAACTCTAGCGGAAGCAGGATTCAGCTGGCCGACTAGAAACCCTTAAAGTGCTTGGGATCATCGGGATCTTGATAGCGGGTGGTGTAGGTTTTATTGCTGGCGGCGAGTTTGAGGAAGACGTCGAGAGGCACGATTTCGACGGGGCCTTCGAGTTGTTCGGTGATTTCGACGAGGCTGTTCACGTCGTTAGATTCGCGCACATGGACGGGTAGGAAATAGGGACGCGTCGAATTGAGGGCGATCAATTCGTTGAGGTCGGCGGCGACTTCGTCGCGAGGACGTTTGGGGTCGATGTAGTAGTCGTAGGACAGCATGGGGCGAGTATCACGGAGGTCGCGGGTGCGCGCGGGCCCGTAGCCGTTGATGAACCCAATGACGTCGGGGAAGGCTTCGTAGTAGCGATCAACGGTCTCCTTGGTGAGATCGGTGTTGCCCACGTTGCCGTCGGCGGCGGAGTTATCCATGATCTCCATGACACGTTCATCGAGCACCGCCATCAGCTCGCGAGCTTCCGCCATAAGGACGGGGAAGCGGTCGGCGGGGATGTGGTTGGGATACATGTAACCGGGGCCGGAGAGACCGCCGATGAAGTAGTCGTTGGGGGTGGAGGACTCGTGAAAATACTCGAGCGCAGCAGGCGAGTATTTTGTCCAGTTCATGGTGACCTGCCAGCCGAAGGGGAGTTTGCCGCGGCCGGGTTTGGTCCACACGCCGATGCCGATGGAATCGGACTGAATGAACGTGATGTAGACCTTCTCTTCGGCGACGAGTTTGGCGTCGCGAGCAACGTTGTGGTTGTTGGTGAACTTGAAGCCGGGGGTGAAGGTGAACTGGCTGTTGAAGCTCAGGTTGGGGAGGTTGTGCAGGCCTTCCATTTTGTGGCCGTAGCTGGAGAGCAACGTGGTGTGTTGCTCCTCGGTGTCTTTGCCGTAGGGGTGCCAGCCGAAGATGGTGGAACCGGGGGCAAGCTCAGCGAATATGCGCTTGAGCAGCGCGAGCTCTTCGGTGTGCTCAGGATTGGCGGAAAGGTCGTGGAAGAACATCTTACGCTGCACGCCCCAGTCGGCCATGCCGGGCATCATGACCCGACCGCGATGGCCGCCCATGAGCATGACGGCATCGTGAATACACCGATGCCAGTAACGGTTGTAGGCGTCTTGATAAATCGCGGCGTCAGTTTGGCCATTGTAGCGCCCGCGAAGGTCGTCGATTTGTTTGAGGCCGTGTTTTTCGACCAGAGGAATAAGTGCTTCCGATACCACGACGGCGTCATCGAGGCCAGCGATGGTGAAGGCAACATTGAGGGAAGGGCCGACTTCCAGATCCCAAACGACATAGCCTTTGGCGTGCTGCGCGAATTGGGCGAGGGCAGCATCAGCGGTGAGGATTTCGGTGAAATCGACGTGGTGCTTGCGTTGATAAAATTCGTAGAGTGGCCCGGTAATCTCCCATTGAAAATCAGGCGGGTGCACGATGTAGAGTTGAGGGGCGGCGCGATTGGTGAGGCCTTGGAGACTGATGAGCATGGCCTTTTCGGGCAGGCCACTGGCTTTCTCCCAATCGAGGTCGAAGTTCATCATCCAGGCGGACTTGCCTGAGACTTTGTCGTGATCGTCAGCGGAGGCGGGAATAGCGGCAGCGCCTAGAAGTGCAGCGAGGCCGATAAGAGTGGGGATAAGGGAATGCGATTTCATTTATTTGGCCTCCTCGGTTACTTTTTTAAAGACGTAGACTAGCGGCCGATTGCGGCTGGAATGCAGTTCGATGAGGGTGAGGGTATCACCTAGCTCACTGACGCGGTATTCTTGGTAGATCCGCATCTCGACGTCGCCTTGAGAGACTTCGACCGTGGTGTCGATTTCGAGCCGAAGGGTGCGTCCCTGATCGATCCAGGTCGCCGTGGCGTGAGTGTGACCGTTTTTCGCCGGGTAGACGGCCATGTGCCGTTGTTCGATGCGAAAGAAGTCGGACATCACCACGGGGGCGGCCGTATCATACACGTTGGTGGCATCGAAGAGAGTGGTTCGCCACTTCATGTGATGGTCGATCGAGATCTTGGTGCCGGATTGCGCGATGACGAGGTCGGCGGAGTGCCAGCCGTCGAGAGCGGTGCTCAGCTCAATATCGAGGCGCCAGCGGCCATCAATATCCGGGGTGGCGAAGGAGAGGGTGGCGAATAGCAGAGCTATCAATCCTCCGAAAAATACACGTTTTTGCGGGGTTAATTTCATAGATTTCATGGTCAGTAAGGGCCAGAGGAAGCAGGAATGTCCACATGAATCCCCTCTAGCAGGACCGATTATTAGGGTGATTTTCAGTAATGAAATTTCATTTTTGGGATTTATCGAAATGGGTCTCATTTTGGTTACTGAGGCATAAAAAAGCGCGCCTTGGGGGAGGCGCGCTTTGAGATATCGGGAGGGGACGCCGGCTGAAGCTCGGCGCCACGTCGGTTGGCTTAGACTTGCTCGAGGAGCTTGTAGAGGCGTTGGATCATATTGGTCGGATCCTCGAGGAGACCAGCGGCGAGCATGGCGTTGTCGAAGAGCTGCTCGGCGATGAGGCCGGCTTTCTCGCCTTCGGTATCCTTGCTCGCACTGAGGCGCTTGATGACGGCGTGCCGCGGGTTGAGCTCGAGGTTGACCTTGAGGGGAGGCGCGGCTTCGCCTTCGCCGTCTTTCTTCATGGCCTTCATCATGGCGCGCATTTGTGGGCTCATGAAGCTGTCGGCGTTGAGCACGGCGGCGGGGGAATTGACGAGGCGGTCGGAGGAATTCACTTCGGAGACTCGGTCGCCGAGGGTTTCCTTGAGCCACTTGGTGAGGGCGGCCATCTCATCTTTCGAGAGGGATTCACCTTCGTTTTCTTTCTCGGCGAGTTTGACGTCGGCGGAGTCGGCGGCGGTGAGATTCTTGCCGTCGAATTCGCGTAAGTTGCGCATGACGTAGTCATCGACGTTCTCGTAGCAGAACAGGACCTCGAGGTCGCGGGCGGCGAAGCCTTCGAGGTAGGGGCCACGTTCGATGGAGGCCCGGCTGGCGCCGATAAGGTAGTAGATCTCTTTTTGCTCCTCACCCATGCGCGACACGTAGTCGGCGAGAGAGGTGGTCTTGCCCTGCTCGGTGCGCGATGACTCAAAGCGGAGGAGCTTGGAGAGACCTTCTTTGTGGTTGAAGTCGGTGGCGGCGCCTTCTTTGAGGAAGATGCCGAATTCGCCGTAGAACTTGTTGAAGTCATCGGGGCGGTTCTTGGCTTCGTCGTTGAGGAACCGGAGGAAACGCTTGGTGATGACCTTGCCGAGTTTCTCGATGAGCGCGCGGTCCTGCATGGTCTCGCGGGAGATATTGAGCGGGAGATCTTCGCTATCGACGACACCCTTGAGGAAGCGACCCCACTCGGGGATCAGATCCTTGGGAGCCGGATCGATGAGGACTTTGCGGCAGTAGAGGGAAACGGCCGGTTCGGCGCGGGTCATGCCGAATTTCTCGGGATTGCTCTGGGGCACGAAGAGGATCGAGTTGATCGCGAGAGGAGCATCGGCCGAGAAGTGGAGCTTCATGCGGGGCTCGTCGTAGGCGTGAGACTGGAACTTGTAGAACTCGGTATATTCTTCATCCTTGATCTCGCTTTTGGAGCGGAGCCAGAGGGCGGAAACGGTGTTGATGTGCTTGCCGTCGAGATTGATCGGGAAGGAGACGAACGCGCTGTAGCGTTCGAGGATCGTCTTGATGGTGTCGTCTTTGGCGTAGTCTTCGCAGTCGTCTTTGAGTTCGATGACAACTTTGGTGCCGCGGGTTTCGCCTTCGACTTCATCGACGGTGTAGGAACCGGAGCCGTCGGACGTCCAGACGTGAGCCTTCTCATCCTTTTTCCAAGAGCGGGAATAGACTTTGACGGATTTGGCGACCATGAAGGCCGAGTAGAACCCGACGCCGAATTGGCCGATGAGGTTGTCGTTTTTGGCGCCGCCGTCTTTGATCGCGGCGAGGAAGGCTTTGGAGCCGGAGTGAGCGATGGTGCCGAGGAATTTCACGAGCTCTTCGCGCGTCATGCCGATACCGTGGTCCTGAATGGTCAGGGTCTTGGCCTCGGCGTCGGTCGTGAGATTGATCTCAAGCGCGAGTTGATCATCGGCGATGTCCTTTTCGGTGATTTGCGTGTGGCGCAATTTTTCGAGCGCATCGGATGCGTTGGAGACGAGTTCGCGAACGAAAATCTCCTTTTCGGTATAGAGCGAATGGATGACGATATCGAGCAGCTGCTTGATCTCGGCTTGGAATTCGTGGGTTTCAGACATGATGAGTTAGGATTGGGTCGAGTTGAGAAAGTTGAGGTTGGAAGTGAAGGAGGTGGTCGACGGGGCCGATCTAAAAGTCGGGTTGAGTAGTTTTAGAGGGTTTGCGGAAAAATCAAGGAGCGGATTTTTCCAGAATCGCAAATTGCCTGCGAGATGAGTTGAAGCTAGACCTCGGAGAGCGGCTCGTTTGAACTTGGAAAGGTTGTTTACTCACTTGAAATCACAGCTGGGCTACCAGTGGTATAAGTTCGCGCGGCGGCGGTTCTTTTGGGAGGTGGTGCGAGCGGATGGGGCAATGGGCTTCTGTGCGTGGGCCGGGAAAGAAGCCAAGCACTACTTCGGCCGTTATTATTTGGAAGGAGATCCCACTCTCCGCGGGAGGCGGCGGTGGAACTGGGGGGCGGTGCACCAGACCGCTAAATTGCGTTTGGCGCGTGATGGGATCGTCGTAGCGGATCCAGCGGTGGATTTGGGCGATTTACCTGGGATCAAGCTGACATGGCCTAAATCCGTGGATTTGCGGGTGGAGATGCCGACGAATTGGGCGGATTTTTGGGACGGTCTTGGTTCTTCGGCGAAGGCGGAGGCGCGCCGATTGAGGAAAACGGAATTTCGTTTCGTTGATTCAACGGATCGGAACCGGGTGCAGGAGTTTTATACTCACCAGTTGGTGCCAAGCTTGCGATCGGTGCATGGCGAAACTGCTTTTACGGATACTTTGGCAGGGACCCTGCGGGTGTTTGATTGTCGAGGGGAGTTTGTGGAAGTTTGGCAAGATGACGAGTGGGTAGGTGGAATGCTGGCCACGAATTATGAGGATAGATATCGCTTGCGTCGATTTGGCTGGCGGCTCGGAAAAAACAATCTGCGGCGTCAGGGGATACTTGCGGCGATGTATCTAGAGCCTGTCC
>Ga0208414_1000172_pt1 | contig 73580 bp, 68 predicted proteins | sample AntAceMetag02UKE_FD_184770 | JGI IMG/M metagenome (GOLD analysis project Ga0208414, IMG submission 184770) | Saline lake microbial communities from Ace Lake, Antarctica - Antarctic Ace Lake Metagenome 02UKE (SPAdes) (version 2) | ecosystem: Environmental > Aquatic > Non-marine Saline and... | reverse complement strand
GGTATGTGGTGCGTCAATATCGGACATGGTCGCGAAGAAATGGCGCAGGCAATTTATGATCAAATAATGCAGCTTCCCTTAACATCACCTTGGTCTATGACAAATGGCCCAGCAGCCGATTTTAGTTCTGCGCTCGCAGCGGAAACTCCAGGTGATTTGAATCACGCATTTTTTACTACCGGTGGTTCGACGGCTGTCGATTCGGCATGACGTTTTGTTCAGTAGCGAGCTGACGTTATTCGCGACGAATCAGGTGAGGTTCGAGCATTTCATAATCCTTGTCGCCATCGTGGTTCACGTGTAGTCGAAGGAGAACAAGGCCATTGTGGAAAGTCGATTATCAGTCCTTTCCATGGCTGGTCTTATAATCTTGACGATAGCCTGAAAAATATTCCAAAATCTTCAACTTTCCCAGAAATCGACCAATCTCAATATGGCTTGAAATCAATTAAGTGTGAAGTATGGCATGGTTTGATCTTTATTCGTTTTGGTGGTGAAGTTGAATCCATAGCCAGTACTTTCGCTGAAGCTGAAATTGGCCTTTATAATATTGAGAAAATGCAACCGTTAGATGAACCCTGGCGTTTCGACTATTGTGGCTAAGAACTAGCTTTTCAGGTTCTATATGATGCCTTTATGATATAAGTGGGGGTTGGACTCGCTGACAATTCTTGCTAATTACCAATCAAGGCTAGTCAGCTGGAATGAGTTGGCAGCCGCCATAAAATGTGTTTTTAGTAACGTTGTTTTACCGTAACCTGAGCCGGCACAATAATGAAAACATCTCGCTTATACAAATATCTAGGTCGGTATTATCTACGGCAACAAAATCATTGAGCTTTTAGGTAATTTCCTTTCCATTTAACTTTATAAAAGATTCAGCCTCAGGGGTCATCCCCATCCAGCGGCGATCGACGTAATGACCTTTTTTAACCATTTTGGGCAATCCAATTCAGTAATCTCAGTCTAATAGAAAAGGGAATAGACTGGGGTAATTGACATATGTTTAGAACCAATCACCCCAGTTTTTTAGGCCTTAACCGCTAATAGAGTTAGAAGTTAAGGCATTGCCATTAATTACTTTTAAGTCCCAGACTTGAAGCTAGTCCATGCTCGGGTACGAATGCGTTCTATTTTCGGTGGTAATGGCGTTAACGTGTACATTTGCGATACCTGTTCGTCAGTAGGGAACGCAGCCGGGCTAGATGTGACGGCTTCGTCAATTAAGTCATACGAGTCGGCGTTGGCAGTTGCGTACCAGATATAGTTACTATCCGCAGCGCCTACTTCAGGACGCATCATGTAGTTCAAAAATAAATGTGCATTTTCAATATTTGTGGCATCGCTCGGAATAACCCAACCGTCTACCCATAAGTTTGCGGCTCCCTTTCCTTTTGGTATGAAAAAGTCAAGTACGACTCCTGTTTTGGCTTCTTTAGCACCCGACATAGCAAGCAACCCATCAGGTCCCCATGTAACCGCAACACAGAATTCCTTTTGCGGCATTCTTTGATATGCGTAGTTATCAAATGTTTTGATATATGGACGAATCTGTTTCAACAAAATTTCTGCTTCTTGGTAGTCAGATTTTTTGGTTGATGATGGGTCGAGACCTAAATAGGCAAGTGCCATTGGAATTATATCGCCCGGCGAATCAAGAAATGCGACGCCACATTTTGATATTTCCTTCATGTGAACGGGGTTAAATATCATATCCATCGAACCGATCGGAGCATCAGGATAGGTTTCTTTTACCAGTGCTTCATTATAGGTAACACCGTGTGTACCCCACATGTAAGGCACAATATACAGATTGTCTGGATCCCAATCGCTACTTATCTGAGTCATGACCTCGGGGCGCATGTGTTTGAAATTGGGTAGTTTCGACTTATCTAATTTTTGTAAAATACCAACAGGAATTAATCGGGCTACGGACGATGATGAATGCGAAATCACATCGTACCCTGAGCTGCCTGCGAAGAATTTAGCATCTATGGATTCCACTGAATCGTAGGCATCATAAGTGACTTTGACGTCAAATTCTTTTTCGAAATTAGCGATTGTATCTTCGCCGATGTATTCACCCCAATTAGTGACGTTCAAAACGCCGGCTGCGGATGCGGCGGTCGAACCCACTATCATTACAGCGGCGGCGATGCTGGTCAATGTGCCAGCTTTTGTCAGTCCTTGCTTAATCAAACTAGGTTTCTTCATTACTTCCTCCCGGAGTCGGTTTTAAATTGTAGTTTTTAGGTGTCGTTGTAGTTCTTTTCACTTTTAACGTTATTAGGAATGAACGACCAAATTTCAGTGAACATTAAAAAATTTATACCGTGAAGATACCTGATGTTGTAAATAACGGTAATAATAGTACTCGTAAAAATATACTTTGATCACAAGTCGATGCTTTGTCAATCCCATAATTGTTTTTATCCTTTGGATTCAACTCAGAAGTGCATAACTTGAATCATTAGATAAAGTGGATGCAGGTTGTATGCTCATCATTATTTTCTGGCAAAAAATATTTAAATGAAAACATACTCCAAGGTATCCCACGACGAACCATTCCAGATTTACGTGTTTAATAAAACAGGTAATACACAGACTGAAATAGTCTAGCTAGCGGCATCAGTCAATCAATTATCAGTCGAGTGTTGCAGCTCAATTCAAGCTTACTTGGCTATCGCCACCAGCAGGCATAGAAACCGAGTAAAAACAGATGACTACTACCGAATAGGTCAATAAAAATGAAAGCTAAAACATTTCAACCTATTGAGTCAAAATTTTACTTGTTGAGTCATTTTGTGCGATCCAGTTCATTAATCCCGTTAAACAAAAATAACAAATAGTCTAGGGCAATTGACGCATGATGAGAGCCAATCACCCCAGTTTTGGAAGGCCTTAACCTCTAATCGAGTTGCAAGTTAAGGCATAAGCATTAGTTTGTTTTAAGTACCAGACTTAAAACCGGTCCACGCTCTGGTACGAGTACGTTCAATTTTCGGTGGTAATGGCTTCACTGTGTACATTTGCGACACCTGTTCGTCGGTAGGGAAGGCTGCTGGGCTACTTGTGACAACCTCGTCAATTAGTGGAACCGCGTCTGCATTAGCTGTTGCGTACCAGATGAAGTTGCTGTCCGCAGCACCCACTTCTGGACGCATTATATAGTTTAAAAATAAGTGTGCATTTTCAATATTCTTCGCATCGCTTGGAATAACCCAACCATCTACCCATAACCTTGCTGCTCCCTTTCCTGGTGGAAGGAAAAAGTCAAGTACGACGCCGGTGTTGGCCTCTTTAGCACCAGACATTGCGAGCAACCCATCTGGCCCCCAAGTAACGGCAACACAAAATTCTTTTTGTGGCATTCTTTGGTAAGCATAGTTGTCAAATGTTTTGATGTACGGACGAATCTGCATTAACAGCTTCTCTACATCTTCATAGTCAGACTCTATGGTCGAAGACGGGTCAAGCCCGAGATAGGCTAGTGCCATTGGCATTATATCACCCGGTGCATCAAGAAATGCGACGCCACATTTTGAAAGCTCTTTCATATGAACTGGGTTAAATATCATGTCTATCGAACCAATCGGAGCATCAGGGTAGGTTTCTTTTACCAGTGCTTCATTATAAGTAACACCGTGAGTACCCCACATGTAGGGCACAACATATTGATTATCTGGATCCCAATCGCCATTTAGCTGAGCCATGATCTCGGATCGCATGTGTATAAAGTTAGGTAATTTTGACTTATCTAATTTTTGTAAAATATTAGCTGGAATTAATCGAGCTATAGACGTTGCTGAATGCGAAACTACGTCGTACCCTGAGCTCCCTGCAAGTAGTTTAGCATCTATAGATTCTACTGAATCATAAGCGTCATAAGTGACTTTGACGTCGAACTCTTTTTCGAAATTTGCGATTGTATCTTCGCCGATGTATTCACCCCAGTTAGTAACGTTCAAAACACCTGCTGCTGATGCTGCTGTTGATCCTAGGATCATTACAGCTGCGGCTATGCTGGCCAGTGTCCCTGCTTTAGTTAGTCCTTGGTTAATTAAACTAGGCTTAGTCATTACTTCCTCCCGTAGTAGGTTTTAGATTTATAGTCTTATCAATATTGCTATTGTTCAAATTAATTTATTCTAAGCAGTATCAGGTATGAACAGCCCTGTACTGGTTTGTTTTAACAATATAATACTGCGCAATCGCCTATTATTTAAAATCACAATTATTAAGCGCTTGTGTCAAATACCATAATTTATTTTGATTAGAAATCAATCTGTTGTCAATTTTCCCATCAATAGTTTTAGAGTATAATATAATCTAGATTTCTTTAGTCTGCATTTGCTTCTTAATGGTGCAATTAACGCAGATAATATAATTATTCGTGACCACTATTTCTTTCTGACCTCCAATAATTTCAACTTTGTGCCACTTGTCAGGGTAGGTAAGTTCAAGCAAGCTGAATACGGTTGAAATTGACTCCTGTCGTTTAAACCCTGGTACACCAATCAGGAATTCTAACCACAGCTCACTTATCATATCTTTCAACATTAAGCGCAGCTTCATGTGCACTCAGAGTTGACGATTCACTGGTTTCAAGTAGCTGGCGCTGCTCTAATAAGTACCTTGAATTGGCTTTATCCTATTTACCACAAAGACTTTTATAGAGAAGGCGAGAATGAGAATCACCTCAAAAGCATACCAGACACCTAATAGTTTTGGTGTGTAGACTGCGGGTGAAAATACCGCTTCGACGAGGGCGCACAAACGCGTCATGGAATTGTCGTCGGCATTATTATAAGCAGTCTTCCAGTAATTCGCGTAATCATTATTCATGTGGCGTAATGTTTGTTCAAGCAGTGAGTCTTTAGTTTTAAAGTGGAATACCACAACACCTTGCGATACAACGGCATGCTTTGCGATGCTAGCCATGGTTTTTAGGAGAGACCGAATTTCTCAATGCAATCAATAGTTGAATTGATCAGCTGGCGCTTTCGAAATTTGCTTTTAACCGCGCTATTTCTACTGAATAGGTTCTTTTCAGTCACCTAAATTAACATCTTATTGATCTAATTGGTCAATGTCTAAAACGGTAATTTCCTTACGACTAACTGAGTGTTTAGTCAACAGGATGACTTAAGTTAATGAAAAACTTGAATATTAAAATAATATTAAATAGAATGGCGCTACCGTAATTCAATTTTTAATGAGGAGTGAGGCGTATGTCAGTCAGAACTGACGATTTAAAACGACGTGATAATCAGTTTATTCATCCCTGGGATGACATTGTTAAAATTGGCACAAATAGCCGTACTGTTGTCGAAAAAGGTGAGGGTGTTTATGTCACCGATAGCGATGGCAAACGCTTACTCGATGGTCCCGGCGGTATGTGGTGCGTCAATATCGGACATGGTCGCGAAGAAATGGCGCAGGCAATTTATGATCAAATAATGCAGCTTCCCTTCACATCACCTTGGTCTATGACAAACGGCCCAGCAGCCGATTTTAGTTCTGCGCTCGCAGCGGAAACTCCAGGTGATTTGAATCACGCATTTTTTACTACCGGTGGTTCGACGGCTGTCGATTCGGCATTACGTTTTGTTCAGTTTTACAACAATGTGCGTGGTAAACCCCAGAAAAAGAAAATAATTTCTCAAATGAAAGGCTATCACGGTAGCACTTATCTCTCGGCCAGCGTTTCAGGCAAAGAGCGTGACAAGAACTTTCTTGATTTGGCCGACGATCTGGTGCATCACATTCCAGCTCCTCATCCATTGTTGAAGGATGCTAGTCAATCAGATGCAGATTTTCTCGATCAATGTGTCGCAAATTTAGAGTCAAAAATCCTTGAAGTGGGTCCAGATCTGTGTGCGGTCTTTGTTGCGGAACCAATATTAGCCTCTGGTGGCGTCATTGTCCCACCAGAGGGTTATCACAAACGCTGCCTGGAAATTTGCCGAAAGTACGACATGCTATATCTGTCAGATGAAGTGGTTACTTCGTTTGGACGGTTGGGACACTGTTTTGCTTCGGAAGCCGTTTTTGGCATTGTCCCCGATATTATCACTACCGCAAAGGGTTTAACCTCGGCCTACATACCCATGGGCGCATTCATGGTGTCTGATCGCTTAATTGATGAAGTGCGTGAATTAGGTGGCGATAGTGCCGTTTTCTCAAATGGATTTACCTATTCTGGGCACCCAGTGGCCGCGGTGGCCGGATTAAAAAATCTTGAAATAATGAAACGCGAAAAATTGTTTGAACACGTGCGAGAAGTGGGTCCTTACATGCAAGCACAATTGCAAACTTTACGTGATATTCCGATTGTGAGTGATGTTCGCGGTGCAGGTTTGATGGGTTGTGTCGAGTGTGAGTTAAAACAGGGTGGAAACGATCTTGAGTTAGATTATGAAATAGGTAATCGCATTGATGAACATTGTCAGCGGTTGGGGTTACTCGTGAGACCGATCATTAATATGTGTGTCATGTCGCCACCGCTGACAATTACTCGTGAGCAAATCGATGAAATGGTCGGAATTTTGAGGCAGGGGGTTGAATTGGCTATGCAGGATTGTATCGATGAAGGCATCTGGAACTTGGGTAGCTCTTAAGGGTATCTCTAAAATTGCAGGGTCAACCAATTATTATCCAAGACCAGCCTAGTACTCAGTTTCGTGAATGAGATCAGCAACAATATCTTTTTATTATTTTATCTTTTAGGGGCACCAGAAATGAACTTTACAACAGCGCAAGCAGTTTATGAAAAAGCAGATGGAAACCGTTCAGGACTTCCTCCTTGGACTTATAACAGTGCAGAGTTAACTGAGTTAGAAATAAATGAAGTTTTTCTCAAAAGTTGGACGTGGTTAGGCCATATTTCCGATATTCCACGCTCTGGTGATTACAAGTGTTTCGACATTGGACACGAGCGAGCTGTTGTCATTCGCGACGAATCAGGTGAGGTTCGAGCATTCCATAATCTTTGTCGCCATCGTGGTTCACGTGTAGTCGAAGGGGAGCAAGGCCATTGTGGAAAGTCGATTATCTGTCCTTTCCACGGCTGGTCTTATAATCTTGACGGTAGCCTGAAAAATATTCCAAAATCTTCAACTTTCCCAGAAATCGACCAATCTCAATATGGCTTGAAATCAATTAAGTGTGAAGTATGGCATGGTTTGATCTTTATTCGTTTTGGTGGTGAAGGTGAATCCATAGCCAGTACCTTCGCTGAAGCTGAAGCAGAAATTGGCCTTTATAATATTGAGAAAATGCAACCGTTAGATGAACCTTGGCGTTTCGACTATGACCTTGACTGGAAGTCGGTACTTGATATTGATAACGAAGGTTATCACGTGCCAATTGGTCACCCAGAGCTATTCGATTTAGTTGGTGCTACCTACAAAGACGAAGTGCTAGAGTCCGGTTTGTCGAGATCTTATGGTAGCTTTGAGAATCGAAAGTTTAAAACGCCTTTAATTAAAAGTTACGTAGAAACCCTACCCGAATCTAATTATTTACCAAAGTCACATGCTTCGGCGTGGATTTATTGGGGCATGTTCCCAGGCATAGTGATTACTCTGTTTCCCGATTCGATTGAGGTGTATCAGGTCTACCCAACGGGTTATCACAAAAGCGTGATGGCGGGAGCTTGTTATGCTTTGGAAGACGATCGCCCTGCAATGCAAAAAGCACGCGAATTGTGTAGAGGAATTAATATGGGTGTGGGTGATGAAGATGTCAATTTAGTTAAATGGAGTGCCGAAGGTATGCGCTCGAGTGCATTTGAAGGCGCCATGATGTCGGATCTTGAACTGGGTCTTTGTGCTTTTCATAATCAATTGCGAGAGGTGCTTCCAGTGGTTAAGCAGGATCAGTCACCGACACTTGGAAATTTAAGTGAGGTGAATCAAAAAATACTTAACGAAGGCATCTAATTGATGGGAGTCTCATCAATAGAAACTGGAGCGCGTGATCCTCGTTACGACCCGTTGTTTGAACCACTCAAGATTGGGCCGGTTATCGCGCCCAATCGTTTTTATCAAGTGCCTCATTGTAGTGGTATGGGTTATCGTCGCCCACAGATGATGGCTGCCATGCGCGGTATGAAAGCGGCAGGTGGTTGGGGTGTGGTTTGCACCGAATACTGTTCGATACATCCCAGCTCAGATGACATGCCTTACCCTCACGCCAGCTTGTGGGATGAAAGTGATGTAGAAAAATTACGCCTAATGACAGATGCCGTGCACGAACATGGTGCATTGGCCGGCGTTCAGCTTTGGTATGGTGGGCGCTCTTCAGTTAACCTTTATACTCGTGAGCCTGCTTTTGGCGTTAATAGTTTGCCCAATACCGCCAAGCAGGGCATGCCTTTACAAACTAAGGCGATGACACTTGAAGATATCGAAACACTGAAAGGTTGGTATCAGGCGGCAGCGAAGCGGGCAGTAGCGGCTAACTTCGATATTGTTTATGTCTATGCCAATCATGAATATTTACTGCATGATTTTTTATCAACCAGCATCAATTCTCGGCAAGACGCTTATGGTGGTTCTGCCGAAAACCGTGTCAGGCTTATTCGAGAAATTATTGAAGAAACTCGAGCAACAGTTGGGCACCGTTGCGCTGTAGCGGTGCGTTATTCAATTCCTCGAGATGTTAATAACGACCCAGATGAATTAATTAGAATGTTTGGCATAATCGCCGAATTACCCGACCTGTGGGATATCACCGTTAACGACTATAGCTGGGAAATGGGCAGCTCTCGATTTGTCAAAGAAGCTTCCAATCAAGTCGCGGTAGCTAAGATCAAATCGATGACCAGTAAGCCAGTGGTCAGTGTTGGTCGATTCACATCGCCTGACACCATGTTGAAACAAATTACCTCGGGTGTGCAAGACTTTATTGGTGCCGCTCGACCGTCGATTGCGGATCCCTTTATCCCACAGAAAATCAATCAGGGTCGGCTTGATGACATTCGTGAATGCATTGGCTGTAACGTCTGTTATGCGCATAACTCGTTAGGTTCTCCTATACGTTGCACACAAAACCCAACTATGGGTGAAGAGTGGCGCAAAGGTTGGCATGCGGATCAAGTGCCAGAAAGGCATGCTGATGAATCAGTGTTAGTAATCGGAGCTGGACCAGCCGGACTGGAGGCGGCCTGTACGTTAGGTCAACGCGGTTATCAGGTCACGTTAGCCGAAGCTCAAACCAGCTTAGGTGGCAGAGTGACTGATGAAAGTCAGCTGCCTGGGTTTGCCGAATGGGCGCGAGTACGAGATTGGCGTCTGGGTCAAATAGCCAAAATGCCAAATGTCATAGTGTATCCTGACAATCGACTCGATGCCGATGCTGTACTAGAGCTTGAGCATCAACATGTCATGGTCGCGACAGGTTCAACTTGGCGTAATGATGGGGTTGGTCGTTGGTTAACCACGCCATTTGAAGGGGCAGATAGCCCCACGGTGTATTCTGTAGAAAACGTGCTCAAAGGGCGCATCCCAATAAGTGATTCACAGAACAATCATGTGATTATTTATGATGATGATCATTATTATATTAGTGCCGCCGTAGCGTTGAAATTACGCGCTGAAGGAATAGCCGTTACCCTAGTAACACCCGAGGGTCGTGTTGGCAGTTGGAGCTATTATACTGAGGAGCAACACAGCTCAATGGCGGTCCTAGTCGAAGCTGGTGTTAACGTTGTGAGTAATCAGGGATTGGTTAGCTGGGACGGTTCAGCGGCATTAATACAGTGTGTTTTTAGTGGGGTTGAATCAATCATTTCGGCCGACACTCTAATACCCATAACTGCCAAGCTACCGAATGATGCATTGTGGTTAGACTTACAATCAAGAAAAGATGAATTTCACTCCAGTGGTGGATTGTCTATGCAACTGATTGGAGATGGATCAACGCCGGGTCTAATTGCAGCGGCGGTTTATTCAGGGCATAAAGCAGCGCGCGAACTGGGGTTGTCTGACGATGAAAAAAATAGTGGTCGTCGAGATACCACTATAGTCAACTTTCCGTAGCAGATGATTACCTCAAAGAAAAACCCTTTTCTGGGGTGCATTTTGTGTCAAGTATGGACTTCGATTGTTGAACTCTCCCACCTTACTATTTCTTTTGATTATTCTTACAAGAGGCTGATATGCCATTAAAAAGTTTCGACAAAACGGCGGATATCAAAGTTATCGTAGAGGCACTTCGATGCGATGGGGCTGTCGTGGTAAATGATCTCGTCGAGCCCGGCTTGGTTGATACAATCCGTGCTGAACTTCGGCCCCGGTTTGATGAATATGGGCTTAAGTCACGAAGTGATTTTAATGGCTCTCGGACATTGCGCTGTTCCACTGGTTTACTTTCTGCTGCGCCCAGTGCAGTTGACCTCGTTGACCATGATATGCTGGTTGGTATTGCGGATTCGATTCTTTTACCACATTGTGCAACCTATCAGATCGGAAGCATGTCAGCGATCGAAATTCTGCCAGGCGAATCTGTTCAGGCACTCCATCGGGATGATTCACTTTATCCGATAGAGAATGCAGGAATGGAACTTCAAATTGGTGTTATGTGGGCATTGGATGACTTTACGGCCGACAACGGCGGTACTCGTGTCGTATTGGGGAGTCATCGTTTCCTGCGCTCCTGGCATTTGCCCGGTCTATCCGCTTGGGAGCCAGCAGTGATGCCAAGAGGCTCGGCACTGTTCTACATGGGTTCAACCTGGCATGGCGGTGGTGCGAACCAAAGTAACGCGCCGCGGATGGGGCTTATTAATACTTATTCGCTGGGCTGGTTGCGACAGGAGTCGAACCAATATCTGGAAACGCCGCCTAAGGTTGCAACACGTTTCAACCTACGCCAGCGCGCGTTACTTGGCTATACCCCACACGGTTCGGGAGACGACAGGATTGGAAATTTTCGCGGTGACTGTTCTGCATGGGTCGAGACGCCCCCAGAACTGGCGTGGCGGGATGAACGCGGACAGGTTGGAACGGCGGAGGACGCCAAAAATCAAGGCGGCAACTGATACATTCGGTACAACCTTTTAACCGACTCCCTCAGGAATAAATTCCTAACGTTTTTAGTAAGAGGATGTCGGCAAACTACATAATGAGATATTTAAACTATGAGTCGCGATTCTAAATACGATATATTATTTGAACCAGTTCAAATTGGCCCAGTAAAAACAAAAAACCGTTTTTACCAAGTCCCGCATTGCAACACCCTAGGCCATGCCAGGCCAAGAGCCGAAGCCGCCAATCGTCGAGTCAAAGCCGAGGGCGGCTGGGGTGTCGTCTGTTCGCAAGAAGTTGAAATCCATCCGAGTGCTGATTTAACGCCCTATGTTGAAGGCCGCTTATGGGACGATCAAGATGTTCCACAACACCGAATGATGACCGATGCGGTACACGAATTCGGTGCGTTGGCCGGAATTGAATTGGCTTACAATGCGAGTCATGCGGCTAATCATTACAGTCGTATTGCACCGATGGCACCGAGTGCCACCGTAGTGCATGGCAATAACCCCATTCATGCTCGAGCAATGACGCACAAAGATATTCGAGATTTACGCCGTTGGCACGTCGATGCAGCGAAGCGTTCTAGACAAGCAGGCTATGATATTGTCTACGTTTATGTCGGTCACGACATGTCAGTATTCCAGCACTTTTTAAAAACTCAGCATAACCACCGGATCGATGAATACGGTGGCTCATTAGAGAATCGATTGCGCTTAACGCGTGAAGTTCTCACCGATATGCGAGAAGCCATTGGAGGTGACTGTGCCATCGCATTACGATTTGCGGTAGATGAATTACGAGGTAAAGATGGCCTTCAAGCGGAATGTGAAGGCCGCGATGTCATCGGCATGCTCGCCGAAATTCCTGACCTATGGGATGTCAACATTAGCGATTGGGGCAACGATTCGGCGACAGCTCGATTCGAGCCTGTTGAGGGTTATCAAGAGCAATATACATCATTTGTAAAGTCCTTGACGACTAAGCCAGTCGTTGGCGTTGGTCGATTTACTTCTCCTGATGCTATGGTGTCGCAAATTAAGCGCGGTGTGTTAGATTTGATTGGCGCAGCACGCCCGTCGATTGCCGACCCTTACTTGCCCCAAAAAATAGATACTGGCCGAATTGATGAAATTCGAGAATGCATTGGCTGCAATATTTGTGTTGCCCAGGATAATCTAGCAGCCCCTATTCGCTGTACCCAAAATCCCACTCAGGGTGAGGAATGGAAGAGAGATTGGCATCCTGAAAAAATTGAGCCCGCCGTAAGCAACGACCCTGTTTTAGTGGTTGGTGCTGGTCCCGCTGGTTTAGAAGCAGCAATGCAATTGGCCAATCGTGGTTATCAGGTGACGCTTGCTGAGGCAAATGAAACGCTCGGCGGGCGTGTAACGCTTGAGAGCAAGTTACCGGGTTTAGCTAGTTATGGCCGAGTCCGTGATTATCGAGAAACGCAAATTGTTAAACACCCCAATATCGAGGTATATCGTGGCAATCAACTGTCGGCTGACGATATTATTGCCCTCGAAATACCCCATGTATTGATCGCAACAGGATCAACTTGGCATCGCGATGGCGTCGGGCGTCAGCATACGTTTCCTTTATCTGGTATTGACTCCGTTGAGGTATTAACACCGGACGATATTTTGGCTGGTACTAAAGCTAAGGGTCGAGTGCTAATTTATGATGATGATCATTATTACATAGGTGGTGCGATTGCCGAACAGTGTCGAAATGAAGGCCTCGAAGTAACGCTCGTTACGCCTGATTCAAAGGTATCGAGCTGGACCGAGTTCACTCTAGAGCAGGATAAAATCCAGAGCCGATTGCTGGCGCTAGGGATTAAAATACTGACATTACACGAACTGTATCATGTGGATCAAGGGACAGCGGTGCTAGCCAATATTTATGATCAAACCATTCAACAAACAATGGCATTCGATAGCTTAATTCTAATTACCTCACGAAGCCCGAATGACGCGCTATATCAATCATTATTCGAGCATGAAGCAACATTCAAAACACTAAAAGCTGTAGGAGATTGCCATGCACCCGGAACGGTAGCAGCGGCGGTTTTTGAAGGGCATCTGGCAGCCCGAAGTCTAGAGTCGAAAGTTGATGAATATCAGGCATTGTTCCGTCGCGAGGTGATCTCATTACTTTAAGTTGGTTAATTGAGTCGATCAGCTGTCAGACTAAAAAGTTGAGTTGCTATTTAAGTCTTATTTACCTCGATTCGAAGCTAATACATAAAGCATTTCAAGTGCTAGGGTAGCACCCGCTAAGGCGGTTATTTCAGCGTGATCATACGATGGTGCTACCTCAACCACGTCCATTCCTACTAGGTTCAAACCCTGTAAACCGCGGATAATTTTGAGCGCGCGGTCAGTTGTTAATCCACCAACGACGGGTGTGCCTGTGCCGGGTGCATAAGCGGGGTCAAGGCAGTCGATATCAAACGTAAGGTAGCAGGGCGTATTACCGACGCGCTGGTGAATTTGTTTGATAATTTCATCGGCTGACAGGTCATTAGCTTGTGCCGCATTGATGACCTTGAATTCGTGAGTGCTTTGAGTATATTCAGTACGAATGCCGACTTGAATGCTCTTATCCGGATCGATTAGGCCCTCTTTGGGCGCATGATGAAACATACTGCCATGATTATAGGTAGAGCCTTCTTCTGCATAGGTGTCGGTATGTGCATCAAAATGAACCATAGCCAGTTTACCATGTTGTTTACAGTGCGCCCTCAATAGGGGAAGCGTGACAAAGTGGTCGCCACCAAAACTCAGTGTGGTTTTACCCGCTTTTAAGAGTGCACTATAATGCTGTTCAACTTGGTTAAAAAACCCTTCGTGATTGCCGACTGGAAATTCCAAGTCACCATAATCGGCTAATCGAATTCGATCAAATAATTTGAAGCCCCAGGGGAAGCGTTTTTCTTCCCAACGCAGTTGAGAACTCGCTTGTCGAATAGCGTTTGGCCCACTGCGAGTACCTGCTCGTCCAGATGTGCCTAAGTCATAAGGCAGTCCAATGACAAACACATCGGCATCATCAGGGTTTCGTGTGAGTGGTGTACCCATGTATGAAAACATATTGGCAAACATTGAGATACTTTGATTAAAATCATAATTGCTGGTATGTGTCATTTCTGTACTCATTCGTATTTTTTAAAAAGTCCTATCTATAGATACCAATTATATTCCCTTGAGCTGATAGTTTGCAAAAATGCAAAAGCCTCAGCTTTTCGATGTTGGCAATAGATTTCGACAAACTCCTGCCCCAAAACATTGATTAAAGCCTCACTTCCGATGGTTGAAATTAATGCTGATTCGAGATTAAGCGGTAGATTCTCATCTATATCATTAATCGCCTGATCGCTCGGGTCTCCGGGGCTGAGTTGGTTATTCATGCCGTGAAGCATGCCAGCCAAGGTAATGGCCATCGCCAGATATGGGTTGGCATCAGCACCAGCTACTCTATTTTCGACACGCCATGCACCGTCATGCGCGAGTGGGATTCGAAATGCTACGGTACGATTCTCATATCCCCAAGTTAAGCTGACAGGCGCGCAATTGAAGCCAGCGGTATAGCGTCTGTAAGCATTGGTGTTGGGTGCCCAAAATGACATGGCGGCCGGCATAGTGTCGATAAGACCCCCTATTGCGTGCAGCAAATTTTGATCGGGCTGATCGCCAGCAGCAAAAATATTACGGCCCTTTTCATCTTGCACGCTAATGTGCATGTGTAAGCCATTACCAGGTTGGTCGAGCAATGGTTTAGCCATAAAACTAGCTAACATGTGGTATTTTTTGGCGACCTCAATAACGATGCGCTTAAAGAGGCAGGTTTCGTCTGCGGCACGTAATACGTTGTTATGGTGATTGAAGTTGATTTCAAATTGCCCTGCACCCATTTCTGCCGAAATTGCGCCCGTTTCAATCGACTGCAGATTACAGCTACGAATGATGTCATCAATCACGACCTCGAAATCCGAAATGCGACTACTCGATAGAACGGTTGGTGTATCTATGCGTCCCGTTTTTGGGTTACGTACCAGTTGGATCAAATCGTTGGTATCACGTTCGCCATCAAACAAATAGAATTCAAGTTCGAAGGCAACCGTTGGGTGCAAATTTTTCGCCTCATAGGCTTTTAATACGGACTGTAGTACGTTTCGAGGTTCAAAAAAGGTAGGTGAATCACCCTGATAAGAAGTAGCCATTATTTGGGCTCTGGGTTTGCTGCCCCAATCGTTTATACACAGGCTGTCTTCAATCAAATAAAAGTGGGCATCGGGGTCTCCGTCATCATCACCAAAGCTTATCCCCGTTAATGTCGTGCCTAGGGTGTCGAGAACAAACATGCTCATCGGCATTGCCAGTCCATCTTTGGCAAAAGATCTTAGTTTTGAAATGGGGTAGCGCTTACCAAAAAAATGGCCACATAAATCGACTGAGAGGACCTCAACTTCCTCTATCGCAGGATTGGTGTTAATAAATTCATCGACTATTGAAATTAGCTGACTGTTTTTAGTTTTTTTCATGTTTTTCTCAGGAGCATCTAATAATTAGGTCAAAAAAGCATCTTATGTGATCACAAAAAAATAATAAAGTCTTGATTTATGTCAGCTAGGTTGGATCGAATTTCAAATTTCGTGATCACATTAAACGAAAGGGTTATCCATGTGGTGACGCCTGAGTATTACCCTCGAAATAACCATGAATACCTTCTACAGACTTGATGGACGCTATTCCATCTCGAATGTCAGCCTCAATAGCGCGTCTTAAAGCAAACGTATTGCGCTGCTTGAGCGCGTTAATAGCCTCGATATGGCGGTCAACAATATAAGTTTTTTCCAGCTTCGCAATCGCAATTTGAGAAAATGGACCAAGCTGCAACCAAACACTTTCAATCAACGGAACTGATATTTGGAAAGGGTTAGCACGGTAAAGGGTACGATGGAATTCTTGATTGATCAGGCTGATATTGACACTATCTCCTCGTTCAATAGCTGAATCAATACGAGCATCAATCTCTTGTAGTTTAGTGATATGTTGATCTCCTATGTAAGGAGTTGCAACTTCAGCGGCATGAGTCTCCAATAGAATACGTAACTCGCAGAGTTCATTGAATTTTTCTACCGTCATCTGCGGCACTATCACCCGTCGATTATTTTTTACTTCGACTGCACCCTCACAGGATAAACGATGTAACGCTTCGCGTACTGGCATTGGGCTAACATCAAGCGCTTCTGCTAACCCTCTGATGGTCAAGGGTAACCCAGGTTCTATTTTCCCACACAGCAAGTTGGTGCGTAACAACTGATATACCCATTGATTGGTTTTAAGTGCCGCTGACTTTTCTAGCATGAGTAATTCGAAGTCTGCTAGTTTTTTGGCTTTCATGGCATAGTTGCTTAATAAGGTTATGTTGATTATTTAATCATGAATTAGCAAGCCAAACCATAAGGACTACCATTTCTCTTTTGATCATGCGAGAATTATGTGATCACAAAAATAAATGTTATCTTATTTCTAGAGTATTTATAAAATGCAACAATCTAACTTATTGAGTTTAAATCATACTGAGTCTTATTACGCAGCAACAGCCAATACGACGGCCGTTCGTAATCGATTAGAGTCTGATATAGAGGCTGATGTATGCGTTGTTGGGGCTGGCTTTAGTGGCCTATCATCGGCCTTACATTTGGCTGAACTAGGATATAAGGTTGTTGTGGTCGAATCATCGCGCGTCGGTTGGGGCGCTTCCGGTCGAAATGGAGGCCAAATTGTAAATGGGTTTAGTCGTGACCTAATCGAAATTGAAAGTCGCTATGGTGCCGATGCAGCGAAAGCTATTGGGGAAATGTCCCTAACGGGTGGCGATATCATCCGACAGCGAATCGAAAAATACAATATCAAATGCGACTTAGAGTCGGGCAATGTCTTTGCTGCATTCACACCGAAGCAAATGAAAGGCCTCGACGCTATGCGTGGCAACTGGCAAAAGCATGGTCATGACCAATTGGAAATGCTGGATGCCGATCAAATCCAAGATCACATCAATACTGACCGCTATATTGGCGGGCTACTAGATCGTAAAGGAGGGCACCTTCACCCGCTTAATCTTTGTCAGGGTGAAGCGGCGGCTTTTGAATCATTGGGCGGTACGATTTATGAACAATCGTCTGTTACTGGTATTCAACCGTTTAACGACCGTCAGGTAGTGAAAACTGCGCATGGTTCAGTCACGGCAAACAAAGTCGTCGTGTGTGGTAATGCTTATCTGGGTGATGTGGTACCTGAGATAGCCAACAAAATCATGCCAGTCAGTACGCAAATAATTACTACTGAAGTGTTGGGCGAAGAACTCTGCCAACGTTTGATGCCAGGTCAGACTTGCGTAGAAGATACCAACTACATGCTTGATTATTACCGCATGACGGCTGACCATCGGCTTTTATTTGGTGGTGGGTCGACTTATGGTGGTGCAGAACCCTCGAGCATTATAAATAAACTGCGGCCACACCTTGAAAAAACCTTTCCTGAGTTAAAAGGCATTGGAATAGACTTTGCTTGGAGTGGCAACTTTGCACTGACGATGACACGAATCCCCCACTTTGGTCAAATCGGTGAGAATGTCTTTTTTATTCACGGTTACAGTGGGCATGGCGTTACCGCAACGCATTTAGCGGGCAAGCTCATTGCACAAGCCATCGAAGGGCAGCCTGAGCAGTTTAACCATTTTAGTGACTTGCCGTTTTATCCGCTACCGGGCGGCCGTCTGTTTCGAGTGCCTTTGTCAGTGATAGGGTCGTGGTGGTATATTGCACGAGATAAATTAGGTATTTAATCTAGTTATTTTAATCTAGCGCATCCGAATAGAAGGACTTTAACAAATGAAAATTGGCATACTCGAAACGGGGCTTCTGAATGATAAAGTCGCAGGCCGATTTGATCCCTACCCGATCATGTTCGCTGCTTTGCTCGATAAAGCCAATGAAGGGCTAACCTATCAATCCTATTCTGTCATTAATGGTGAAATGCCTGATTCTATTGATGATTGTGACGGTTGGTTGATTACAGGGTCGCGCCATGGTGCTTACGAAAAGCTTGACTGGATGCTGTTACTCGAGTCTTTCATTCAAGCGTTATTTGAAAAGCAAAAGCCACTGGTTGGCATTTGCTTTGGGCATCAAATTATCGCGCAGGCATTAGGTGGTTTGGTGACTAAATCTGATAAAGGCTGGGGGATTGGTTTACATCATTATAAGATTGACACAGCACAATCGTGGATGATTAATGAACTGTCATCAGTACCTGAAAAAGTCGGCATTTATGCTTTTCATCAAGATCAAATTAGTCAGCTTCCAACAGCAGCGGCTGTCTTTATCAGTTCAGACTTTTGTCCTTATGCTGGCCTTACCTATGGTGACTCCATTTTATCGGTTCAAGCACATCCAGAGTTCGAAGCAAGTTATGAGCTCGCCTTGATTGAAATGTATGCCGGGAATATTGTACCTGAACCCGTTGCGGCTAATGCCCTAGTGGGTATGCAAGGTGCAGGCTCGTCGGCGGATACTCAAATGCTAGCTCACTGGATTGCCAATTTTTTTATTCAGAAAAACCACCCAAAAGATTAAGGTTTCTAGCACATTTGAATAGTAATGGGGCCGAGACCGACTTAAAGTAATTTCTTCATAAGTTTGCCCTTTTATGAACTATAATTATATAAGTTAATTTGGCAAAAAAAATCATGTCCGAAGTAAAAAATAAACCGTCAGTCCTTTTGGTTGCAAAGTCAGTAATAATCGTGAAATCAGTCGGCAAACTGCTGAGCGAATATTTCAATCTTATTAGTGTGAATGATGCCGAGACTGCTTGGGATGCCTTATTAGAGGCCACTGATTCTGAGATTGCGGTGGTAATTTGCGAATTGCAGTCGTCGATTGATGGTTTTGGTTTACTCGAAAGATTACGTTCAGCCGGCAATAATCACCTTGCCGCAAAGCCGGTGTTATTATTGGTCAGTGAAAATGATTCCGAAGAAAGCCGTGAAAGAGCCTTCCAGCGAGGCGCAACAGATTTCATTAACATGCCTTTCTCGACTACGGAGCTCACCACAAGAGTTCGTTTGCACGCCCAATACTTTGTGCAGCATAGCCAAATTAAAACACCTGAAATCCAACAAGATACGTCTCTTAACGTATTGCAGCAACTAGCACAGGAAAACTACTTCGAGTCACGACTTAACCAAGAGATCGCCTTCTCATTACGCCACAAAATGAGTATTGGTGTTTGTAAAATTAAAATTTCAAATTTAAAAGAGTTGGTTGCTGAAAAAGGTAAGCCAGCCACCGTGGTTGTGGTTCAGACAGTCGCAAAAAGCATTCAAAAAACCATGCGATGTGAAGATACGCTGTGCTATTTGGGTAATGCGGAATTTAACTTATTGTTTCCCGCTACGAATGGCATTGGTTCAGCGATTGGACTACGCCGAATTATGGATGCGGTGGGAGAGCAAAAAATCCAGATAGAAGGTAAAGCGATTTCAGTACCATTGGCGGCAGCTATCTATAGTTGCGTACCTAGCAGTAGCACCACTATTGAGGTTATTTCTGAAGTCCTTCGTAGTCGTTTAGATGAAGCCCTTGCCGATGGCGGCAATAGTATTGTGAGTTCAAAAAAAGGCGGTGGAGCGGTCACTATATCAGTAGAAAAAGCCCTGCAAATGCTTGAGCGTGACGATACTAATGGACTGTCGGTGTATGCCAAGGCGTTGATGATAAGCCTGCTGCCTTTTATAGAATATGCCGATGAAGAGCTTAATTTAGGCCTGCAGGGATCTGATTTACAATTGCGCAAAAAACTACTGCAGAACCATTAAAGCAAGCTCACCACCCCTCAATCAGCTTCAAGTTAAGACTTTTTATTGCTGCGCAAAGTGATCTAATATAGTGTTAGTTCTTACCGTTTAATTACTTTGAATCAGGCGTCTCGTCATGAATATTCTCATTTTTCTCTGTGCCCTGTTTGCACTCATGTTTGTAGTTGCTCGGGGCTTTTGTTGCTTTAAGCAAGCGGCATTTTCGACAGCGGTATTCCTTGCTATTTTTACTTACTTTGATGGGTTTAGTCTGTTCTGGGGCGCCATAGTTTGGGGGCTATACCTATGCCTGTTGATATTTTTTGGAAAGCAAAATCTGCGTCTGAGCTACCTCACTAAACCATTACTCAAACGAATTAAAGCAGTATTGCCCCCAATGTCAGAAACAGAACGCGATGCTATCGAAGCAGGCAGTGTTTGGTGGGAAGCTGAGCTATTTCGTGGCGCTCCGGATTGGCAAAAACTCAACAATTATCCCTCAGTGAAGCTTAGTGTCGAAGAGCAATCGTTTATCGACGGCCCAGTCAATGAGTTATGCGCCATGATTGATGATTGGGATATTACCCACAAGCGATTAGATTTACCTGAAGAGATTTGGACTTTTTTGAAGAAAAATGGCTTCTTCGGCATGATTATCCCCAAAAAATATGGTGGCCTTGAATTCTCTGCCTATGGCCACTCTGCTGTGGTGATGAAACTTTCGGGGCGTAGTACCTCGGTTGGCGTCACAGTTATGGTTCCCAACTCGCTTGGTCCGGCGGAATTATTGTTGCACTACGGAACACAAGCACAGAAGGATCATTACTTACCGCGCCTCGCGAGCGGTGCAGACATCCCCTGTTTCGCACTTACCGGACCTGACGCTGGATCGGACGCTGGATCAATTCCAGATACAGGCATTGTTTGTGAAGGCGAGTTTGAGGGCAAGCAGGTACTGGGTCTGAAACTAAATTGGGAAAAACGCTATATTACACTTGGTCCGATAGCAACGGTGCTTGGTCTGGCATTTAAAGTCTATGATCCAGACGGACTGCTCGGTGGTGAAGTCGAACTCGGTATTACTTGTGCGTTGATCCCCGCCAATACTCCTGGCATTACTATTGGTAACCGACACTTCCCCATGAATTCGGCTTTTCAGAATGGCCCAAACAGTGGTAAAGATGTTTTTATCCCGATGGATTACTTGATCGGTGGTGCTGATAACATTGGTAAGGGCTGGCGTATGCTGGTTGAATCGCTGTCAGCTGGACGTGGTATCTCTCTTCCCGCAGTGGGCGTTGCGGCAGGTAAAACCATGGTTCGATTTACGGGCGCTTACGCAAAGATTAGAAAACAATTTAATACATCAATCGGAAAGTTTGAAGGCGTAGAAGAGCCCTTAGCTCGAATCGGTGGCCTAACCTATATGATGGAAGCGGGCCGGTTATTGACCTTATCAGCACTCGATAATGGTATTAAACCCCCAGTTATCACCGCAATCCTTAAATATTACAATACTGAAATGATGCGGCAAGTAGTGAACGATGCGATGGATATCCATGGTGGGAAAGGTATTTGTATGGGACCAAAAAACTATCTTGCACGTCCCTATCAATCGATACCGGTTGGCATCACGGTTGAAGGCGCTAACATATTGACCCGTACCATGATTATATTTGGGCAGGGTGCTATTCGTTGTCACCCCTATTTGGTCAAAGAAATGGAAGCGGCAACCATGAGTGACAACACTGCGAGTGTGTTAGCTTTTGACAATGCCCTGACGGGGCATATTGGCTATTTTGTTACCAATTTGTTCCGGTCCTTTGTGTACGGTATTTCCGGTAGTCACCTCGCCGATTCTCCAGTGTCTGGGCGCATTGGCAGCTATTACAAACGATTGAATCAGATGAGTGCAGCATTTGCTGTTACTTCAGACTTGGTGTTAATGATTTTGGGGGGGGCATTTAAACGCAAAGAAAAATTATCTGGACGATTTGCCGATGCTTTGGGCTATATGTATTACGCTTCTGCTGTGCTCAAAAAATATGAGGACGACGGTAGGCAAAAAGCTGATATACCGCTTGTAGAATGGTCAGCCAAATATTGTTTATATCAAGTGCAGGTAGCGTTGGATGAGATATTAAGAAACTTTCCGATAAAATCATTGGGCATATTAATAAGAATCATTATTTTCCCGCTGGGTTTAAATTTACGTCAACCAAATGACTCGCTTGGGCATCGTGTATCGTCATTACTGATACGCCCTAGCGAGGCAAGAGATAGACTGACGCAAGGTATTTATATCAGTGAAGATGAAAATGATAGTACGGGTTGTTTGGAGGATGCATTTGCAAAAGTGTTGTTGGCTGACCCCATTGAACGCCGATTGAAAGCGTCCCAGCAGGTCAAACCAGACTTGCAAAGTTACCAACAGTGGATCGACGCATTAGTGGCAACTCGTATTCTGAGTTTTGAAGAGGCTGAAATTTTGGCGTCGGCTCAAGCTGCAACGAGGAAAGTCATTATGGTGGATGATTTCACAACAGAAGAATTAAACGATAAATTGAGTGATTAAAAAATAGCAGATTAAAAATAATAAGCATAGGGTAACAGACTAACGCAAAAGTATTTTTGCGAGTCTGTTTGAGCATCTCAAAATAGATTAGGTTGGGTCTGTTGGAAGCTGCTGATATTAGTGTCAAAAATTGGGAGGGTGAGAAATGGACAAAGCATGGTTAAAAAGTTACCCGGATGGCATGCCAGAAACGGTTGATATTAATGCCTACCAGTCAGTAGCAGAAGTATTTGAAAAGTCAGCTAGTCGGTATTCTGACAGACCCGCATTCAGCAACTTAGGGACGACGTTAACCTACTCAGAGATGGATCAGTTAACGGGCCATTTGGCGAGTTATCTACAACGTTTGCCGGATATGAAACAAGGTGATCGTGTTGCCATCATGATGCCGAATGTACTGCAGAACCCCATTGCTATTTTTGCTGTATTACGAGCTGGGTTTACTGTCGTAAACACCAATCCACTCTACACGCCAAGAGAGCTAGAGCATCAACTTACCGACTCGGGTGCGAAAGCCATTATCGTAATGGAGAATTTTTGCAGCACTTTGGCAGAAGTGATTGGTCAAACAACAATCCAGCACGTTATAACGACACAGCTTGGCGACATGTTGACGTTCCCAAAATCATTCATCGTTAATTTTGTGGTTAAACACATCAAAAAAATGGTGCCTCCATTTACTTTAAAGGGAAGCGTGAAGTTTAAAACAGCCTTGGCAGAAGGCGCGCGTGTTGCCCACACCCACGTTAGTATTTCTCCTGAAGATATTGCATTTTTGCAATACACGGGTGGCACGACTGGTGTAGCCAAGGGTGCGATGTTAACTAATAGGAATATGGTTGCTAATATGCAACAAGCATCAGCCTGGATTAAAAATATGGTGGATGAAGGTAAGGATGTCATTATTACCGCCTTGCCGCTTTACCATATATTTTCTCTCACTGCGAACTGCCTTACTTTTATGAAGGCGGGTGCCGAAAACCATCTGATCACGAACCCACGCGATATGGCTGGATTTGTTAAGGAGCTTCAGTCAATCCCTTTTACTGCGATCACCGGTGTTAACACGTTATTTGTTGGCCTGATGAATACGCCTGGTTTTGATGACATTGATTTCTCTCATCTTAAGTTAACGCTCGGAGGTGGTATGGCCGTTCAAAAACCTGTCGCCGAACGGTGGAAAAAAGCGACAGGTGGGCCATTACTAGAGGCTTATGGTCTCACTGAAACGTCACCAGCCGTGTGCATTAATCCGCTTAATTTGCTGGAGTATAATGGCAGCATTGGTTTGCCGGTTCCTTCGACGGAGGTATCGATACAGGATGCAGACGGTAAGATCCTGCCTCAGGGTGAATCAGGCGAACTTTGTGTCAGAGGGCCTCAGGTGATGAAAGGCTATTGGAATCGTGAAGACGAAACCGCCAAGGTAATGACCGATGATGGCTGGCTGAGAACAGGCGATATCGCAAAGATGGACAAGGCTGGATTCTTTAGAATTATGGATCGATTGAAGGATATGATCCTAGTCTCAGGGTTTAATGTTTACCCTAACGAGATTGAAGCGATTATCATGGGCCATGTTGGCGTATCAGAGGTAGGTGTTGTTGGCGAGCCTAACCCTAAAGGGGGGGAGATTATCAAGGCGGTTATTGTTAAGAGGGACCAGACGCTCACTGAAGAAAGCGTTATCCAGCATTGCATCGAAAATCTGACTAAATACAAAGTGCCAAAAATTATAGAATTCAGGACCGAATTGCCAAAAACAAATGTAGGTAAGATTTTACGACGAAAATTGAAAAGCTCTGAAAAATAAACAGGCAGCCAAAAAGTGCCTGTTTATTGATAGGCTCACCATTAAATCAGTTGGATAGTCATGTCGATATTACTAATAATACATTTATTGATAAATTTTATCTGTGTCAGATAGCAGGTATTAACTGCGACTGAATGAATGGAATGCTTGGGTTTAGTGACCACTAATTTTGGCGTGTTGAGGCTTGGTATCTTTAAAGCGCTGCATTTGTTCGTCGCTCGCTTTGGTTTGATGATTGGCTTTCCATTCATCTATCGCCATGCCATACACTTCTTCTTGGGCTGCATTGTAGTCAATGTCTAAACCTTGGTTTTGGGCTTCAGCGGCATACCATTTAGACAAGCAGTTGCGACAAAATCCGGCCAAGTTCATTAAGTCGATATTTTGGACGTCCGTTCTTTCCTGCAAGTGTTTCATTAGCCCTCGAAATGCGGCTGCTTCTATCTGTGTTCGCTGGTCTTTGGTCATCGGATTACACTACTCTATAATAAGCCCAAAAAATGGGCAGTGAAAATGGGTAAGGAAACTAGATTAGACAAATGGGTATTAGAATGATTCAGAAATTTAACCAAAGAAACTGGCGTCAGTCCAATCAATAATGCTGTTACCGTCATCTAATATATCCTTAAATGCATTGACCGACTGGTTAGGGCAACTGTGGGCTCAGACTCAAGCAACCCATCAACGAAGAATGCTCTGTATTCAAGGTGATATGCAATGGTGTGATGATATCACTAAGATTGTCCAACAAAAAATAGTTGAGGACATCGCTATTCAGCCAAACAAGCACAACTATATTGCAATTTCTGATCGTCAGTTGGAATTTGAATCAGTCGACTACTCCAAAGTCGAAACATTACTCGGAACAGAAACAGCCCTCGTCATAGTGGATTTATTTGAGGGTATTAATCCTGATGTACTGTGCATAGCCAGCGGATTGTTAACCCAAGGTGGACTGATGCTATTGCTATCCGACCAGCCAGAGAATAGCTTGTCAGCGAATGATAAATTTGGCTGTTGGCAAAGTGCAGTTCAAAATCGTGGTAATTTCATTCATTACTTTTTCAAAGAACTAAGCCAATATCCTGAAGCCTGTGTTTTTCTAAAACAAAATGAAGCGTTAGCACCACTGGGGGAAATCCAGATTGCTGATTTAAGCACTACCGTGGATGGCAAGACGCAGGAACAGCTTGATATTTTAAATCAGCTCGATGGTTGGTTAGCCAATCATACCCAGTCAGTGATGCTTATAAAAGCAGATCGAGGCCGTGGTAAGAGTACTTGCCTAGGGTTTATCATACAGGCGCTTCAATCTCGTCCAAGAATGAAACTGCTAGTCAGTGCCTATTCGAAATTGTCCGCATCGATATTGTTACAACAGGCTGGAGATGTTGAATTCATTGCACCCGATCAGCTGATTAAACAAAGAGAACAGGCCGATGTACTCATCATTGATGAGGCTGCCATGTTACCTTTTCCAATGTTAACGCAATTGGTCAAACGCTATAAAAAAATTGTTATGGCAACTACAACCGGTGGTTATGAGGGAACAGGGCAGGGTTTTATGCATCGCTTTCTGGCCGCCATACCATCGGACAAGCTGTTGTCTTTAAGTATCGACCATCCTGTTCGATGGACCCGTCAGGATAACCTAGAACCTTGCCTGAATGCAGTGTTACAGCTTAACCCAAAGCTTCATTCTATTGCTAAGCAACAGTTTACGGAGAACACCCTAAGTCCTAAAATCAGTTACCGAATAGTGGATATAAATAGCGATGTAGAGTCAGCGCTGTTGAAAAATGTATATGAATTGATGGCATCAGTTCATTACCGCACCCGCCCATCTGATTTGCGTATGTTAATGGATAATCCTGATTTAAGCCTTGTTTTAGCAGAGCAGGGCGATCACTTAGTTGGCGTTCTGGTTTTAAATAGGGAAGGTGGTTTTGATACAGACTTATGCGAACAAGTTTATCTGGGTAAGCGCCGTCCTAAGGGCCATTTGCTGGCACAGATGTTAACGGCGCAAGCGAGTATCAAGAAATTTGCCTGTTATCGGGGCATGCGCATTCAACGAATTGCCGTCATACCTTCTATAAGACGCCAGGGTATCGGAGCTCAATTGATCGAAAAAGCGAGTGAATACTCCCTTCATCAGCGATATGATTATATCGGGGCTTGTTTTGCTTTTGATGCAGAAATTTCCCAGTTCTGGCGTTATTGCCAGTTTCCATTAGTGCATATTAGTTTTTCTCAAGGTAAGTCGAGTGGTAATCATTCGGTGGCTGTGATGAAACCGCTTACCCATCAGTTAGGGGCTGTGAGGGAGCAGTTACACGCTCGGTTGCAAGAACAGCTGCCTATTTGGCTAACACATTATTTGTCTGATATGGATGTTCAAAGTATCACTGCATTACTTCGTTATAGTGAGTTTGAAGCGAGACAAAGTGAACTTGACTTGGCTGAGATAGATGCTTTTGTGACTGGTTTTAAAGGCTTTGATCTCAGTTATGCGAGTCTCCAGCCCTATGTGATGCAGCTGATTGCGCAGTCTTGTAACAGTTTTGAAATACATAAATGGCTTGTAGAAAAGGCGATACAGAATAAATCTTGGGATCACCTCACTCGCCATGATGACAGGGTTGGTCGAAAGCAATGCCAACAAAAATTAAGAGCGTTAATTTTAAACTTACGTATAAACCACGCGCGTTCCAATTAATTAAGAAGAGGTTAGATTATGCATAACGCATTGGTAGATTTCTGGTTTTCTAAAGAGGCCTCTAAGCATTGGTTTAATTCAACGCCTGAATTTGATCAGCAGTTATTAGCTGATTATGGCACTTGTTGGGAACAAGCCAAACAGGGGGAACTTGACCAATGGAGCGAAACGGCTATTGGTAGCTTGGCCCTGGTTATTTTACTTGACCAGATTCCGCTTAATATTTTTCGAGGTAAGCCTGACAGTTTTTCTACCGAAGCGCAGGCAATCACAGTGGCCCGAGCTGCAGTTGATGTTGGGTTTGATACGGAGTTAACAACTCGACAAAAAGCATTTTTATACATGCCTTTTATGCATAGCGAAAGTTTGGACGACCAGCGGCTTGGGCTCAAATTATATGATCAACCGGGTTTGGAAGATAATCACCGATTCTCGAAGCATCACTATGACATTGTCGAACGCTTCGATCGATTTCCACACCGTAATGAAATATTGGGGCGAGTAAGCAGCCAAGCAGAAATTGAATACCTCAATTCAAAACAGGGATTTAAAGGGTGATTTCCAGTCTAAAAGCGTTGAATTTGTAATGGTTCAATCCATCCGAATGTTACATTACGCTAGTGACGCCGGTGCTGAGAGTCAAACCCTGCAGTTTCGCAGTGATGAGTCGGTGTTTAAATTGTTAAAGCAGATTGAAAGTGACTTAGACACAAGGCTCGGCCAACAGACGCTGTCAGACTTCATAAAATCAAATTAGACTGGAAGAAAGTAATGAAAATAGTTTCGTTTAACGTCAATAGTGTAAGAATGCGATTGCACCAGCTTGCTGCACTCATTGATACTCATAACCCTGAGTTTATTGGTTTGCAAGAAACCAAGGTGCAAGACCATGACTTTCCGCTGGCTGCAATTGAAGAATTGGGCTACCAGGCAATCTATATGGGGCAGAAAACACATTATGGCGTTGCCTTGTTGTCACGCACGACTTGCTTACAGCCAACCTATGGTTTCCCAACTGACACTAATGACAGTCAAAAGCGCTTTATTGGTGGTCAATTTGAAGTGGATGGTAAGTCTATCTATGTTTTTAATGGCTATTTCCCACAGGGTGAAAGTCGGGATCATCCGACTAAGTTTCCAGCCAAGGCGAAATTTTATAGAGACTTAAACGACTTCGTGCAAAGCAGTGATATGTGCGGTGAACCATTGGTAGACACACCATTGGTGGTGATGGGTGATTACAATATTTCTCCACAGGATACTGACATTGGGATTGGGCCTGATAACGCTAAACGTTGGTTAAAAACGGGTAAAAGTAGCTTTTTGCCAGAAGAGCGAGAATGGTATGACTTACTCTGTTCATTCGGCTTAAGTGATGGGTTCAGGCTATGTCACCCCACCGAAGATAATGTGTTTAGCTGGTTTGATTATCGCAGCAAAGGGTTTGATGCCGAACCAAAACGCGGGTTAAGAATTGACCATTTGCTAGTATCCGATCAACTAAAATCATCGGTCAGGAATGCAGGTGTCGATTACGCAGTGAGAGCAATGGAGAAACCATCTGACCACGCACCCACTTGGATAGAACTTGAGTTTTAATGCCTTCGTCTGAATTAGAGCCTAAATCAACAGGAGTTAAATCTAGGTTCAGCTATTATCGACTTTATATTAGGCAATCAGGTTTGATTAGTTTCTTTAGCGCTTTGCATTGCTTTAAAGCTAGGGACTTGATAATCGATTAGTAATTCTTCCTGTTCTGCACGATTTCGGGAAGCCGCGATTTCCTTGATCGTGTCCATTTCAAGATAGGGCGCAATCATTTGCAAAAATACAAATTGAAAAGACGAAATGTGCCGTGAGTGGCGGAAGCCAATCTTAATCAAGCTATCAGGAAACAAATGACTGGCATCGATATAAATCAGTTCTTTATCATTTTTATCGCAAGCCATTTCTGCAATGATGCCCGCGCCTAGCCCGAGACGAACATAGGTTTTTATAACGTCCGAATCTGTCGCTGTAAATGCGATACGAGGGGTCAGATTAGCTTGCTGAAAAGTTTTATCCAGCTGAGATCGGCCGGACAAGCCAAGCATATAGGTCAGAATTGGGAATGAAGCCAGATCAGGTAGTGTGATATTAAGCATCTTTGTCAATGGGTGACCCTTAGGTACAACGATATGCCGATTCCAGCTATAAGCGGGGATAGTGACTAGCTCACTGAGTTCATCAATAGTTTCTGAAGCCATTACAAAATCAACTTGATTATTAGCCGCTAGCTTACACATCGATTTCGGATTGCCCTGATGAACACGTAATTCGATGTCAGGATAAATCGATGAGAAACGTTGCAAAATAGGGGGCAAAATGAACTGCGCCTGAGTATGAGTGGTCGCGATCGTTAAGCTGCCACGGCTCGAATTGCTAAACTCAAGTGCTGCCTGCTTAATATTTTTAGCGTTATTTAAAAGGCTGGTGACATGATCCATAATGGCTTCACCAGCAGGTGAAATATTGGTGAGCTTTTTTCCTGATCGTTCAAAAATTTGGATGTCTAGCTCATCTTCAAGTAACTTAATTTGATGGCTAACACCGGGCTGCGACGTATAGAGTTCCTCAGCGGCTGCGGATACATTTAAATTGTTACGCACGACGGCATCTAAAAAGCGTAGTTGTTGTAGTTTCACCTATTAATATCTCAGATTAAATTTAAACAAAAAGTGTTAGTGAGTGAATAGATTAAAGACTGTAATAGACTCTAATTTCTTATTGTCATGATGAATAATTACTATTGAGTTTACAAGGAATTGATGGCAAGACAATCAGTATTTTTCTCGTCGCACCATTCAATTGAAATTCTCGGCTGAAAGGGTCATCAATTCTAACTGTTTAACTTGATTGAGGTGAAAAATTAATCGATTTAACACGCGGTGAAAGATTGATTTCATCGATCACAATATTCGCACTGGTTTGCAGTATTTGGCAAATCAGTTGGGCGACATCTTCAGTCTCAATAGCGTTTTCAGGCAGGTCTGCTGGTGCAAAAGATTGACCATCAAAAAAGGGGCTACGAACCATCCCTGGATTGACTAGGCTGACCCCGATGCCATCTTTGGCGCAATCTTTACGCAGTGCCTGGCAAAATCCTCGCAAGCCAAATTTAGCCGCACTGTATAAGGCGCTTTTCTTACCAGCATTAAGGGCTGACTCTGATCCAATGAATATCAATCGCCCCTGTTTTTGGCGTCGAAACATGGGCACCAACTGATGACATAGAACAAGTGCACTGGTCAGGTTAACTCGAATCGCCTGATCAATTTGAGCAACTGAAAATTGTTCGATAGAGCCAAAATGGCCATAGCCAGCGCAGTGAATAAAGCAATCGAACGAGTGTTTTTTTAGTAACGACTTTAGTTTTCGGTCACAATCATCAAGCAGGTTCAGATCAAGTTGAAGCAAGTTGAAATTGGGGTGATTAAGTTGAACTATTTCTGGCTGACGGCTAATGCCAGTCACTTCATGGTTCATCTCTAGCAACTGTTTTGTGGCTGCCAAACCGATGCCCGAACTAGAGCCTGAAATTAAAATTTTCATAAGATACTTATAAGTTGTTCATCAGATTATAACAATACAACCCTTATTCGTGCCACTGACAAGGCTGGTAACAATGAGCTGGAATATGTTGCAGCAGTTGCTGTTCACAATAGCGCATCATTTCTTCTTCCTGTGCTAGCGGGTAGCCAACAATGCCATTATTCAACGCTAGATTTTGGTTAAATAACGGTTCGTCTGGATAAAGCTTGTTAACCTGACGAAAGTTATTTTTAGGTAACCGAAAAGCGCCTAGGCTAACCGAGTGTAAGCGGTTGGCATCTATTGTCGCAAAAATAGTCTCGAGCAAATGAGAAAACGATGCCTGATAATTCTCATGATAAACAATGGGGTCAAATCTTAGGCCAATTGGCCAGCCTGCATCAACCAGCAATCTCATCGCATCGATGCGCTTCTCGATGGACGGAACACCATGTTCGAGTTTTTCGTGGCTATGTTGCTCGGTAAAGCTAAAGGCGGTAATGATACGCTCACAGGGCTTATGTTTTAAAAGCTGCCGAACTTGAGTGCTTTTGGTGCGTAATTCTAGCCAGGCGTTGTCGATTTTGTTAAATGCCGGTACAAAAAAATCAGCAAACTGGGTGACGGGTTCATAAGCCAAGCTGTCACAATCGTAACCTGAAAAAAACCAGACGGGTTCTGAGTCATGCTGTGCGCAAATTTGCGTAATGTCGTCATCAAAGTCTTCATAATTGACGAAAATAACCTGATGTGCAGAGTTGTACATGCCTTGCAAAAAGCAATAACGGCAATCGTAAAGACAGTTGAGCATATGCGAAAAGTAATAGTTATGTTTGCCGCCCAGCCCATAACCCTCAGGCGTTGGTAATGCATGTCGGTTGTTTTTATGCGCTAGAATTAACGCTGGATTTGATTTTTGCAGGCGAAAGTTTTGAGCGCTTGGGTTGAATACTTCGCCATGATGTTCTATTTCGACAACAGGAGTGTTTTTGAATCGAGCTAGAATTCTAAGGGTTCGTTCGTGGTGTTTAATGCTCGATTCGACATAGACGCAGCTAACCATATTTATAAGTTCCGGCTGAGATCAATTCGCCGCTGTGTGAGACAGCTCAGAATTGATTGGCTATTACTATTTGAAGATGTCTTTTTAGATGCACTTATACTGGTACCCGCAGAGACGACTGACATCAAAGAGTCGATACTATCACCCTGACTGAGTAAAAAGCGTAAACAGCTTTTAAGTTGCGTTTTTTGGGTTTGACTGAAATGGGCTTGTGCCAAAAAACGTTGCCAATCTGTTTCAGAAATACCCATTTGTGCAATCTGCTGATTCAATTCAGTCAATACCTGTGAAAATTCGCTAATCGCTTTCATGTTTTGCTGAATCAGTTGACTCACTTCATTTTTGTCTCGACTGCAGGGTGTCTCGCTATTGTCACTCACTACCTTAATACAATGAATCAGTTCGCCACTACTAAATCGTGTCGCAGTGCCAAAAAAAGCGCTGGCTTCCATATCTGACAAGGACTGTGAATCGTATTGATTATCGGGTTGATTGTGCGTCTGGCAATGCTCGGTTGGCAATTGGCTATTGATTAATGGCACCGGATAATAACGATGACCCGATTCAATATCAGATATCTTGTTAATCGACCAGGCACTCCCGATGGCATAGGATTCACTCCCTGCGGTGCCTATATTAATCCAAGCAATAGAGCGCGATTGTCGATGCAGCGCTGCTACCCATGCGGTCGCAGCAGCCGAGTTTAGTTTGCCAACACCACTGACAATACAGCACATGTTGTCTTTTTGATAAATATCAAAAGCATGGTGATCATGAGATTTTTTTAAGCGGAAAAAATCAATCACAGGCTTAGCTTCACAATGTAATGCAGCAACCCAAATTAACATGTATTTGCAACCTGTTCGGTGGTCTGCTGGACCGGTCTATCATCAGCCATCGGTCCAAACTCATCCAACACCGATTGGTTATTGTGCTTTTTAGCACCGCTTAATAACACGGTTAGCTTTTTTTGCATCATTGCGTTAGCGGCCAAACGGTAGGCATCAGACAACTCACCTTGTTGAATTAGTCGCGACAAAGAACGAATACGAAATCGATCCATCCCCCAGTGTTGAGTAGAGAGCTGATCTTCATGACCACCGTATTTTGTAATCAGTGGCTGGTCAATGTAGTGAATAGAATGCTGGCAACATACCTTAAGCCACAGGTCATAATCCTCGCAGGCCGGTAGCGACTCGTCAAAGTAACCAACTGATTTAATTAGCGAACGTTTTAACACTACGGCAGAGGGTGAGATCACACACATTGGCAGGCATCGTAAAAAAACATTACCGCCCGTTTTTTGATGCTTGTTCATCGCGTTCACACGGACATGGTTACGAATCCAGATTTCGTCAGAATGAATTAAACCAATGTCAGGCTGCTGGGCATGGTGCTCTTTTATGGTTGAAATCTTATTGCGATGCCAGCTATCGTCAGAATCGAGCAGTGCAATCCAGTCATAGTTAGCCTGTTTAATACCGGCGTTTCGTGCTGCGCTAACACCCCGATTAGTTTGTTGGATGAGTTTAATTTGGGGGAAGCTTTGACGAATGTAATTTGAGGTGTCATCAGTTGATCCGTCGTCAACAACAATCAGTTCATCAACCGCACAATCTTGATCTAACACCGAATTAACGGCCCGCTTTAAACTCTCAAGTCGATTGTAGCTAGGGATGATGACTGATATTTGCATCGTTTTTGCAGCGTACTAGTGCTGGTTATTTTCTTATTGGTGACGAATTTGCGCCGGGAAAGTTAGTAATGGTGCCGCCTTCTGAATCCAGAATTCTATTCTTACCGCTTTGCTCTACTTCGTCGATACGAATCACTGAGTGGTGTGGAATATAGGAGTATTTCACATTACCAAATTCGCTTTTCAATTTTTCTTCGGCGGGATCGATGAGTATTTTCGAGTGTTCCCCAAAAATAATTTGGCCAACTTCTACAAACCCCATCATTTGTGCTTGGCCGACTTCGTGGGCATAAAGTTCATAAATACGATTGTTATTATGGAACTGGATTCGAAAGGTATGTTCTGGTTTTTTTGCCACGTCTGACTCAATCTAAGGAACGCTAAAAGGAGTGTAATTCTACATCAAAAGTGAGGATAGGTACTATTAACCCGATGCCATAAAGCAAGCTCATATTTATTTAGGTAATTGAATCAACACCCAAGGTTTCACCACCACCGTCCATAATAAACTGTCTTGTTCAAACCATGCCTTGGCTTGCTCAGTGCTTACAGTTGCCACCAATGCTTGGTCGAGCCAAGGTTTAACTTGATCGGCAAGATCGCGCTGGAATGCAAAAGCAACATCGATTAAATCGAGTTCGGGAGAAATATACAAAGTGCTACCGTTAGCGAAAAAACGCTGTAAGTCAGTCCAGGGCATCTTCGCAGTTTCAGATACCAGTTTGCCCCGAATCAGTTCTAGGTCTTGCTCGTGTTCCTGTTGAAGGATGCTTTCGAGGTCTGAGTCATTCATAGCTGATTATTCATAATGGCAATTTTTAGTGAAGTATTTCAACCCCGTTAAGGGGCGATGTCTGAATAGTCTCTCGTATCGTTGCAATCGTTTCTTTACGCGGATAATGTTTTCGCCAAGCGATTGCGACAGTGCGACTTGGAGCCGGCGCCTTAAATGGTTTGAAATCGATGAGTCGTTCGTCGTGATGGCTATACAAAGTGCTGGTGTGTGGTAGTACCGTAATGCCCGTACCCGCAGAGACCATATGGCGTATCGTTTCAAGTGACCCACCCTCTAGGCTTCGCGTAATTTCGCTATTGCCCACCATGCAGTTAGGGCAGGCGTTAATCACTTGATCACGGAAGCAGTGCCCAGCCCCGAGCAACATCAAGTCCTGTTGCGCAAGGTCTTCGGGTAAAATCTCTTTGCGTTTGCTCCAAGCGTGATCTCGAGGCAATGCGACGACGAAAGGCTCTTCATACAAAGGCGATGTTTCGATGCCGGGCTCTGCAAAAGGGTAGGAAATGATGATGGCATCCAATACACCCTGTTTGAGAGACTGATACAGGTTTGCGGTAAAGTTTTCTTCTATGATCAGTTTCAAATGTGGCGCACATTCTTTTAGTTTCGGGATGAGGCTGGGTAGCAGGTAGGGGCCAATCGTATAAATGACGCCTAATTTAAATGTACCTGACAATGGGTCTTTACCCTGCTGTGCTATTTCGCTTAAAATCCGTGCTTCTTGCAGCACAATATGCGCTTGATCGATGACTTGATGGCCAATTTCTGTGATTCGAATTTCGTTTTTTGAGCTACGTTCAAATAGACGGACACCGAGTTGACCTTCTAATTTTTTGATTGCAATGCTGAGTGTCGGTTGGCTCACAAAGCAGGCTTGGGCCGCTAGTCCAAAGTGATTTTTTTGAGAGACAGCGACGATATAGCGTAATTCAGTTAAAGTCATTGGATTCGGATTAAGTGAGCACAATTTTATTTTGCATACTCTTGAGAAATATGCAATTAAAGACTAACTTGTGATGAATTAAAACTATGAGTTAATCACCTAGTTAATAGCCAAATTTATTAAGCAATTAAGAGTTCTAAAAGATGAAGTCACTTCTAAAAAAACTATTCCAACCTAAAACATCAACAGAAAGCCCGTACGATGGTGAGCATGCGCTGCGAGTATCGACAGCGGCACTATTGATTGAAGTGAGTCGAGCCGACTTTGAACAGGACGATTCTGAGCTTGCGCAAATGCGCCAGCTGTTGGCACAGCAGTTTTCATTAAATGATGTCGAACTAAACGAGTTAATGGATCAAGCCCACCAAGAGGCCGATGATCTAGTGTCACTTCAACACATTACTCGGGTACTCAATGAGCAGTTTGATCAACCAATGAAAAAACGCGTCATTGAAATGATGTGGCAAGTAGTCTTTGCTGACGGTGTTAAAGACCATTACGAAGAGCATTTAATCCGCCAAGTTGCCGAGTTACTGTATGTGCCACATGCAGACTTTATTCGTGCTCGCCATCAAGCAGAAGGTATTGATTAAACTCAGTAGAACCAAGCCACTCAGGTGAATCAGTTTTATTCGATGTTTGCTTTGGTTCAGTATTGCCTCTTTTAATTCTTAATCATCGTAGTTTTGTTAAGGGCACCAAACCCAGTTAAGTGGGAATTTCATGTTTAGTCCATTTCAAATTCGACCGCCTGTGCACTACATTCAGCCGGTATTTCGCCCCCCCAGCGAAGGCAATTCGCTTATTTTCCAGGTCACTAATGGCTGTAGCTGGAACCGCTGCACCTATTGCGAAATGTATACTGATGAACAAAAGAAATTCCGTCCCAGAGACGAAGCTGAGCTGCTAAATGAAATTAAGCGCTGTGGCGAATCAGGGCTGCAACCAAGACGCGTGTTCCTTGCTGATGGCGATGCACTCGTGTTATCGATGCGGCGTTTAAAAACGATTTTGAAAGCGATTCAAACGTGGCTTCCTTCCGTGTCACGAGTGTCGTCTTACTGTTTACCTTCGAATCTAAAAAATAAAACCGTCGATGACCTAGTTGAGCTCGAAGCGCTGGGTTTAAAACTGATTTACGTCGGTGCCGAAAGTGGTGATAACGAAATATTACGTCGTATCGATAAAGGTGAAACATTTGATTCCACCGCCAGCGCGATTATTAAGTCCCATGAGGCGGGTATTAAATCGTCGGTGATGGTGATTAATGGTATTGGTGGTAAAGCGCATAGCGAACAACATGCGATCGAATCTGCACGCTTAGTTAATTTGGTACAACCAACTTATTTAGCGACACTCGTGCTAACTTTTGATCGTGGCATAGAAAAAGTGATGAATGGTTATGATGGTCAATTTAGCGAATTATCGACGCTTGAGTTATGCACTGAAATGGAACAATTTATTGGAGAAACTGATCTTCAAAAAACAATTTTTCGAAGTGATCATGTATCCAATCACTTGGTTTTGAAGGGTGTGCTTGGGAAAGACAAAGCTCAAATGCTCAATAGAATTCAACAGGCAAGTGACTATTTTAGGGCGCATCCAAACTACCAGCATCACGCCACTGATTATTAAAGAATAGGTATTGATGACGTTCAACACGACGGATACGATTTGAAAGGACTTGACCCTCAGGCACTTCAGAACGATTGACCGGTGACGGTGTCTTCCTCGATCTTGGCATCACAATATCCCTTTGTGAAAGTAGAATGAATTAACTTAACCGGCAGAGCGTTTATGTCAATTTACTTTGATGGGTGTCTATAAAGTGTTTTGTTTGGTCATCAAACAGTCGCTGTGACATTCCCAATTGAAACGATTACAAACGTGTCCCAACACTGACAAGAACAGCAACCTATCTTAATCGTGCAAATATATATCATCTCGGCCATCACCTCGTAATGTCAGATGATACAACGCGCCAGTGAACTCAATTCGTAATGGTCTGGAAATTAATCGACCTTAACATAAACACAGGAAGTGATTCATGATTCAAGACTTGACCCCATATTTTTCCGCAAGACTTGACCCCATATTTTTCCGTAAAGAATCCAGTTAACTCGGTAACAAGTTTGTGGATGAAATTTACATGGCTAAATTATTGAAATAGTTTTTAGCGCAACAATTTAAGAGGGAGCCTGACCACATTAGTCTCGCCCCTGTTTTACGTGACCATTTGGGTCGTATACACCTAAATTATTGATTATAATTATAAATAATTCCCCAAATGCCTTGTATTCAGGCTTAAATCGTTACTTCCGGCACCGGAGACGGTATTGTAACGAGCTGCCTGTTCACGTAGTGCATGATTCTCTATCATTTCCTTTATTTACTCTTAGTCGCCTTTGAGTCCAGTAAGGCTTGCACATTCTCAACAAAGCCTTGACTCCCATAGCTAAACTTTCGGATCATGCTTTATCCCGTATGTTGTTGTTTCTTGCCAGTTCTTGATTCAGCCATTGCCGAAGTTGCTGTTGCATCCTCGTTAAATCATTAAATCTATGTAGGTCTCATAAGCCACAGGTGCCATCAGACGTAACTAGCTTGCCAATACCAGGAAATTTAGGGTCAAGTCTTTCGAGACCGCATTACAGCTCACCTCTTGTAAGAGCCATGTGATTCGAAAGACTTGACCCTAGAGTTGTGAATTAATTTTACAGGTGAGGCCTTTATGTCAATTTATGATGATGGGTGTATATGAAAGTGATTTGGTTGAGAAAAATTCAAAAGAATTTGCCTTGCTTGATTGACCGGAAATCTATAATGGGTGACTCTAAGTACTTCTGGCTAATACCTTAACTATTAAAGGTTGAACTCTGTACTTGGTTGCAATCGCCAGAGATATTTTTCAAAAATATTATTGTGCTAGAGAACTTCTAAATATAGTATTGCTTGTAGAATAGTGTATGCGTTAGGTGCAGTCGGCCAATTTATGTCGACTGATAATTGGGAAGCCGGTGTAAATCTGGCGCTGCCCCCGCAACGGTAACTACAGTTTATCGATCAGCAATACCACTGAGCAATCGCTTGGGAACGGTTGATCGGCGGCATTCGCCAGCTGTTAAGCCCGAAAACCAGCCTAATGTAAACATCCTTATATAATCGCGGTGGGCGGTTTTGGAGTAGAAAGCTTTTCGGCTTTTATCCTAGACCTGCTTGCCTGTGTAAAACTTAGGAAACACTCGGCAATGACGACTCAAAAAACCACGCTACTTTATCGAAGCAAGCCTTGATCGATGGCTATTACTAATTTACTTCGAGTTGAAGGGCTCACAGTATCTGGCGACTCACATCGCAAGCTGTTAGATGATGTCAGCTTCAGCATGAACCCTGGTGAAATCGTTGGTGTTTTGGGACCCAATGGTTCCGGTAAAACGACCCTATTGCGTTGCCTGTTCGGTGCATTGAAATCTTTTTCAGGCACCATCTACTTAAACGGGCAAGATATCGACACTTTGAGCGATAGGCAGCGGGCGTTACTCGTCGCTGCAGTTACCCAGGAAATGCCCGCCGACTTTCATCTCAATGTTCGCTCCGTCATCGCCACTGGCCGCACGCCTCACCAACATTGGTTTAGTGGTACCGATCCACAAGGTGGCGTTATTATTAATGAGGCCGTACAACGGCTCCATCTCAATGATTATTTGGATCGAGATATAAACGAACTCTCAGGCGGAGAGCGCAAACGAGTGATGATCTGCCGAGCCTTAGTTCAGCAACCAAAGTTAATGGTACTCGACGAGCCTTGTAATCATCTCGATATTGAACATCAGCTCAGCCTCATGGAACTGCTCCGTCAATTACCCGTAAGCAGCCTTGTTTCTCTGCATGATTTTCCACTGGCAGCGCGCTATTGCGACAGAGTGTTAATGATGCAAAAAGGACGCTTAGTGGCTGATGGCCGTGCCAAAAAAGTATTAACTTCAGAGTTATTTGAGGATGTTTTTTCAGTCAGTGCAAAAACTTACATCAATCCCTGGGAGCAATGGTCATTTCATGCCACTTCGCTTCCATTTATTCCTCACACACCCAATAGAAGCATAGCCAATGCGTAACCTCGTTCTTAGTTCAATATTACTGCTTTCCAATTTGACGACGTTTAGTCAAGCCTCCGAGTTTCCAGTCAGTGTTGATAGTTGTGGCCGTACTGTTACTTTTAATAGCGCCCCACAGCGGGCAGTCATTCATGATCAAAACATGAGCCAGATGGCTTTTGCCCTGGGCATAAACAGTCAAATAGCGGGATTAACTGGCATTACAGGGTGGTATAAATCCTCCGCCGAGTTTGACCTTGATCGCGGTGATATTCCTGAATTAGCACCTAAATACCCAACCACTGAGAATATTCTAAGCGTTGACTCCGATCTGTTTTTTGCCGGGTGGAACTATGGTATGCGTACTGATGGGGAGCTGACTCCACAGAGCCTAGGAAAGTTCGGTATTCCGGTATTGGAGCTAACCGAATCCTGCGTGCACCTCACCAAATCGGGCCCGGATGCCTCTATGGATTTGTTGTATGAAGACGTATTACGCCTTGGCGCTGTATTTGGCATAAAGGAAAAGGCGGTCGCTTTGGTTGATGGTTGGAAATCAAGATTGCAACAAGTGACCTCGCGTATCGAGGGCAAACCAGCGGTTAAAGTGTTCCTCTATGATTCCGGCGAAGATAAGATATTTACATCGGGTCGTTTTGGTATGCCAACAGCACTCATTCGTGCGGCGGGTGGTATTAATGTGATGGATAACATTGACACTAGCTGGGGCAAAGTCGGCATTGAAGCAGTCATGGACGCTGAACCTGATTTCCTTATTCTGGTTGATTACCAAAAAGGTGGCTGGGAATCTTCGTGGACATTTATTAAGAATCATCCCGTACTCTCGACCCTGGATGCCGTTAAGAACGAACGTTTCCTGCCACTTGAGTACGGTGAAATTACACCAGGGCCGCTGAACATCCGTGCGATAGAAAAGCTAGCTAAAAAAATGTATATGGCGGGTAGCTAAACGATTGAGCAATACTCATAGGCATCAAGCCATAGCAGGCCTGTTACTGCTTTTCATAGGACTCTTTGCACTGACTGGCATCATGATAGGTGTCAGTCAAATTAGTCCCGATCAGGTATTTGGTATTCTATGGCATAGTGTCAGCCCTGACTCATTAAATAGCTGGATTGATCCAACCTGGCGTCAATCTCAAGCCGTCATCATTATGGAGCTTAGGGCACCACGGGTCATTCTGGCAATGTTGGCTGGTGCCGGGTTAGCCGTATCAGGAGCCGCTTTACAAGCCGCTACTCGCAACCCTCTAGCAGACCCATTCTTACTAGGCGTCTCCTCTGGCGCCTCAATGGGGGCCGTCTTGGTGATCTCTCATCTAGGTTTCGTGTTAGGCGCTTACACCATGCCGGTGTTTAGCTTTGCTGGTGGATTGCTTTCTTTCCTACTGTTATTACTGTTGATCAGGCGACCGCAAAACCAGCGACCAGATCGTTTAGTATTGGCGGGTGTGGCTATTTCTTTCTTATTGATGGCCGGCACCAATGGTCTCATCTTTCTCGGCGACCAACGTGCGGCACAATCAGTGATGTTTTGGATGTTGGGAGGCCTGGGCCGAGCACGCTGGGATTTGCTACCTATCCCAACTGTGCTTGTTTTGTTCGGCGTCATCTTACTCATTTGGCAAGCACGCAATTTAAATGCACTGATGATGGGCCAGGAAAGCGCGGCGGCTTTAGGCATTTCGGTCAACCGAGCGAGAATAATCATCTTACTATTGGCAACGCTAGTCACTAGCTTGATTGTTTCACTGACAGGTACCATTGGCTTTGTTGGCCTGGTCGTACCTCATATTATGAGATCGTTTGTTGGTAGTGATAATCGTGTCTTGCTGCCGTTATGTGCAATGGCTGGCGCTGTTTTTATACTAGGCGTAGATATCATAGCGCGCATGCTATTAGCCCCCCAAGAGCTACCTATTGGTATCATTACAGGCGCTGTAGGCGGGTGTTATTTTTGCTATTTATTAGCACGCCGTTAAATCACAGGTATTTTTCCAGCAAGCCACAAAGCTGCATGAGAGTCCTCAACCCTACTAATGTTGAGAATACATCCGCCAACCTGAATAAAGCCGTCATTATTTTTTTAGCTGGAAGACAATGTCTGGCAAATTGTTATCACTTTGATTTCCGCCATTTATTTAATCCCATTCAAATCAATACCTTCCTGATCAAAGCAGCTTTGATGTTGACGAAACAAGGGCAGGTTTATACTGTCGGCATAGTCGCAGCCGGTTTCGACCGGGTCATTCTGAATAACTGGGATACCCATCCTTTTGAAATTCCTAACTTATCGGAAGACCCTCTGCTCCCTAGAAACTTACTGTGTGGTGAAAGGGATATGAGTGAAGCGCTGGAGACAATCATCGACATTCTCAGAATAAATGCTGTCAGGGCACATCCCAAAAGGGATAAAGGGACGCTTGCCACAAGACTGACGTTATTCAAACCGCGATTTTCAGATAGTGGGGTGGTTAATATTTAACCTTAAAACCCTACATATAAGGTAGGATTAATGCCCTCTCATCTTGCCAGCGGTATATGGATGACATTATTGTGCTGGCCAAGTCGCGCTGGTCGTTACGCCGAGCAGTAAAAAGAGTCAATTAGGTCTTTAATGCGCTGAAGTTGAAGCAAGCACCGGATAAAACCTTTATTGGCAAACTTGAACGGGGATTTGATTTTTTAGGTTACCACTTCATCGGTAGTCAGTTGACCGTGGCAAGAAAGGCAATCGAGAAACACGCTTTACATATCATCGAGCTTTATGAGCAACCGAGGATAAAGAAAGCCACCGCAAATGAGATGACTTCTTCTTTGGGGCCAGTTGTAACTCGTTGGCAGCGTTGGGCTGCCGCAGGATTACCGGGTATTAAGATTGACGTCTGCGACGCGCGAAACCTAGACCAGCGAGCCCCAATCCTAATAGCGTGATGCTGACGGGTTCGGGAACAGAGGTTGCTGTGAAGGGCGGTGGAGCTGACATTGTGAATGTAATGGGATCGGGTGACTGGACTGGGGCTTGTCGACTACCTGAGGCGTACAGTGCGTAAACTGACGAGTCATAGGGCTCGTAACATTGGTCGAACGGGGGTGGGCAGTTGAGGCCGAATGTTCGGGTGATGACCTGATCGAAAGTGCCACCGTCGGCGTATACATGAATATACAGGTTGAAATACTCTATGGCGCCCGTGGCGTCTAAGCGAACGTCCAAGTTAAATAGCCTAATATCGCTGCCCCAGCTGCCCCAGGGCTGACCTTTCTCTAGTGTGATAGATAAAAGGTCACCGTCGCCGACAGCGTCGACCCCAATACTGAAATCATTAATGTTAGATTGGTGATATTGGTTGTTTGGGCCGGTAGTCGAGTAATCGATTGTCATCGTGCCCACCAAGCTGATGGAGTAGTCATCGCTGAAGGCTGCTGCAGCCGTAAAGTCGTATGTGATGAGTGATGCCTCGACCTTGGTGCCTACCGCTAATGTTGACACTAACAATAATAATACCAGTGGGTTTACCCATATCTTGTTCAATTGAATTTCCTTTTTAGTCTATTTGAATTAATTTTGTAAGGTAATCGTAAAAAAATAATTTACCTCACCATTATTTAGCAAAAAACATATTAATTAAATTACTGCTTTAATTAAACAAACATTTTTCAGGCTTGCTCAATTAATAAAGCATTTATCATGCCTAATAAATAATTTATATTAATTACAATAATATAGATTTTTTTGCATTTAAATATAGGGCTTAACTGTAAAATTTTTTTACAATAAGAGGGTCTACAGAATTAAATAAAGTACAGAAAAGAGTATAAGAAACTAAGGAAATGAAACTAAGAGTTAAGTCTTGAATCTTGAATTCGATAAAAGTTTGATGATTTTACTCACACTCGAGTAGTGTAAGCTGAAGTAATCCGCTATTGCCTTCATCGTGTATCCACCGCTATTAAAGGCCGCCAAAATAGTGTTGTTACGATCCTTATACATTGTTTCGTATACCTTTAAAGTTTTTACTTTTGCTCATCTTTGACTTGATGGAATTTCTGATAAATATTGGTCTTTATCGACCTTAGCTTCCATTTCTTCAACAAAATGGTCATTACCTAAAAAAATCTGCTTTTTTAATAGCGGCCAAGGTGATAACTGACCTTTTCCTTCTGCGACAAATACCTTATATTTTTCTATTGCGGATAAACGGCACTTTCCAAAACAGGATAATAACCAATTGACCTGCAACCAAATTGGAGGCTCATCGAGGCCAACCATATTCCGATAGCTACTCCACTGCCAGTTTTCAGCTTTAAAAACCATGCCTACTCGTTGATGTTGCTGATTGAACCGCTGCGTGAAGACATCGTTTAGTTGACGCATACCCTGAGACAAATTGCCGTCTGGTGTTTCTATCATTAAGTGGTTAAAAAAATAAAAAAAAATAAGACACCCACACTTTTAAAGATCCAAATTTGACCCAAATTCACCCGTGTCCTTCAAGCAAAGGTGGACTAGGTAAAAAGATCAATGAATATGAACAAATGGTTGTCTTTTTAGTGTTACTACGGTCTTATGACCAAACCCAGAACATAGAAATTCGTCGACCAGTTATTCGGCCAGGCAATCGTTAGTATTTTTTAATTATCTGAGTTCTATTAGGTAGGGAAAAACTTTTCACACGCGCGGATACCCTGCACCCACTGTTTCCCTAGTTGTTCACAAGCTTGTTTTATGTGATACGACGTGCCGACTAAGGACTTAAACTGACTTTCAAAGTTTTGACTCAGGTAACACCAGTGTTTTGGGTCGATGTTTAATTGCTGGAGAATTTTCGGCGTGCTTTCAGGTATTGCACCGCGCTTATCGTCCCGTAGGATTCTGCCCGTCCAATCTACCAGTTCTAGGTAATCGGTGAGCCTAAACGGTAAGCCGTTTGGCATATCGCGTCTAGGGTTACCGGCGAAGGGATGCAGTCCATCATTCGGTTGCTCGGCCTTTGCTACCTGTTCACACCGTCGTTTAATACTGGTGTGATCTGAGTCAGTCAAGCTATCTGCTATTCCAGCCCTTATCGGGTTCAAGTCCACATAAGCGGAACAGGCTGCTAGTGCTTTTTCATCAAGCAATGCCTGGCTGGAAAAACGGCCTTCCCAGAAGCGTCCTGTGCAATCGTCTTCCCTATTAGCCATGCGGGCTATGCCTTCATTGTTGATTCTCATAAACCAACTAATATCCATTAAACGCTCACGCCAGAGCGCTATGGACCTATCCAGGCTGGCTTGTTCTGCTGCCGTGAGTAACTCACCTTTCGTATAGCGTTGGCTATAAACTGTGCCGCTAAATAGTTGATGCCATCGTTCGACGACCTCGAGTGTGTCCCAGTTATCAGCCTTTGATTTGTCGATGAATAGAACCACATGGTAGTGGTTATGCATCACGGCATAAGTACATAAATCGATGGCAAAGACAGTCGCCAGTTCGAGTAGTTTATCTTCAATCCATTGTCGTCGATGCTTGAAGGATTGACCGGTTACTGCATCTTTACCGCAGAGAAAAGCACGGCGAACGCAACGGGAGCTGCAATGATAATAAGGGGTAGCGTCGAGAGAAACCTGCGTCTTCCTTGATCTTGGCATCACAATGTCCTTTTGTGAAAGTAGAGAAATAACTTAACAGGCAGGGCTTTTATGTCAATTTATTTCTATGGGTGTCTATAAAGGGGTTGTTGCGTGATGGGCCAGCAGGTTGTAACACTAGGTGTCGCTAATGATACGCAGTTTGTTTTCGTTGATAATGAAATATTCATCAGCCAGACTAAGCAGCAAGCAGTAGATTACCACTTCAATGACGGCCGCAGCATTGCGGCCAAACGCTACCAACAATCAAAGCAACAAACCAAGCCACAAATGGTCTGTGACATGATAGCGAGAGCTATCCGTGGTGGTATTAATGCGGATTACTTTTTATCCGATGCCTGGTTTGCGACCAAGCCTATTCTTAGAATGACGATAACCCACTCGCTTATTGCAATTGTCAGAATGAAAAAGAATAAGATGAAGTACCGCCTAACGACGAACGGCATTACTCAGTTACTTTGTGCCCAAGATCTATACAAGCAACACGTCAAAGGCCACTGGAAAGCGCTTAATAATGTGCCTTACCAAAGTAAATCCATTGTGGTTGAGCTGAACCTCACCAGTTCAAATAAAGAGCCAGCGCAATGGATTAAGGTTAAATTACTCTTTGTCCGCTCAGTAAATGAAGCCAAACAACAAGCGAGCAAACACGATTGGGCTCTATTTTTAACGACTGATAGTCAGCTCGAAGATGAAAAAATACTGGAGGTCTATGCGCTTCGTTGGGGAATTGAAGTTTACTTCAAGGAAGCCAAACAAAAGCTTGGCTTTTTAAAAGAGCAAGGACGACATTACAGTGCCTATATTGCATCCATACACCTAACAGGCCTCAGGTTTTGCATGCTGCTGTTTACCAAGCAAGAAGAATGCTCAGCCAGGCCTAGTCACGTAAGAAATAATTTTGAAGAGAGCTTAATGTGCTTGAGCTTTGCCAGTAAGTTGTGGGGGTTGTTTAAAGCGCTAATTGCTGGCGCGGTAAATAACATGGCGAATTTAACGGATACTGAGAAACATAGCGTGCTAAGCAAAATTGACCAAACAGTTGTCGCTTTTTTTACGCAAGTCATGCAAATGGATAGCTTCACATTACGCCAAGAAGCTCTAGAATGAGCGAATATCCACCGTTATTGGTTAAAAGTGAACCCCGAAACTTGAGTTATAATAACAGCGCCAATCACAAGGCGAGCATTTTTTGCTGGGCGACCTTGTGTCACACTCAGTTTTTTATCATAAGCTTCCGATAAGGCATCCCAAGGAATCAGCCTGCTTAATGTGACCCAGCGATTCTTTTCATCGAGAGCCGCTTGAAAAGGCCAGCCGAATTCAGGCAGGGTTAGTTGATTATGGCTATGGGAGCGGATCATGGTGCACGCCTTTTGAGGTATTTACGTTACTTTTCGTGCACTATTATACCAAATAAACCTAATTAATTCATATATTTCAACTAGTTATACTTTCTGAGAGGACTCTAATTAAATTTGATCGGACAATTTTTAGAATCCTACTCAATTTGTAGAGCAATGATCAGTTTTAGTCGACTAAATGCCAATCACACTTAATTATCGGTCAGCGCAAGGTATAAGTATGAAAAGTATAAAAGTCTCTATTTGGCAATATTAATTTGAAAATTCAATCCAGAATATATGGGTATTTCCTACTTTATAGCCAAAAAGGGCTTAAATAAAAACCCACCTACCACAAGAAATTTTGTATGTAGTTTTCTCGTTGCCTGCCAACACTGTCGACTTTGAGGGGCTAAACATTCTATCTTTTTTAAAATCTGGCTCTGAAGATCCGCAGATCAATTAAGCGGTCGTTTCCATCAGCATGGAAAATTGACTACTACGAGCCTTAGCTACTCCTGAATAGTGTTATGTGAAATGCTCAAGGTGTAAATATTTTTTACACTATATCTTTACATATGTAATATTTATTTACACTTTTAACCCATTTAACCCACTATAATTTCCCGGATATCTGTAACTTGTTGTTTTACATAAATATAATTTTTACGGCCTAAAAAATGCTAATTATATTAATCACTTCATACTCTAAAAAAAGGAAAATAAAATGAAATCTTACCTCCTAGCTGCGACATTACTTACATGCACATGTTTACCCGCATACGCAATAACAATATTCAACGATGGCTCCCCGCATAACATTGATGGTTCTGGGCCATTTGATCAGGTCGTTGTATCAAACAGTACGACTGCGAACGTTTTATCTGGCGCGAATGTCGTGGCTCCCGATACTGCCACCGGTAGTGTTGGAATCTATGTTAGTGATTCCTCTATCGTGAACATGTTCGGAGGTATCATAAGTGGTGGTGATGATAATTATTTAGGTGGTCTCGGAGGTAACGGCATCAGTTCGGATGACTCGACAGTGAATATAGATGGCGGTACTGTTAATGGTGGCCAAAAGGATTATCTTACTGGCGGTGGCTTTGGTGGTACGGGTCTATGGGCTAATGATTCTTTAGTCAACATCAGTGGTGGTACTTTCAATGGTGGCTTCAATACAGACTCGGGTGGTTTCGGCGGTCTGGCGCTCGAATTGGCTGGCGATACGATCGCTAACGTTTCGGGTGGCATATTCAATGAAGGTTTCGGAGGGGCTCTTTCTCAGGGTTCGATACAAATGGTAGGTTCGTCGATCCTTAACCTGTCGGGCGGATTCCTCTCTGGACATATACAGATGTTGTATGATTCGGTGTTAAACGTATATGGATCGGGGTTGGCTTATGGCGGAGCTTTCAGTAATATTACGGGCACTTTAGTTGACGGCACGCCGATCAACGCACAGATATATCAAATGATGGACAGTCAAGTGAACCTTTATGAGGTGGCAGTGGCAGTGCCTGAACCATCAATCATCGCCTTATTCGGACTTGGACTGGCTGGACTAGGCTTCGCTCGTAGACGTCAATCTTAACCCCCTGCGACAGCCCATCGCTGCCAACGTTTTACAGTCAGCTCCAAAGAAGAAGCCATCTCGTTTGAGGTGGTTTTTTTATGAGTGAATGTTAGCGCTTATTCTCCATTTAAATCAGTGCATGTAAATAGAGGCTTATCAACATTGCGGGGGTTGGCTGCTAGTTGCAGTGCACCAGTAAACGGCAACTATCTGGAGACCCTTCCTCATCAAAAGACTTTCTGTCTTTATCCGAAAACTGGACAATCCAGAGTTATTTGCTCGATAAATTCAGATTAGCTCTACACAGTTTGCAAAACTCATTGATTAGTTTGAATAGGCAATCTAGGTATATCTTCGCGCCTGTGCACGCTTGCTTTCGATATAGCTTTGGAAGCCCACACAAAGATCAATAAGAAGGCCGGGGCTTTTAAACATTGCCGGTTGGCTGCGAAAGGTAGCAATATTACACTGAAGGATGAGCCAGATTTTAAAGCTGAGAGAAATGGACCCCAAAAATCAGACAGCCCCTTAAGTGTATTCTGTGGTTAAATTTCACGCGGCTTTAGGCAACGCTTCTATTCCAAAATAAGCCTGATCTGGCGTTTTCTCTAAAGTCTGGTGCTTTCGTTCTGCATTATAAAAATCGATGAAGGAAACTAAGGGTCAAGTCTTGAATCTTGGGAAACTAAGGGTCATGGAAACTAAGGGTCAAGTCTTGAATCTTGAATTCGATAAAAGTTTGATAATTTTACTCACACTCGAGTAGTGCAAACTGAAGTAGTCCGCTATTGCTTTCATCGTGTATCCACCGCTTTTAAAGGCCGCCAAAATAGTGTTGTTACGATCCTCGTACATTGTTTCGTACTCCTTTAATGTTTTTACTTTTGCTCTTCTTTGACTTGATGGAATTTCTGATAAATCTCGGTCTTTATCGACCTTAGCTTCCATTTCTTCAACAAAATTGTCATTCCCTAAAAAAATCTGCTTTTTTAATAGCGGCCAAGGTGATAACTGGCCTTTTCCTTCTGCGACAAATACCTTATATTTTTCTATTGCGGATAAACGGCACTTTCCGAAACAGGATAATAACCAATTGACCTGCAACCAAATTGGAGGCTCGTCGAGGCCAACCATATTCCGATAGCTACTCCACTGCCAGTTTTCAGCTTTAACAACCATGCCTGCTCGAACTGGATTGAGTACGATATATCTCGATAGCTCTAGAAGATAATTTTCTTTTTGAACCAGTATAGATTTATAACGGCCTTGAAAAACATGCCCTACTCGTTGATGTTCCTGATTGAACCTCTGCGTGTAGACACCGTTTAGTTGACGCATACCCTGAGACAAATTGCCGTCTGGTGTTTCTATCAATAAGTGGTAATGGTTAGTCATCAAACAGTAGCTGTGACATTCCCAATTGAAACGTTCACAAACTTGCCCCAACACTGACAAGAACAGCAACCTATCTTCATCGTGCAAATATATATCATCTCGGCCATCACCTCGTGATGTCAAATGATACAACGCGCCAGGGAACTCAATTCGAAGTGGTCTGGACATTTTTCAACTTTAACATAAATACAGGGGATTCATGATTCAAGACTTGACCCTCAATTTCTTTATTATGAACGTATTGTTGACCATGATTTCTCTGGCGGTGATGAGTATTGGAATAAATCTAAGCACTATTGGGCGGATGTTCGCGAGGTTTGGAAAACACTGATTGACGAACAAGACGCCCTGACCATTCATAAAAAAACCGGTCAACAATATATGTTTATGCCGTTTTTTAATCAGGCCCAAGCCATTGTAGACGGTGAGTCTTATGATTCAGAATCAGGAAAAATTAAAATTAGAGAGATGCTGACACCGTTTATTGAATTAGAGTAATGGTCTACCGCGGCAATCGATCATCTGACTGACGGAGAATGCCCAAAGGTTTAAAGGGACACACTTAATCATACTTGGATATAAAAAAGATCCAATTCACCTGCAGTCAAAACCATTAAACCCGCCACGGTGCTAGACGAACAGTCCATTGCGAGCCGAATACTGGTCGGAGCAAGGGTGCTGAAGTAGTCTAACTGGCGGTTTAAGTCGTCACTATGATTCTGCTGCTGTATGTTCATGGCCCGCTGAAAAGGCTGCCTCCACATTTTTACTACTTCCAAGTCGTACCCAGGCCGATAGGCGACATTTTCAATTGTATTGATGTTCGTCATACTGCTCTTCCAACGTTTGATGATGACCCTATCAAATAACTCGTGGCCAGTGAATGATAGAAAGTTGATGTTGGTGCAGTTATGTAACGCTCGGCTAACGGGAGCGGAGCAGCGCAGCTGTGGAGCTTCCCGTTGAGCCGCTTGTTAGGCAAATATATCTAATCATCCATGAACTCAATATTTAGTAATTTACAAATACTATTAGATCGATCCGCTGTCGTACCGATATCTGTTCCATTAAAGGAATTGGACAGGAATATTAAATTGGTTTTAGCCGTCATAATATTTTCATGGTTTGGAATTACCTTTGTAAGAGAAATCCAATTGTAAAAGAGAACACCTTCTGCAAAAGATATTAATTTTGCTGCGATTGAACATGTTTCATCATTTGCTTTTGACAAATCCTCGTTCCATTTTTTAATGAATTAATCCTTTCTCTGATTACTATTTCACGAGGATCGTCGTCATCTTCAAATACAGTATTTATATTTTTATAGGCACGTCCGTAATTATTAGCATGAAATAGTAAAACATTCGCAATCTCACCTTTGACTTCTTTAAGTTTATGAATAGGAGGCAAGAAAAATCTCAAAAATATTTCGCCTAAAATGAAAACTGCTACGCCACTAAGTATTACATTCATTGTTTCCATTCTTCTCGTCCATCTGTTGTCATTGCCTAACGCAAAGTTAATGGGCAGCGTTGCTGCGGAGCAGCGCTTTTAGCTGTCCAGCCAGCTTACTGGCAAACATTGAACGTATTGTTATATTTTGTTGATAGATAATGCAAACTGCCCTTTTCCGATTGATACAGAATACATGTCTGTTTCTGGAAGGTTGTGTTTAACAACACCCACAAGTAGGTCGCGCTCTTCCTTTGGCATTCTTTCACCAATGTAGATACTTTTTACGGCACTTGGTGAAAAAGATTTTAATCCTGTGGTTGTTGATATAAGCCTGATCTCACATTCATATAGCCATTGCTCGTGTTTACACTGAATGCTTTTCAAGTAGCTAATAGCACTTTCATTTATTTTTTCAAAAATATCAATTGAATGAGGTTTGTCTATATAATTTACTTTAGTCCATGCAAAAGACTCTGCATTCATAGTTTCCAGCGAATCGCGTAATAATTCAAGATCATATTGTATACAGAACCCCTTGAATTCATCAGCGTAGTGAGACCAAAGCAACATGTTTGAGACTTGCGTTCTCTCGTCGTTTGGAATGTCAGAAGAGGTTGAAAATATGCCGAGCTTTTTTTGATGGTAGTCCAGCTCGTCTATAAATGAGCTACGGCGCTCTTCTACAAATTCTAAAAATTCTTCGGGTGAGTCAATATATCTTTTTAGAACAACATTCTTGGCGTCTTCGGTAGATAAATTGGATTTTTTTTCTACAGCTTCAGCCCCAAATTCAATGAACTTAGTTATTCGTTCTTCATCTGAGGATGGTTCTATAACATTTATCAATCCTTCAAATGGGTCATTTAAATCATCCTTGCTAGCAAACCAAATTTTATTGGTGGCAAGAGAGGATAATGAATTTATATTCATTGATCTAAATTTATAAATATTTGGGTGATTATCCATATTTTCTCGATGGTTTTAAATATAACGCCCAACTGTGCGCAGAGCGAGCGATTCCGACACAAGTTGCTTGCTAGGCATGGTTTTTACTGCACAACATCTTTATCCACCATAATTTTTTTCTTTTAGTTGTAAGAGGGTAATAGTAGCCACGATTACCATCCATGTCATAGTCTTTACTTAAGTCTTCATTCTCTAAAAGATTTTCGACGTAATATTCAGTTTTAACTTTATCAAAATTTGAAGCCTCAATTATTTCACTCTCATACATTAAACCGTCCCTAGACGTAATTAGTCGAATTATTTCTTCATGCTCCTTGGATAGGGGCGAAGTATTTGCTTCGGCCTTTTGATCTAATGAACCTCTAAGATCTTCTCGTTCTTTGCGCAGACCTTCTATCTCAGATTGTGCTTGTAGAGAATTTTGTAGTTCCGTAGGTTTTGTACCAAGAAAAACAAATACATACTGTAGCCATGGATACAGTATTGAGTATGTTGAAGCGAATAATATAAGGTAAATGAATCAATAACTGAGACACCCATACGTTTATTTTTCTAGTATTTTGATAAACCGATCAAAACCACAGGGTAAAGCTTTCCCAAAACAATTGAAGAATGCCTGTTCTTCATTCTGTGTTAGCACGCATAATAATTTTTATTGTCAGTTTTTCATTCAGCCATTGCCGAAGTTGCTGTTGCAAAGTGGTTATATTATTAAATCTAAGTAGGTCTAATAAGCCACAAACGCTATCAGACGTAACTAGCTTGATAATACTGCTAATGAGACAAATAGACAGCAATCGTAATCACCGACTGGACCAATGGGTGTCCATAACCTATTTGCATAGATCTATTTCTTACCATTGTCATTTCAATATATACCCGGTACCTAAGCCAATGTTAGTCATGCGATGAGTTATAGGCTTTTAACGAAGACGTGCTGGTATGTGTCTTTAACCAGTCAATAGTTTAGCTGGAGTTCACAACGTAATTTAATGCACACAACCTATAGCGTTCTTTGCTTCGTATAATTATTCAAACTAGCATTCACGATGTCGGTCAATCAGAGTGCTAATGGTAATTGCTGTCGTTATAAGACTCCAATCAAGCATTGGATTATTTAAGATTTTCGGTGATTGAGAATTCATTCATTTTTTGAAAAATAGGTATACTGGTTTCTTTTGATGTACATCCATTATGGTTCAGAGACTAATCCAAGAGAATACCGATATAACCTTGGGTTATTGGGGGATCCGGGGGTTGGCACAACCCATTCGTTACTTAATGATTTCTGCGGATGTGCGATTTTCCGAAATTCGACTGGGTGTTTTACAAGATTCCACGCCACTGAGTGAGGATGAGGAAAATGAAGAATGGGAAATGGTGCGTTCGACACTAGACATGCCGTTTCCCAACTTACCTTATTTAATCGACACCAGCGGGGGTTCTAGGGTTTGCTTGTCACAAAGCAATGCGATTCTACGGTATCTGGCCCGACGCTTTAACTTTTACGGCGGTTCGGAATCTGAACGTATCGAAATCGATGTGCTACAGGATGAGGCCTATGATTTTCGGAATGAAATAACCAACACCATCTATACCTTGGGTGAGAACTATGCATCCGTATTCGAACAATTTTCGACTGACACTTTGCCACGATACTTGGATAGTTTCGAAACTTATTTAAGGCAAAGTGATAACAAAAACTTTTTTGTCGGCAGTCGTTTATCTCTGGTCGATTTTGTTCTTTACGAACTATTCTGGCAAATGACGATGATGGTGCCGAATTCAATAACAGAGTCAAAACGGCCTACGCTGTTTGCCTTTATTAAGGCATTCGAAAAAGAGCCTAGAATCGCGAACTACCAACAAAATGAAAACCACATTGGGCGTCCTATTAATATGCCCTGGGCTTCTTTCACGTAGAAATTGACTGGCAAGTAGTAAGTGAATTGATCGCAATATACAATTTAAATCCTTTTCTAACCGTTTTACGAGTCTATGCCAGGAGTCTCTAGCTTTGAAATACAACCTAAAGCAATTAGAAACATTCGTCTGGGTATCAGACCTGGGTAGTTTCCGTAAAGCCGCTGATCGGTTGAATACTACTCAGCCGAATATTTCTTCGCGCATATCCTCACTCGAATCTATTCTAGGGTTGACGTTGATGGAGCGTGATGCAGGTTCCGTTCGTTTGACGACCAAAGGGCGAGAGATGCTGGCGCATGCGCGAAACGTGTTGAAAGCAACTGATGGGTTTATTGAAGCAGCTAATCAAAAGACATTGCATAACGGCGTATTGCGGTTGGGTGTGACTGAGATGGTGGTGCATACCTGGGTGCGCGAGTTCTTGCGCGTTTTGAAGGATCGTTATCCCAATATTACAGTCGAGCTAACGGTTGACTTGTCGATAAATTTGGAAAAAGAACTATTTGATCGGTCAATAGATTTGACTTTCCAAAATGGACCGTTTAGTCGGAAAACAACGGGCAATAAAAATCTGGGTATCTTTCCCTTGGTATGGATTGCGTCACCTGAAATTGGGCTGCATACGCTCAGTCAGGTCGCCATCGAGGATATGGTGCAGTTTCCAGTTTTGACTAATGCTCGCAACACACAGATTTATGCTGAGGTAGACGCTCACTTTGCTGCCCGACGTGATTTGACTGTGCGACTGGTGCGATCAAGTAATTTGGCCGCCTGCATTCACATGGCTATCGATGGCTTCGGCACGGCAACAGTGCCAGAGGCAATGGTAGTAGACGAACTGAAATCGGGTGAACTGAAGCGAATCGATTATCACTGGACACCACAAAGCCTGAGTTTCTTTGCTCGATATGATGAAGAAAAGTCGTCTGGACTTGTTGCCAAGGCAGCCGATATTGCAAGTGAAGTGTCGCTTCAATATTCGACTGAAGTGTTGTCAGCATAACAGCCTTGTTAAGTTATTATTCCCCCGACAGCTTGAATTAAATTAAAACCACAAGATAACAAAAGCTTATCCTATCTATTCGATTAAATAATTGGATTCTATTCAATAGGGCGATTTAAACTGAACATCTAATTAATCTTTGTGGTGAGTTATGAATCGATCTTCAACCCGTCTGGGTGTCGATATTGGCGGTACTTTTACTGATGTTGTTCTCGAAATTGTTGATGACACTGGTTCGGTTAAGCAATTTTCAATTAAAGTATTAACCACCTACACCGCACCCGAAGATGCCATCATTGATGGCATGAAGCAAGTCTGCAGTCAGGCGAGCATTCAACCGGCTCAAATCGGGCAAATCATCCACGGTACAACTCTCGCCACCAATGCGCTGATCGAACGCCGTGGCGCTAAAACGGCGCTGATCACCACGCAAGGGTTTCGCGATGTAATCGAAATGCGCAGTGAATCGCGCTTCGAGCAATATGACCTTAATTTGGTGTTACCAGAACCATTGTTACCTCGCCAACAACGCTATACCGTTGAAGAACGTATTGGTGCCAAAGGCGATGTTTTAATTCCCTTGCAACGTCAATCGGTTGAGGATCTGGTCGATAGCATTAAAGATTGCGGCTATGAGAGTATCGCTATCGGTTTAATGCATTCTTATTTGAATAGCGACCATGAAACCATGATTCGTGATGTGATTGTTGAAAAAATGCCAACCATAGCCATCTCGTTGTCATCTGAGGTGTCACCACAAATGCGTGAGTACGAACGCTTTAACACCGTGGTTGCTAACGCCTATATTAAACCCATGATGAAAAGCTATCTCGATCGATTAGGGGGACAGTTACGTAATGAAGGTGTCGACTGCTCTATCTTTTTAATGCATTCTGGTGGTGGCATAATCTCGCTTGAATCCGCAGCTGATTTCCCTGTGCGTTTGGTCGAGTCAGGGCCAGCGGGTGGTGCTGTTTTTGCAGCGCACATTGCCGCACAGTATGGTCTCGATAAAGTGCTGTCGTTTGATATGGGTGGCACAACCGCAAAAATTTGTTTGATTAAAAACCAAACGCCAAAGACCAGCCGAGTATTCGAAGTTGCTAGAACCTATCGATTCAAAAAAGGTTCGGGTATGCCAATCTCGATACCGGTAATCGATATGGTGGAAATCGGTGCGGGTGGCGGGTCACTTGCATATGTTGATTCCATGCGCCAAATTAGAGTAGGGCCGGAGTCGGCAGGTTCTGAACCGGGACCGGCTTGTTACAATCGGGGTGGTGAGCGCCCTGCAGTGACCGATGCTGATTTAGTGCTGGGTAAACTTGATCCTGATAATTTCGCAGGTGGTACGATCAAACTTAATACCGAACAGTCAAAAATAGCGTTACACAATACGCTAGGCGATGTACTCGATATGGATGCTCAAACCGCAGCCTATGGCCTGTGCGAAGTAGTCGATGAAAATATGGCGAATGCGGCTCGCGTGCATGCAGTCGAAAATGGTCAGGACTTGACTGACTACACCATGATCGCCTTTGGTGGCGCAGCACCCTTACACGCGGGTCGGTTGTGTGAAAAACTAGGTGTGACTCGTTTACTGGTGCCATCAGGTGCGGGTGTGGGGTCAGCAATTGGATTTTTGCGAGCCCCCTTTAGTTTTGAAGCGAACCGCAGTGTTTACATGCGTTTGTCTCACTTTGAACCCGATATTATTCGGCAATTGTTATCCGAGCTTGAAACGGAGGCAACTGGCTTCGTGCGCTCTTGTGATGCCGATGCACCGATACTAGCGGAATATAAAGCCTATATGCGTTACACCGGCCAAGGCGAGGAGCTTGCCGTTGCACTGACAAAAGATCAGGCGATGAGCCCAGATCCAAAAACGTTTAAAATGCTGTTCGAAAAAGATTATATCGATTTATTTGGCCGTATTGTCGAGGGTATGGATATCGAAATTACCGTTTGGTCTGTTAACTCAACCACCTTACCTGAAACGGTTGCGCCAGCTAAAGAACTGAAACAGTTCACTGAGGCTGTATCTATTTTGCAACGACCCATTTTTGATCCAGCGTTAGGACAGTTTGTGCAGGCTTCAATTTTTCACCGGCAGTCGTTACAACCGGGCAGCAGAGTCGTCGGGCCAGCAGCAATAGTGGAAGATGAAACTACAATTATCCTGCCATCCAGTCGGCAGGCAGTTTGTCAGCTCGATGGCTGTATTGATATTACTAAAGGGGCTTTGTAATGGTGCAAAATACAACCGCTGTTGCAAACCAAGTGATGTGGAATCGATTGATATCCGTTGTCGAAGAACAGGCGCAAGCATTAATTCGAACCGCCTTCTCACCCTCCGTGCGAGAAGCGGGTGATCTGTCTGCGGGTGTCTACGACACCAAAGGTCAAATGCTTGCGCAAGCCGTTACGGGCACGCCGGGGCACGTCAACGCAATGGCCGATGCAGTCGCTCATTTCATTCGTCGTATTGGGGTCGACAATATATTTGAAGGTGATGTTTACATAACCAATGACCCCTGGGAAGGCACGGGACATTTGCATGACATAACTGTCGTAACACCGGCTTTCCATCGATCAAAACACGTTGGTTTTTTTGGTTGTACCGCACACATTGTTGATATTGGTGGGCGTGGGTTTGGCGCAGATGCTAATTCGATTTATGAAGAGGGGCTTTATATCCCCATCATGAAATTTGCCGACAAAGGTCAAGTTGATAAAACGCTCATTAATATTGTACGAGCCAATGTACGCGAGCCTGATCAAGCGATCGGTGACTTTTTTGCGCTCTCCAGCTGTAACGAAATTGGTCAACGTCGACTGGTCAATATGATGACAGAATTCGGTTTGACCCATCTTGATGATATCGCCAACTTTATTCTCGACAATTCACGCAGAGCAACGCTCGAATGCATCGCCGCATTACCGCCTGCTAAAGCCAAAGGTGAAATGAGGATAGATGGTTATAGTCATCCAGTGGACTTGAGGGTATCTCTAGAATTCCAAAAAGATCGAATTTTATGTGACTTTGAAGGCACTTCTGGGTTGGATAAAAAAGGCATTAATGTACCGTTGGTTTATACCAAAGCGTATGCCTGCTTTGCACTAAAATGTGCAATCGCACCAGACATTCCAAATAATGCGGCATCTTTGGCCCCATTTGTAATAACAGCCCCAATAAATTCGATAGTGAATGCGATTCATCCAGCTCCCGTGGCATTAAGGCATGTCATTGGGCACATGATTCCTGATGCAGTATATGACGCCTTGGATAAAATACTGCCAAATACTGTGCCAGCCGAAGGGGCCGGAACATTGTGCAATTTTCAGCTCTCATTACGACCCAGAACAGATCTATCAACACCCATCAAAGGCGCTAGATCAGAAGTATTAACCTTTAATTCAGGTGGTTCAGGTGCCCGTCCCGGAGCGGATGGTTTGAATGCAACCGCTTTTCCATCTGGCGTAATGACCATGCCAGTAGAAGCGACCGAACACACGGGCCCAGTCGTGATTTGGCGTAAAGAACTAAGACCCGATAGTGGAGGTGCAGGCCGACATCGAGGCGGCTTGGGCCAATATATGGAAGTCGGTGCTTCAGAAGGCTACGAGTTTGATTTTTCTGCCATGTTTGATCGAGTCGATCACCCAGCACGGGGCAGGCAGGGCGGTAACAATGGTGCTGCAATGACTATATCGCGCAGTGATGGAACACCAATGAAAGGCAAAGGCAAACAATTTGTGCCCGCAGGTGATCGAGTCATGTTAGCCATGCCAGGTGGTGCAGGCTATGGTGATGTGGCCGACAGAGATCCAGCATTGATTAGAAAAGATTTAGTGCGAGGTTATATTTCTGCAGCAATCGCCAAACAAGATTATGGTATGAGTGAGGCTGAGGTTAAGGATACGATTGCAACCATTAAAGCCGAATAACCCTGACATGACGGTTTCTACTCGTTTGCCTACTCACTCCCCAACAATGTCGAGCTATGATGTTGTCATTGTTGGCGGTGCCATGTATGGCTCGTCGGTATCTTGGTTTTTGGCAGACAATCCTGATTTTAACGGGTCAATTTTAGTTGTTGAGCGAGACCCTACTTACACTGCTTGTTCGACAGTGCACACCAATAGCTGTATTCGACAACAATTTTCACGTGAAATTAACGTTCGTATATCTCAGTTCGGTGCAGCATTTGTGAAAAACCTTCGTCAATATATGGGTGAAGATGAACGAGTACCCAACCTGCCAATTCAAAGTTATGGTTATCTCTATTTGGCCGATAGCGAGGCATTCTCAGCTGTCTTAAAAGAAAGCCAACAGGTGCAAGCCGCCTGTGGCGCAGGTACTAAAATCCTCACTGCAGAAGACATTAAACGAGACTACCCATTCTATAATGTCGACGATATAGTGTCGGGTAGTCACAATCTCATAGACGAAGGTTACTTTGACGGCGGCACATTATTTGAATGGTGGCGGCGTTCAGGAAAAGAAAAAGGTGTCGAGTTCGTTGGTAATGAAGTGGTATCCATGCAACGAAATAATCAGGGTACCCGAGTCGAGAGCGTAACGCTCAAATCGGGTGAAATTGTGAGTTGTGGCATAGTCGTCAATGCATCCGGACCAAGAGCCGTACTGACATCCCGTATGGCGGGCATTGAACTGCCGGTTGAACCTCGTAAGCGCTACACCTTTATATTTGATGCAGAACAACCGCTCGACCGTGACTTGCCATTAACCATCGACCCGACCGGTGTGCACATGCGGACTGATGGTCAGTATTATCTGGCAGGTTGCGCACCGGATGTGGATTTGGCGATTGACTATGATGATTATGAGCCAGATCATAATATTTGGCAGGAAAAAGTTTGGCCTATTATTGCAAACCGTATTCCACAGTTTGAAGCAATTAAACTGGTGAATTCATGGGTTGGCCACTATGCTTTCAATACACTCGATCAAAATGCCATTCTTGGCCGCCATTCGCAGGTAGAAAACTTCATATTGGTGAATGGTTTTTCTGGTCATGGGCTGCAGCAGTCGCCAGCCATGGGCCGTGGCATCGCTGAGTTGATAACCTACGGCGAGTATCGAACGTTAGATTTGTCGCCTTTTAGCTTTGACCGAATTGAACGAAACGAACCGTTTAATGAAAAGGCTATCATTTGAGATAACTCGTTAAGCTTGTTAAACGAATGCCCAATTCAATTAAGAAAAATAAACATTAGGAGGATTAGTTAATGAAAAAAATAGTACTCACTGGCGCCGCAGGGCGACTCGGCTCATACCTGCGAGAGCCCTTGGCTAAAATGGCTGACCAACTGGTTTCATCAGATCTGGCAGACGCCATTGGTAATCTATATCCCGGTGAAACCTACCAGCGCGCTGACCTATCTAAGTATGACGACATACACGCCTTACTCGAAGGGGCCGACATGGTGGTTCACTTTGGCGCAATTGGTGATGAAGCCCCTTTTGATGACATTCTTCAAGCCAATATTATTGGTGCTTACAACATTTGGGAAGCTGCACACCAACAGGGCTTAAAGCGTGTTGTCTACGCCAGCTCAATTCATGCCGTGGGCATGCACAAGAAAACTGACTTTATCGGTACAGACGCCCCGCATCGTCCCGATACCTTTTACGGTCTAGCAAAATGCTTTGCTGAGGATCTTGGCAGTATGTACTGGGACAAACGTGGCATGGAGTCGGTTTGTATGCGCATTCTGTCCTGTGCGCAAGTTACCAATACGCGCGCACTCGGCACTTGGCTATCGTATGACGACTTAATTCAATTAGTCGAAAGAGCAATCGATACCCCCGTGACAGGTTTCTCAGTGGTGTACGGTGTATCCAATAATGATCGTGCTCCAGTAGACAATGCGAAAGCTAGTTTTCTGGGATATCGGCCCAAAGATAATGCCGAACAGTTCGCCACCAAAATTTTGGCCGACGCGTCTGAAGTTGATGTTAATGATGCTGCCCTTACTTGTCATGGGGGGCCGTTTGCTACCACTGAATTGGGCTCTAGTGGTCTGGCAACGATGACAATCATTAATGATGCCAAAACGACCTGACTGAACACAAAGGAACAGTAACAAGTATAGATTCAGGAGCCGAATGTTTCGAACAAGACTTTTGGGAGCCATCGAACTGTTTGAAGAAGTCTTCAGGGTTATCCTTTATGCGCATCAAAAAGAAGAGCCAACTATTGATATTTGTGAAGAATGGAGCGGTTGTTCTAACTACCAACTGAACAATGACAACTCCAATGGCTGGTGGAATGATGGTCGAGAGGTACCAGAAATGGTCAAATTTGGATTTGAGACATAACAAAAATGAGTGAGTAAAATTTTCATAGAATACTAATAGGCTAACGGGTGCAGTTGCAATAGCTGTAATAATACCGTGTGCAAATGAGGGTAGAGGATAGAATGAAGACAATTAGAGCTGGCGATCTTGAGGTCGCATACTTTGACTGTGGCCCGTCAGATGGTGCCCCTGTTATTCTGCTTCACGGATTCCCGTATGACACCCGATCATACGATGAAGTTGTGGAAAGCCTAGTAAAGGTTGGCGTCCGATGTTTGGTGCCTTACCTTCGGGGATATGGCCCGACAAGATTTTTGAATTCCGATACAAAGCGATCTGGCCAGCAGGCCGCACTTGCGTTCGATCTTCTTGCTTTTATGGATGCTTTGTCTATCCCAAATGCCGTTCTTGGTGGTTATGATTGGGGTGGTCGTGCCGCCTGTATTGTTGCTGCTTTGTGGCCAGATCGGGTAAAAGGTTTGGTTAGTTGTGCTAAGGGTTACAATATTCAGGATATATCCAACGCTTGGCAGCCTGCGTCCGCATTGGAAGAAGCGCGTTATTGGTATATGTATTACTTTAACACGCGGCGCGGTGAGGCTGGTTTGCATCAGAACCGCAAGGAGCTGTGCCGTCATATTTGGACGCTTTGGTCGCCATCGTGGGGCTTTAATGACGCGACCTTCGACAAGACAGCAACATCTTTTGACAACCCAGATTTCGTAGATATCGTGATCCATTCATATAGGCATCGTTTTGGCGATGTAGAAGGTGATCCAAAGTTCGATGAGATTGAAGCCCGTATTGCAAAACAACCTAATATCGCGACTCCAACAGTAGTCTTGCAGGGTTGGGATGATGGCGTAGAACCACCATCAAAAGAAGATTTTGATGCTCCACATTTCACGGGTCATTATAGTCGGATGATTGCAAAAGGTGTGGGACATAACTTTCCTCAAGAGGCCCCCATTGCCTTCACCGACGCTGTGGTTTCGCTGCTATTGTAGTCCTTGTATCTGACAGTGTAGCCGTGTGCTTCGAAAGCTCAGTGTGAATTCCTAATTCGCAAGAAGCTTGCAAACCGTGGTGTGCCTTTTTGTGTTAGTCCAAAATAACGATAGGTAATGATTGAACCGATCGGTGGTGGATTAGCTCGTTCTAAATCGGAGAAACCTGTTCCTAACTTAAAGCGTCGTTGATCATCGGTTTCAACCAGCATAGATCCCAGTAAACCAGTGTACTTGCCTTGTCCGCCATAATGTTCAATCACCGTGGCCTCCGCATCATTGGACTTTTTTAGCTTGAGCAAATCGTCACTGCGGCTATTTTGATAGTGCGAAGCTCCTCGGTGTAACATCAAACCTTCGCCCTTGTTTTTGACGATACGATCCAATGTTTCTAATAAAACCACGTGATCGTCGAGCTTAAATTGCACTACTGGTTGAATATGACTACGATTTACTCGTTTGACGATCGATTTTATTTGTTCAACGCGAAGGTCAAAAGTTTGTTCGCTAGCGGGTAAATCGAAGATCAAATATTTGACTAAGCGCCAGTCTTCTTCATCGATGCGGTGGCGTCGAATAATACCTGAGAGTTGGTCGAACTGACCACGGCCTATCCAAAGTTCGCCATCAAGGGGTGTTTTGGGTAATGCAGCCACAAACCACAGCGGTGTTTGAATGATATTGCCTTGCCGAGACATCATTTGGGTTCCATCCCAATAACCCCGCACACCATCAAATTTTTCACTCACCCAATAGTTAGCAATGTCTATTTGATCGTGATAACGGTTGGCCAGTTGTAATTCTGGAATCTTGTTCTCGGCAGATACGACAGTTAACGAGGTAACGAGCAGGAGAGAGCCAATCAGATGATAATGTTGCACAGTTTATTCACTCCTTGAATATTGCAATGTCTTATACGATACAGTAAAAATTGACTACTGGTAGCCGTTACCCACTACTAGAGCGGCCTTAATTTATTTTGATAATGAGATGGTATTGATTAAACTGCTGCTTAAGGCGGATTATTAAACCTAAATCTTACAGAGTAACCATCCTATGAGTTCAAAATTAAAAGTTGCCCTGGTAACCGGTGCGGGTACGGGTATTGGCCGCGCCGTAAGTATTGCTTTAATCAACGCAGGTTATGCCGTTGTACTCACTGGCCGACGTTTAGAGTTGCTCGAAGAAACAGCGAAGTTAAGCAAAGCCAATGCACAAAATTATTTATGTGTTAGTTGTGACGTTGGTAAACCAGAGCAAGTCGAGAACCTTTTCTCTGAATTGAAACAAAAGTATTCAAAGCTGGATTTATTGTTCAATAATGCCGGTGTTTCTACCCCCAAAATGTTGATGGAAGATATTAGTTATGAGCAATGGAGGTCGGTGATTGATACCAATTTGACGGGTGTTTTTCTATGTTCTCAGCAAGCCATTAAAATGATGAAAAGCCAAACCCCGGTTGGCGGTAGGATTATTAATAATGGCTCTATATCGGCTCATGCACCGCGACCATTTTCGGCACCTTATACGTCGACTAAGCACGCGATGACTGGTTTAACTAAATCGATTTCATTAGATGGACGTGAGCATGATATCGTTTGTAGCCAAATAGACATTGGTAATGCAGCGACACCATTAACCAAAAACTTTTCAAAAGGAATCCCTCAGGCGAATGGGACAATTCAGGCAGAGCCCGTAATTGACGTTGATAAGGTGGCGCAAGCGATCGTTCAAATGGCTGTTTTACCATTAGAGATTAATGTTCAGTTTATGACCTTAATGGCGACAAAAATGCCCTATATTGGCCGAGGCTAGCTTATTACGCATCAATACTGCGCAGGCCTTTTTGAAATAGTGACTCAGAAGACTTGTGAAACCCTAATGGTACGACAGAAAATGCCACTGAATGAATGGTTAGAGACCTAACGCTATGACTCAATTTCCGAATTTATTGTCTCCACTAAAAATTGGTCAACGTGAGGTCCGTAATCGTATTTTAGTCTCGGCACACGTGCCGGGCTTTGCTGAAAATTATCTTCCGGGTGATAAATATATTGCTTACCACCGAACCTATGCGCGAAGTGGCGTCGGTTTACAAATCACTGGCGGCACTCCTGTCCATGAATCAGGGCTTTTGAGCACCAATACCGATGCGTTAAGAAATTTAAGTGACGATATTGTTCCCGGTTATCAAAAGTTGAGCGATGCGGTTCATGACGAAGGTGGGCATATTTTAGCTCAGCTGGCGCACAGTGGTGGCACCGTACTCATTAATAAGCCTAATCTTGCCAGTTGGTCCGCATCGGCGATTCGGTCTGAAACCACAGGCAATATTTCACACGCAATGACACTCGACGAAATCGAAGAGATCAAAGGCGCATTTGCCGCTGCAGCTAGGCGAGCTGGTGACGGAAATATGGATGGTGTGGAAATTTTGGGTGCTTTTGGATTTTTACCCCAAGCATTTTTGTCACCCTTGACTAATTTTCGGGATGATCAATATGGTGGCTCGCTGGGCAATCGGATGCGTTTCATACTCGAACTATTACAAGTAGTACGAACCGCGCTGGGCCCTGATCGGGTGCTAGGTTTGCGTCTTCCGGGCGATGAATTTGAACCTGATGGACTCACGCTGGACGATATGAAAATCGTCACCAAAGTCATTGCCGATACAGGATTGATCGATTATCTCAATATTATTGCACACACCAATGTAACCCACACCGGCAGAGCGAAACACTGGGCGCCGACACCGGCCAAGCATGGCATCTTTGTCCCGCTGGCGGAGGCCATTCGGAGGCAGGTTAATATTCCGGTGTTTGCCGTTGGCCGTGTGACTGACCCGTTTCAAGCTGAAAAAATCATCGCTGACAAACAGGCGGATATGGTTGGCATGACTCGTGCCAATATTTGTGACCCTGAGTTGGTTGCCAAAATTAAACGCAATGACATCAAACAAATTCGACCTTGCGTAGGCGCCAATGCCTGTATTGCTAATCGTTATGTTGGTAAGCCGATCAACTGTATGCACAATACGATGGTGTCTAAGCCGGGGGTTAAATTACAAACAGCGACACAACCCCGATCAATTGTTGTCATCGGTGGTGGCCCAGCCGGGCTAGAGGTGGCTCGTATAGCCGCTGAACGTGGGCATTCGGTTGAGGTATTCGAAAAAAATAAAAGAGTCGGTGGACAGTTAGCACTATGGGCCGCAGCACCATCAATGGGAGAACTTGGCAATATCATTCGTTGGCGGATCAGTGAGCTGGATCGATTGGGCGTTAAGGTTCATTTAAATCAGGCAATTGAAAAGGCCGATCTTGATAGCCTGAATGCAGACGTGATTGTGATTGCTTCGGGCTCGAATGATTTTATTCAACCTATTCCTGGTGAGCACACAATACAAACAGTTACGCCGCATGCGTTGCTGAGGGGGGGTGCAGTTCAAGCAAGCAAAGCGTTAGTTATTAACGAAGGTCGTGGGCAAGCTGGTCTGGCGGCAGCTGAGCTGTTGCTCTCTAAAGGCATCGAGGTTGAAATCATTTCTAGTGATATTGCTGTTGGCGCTGATATTGACCCTACCAATAGAACTGCTTGGTTTATGCGGCTTGGTGAAAAAGGCTGCCACTTTAGTGCTGCTCAGATTGCTGTTAGTGCGCAAGGCAATCGAGTCGCTTGCCGTAATGTTTATGATGATCGAGTCAATTACCGAGAAGGAATTGATTTAATTGTTACTTGGTATGGCTGCCGAGCAAATACTAATGTCACAGCGTTATCGGGAACGCCACCAGAAAAAGTTCATCATATTGGCGATTGTGTGAGCCCTCGGACTGTTGAGATAGCAATGGGTGAAGCTGAAGAATTGGCCAACAGGCTTTAAGTAACCCTTGTTGCTGCGTCAAGATGGCGGGAACGGCTCAATCGAGAATATTGATGTCGTGTTCAAACACAATCAACAACATCCCGAATAGGCAACTGTCGACTTCCTATTGAAATGGTATCCGCACCGACAAGACGAGAAAATCAATTCCTCAATGGCTTGCCCGTCTTCAACATGTGTTGAATTCGATCCAGTGTGCCCTGATTTTTCATTAACCCGACAAAATTCTTAAGTTCCAGAGCAAGCATGTCCTCTTCACTCGAAGGTGCCATTACATCTCCGGCTTCCCCTCCACTGAGAACATCGGCAAGCGCATCGCATACAACGACATCATACTCGGTGGCTAATCCTCGAGCTTTGAAGTCCCGTACTGCTGCAGCGAGAATTGATTTTCCGGTTGGGCCGGGCAGGGTAACTTCGGCTACTTCTGGTATTTCATAGTTTTCTATCAGTGATAATGCCTTGGTTTTGGCATCGGCTAATAGTCGATCACGATTGAATGTTATGCCGTCATCTGGACGGAGGAATCCACTGTCTTTAGCGTCAAATGCAGACCCTGATACTTTGGCCGTGCTAATAGTTTCAAATGCGGCGGTGACAATTGGCATTGGGCCATTAGGGAGCATGCTATTGGATGCATATCGTTCTAGCATGGCGGTGCAGCCACCCCATCCTGGGATTAGTCCAACCCCTGCCTCGACAAGGCCTAGATAACTTTCAACATGAGCCTGTATTGCATTGGCATACAGTACCATTTCGCAACCACCGCCGAGTGCCATGCCGGATGGTGCTGCGACGACTGGGAAAGGTGAGCGCTTCATTGCGAGGAAGGTTGATTGGCCTTTGGCTACTACTTTCTTGGCCTCTTGCCAGTTTTTCTGTTCGATTAATTCTACAAATGTATTGATGTCTGCGCCAACTGAAAAGTTGCTGGCTTCGTTATAGATCACCATAGCTTTATAATCTTTCGACACAACGTCGATGGCATGATTAATCAAATCCATCACGTTCATATCCAGCGCATTAACTTTAGTATGAACTTCGAAACAGGTAATACCATCGCCAATATCCCACAGGCTGGCTGACTGATTTGAAATTATGGGGTCAGATTTACGCTTAATATCCTCAAGTAGTAGCACACCATCTTCTCGTGGAATATCTTGGTAGTCACCTTTAATGTCGAGGTATTGCAGGTTGCCTTCATGAGTGCGATAGAAACTGCCAACCTTTGCAGCGAGGCTTAAGAAATCTGAAACTGCTCTTCCCTCGGAATTCATTTTTGTGACAAAGGCTGCCACTCCGATTTTATCGATCAGTGCAAATGGGCCGGCGTTCCAGGCATAGCCGAAGGTCATGGCACGGTCGATGGCGACAATATCATCGGCGACTTCACCTACTAGAGATGCGGCATAAGCTAAGGTATTTGAAAGTACTCTCCAGGCGAATTGGCCACCTCGATCCGGATGGTTTAGCAAGCCAGATAAACCATCCTTTTTAGCAGCGTTTAAACTGTCGAGATCAACTTTTTGGACTGGCGCATATTCCCCTGTCTTAAGATTCTTAGCTTCCATTACCTTGCCACCGTCAGCGCGGTTAAGTCGGTAAAAGCCACCTTTACCCTTGCGTCCAGTATAGCCTGTTTCAATCAATTGATTGATGAGTGACAGGTCACAACGTTGTTGGTGATAGGCATCTTCGGCTGGTAATAGGTTAGCCATGCTGGCATCGATTTTAGGGTGCAAGTCGATTCCGATCAGGTCAAATAAACCAAATAGTCCGGTCTTGGGGATTCCAACGGGACGCGACATGACGGCATCAGCTTCTTCAATGGTGATATCAGATTCTAATGCTGCGGCATATCCGCTTTGCATCCAGAAGATGCCAATGCGGTTAGCGACAAAGCCGGGTCTGTCGTGACAATGAACAACACCTTTACCTAAACGCTGGTCTGAAAATTGTTCGATTGTGGATAAAACTTCGGGTTTTGTATCAGCACCCACGACCAGCTCTAGTAACCGCATATAGCGCGGTGGATTGAAAAAATGAGCGACTAAAAAGTGTTGTTTGAAACTGTCAGATAAACCCTTGACTAAACGTGATAGTGGAATCGTCGATGTGTTTGAGCTGACAATGGTGGTGTCATTACGTACGGCATCAATTTTTTTATATAGGCTACTCTTGATTTCGGGGTCTTCAATAATCGCTTCGACGATCCAGTCAACCTCTCTCAGTTGATCAAAATCATCTTCTAAGTTGCCTGGCGTGACCCGTTTAGCGGCAGCATTGTGAACAAATGCCTTTGGACTACCCTTGAGCATTTTTGCGATAGCACCAGAGGCCAGAACGTTTCGGTCATCGGCGCCCTTTGGAACTATATCTAGCAATAGCGTTGGCACGCCAGCGTTTGCAAAGTGTGCCGCAATTTGCGCACCCATGACGCCGGAGCCGATAACGGCTACCCGTTTGATATCAACTTGTTGAATGGTCATTACACTGCCTCGAGTATGGTTGCGATGCCTTGACCACCGCCGATACATTGTGTAGACAAGGCAAATTGTTTACCCTCACGTTGTAATAAAGCGGCTGCTTTACCCGTTATACGAGCGCCGGTTGCACCTAGTGGATGGCCTAATGCTAGTGCGCCGCCATCGATGTTGGTTTTTTCCATATCGATACCCAACTCATCAACACAGGATAGTGCCTGCGCTGCAAAAGCTTCGTTGAGCTCGATAATATCGATATCGCCTAATGATAATCCCGCCCGTCGCAGTGCTTTTATTGTAGCGTTGACTGGGCCTATGCCCATGATTTCTGGCGCGCAACCAGCGACGGCAATTGACTTGATTCTGGCTAGTATGGGCAAACCATGAGCCTTGGCATATTCTTCTGATGTAACCAATGTAGCGGAGGCACCATCAGTCAGGGGTGAAGAAGTTGCAGCAGTAACCGAGCCATCGGCTCTGAATACGGGTTTCAAATCGGCTAAGGATGCGATGGTTGTACCTTCGCGAATGCAGCCATCACTACTGATAATGATATCGCCATTGACGATTGGAATGATTTCTTCGATCAGTCTGCCACTTTGTTGGGCTTCACTTGCACGCTGATGACTGATAACCGTCAATTCATCCTGACGTTGTCTGGAAATAGCGTATTTGTCTGCAAGGTTTTCTGCGGTGACGCCCATCGACATATAAGCTTGCCCATAGTCAGCCGCGAGTCCTGGATGCGGCATTGGATTATAGCCGCCCATCGGCACTCGGCTCATAGATTCGACTCCGGCACAGATGAAAACATCACCCGCGTTCATTTGAATTGCGCCAGCGGCCATGTGAATAGACTGCATTGATGATCCACAGAATCGATTGACCGTGGTACCCGCTACGCTGATCGGTAGCTGTGCCAAAAAGGTAACAATGCGCGCCATGTTGAAACCCTGCTCTCCCTCGGGGAATGCGCAACCCAGGATCAAGTCCTCGATATCAGCGGTGTTAACGCCAGTTTTCTCGACCAGGCCACGTACTACCTGAGCGGCCATTTCATCAGGACGCACTCTGGCTAGATCACCTTTTTTGGCAAAATGAAAAGGGGATCGGACATACCCGGCAATGACGACATTCTTTTGCATTTCTTTCTCCGGCGTGTGATGCCTTAATGAATCATTCAGTAGGTTAAGTCTATAGGGTTCTGATCTATTTGGGTGCGTGTTGCTCAAATTGCTAGACGCAGATTATAAAGAATTGCCATGCTTTACTAATTGTTTATTTTTCACAATCCATTTGATCAGGTTATCAATGAAGGCTCAGTTTGAAAACTGTTCAGGCAGGGCCATTTATCTCTACTGTTGATATTGATGATTTGAAGGTAGATTGACGGATGCAGTTTAGGCACAATCAGGTCTTCTATCGTTAAAGGCATTGGCGCATGACTCAAAGCTCAAAAGCAGAATCGAATTTTCAGGTGGCACACCGTATTCACGACATTGGTGTGTCTGAAATTTTGGTCATTGGTGCTAGAGCCAAAGAACTCAAAGCGCAAGGTCGTCCCATCATCGAACTGGGGGCTGGTGAGCCTGATTTTGATACGCCAGACAACATCAAGGATGCGGCGATAGAGGCGATCAAACGGGGTGACAGCAAGTACACTGCTTTGACTGGAACGCCAGAGTTAAAGAAAGCGATACAGACGAAATTTGCCAGAGACAATGATCTACATTTTGATACCAATCAAATTATTGCTTCCACCGGCGCGAAACAAATTCTATTCAATGCCTTTATGGCAACCTTGCAGGCGGGTGATGAAGTCATTATTCCTACGCCTTACTGGACGTCTTATGCCGATATTATTTCAGTATGTGGTGGAACACCGGTACTGGTTCCATGCAGTGCTGAAAACGGGTTTCGACTGCGGGCTGATGATCTAGAGCGAGCAATTACCAAAAATACAAAGTGGTTGCTACTTAACTCCCCCAGTAACCCAACTGGCGCAGCCTACAGTCTTGCCGCTTATCAACCTATTCTTGAGGTATTGTTGCGCCATTCGCATATATGGCTGCTAACCGACGACATATACGAACATATCGTTTATGACGATTTCGACTTTGTCACGCCGGCTCAAATTGAGCCTAGACTCAGAACACGTACCCTTACCGTCAATGGTGTATCGAAAGCGTATGCAATGACAGGCTGGCGCATAGGTTACGCCGCAGGGCCGGTAGAATTGATTAACGCCATGTCGGTGATACAAAGCCAGTCGACTTCCTGCCCAAGTTCGATCAGTCAGGCTGCAGCAGTAGAGGCGTTAAGCGGTCCTCAGGATATTCTAATCGAAAGGAAACACAGTTTTCAGTCACGGCGTAATCTAGTAGTTGATGCTTTGAATGCGATTGATGGCATTGACTGTCCCTTACCCGAAGGTGCTTTCTATACCTTCGCCAGTTGTGAGGGCGTTATTAATCGTAAAACACCTTCGGGTGAGACTATTTCTAGTGATCGAGATTTTTGCCGATTGTTACTTGAAGAAGCTAATATTTCGGTCGTGCCGGGCAGTGCTTTCGGTTTGTCTCCTTTCTTCAGGATTTCTTATGCCACCTCAAAAGCAGAGTTGGAGGAAGCGCTTAAACGCATTGCTACTTTCGTTGCACAGTTAAGCTAATAATTTTTGATTACGCCTGAACAAGCAACTTGCATCAATCATTAGGCGTAAGCTCTTAAAAAATATTCAACTAGAGTTTGAGCTAAATGATTGTCATGTTTATCGGCACAGTAGAGCACGACAGAAAATTCTGGCAGATCGGGTAACTGCCCGCCATGATCAACTGCTACGCGGTCTGGATGCTTTTCATATTCGAGCTCGGCACTCACACATAGATCAGCTGAAATCATTGCTTCGATCGCATAGCCATTTGCCGAAGATACCATATCAATCCAGTCGATCCCAACGTCATCCAACGCTTTAGTAACACTGGGAAGAAAGGCACAGTTTTTCGAATTTCCTAAAGGTAACGGGCGTTTCTTCCAAGCATTGCCTTGATCGGCACCTGTCCAAATAAGGGGGCGAGTATTGATAATCAGGCCGTCTTGACGAGGGTTTTTTTCAGTCGTCAGTACAACATCCTGTAATCCCTGATTAAATTGTTTGGTGAGGGTAGATGTTGAGCCAGATGAGAATTTGATTTGGACTCTCGGATAGTCACGGTTAAACGTCTTCAAAATACTCGGTATATAGGGGTATATGACATCAGAAGGCGCCGCCAACCTGATGAGTCCTTCATAGTCTGGCGACGTCAAACGGTTCATACCTTCGTCATTAATGGCGAGCATTTTATGGGCGAAATGTAATAACTGTTCACCCGCTACGGTTGTTGTCATACCTTGCGAAGATCGGTCAAGAACACTTAAACCTAAATGAGTTTCGAGTCGTTTGATTTGCATGCTAATGGCAGATTGGGTCATAAAAAGACGGCTCGCTGCGCGAGTCATACTGCCAGATTCAACAATAGTGACGAAACTGCGCAAAGTTCCCATATCGAAGTTTTGGAGCCGTTTTGCATTCATAGAGTTTTCCCTGACAATTAACGCACTTCTGTTAGTGATCAATTATGTTTTCACTATTAATGATGCACTATCAATAATAGTGGAACGACCAATCAATATTATTCGTTTTACTTATACCGATGGAATCTCCTATAGTCAATATTCGTTAAGTAAACGTGCTAATTCATCACTAATACTGATAGGAACTATTATGACAAATTTTTCTAAACAATGCGCTCCTAGCGTTAATCTAAATTTTAATCATTCACAGCAGAGGCTATATCGGTCTTTATTACAATGGATTCGAATTCAAAACTTAAAAATGGTCGTAGCGAGAGAGCGCAAACAATTATTGCTGCTCTCAGATGCGAGTTTAAGAGATATAGGGTTTAGTCGATCCGAGGCTAATACTGAAGCGTTTAGACACGACTTGCCTAAGATGCGCTTAGATGAAATCAAGAGCAAAGAATGCTAGATAATGATGGATGGCACTTATATTGATTGAATAAGTGCCATCTGTATAGATTTGTTTTCTTTTTAATAAGAGCTTGAAAATCAATGATGAAATGATGTAATACCAGATAAACTACTTCTTTTTAAATCTTGCTTACCCATGATTCGCTATCGACCGCCAGCACCACCAAAATCTCCCTATATTACGATTGAAGGCATGCGAGTTCTCGAGGCCGAACAAAAGGCATTATGGCCGAGACGACGTGAAGTGGTTGTGCATCTTTCGGCCGCAGCTGCAGAGGGCGATCGCTCGGAAAACGCCGAGTATATTTATCGAAAAAAAGAGTTGCGTGAACTCGATCGTCGCATTCGTTACCTACAGAAACGTTTGCCAGAATTAATTGCCGTGAGCGAAAAGCCGCAAACCTCTGAACGCGTTTTTTTTGGTGCAACTATTGAGCTAGAAAATGAAGATAACGACATCTCAGTCTATCGAATCGTTGGTCCTGATGAGTTAGACCATGGAAAAAATTACATTAGTATCGATTCACCGTTGGCGAAGGCGCTTATGAAAAAAATGTTGGGTGATGAAGTCACTGTGGAAGTGCCCAGTGGACGAACGACTTATATTATTAATCAAATAAGTTACTAACTGGTAGGCCGGAAAAGCTCACCGCATCCTCGAGAACTGCTCCTGCATTGTTTTAATTGATTAAATCTATGTAACTATGCTCTCGCCCCTTATCGGAACGCCGCATCGCTACATTCATGTAGGTAAATCGAAGCGCCTTCCGGCAATCTCTCAACAACAGTGCATGCAGTCGATTCTTGTCATTTACAATTTAGTCACGCCTGATGGCGTTTGGGGCTTATCAGGCCTACGTTGTTAGCGCTACTGGCTATTTTTCGATAAAGCCTTTAAATCAACATTTGGGTCGGCAATTTGATTGGGGGATGGATGCAAGCCAGCGCCAATCATTTTTCGCCCTAGAGCATAAGCCATAGCGTCGTTCATGGCATCGACTGCGAGTAATTTATCCTCTGCATAATACCAAACTGATTGACCACCCGGTTTAGAGCCTGGCCGAATGACTGTTTGTGTATAACCAATATTCAAACCAGCGATTTGTAATTTACAATCGTATTGATCTGACCAAAACCACGGTAATGGATCGTAACTGACGTCTTCGCCAGCTATAACTCGGGCAACTAGGTCTCCTTGGTCAGCCGCATTTTGAACTGATTCGAGCCGAGTCCGTTGGCCGTTCCGGATAAAGCTAGCGCAGTCGCCAGCAGAAAATATGTCAGGGTTTGATGTTTGACAGATTTGGTTAACTGCGATGCCATTTTCACAATCTAGACCTGCTTGATCGGCCAGTTTGATATTGGGT
>Ga0208414_1000171_pt1 | contig 73611 bp, 66 predicted proteins | sample AntAceMetag02UKE_FD_184770 | JGI IMG/M metagenome (GOLD analysis project Ga0208414, IMG submission 184770) | Saline lake microbial communities from Ace Lake, Antarctica - Antarctic Ace Lake Metagenome 02UKE (SPAdes) (version 2) | ecosystem: Environmental > Aquatic > Non-marine Saline and... | reverse complement strand
ATTAAGATTGCAAATGAGATTTTAGCATTTTGCTTTGAAAAGCAAATAACTAGTCCGTACTTGTTCCAAAACATATAAACTTGACAAAAAGGAAAAACTCCAATTTGATCCATTTCAGAAATAATAGGACAAGTAATACAATTTTCATGATAAATAGCTGTTTTATTTGACACTAAAACACTGCATTTTTTGTATATTCGTACAAGAATCAAGCATTTCAATTTCTGCCTAACTTATTGACATTTAAAGCACAAGCAGAATACAACTACTTTCCATTTGGGAGTGTAATGCAAGGGCGGTCTTATAACAATGATAAGTATAGATTTGGGTTTAATGGTATGGAAGAAGATATTAGTTTCAATGAAAGTTTAACTTCAGAATGGAGACAGTATGACTCGCGACTTGTGCGATGGTTCTCAATGGATCCTCTGATGGAGAAATTCCCAGGTTGGAGCCCTTATGTTTTTTCATTGGACAATCCTATTCTTTTTGCGGATCCTCTTGGAGATGCACCACCAAGTATTAAAGCAATAATTTCCAAGGGTAAAAAAGGCAGTAAAACTTTCACTAACCTGCTAACTAAAGCTGGTATAACAGAGTCAAATTATAGCGATTATATTTCATTTGGTACTGCAATTACTTATACTGAAATAACGAAAGAAGCAAAGATAATAATGACAAAGGATAATGACATAGGTTTCCAGGTAATAAAGCTTGTACATGAATTAACTAATAAGATAAATATGTCAAAAACTTTACTAGTTAATCAATCCGCTAAAGAAGGTAAGATTACACCTAAAGAATATGCGAAAAAAGTTTCTCAAATAGAAGTCGCAGGGCAAATAAACCAAATCATTGTAGCCTCAGAGAATGGTTTTAGATATAGTGGTAAAGGTGTAGAAAGTTTAAATAAGTTAATTGATGATTATAGTAAGGATAAATCAATTGACCTAAAGTCAAAAGTAAAAGTATCTCTAAAACACATGAAAAGGTACGAACAAGAGGGGAAAAGTGCACAGGAAGAATATAAGAAGCAACATCCTGAAGTTAAACCAGTTGAAGCTGAACCTGCTTCAATAGAGCCTCACGCTGATTCTGGGTCCGCTGGTCCAACAGGTATACCCCAAGTAGATTATCAGCAGGATAAAATGACTCCGGCTCCTATTGTAATGCCCATAAAAAACAAGTAATGAAATATTTTCACATTAAGACAGCATCCATTATATTAAGTGTACTTAGTGCTTGTACAACTTCATCTAAGGTTAAAAGCAACTTATCAGATTTAAGAAATAGGAATGATACCCAAGATTTAGAGGTATTTATTGACTCTCTGATGGATAATAATAGAATTGATTATTCATATGTTTTAATGTCATGTGACACCTGTGTTCCAATAAGTACGGTCGGGTATCGTGTAGTAGTTAATTTAGACAGTACTAGACTTAATTTGCTAAAAAATTTAACTCCAGAAAAATGGAATTCTTTGTTGAAAGATAGCTCTATGGACTGGGCTGCAAATCTTATTCTGTATAGTATAAATGATATAGATGCATTCACTCTCTCTGGGTACAAAGACAAATACAAATGGAGAGAATATATGAAAAAGAGAGATTTGGAATTCTGGGTTAAATGGTTTCAAAAATAATTCATAGACATTACCCTGCTGCCGCAAGTCTGTTGCTTTAATTAATTAACCGAAGCTGTCGCAAGTTTGCAAATGTGGTCAAGTCTTTGGATATTTGATTGATTGCATTGTAGTTTTAGAATTCATCAAATCTAGAACACCTAAATTTGAATAAATCCATGTTATCCATGTCCAATTTATATGCTCAAGACTACTTTCCATTTGGGAGTGTAATGGATGGACGGTCTTACAATAACGAAAAGTATAGGTTTGGCTTTAATGGAAAGGAGAAAGAGGATGGCATGGATGGTGTCTATGCGTTCGAAGCTAGAATATTTGATTCGCGGATAGCGAGATGGTTTAGCACTGACCCTAGAGAAGGTGATTATGCTTGGCAGAGTACGTATGCGTATTATAAAAATTCGCCTATTAGCACTTTAGATTTCCTCGGGAAAGGAGGTCCATATCAGGATTTAGATGCGGTGCCTGACTTTTCTGGTTCAAACAATGAAGCCAAAGAGTCTTCTTTGCAGGATAAATTTGTTGCATTGGTCAAAGCTTATAAGCCAGTCGAACCAGCTCTAACGGTTGATAATTGGAAAAAAAGTAATTTAAAACCAAAGCGATCTGAATACAATAGTCGTAGTTACTATAAAAGTGCAAAAAAACAGTACAAGAAGGACCTCAGGCAAGTCAAAAGTAATTGGATTAACTACTCTAACTGGATGCTTGAATATAACTACATAAGCGGAGAGATTGAGAAATTTGCATACTCTTCTAATGAGATAGCTCAAGACATAGTAAAATGGACAGTAGCCAGTAATACATCTATTTTTGTAAAAAATCAATCCTCATTAATGCATTCAAGTTCTGATGGGTCATCTGAGACTGCCGCTGGCCTAACGGTTACTAATGTAAGTCAAGATGGAAACATAGCTATTACAATTTTCATTGACTTCATGGCTGTGAAGAATGGTTATTTTACTAATATTGGCGGTGGAATCCAACCACTACAATCTGAGGCCTCAAAGAAATGGGTGACAGACCATCTTGACGGCAGCAACAAAAAGGTGAAAATAAAATTGACCAATGGCAGTGTTCTTTCGCATGAATTGTCACATGCTTTTTATAGAGTTGCTAGAATCAAAAATGGAAAAAAGATGTCTAACAAGGCATCTGAAGAACATTCCATTGACTGGGAGTATGATTACTATCAAATAGAACAGGGTTATCCATTAGATTAATGAATATGAAAATGAAAAAATATATTACACTCTCAATATTATCGATTAATTTTTTCTTAGTTTTGGCACAACAAAACATTAGTATGGATACCATTATAGTTAGGAAAGTAATTCATATTGATAATGGTATGTATTTATATGCTAGAGTGGATACTATCAGAAATGGAAAACGTTTTGTAGAACATAATGGCACTTACCCAAACATAAATTCGTTTTTTTTGGGAGATAGTCAAAAAACAATTTTGAATTTAAGTTTTGACTCTTTAGAACCTAATAAAACTATCGCAGTTTTTGCATTTATTCTTGCCAATTATAAAGCACCAAAAATAATAGTAAACAGAAGTAAAAATCTATATACCAGTGAAATTTTATCTATTGATAAAATTAAACCATATCTATACTTTAGAAGACCATTTCCTAGAAGAAAGTTAAGATGGAAAAATTTTAGCAGAAGAAAAGGTAAAAAATGCTTAGTTATATATTTTTCAGATCAATCGTTCATTCATAAAATGACCATTAGTAATAAAAACAACAAACTAAGAACTAAAAAACTAAGAATGGGTCCAGGAATTTCTTATCGCCTTCCATTTTTGTGGAGATGGTGATTCCCAGCTGCCGCTAGTGTGTCTGGCGCAAAAGTTTACTAAATAGATATTAAGCGAAGCTACCGCGAATTTGTAATTTGTGGTCAAGTCTTTGGATATTTGATTGATTGCATTGTAGTTTTAGAATTCATCAAATCTAGAATACCTAAATTTGAATAAATCCATGGAATCCATGTCCAATTTATATGCTCAAGACTACTTTCCATTTGGGAGTGTAATGGATGATAGGTCTTATAACAATTATAAATATAGGTTCGCCTTTCAAGGTCAAGAAAAAGAAAATGACATAGGTGAAGGTGAACATTATGCATTTAAATATAGAATTCATGATTCCCGTTTGGGCCGATTTTTATCTATTGATCCTTTAGCGCCAGAGTATCCTTGGAATAGTCCTTATGCATTTAGTGAAAATTCGGTAATCGCATTTTTTGAATTGGAAGGTCTCGAAAAAATATCCATTCACACTCATAGTTTTGCTCCTTTCAATACTTTTGGAGGTGGGTTTATGGGTGATGGGGCAGATAGAACTTTTGGATTAATAGATGAAGCAAGTTCACGACTCAAGTCAACAGTTAATCTAAATGTAGATGCTCAAACAGACAATATCGAAATTTTGAGTACTGAAAAAGAAGGTTCCTTTTCATTTCATCCAACTTTGGGAGGAACATATTCAGAGGCTGAGCTTGAAACTGAAGTTAGCGAATTAACAACAAACAATTCTGGGTTTACAACAGCCAATTTAGACATAGATCTCAGTGGAAGCATGGATCTCATACCAATAATATCGCCTGATATAAATGTTAAACTTACAATGGAAATTTCCGTACATGACCTTTCTGAAGGTACAACGGATGGAGGTAGTATAATATCTATTGTAGGCACCGTGTATGGAGATAAATTCCCTGCAAGCGAAAACTATCTAAAAGACGAAAAAGGAGTTGGAATATTTTTGGGTGTCTCAGGTGCCGATGGGAATCCTCTTACTGCACTTCCTGGTGATGATAATGACAGGGCTGTGGCTTCATATAACATAAGAGTTGTTTTTGATAAAGATGATAACCTGAAATCAGTAATCAATGGTGCAGGAAAAAAATTCACGGTCGAAGAATGGAATCAGCAATTTTTTAGTCTTGACCCTCAAGACGGAAAAGTCGCAACTGAACGTTAAGGAAATGGAAGTATTTATATTTAAGTACCTAATGCCAAGTCTAACAGGAGTTATTATTTGTTTCAGGATAATTACTTTTTTGCCAGTTGCTTTTTCAAAAATTATTGGTAAAAATCTGATGTATTATCTAAAAGTTTTCAGTTCTATCTTCTTTTGCCTTGTTCTACTTCTTTATATTTTAACAATCACTGAATTTTTTGAAAACACCTTAAAAGTGGATTTCTCATTTTCAATATACACTTCAAATATTTGGGACTCATTAAAGTACTTTTATGAATGGATACTAATTTTTTGGTCCATTCTCTTTTTTGCTCTAAGTTTTCTTAGCACAGCTCTTTTATTTTTGGCTAGAGAAGATATCCTGGGAAAGCATATGAGTACCAGGCGTAAGAGGCAAAAAAGTAATAAAAAGGAGAAATAAAATGATACAATTCAACCCCCTGCAGACGCTAGTCTTCCAGAGCAATAAACTTTGCTAAATAGATACAAAGCGAAGCTACCGTCCCTACTTTTGGATTAAGTGGGGACGGTAGCTTCGGGGTCATAAAGACTTTAGCATTACTTCTGTTTACTCTCTTTTTGGCACTTCCACCTAAATTTACCTTTAGCCAAAATTACATCATTCATTAAACTACTTATCAAAGTGTATTGGGCTTTGTATCTACCATTTTTTTTCTCAATAGTAATATGAAGATTAATGTATTCAAGCGAAAACCCTATTTCTCCATTGTTCAAGGGGTAATCATAAAATATAGAATATTGTGTTGCTTTTGTGTTAGATAAATTATTAATGTGAACAGGAAAAGTATAATTTGTATTTTGAATTCCAATCTGACCAGAACGAGCTTGGATCAAAGTTCCTTTTAGTTTGAAGCTGTCTAATATACCAATCTCTTTATAATTCAGTGTTTTATTAGACTGCTTTATCTCTATTCTTGCGAAATGTCCCAAAACGGAATCTAACCTTCTTATTGAAATCGTTTGTTGAGGTTGGATAATTTCTATTCCTTCCATCTTTATATGATTCACAGGAAGAATAGAATTAAAACTATCACATAATAACAATCCCGATTTCATCTTTATTTTGACTAAAAGGCCTGAAGGGTCTTGTATAATACTAAAATTATATGGTAAAGAGTCTTGTTCTAAATTAACTGTTTTTTGTGCTAAAGTATACTTTGAACAAAGTATTATTATGGCTATAGAAATTATTTTTTTTATGTAACTAATTTTTTTATTGGGATCTTGCATACTCTTTTTTCGATTGGGGTCCTTGTGATATTGAATTTATAAATCTTCTACCTCTTCTTACTCTAGGTCTTCGAGGAGGTGCTGGGAGTATTTCCTGAGAACCCACAGAAAGGCCAGCACTTGCATTGTTGCTAAAGACCATACTTCTCCAGGTTGAACTGCAAATGCAGCAGATGTAAATGGTACGCCACCTGGGTTCACAATAGTATTAAGAGGGTTTCTTGCAACACCAACGCCATTTACAACCGAAACATTCATTTGAGAATTAACAATTGCACCTGGAAGTGCTGCTGCATTTATTGTTAAGGTTATTTGCACATTAACGATGCGACCGGTAGTATTAGTACTAGCGGCTGTGGCTGTTGGGAATCCTGGAGGAATTGCAGCAAGAGGCCAACGCAAAGGCACAGCAGCCGGAGGGATGGGAGGGGGAATAGCTCGAGATGGTCTAGGGTCTATTTTATAAGCCCATATTTGAGACATCTGAGTAATAACAATTTCTCCATTGTTAGATTGGGTATATTGTCTATAATTCCATTTTTTTCTACTGTACGTTTGATTCAAAGTTTCAACAAAAGCATCTACAGCATTCGTTTTTGCTACTCCCATTGGCATCCCTTGAATAAGATCCATTTGTACCTTATCCGCTTTATCAAGGTGACGTCTAAATTTCTTGAGTTGTCTTCTATTTTTACCACTATTATTTGAATACCATTGTGGTGGACTGCCGGCTGTTTCAGCAAGCGCTTTTTGGCCTGTGATCCCGGCATTTGGAAGTGCATCAGCTTCATCATTCGGTGGTGCTATAGCTCCTTTACCCAAATAATCCAAAGTTGAAATTGGACTATTCCCATAATAAGCATAAGTACTCTGCCAAGCATACTCTCCTTCTCTTGGGTCAGTACTAAACCAACGAGCTATTCTTGCATCAAATATCCTAGCTTCGAAAGCATAGACACCATCCATACCATCCTCTTTCTCCTTACCATTAAAGCCAAAACGGTACTTTTCGTTGTTATAAGACCTATCATCCATTACACTCCCAAATGGAAAGTAGTTGTTTGCGTATGGTGTTTTAATAGTCAATGAGTTAGGTGGTTTTTGAAAATGGAGAAATATGTACGAATATACAAAAAACGACTATTTTTGGAGCAATCTAAAATCTAAAATACCAAACCATTCTATTTCATAATATATTCGTAGCAATGGATGAGGATTTTTTTGATAAATGCGATACGAGTAAAGCACTGTTTATTGCTCCAAATGCTACGGTTGTAGGGAATGTGCAATTAGGAAAAGATACCTCCATCTGGTTTGGTGCTGTTTTGCGAGGGGATTCTGATGCAATTAAAGTAGGGGCTCGAACGAATATTCAAGACAATGCGGTCATTCATTGCGATCCCAATGAACCCTGTACCATTGGTGAAGGCTGTGTGATAGGTCACTCTGCCATTGTTCATGGTGCCAAACTAGAGGATGGAGTATTAATTGGAATGAATTCTACCGTCTTAAACAATGCAGTTATTGGTTCTGGAAGTATTGTAGGTGCTAATGCTTTAGTGCCTTCAGGGATGATTGTTCCTCCAAATTCTTTGGTTTTAGGAGTTCCAGCCAAAGTGGTCAAACAAATTGATGCTAAAGCAGATATTAGAAGGAACGCCGATGAGTATATTGAAAAAGCTAAAGTGTTTGTAAAAAACAAGTCCCGCTTATTGGCTTAAACCCTTTGTGATGGTTATTATTGCAAAAGCGGATGGCTAAAAACCCAAAATATGTATTTAATCCTAAGAGCTTAAGCTTTGAGAAGGCTAAAAAAAGCCCCTGGATAAATGCATGGAAAATAATTGGGTTCATTTCAATGGCCTTTGTTTTCGGGTTGTTTATGGCCAACTATATTGCTACTTACTTGGCCTCTCCAAAAGAGAAACAACTTAGGAATGAAAATAGAATATTGCTTTCTCAATTAGCAGAAATTGAACGACAAGTGGATGAGATGGAAGATAAGATGGGGGAGTTGAACAATATGGATATTAAGATTTACCGTTCAATCTATGAAGCAGAACCTCCAAAAAAGCCTGATTATAGAGGCGCTGATTTTGTTGAATTGAAAGGTCTTCCACGAAGCAAACAAATTATTAGAATTAGACAAAAACTTCAAAAGTTAGATGCTTTAGCTATATCTCAAGCTAATAGCTATAAGAGTCTGAAAAAGTTAATTGTAAGTAAAGAAGTAATGATGAATTCTATTCCTTCTATTCAGCCGGTTAAAAATAAAGATTTAAAAAGAATGGCAAGTGGATATGGGTACAGAATTGATCCATTTTATCATACCAGTCGTTTTCATGCAGGGATGGATTTTACTGCTCAAATTGGAACAGAAGTGTATGCTACTGGAGATGGAGTTGTTGTTAAAAGCTCAAATGATGGTTGGGGCTATGGAAAGAATATTAGAATTAATCATGGATTTGGATACCTCACGCTTTATGGTCACTTATCGAGATTGGGTGTAAGGAATGGACAAAAAGTTAAAAGAGGCCAAGTAATAGGATATGTTGGGAGTACTGGTAAATCCACAGGCCCACATTTACATTACGAAGTAAGGAAAAATGATAACCCATTAAATCCAGCCTTCTTTTACCACAATGACCTTACGGATAAACAATATGCAGAAATGCTGGAGTATAGTAAACGTAAAACAAAATCATTTGATTAATGCTTATGGAACAGGAATACACTAAGAAGTACTACAAAATTGGGGAAGTAGCAAAAATGCTAAGTGTGCCAACTTCTACTGTGCGATATTGGGAAAAGGAATTTTCTCAAGTAAAGCCTATGAAGAACAAAAAGGGGGATAGAATCTTTAATATTAAAGATATTGAAACCTTAAAAGAGATTAAATTTTTAGTTCATGACAGAGGAGTAAAAATAGCTAAAGCTGGCAAGAGACTTCAAGGTAAAACTGGAGTTGTAGGCACGGATAAGCATAAAGATGTAGTAAAGCGCTTAATTGATTTGAAAGACGTATTACTAAAGATTAAAGAAAACCTATAAAAAAAACCTAATAAAATCTATGATAAGAGTTGTAGGCATTATTCTTTTATTAATTACTGGAACTCAGGTTCAAGGTCAAACCAATTGGCCCATGTCAGTTAATAATAACCCAAGTGTGGAGCAGGGCTTTTTAGGTTCTGTTTCTAACCCAGCCATCTTTGGAGATGAAAGACTAAGTGCTGGATTATTATACCTGAATAGAGCTTTAAGTTCTACAATTAACGCAGGCGGTTTTGGTGTAAACCTAAAACAAAAGCATTCCAATATCGGTCTTTCGGCTTGGCGTCAAGGAACAGAAAATCTAAATAGACAAAAAGTCCAACTAAACCTTGGACAAGAGATAAGTGAGAAATTTGCCCTTGGAGTTTCAGTGGGTATGCAGCGCCTCACGCAAAGCCAAAATTACGGAAACTTAAACCAGTTAAATGGAGCTGTATTCGCAACGCTTAAGCCTGTCAAGGAGTTCTCCGCTTCAGCCTATTGGTTAGGTATAGCTAAGTATGGTACAGAGGATGCAGATCAAGAAGCTGGTTTAGCTGTGAATTATAATGCCTCAAAATCTGTCATAGTTTCAGGTCTTCTTAAATCGTCTCCAAATTGGGATCCGAGTTTAGGTTTGAGTATTGCCTATAGTTATAAGGAAAAAGTAAGGGCACAACTTACGGCAACCGATTCTCCCGAGCCATTATTATTGAGCCTAATGTTAACTCAATCAGAATGGTCACCTTTTATTCAAATAAGACAGCATAATGATTTAGGTCTTGGTTTTTCAATAGGGGTTCAATGGTCAAAATAATTCTATATTTAGCATTGCTTGTACCCATTGGCTTGTCTAGCCAAGTTGATGAAAACCTAAAAATAATAATTGAAAGGTATCTAGAAAATTCAGAGAGTTCTTCCGACTTCACACAGATTGTAGATGAGCTTAGCGGTTTTGAATCAAGACCATTAAATGTAAATAATGCAAGTAACCAGCAATTATTAACTTTTCCTTTTTTTGACCCCTCAGATGTGGCTAGAATAATAAAACACAGAGAGAGGTTTGGACTATTTCTTGATATTGCTGAATTGCAAGTTTTGGGAATTAGTCCAGATGTAATCACTTTTATTTCACCTTATTTAACAGTCAAAGAATCAGAAATTCAATCGTTTAAGAAACTGGTAAAATTATGGAACAAGGGCAATGGAGAGGTTTCTTTAACCTCGGGAATTAAAACACCCTTTATATCCCAAGAAGTTGCTGGCGATAAATGGTCGCAACAAGTAAGAATGAGGTATAAATTGCCAGGTTTGTTTAGTCTTAGCTTAAATGTAGACAAGGATCCAGGAGAAGTTTTATATCGCAAGTCTGGACCTTATAAGGGTTTGGAGTTTTTATCCGGACATGTTTCGGTTCATAATATTGGCCATATAAATGATTTGGTTTTGGGCGATTTTGTGCTCCAAGTAGGAGAAGGTTTAGTAATGGGAAGTGGAATTGGAATTGGGAAATCGGCGAATGTGATGAGTATAAAACGTGGGGGATCATACATTAGACCTTACCGCGGAATTAATGAATTTTTGTTTCATCGAGGTGCCGCAAGTTCAGTTTCATTTGGAAAGTTTAAGTTGAATTTAGCCTATGCTATAAATCAGTTGGATGCTGCCATTAGCAGAGATACTTTGGTTTCTGATGAAAGCTTCACCTCCGTGGATTTAGATGGTTTACATAGAACAGAAACAGAGTTAAAGAAGAAAGGTCAACTTCAAAGGAACTTAATGCATGGAGGCCTTTCTTATAATGGGAAGAAGGGAGTAATTGGTGCTTCGTATACTGGTTTTCGCTATAGTTCAGATCTTTCTAAATCAGCGAAACTTTATGCCTTTCACAGACCAATAGGCAGGTCATTGGATTATGTAAACATTTATCAAAATCATGTCATAGGAAATGTTCTTCTTTTTAGTGAATGGGCTTATTCTCCTACAAATAATAGCTATGCTCTGGCGGCTGGTATGCTTACCAGTATTGCACCTAAAGTAGATTTAGGTTTGCATTATCGAGATGCCAGCAATGGTTATTTGTCTCCTAATTCTACGGCTTTTGCAGCTACATCCAATCCGGAACAAGGCCTTTATTTTAGTACCAAAATAAATTTTAGTAAGAAGTATAAACTCAGTGTTTATAAGGATATTTTTAAGAATAAATGGTTAAGTTTTGGCAAGTCAGATTTATACATTTCAGATGATTTATTGGTTCAGTTAGATATTAGCCCCAATAAGAAAACCCAGTTTTATTTACGAGGCCGGTCTTATGAAAAATTCACAGACAATAAAGATGGCGAGATTGTGCAATTAGAAACCATCAATGTGCAACAAGTCAGGATTCATTTCCAATCTGACTTAACCAAGATGTTTAAATTTGAAACGAGAGGGGAATGGAATCAATCCAATTATTCCAATCGGAAGAATAATGCATCATTGGTTTATTTAGACTTTAAACAAAAACTTAGGAAGGGGAACCAATCTTTGGCAGCGCGATATTCGGTATACAATATCCCTGATTTTAATGCCCGTATTTTTGCGTTTGAAGATCAATTGCAATATTTGTTTAGCATAGCAGGATACTATGGAAGGGGACAGGCTTTCTATGTTGTTTATTCAACTAAACCAACCCGAAAGTTAAAACTATCGGCTCGGTATGGAATTAATCAAAGTGTAAATCCAGATAATGAAATATCTAGGAGAACATCCGTATTTTTACAATGTTTATATAGAATATGATACAGACCAAATTAAGCGTAAACATAAATAAATGGGCAACCTTACGCAATGCCCGTGGGGGCAATAATCCAAATTTGGTTGAAACCGCAAAAAGGATTCAGCAATTTGGTGCACAAGGGATAACCATTCATCCAAGACCAGATGAAAGGCATATTCGCTATTCTGATGTTGCTGAACTAAAGCCAATAATTACAACTGAGTTCAATATAGAAGGATACCCAAATGGAGAATTTATTAAACTTGTATTGGATAATAAACCTGCACAAGTGACTTTGGTTCCTGACCCACCTGGGGTTTTAACATCAAGTTTTGGATGGGATACAAAGAAGGATAGCGATTTATTGAAAAAGGTTGTTTTGGTATTTAAGAATGAAGGAATTCGCACGTCTATATTTCTGGATCCAAATCCTGAAATGGTGGAACCATTAGTTGAGATTGGAGCAGACAGAATAGAACTCTATACAGAGACGTATGCGAGTAATTATCATACTCCAGAACGAGATATGGTTTTGCAAGGGTTCATCAATACGGCTCAGAAAGCAATGGATTTAAATATAGGAGTAAATGCCGGACATGATTTAGACTTGGACAATTTGAATTATTTTCTTCAAAAAGTTCCTAATGTTTTAGAGGTTAGTATTGGTCATGCTTTAATATGTGACGCTATTCGATATGGCTTGCAAAATGTAGTTCAGATGTACAAAGCAAGATGTCAACCTGATTATAGTCTATGAAAAAGGTACTGCTACTTATTGTTTTCTGCATGGCAAGTAAGTCCTCATTTGGCTGGGGTTTTTTGGGACATAAAACTATAAATTATTATGCCTGTTTTGCATTGCCTCAAGATCTCTTTGGTTTTTATAAAAACTATATAGATTATGTAAAGTTGCATGCTGTGGATGCCGATAGCCGTAGATATTTAATTGATGCAGAGGCATGCAGGCATTATTTAGATTGTGACCATTATGAGTATGCAGCACCTTTGGATACGGTACCACATTCATGGATTGGAGCAGTTGAGAAATATACTGAAGATACCCTACTTGAATATGGAATTGTTCCGTGGCATGTAATGAATATGAAGTATCGCCTTACTAAGGCCTTTAAAGAGAAGGACTTAAAAAGCATTCTAAAGAATTCAGCGGATATTGGCCATTACATTGCTGATGCCCATGTTCCATTACACGCTACAAGTAATTATAATGGTCAGCAAACGGATCAGGTAGGGATACATGCTTTATGGGAAACCCGGCTGCCACAAATATTTTATGATTCCATAAATAAAATGCCAGGAACAGTTGGTTATTTGGATAATCCAAGAGAATTCATTTGGACCCGTTTAAGCGAGAGTTATTCGATGGTTGATTCAGTGCTACTGTTAGAAAAGCAAATTTCAGCTTTGCATCCGAATGATAAAAAGGCTCTTGAACCTTATGGTAGAAGCGTGAAAAGTGTTTATAGTATTCCGTTTTCTTCAGATTACTACCATGCTTTAGATAACATGGTGGAACGAAGAATGTTAGCTTCAATTCAAGCGGTAGCTTCTTTTTGGTATTCTGCTTGGGTGGATGCGGGGCAGCCGGATCTAAGCGAATTTGGGAACCTTTCTATGGAAGAACTAATTGAGGACGAATTACCTGAACCAGACATTAATCAGAAAATGAAAGGTCGGCAAGAATTTGATGTGGAGTAATCTTTAAACGTATGAAGTTTAAGATCAAGTGCCACAGAAATTTTTCAATCTAAAATACCAAATTAAGCTATTAGAAATTGGGCTGAATGGTATATTTAGAATAGAATTTAAGAATTTCATCTACTGCTTCTTGAGCAGTATCGACTACTTTGAATAAATTCATATCCTCTGCGCTAATGTATTGATGTTCGCCTAACATGGTGTCACGCATCCAATCAATTAATGGTTGCCAATAAGATGAGTCAACTAGAACTAAAGGAAATTTGGCTCGTTTATCTGTTTGTATTAGCGTTAACGCTTCAAAAAGTTCATCTAAGGTTCCAACTCCACCTGGCATTACAATAAACCCTTGTGAGTACTTCATAAACATTACTTTACGCACAAAGAAGTAGTCAAAAAGCAAAGTCTTATCACTATCTTGATAAGAATTAGGAACTTGTTCGAATGGCAAGTTGATATTTAAACCGACTGAGGGACTGGTTTCAGCTTCTTGGGCTCCTTTGTTTGCAGCTTCCATAATTCCTGGACCACCCCCTGTAATAACTCCAAGACCGGCTTCACTAATTTTTCTAGCTATTTCTTGGGCTAATTTATAATGAGGCTTGTTCGGTTGGGTTCTGGCAGAACCGTAAATTGAAACACATGGTCCAATTCGTGCTAGGGATTGATACCCACTTACAAATTCCGCCATGATTTTAAATATACTCCAACTATTGGAACTGGCTATATCTGGCCATTTTTTATTCGCAAACGCCTTCTTAAATCTCTTTTCTTCTTTTTCGCTTAGTTTTCTTGTCATTTTATCTTTATTTCAATTCTTCTATTTGCAGCTCTTTTTTCTTCTGTGCTATTATCGTCTGTTGATAAAGACCCATATCCCTTGCTACTTAATCGGGATGCTTTAATTTCATTTTCTATTAGATAGGAATAGACACTTTTTGCCCTCTTATCGGATAAGTCTTTATTGTATTCGTCAGAACCTTTATTGTCAGTGTAACCCCCAACTTCAATGTTTAAATTTGGATTTGCCTTAAGGAATGCCACCATAGTTTGAAGTGCTTTAACACTTTCAGGCTTAATGTCCCATTTATCAAAATCAAAGAATATGTTCTTAAGTACAATTGAATTTCCTTTGCTTGCTTTCACTAAGGCAATGGTAATGGTTTCGTTCGTGCCTTCGGAACTGGTGATTGGTTTATTGTAATTCTGAGTAAATGGCAAGTATCCTTTTGCCTCTGCAAATAACCCATAATTGCCGCCAGAAGGGTAATAGGTTTTCACCTTAGATAAGGTTGTATCCAATATTGTCCTTGAGTTTTTTAAATTATTCAGAATAAGTTTAGCGATTACTGGCTCCTTTGTTTTAGCATCAATTATGTTAATGCTGAGTATGTTTGAGGGTGCTGGTTTCAGTTCATCTTTTAGGTTAAAAGACCAAATATCCATACTACCATAACCGCCAGGTCTATCAGAAACAAAGTAAGCTTTTTTGCCACTTGGCTCTACATAGAATCCGGCTTCATCCCCAGAGCTGTTAATATATTGACTAATATTCTGTGGATCTGACCATTCATCAATATCATTAAGTCGACTTACAAAAATATCTAAACCACCAAAGCCAGGGTGCCCATTGCTACTAAAGTATAATGTTCTTCCATCATAATGTAAGAAGGGAGCTTCATCATCCAGTACGGTGTTAATTTGAGGCCCTAGGTTTTTTGGGGTAGACCATTCTCCCTTTGAATTTTTATTTGTAATGTATAGATCTTTTCCGCCATAACCACCACTGCGACCTGAGCAAAAAATAATCACATTGCCACCCATACTCACAGTAGGTTGTCCTTCCCATGAGGCTGAATTTATAGTTTTGCCCATATTAATTCTTGGGCTCCAATTAATTCCATCAGTTAGGCTGTAATACAGATCACATCCGCCTTCTCCATCTTCTTGGTTGCAAACTGTATAATAAATGGTGCTGCCATCAGGATGGACAGCAACTGTGCCTTCGTTATTATTCGTTCTAATTTTTCCAGGTAATAATTTGGCAGGTTGATAAACCCCATCTACAATTTCAGAGTAGTAAAAATCTTCTTGGGGTGGACGTTCAGCAAATTTTAATTTAGTGAATATGAACAAGCTTTTATCCATTGTCATTCCTGGCCAATATTCTCGTTCCTCTGTATTTATGTTTGGACCGAGGTTGGTTAATTCTAGTTCGTCTATGGATTGGGTTTCTTCCTTTGCTAATTGAACCGCTACCTCCAATGATTTCATTTTTGTTAATGTGCTTGCCCTTGCTGCATCTTTCTTTGTATTAAATGCTGCCATTTTTGGTACCTCATAGAAGCGCTTAATGATAATTTCGGCAGTTTTAGGGTCGCCACTATCCATGAGCATTTTGGCAAAATAATAGTAGCTCGTTTGGTGAGTAGAATCAATTTTTAAGTAATTCTCATAGGCTTCTTTTGCTAGGTCATATTCACGTTCTTGTTCATGCATATAGGCCTTAAAACTATAGGGCTTCGCAAAGTTTGGGTCTTTTTTAATGGATTTTTTAATTAGGCTCATAGCCTTTTCTTTTTCGCCAAGGTTGTAAGCTTTATTAGCTTCAACATAGCAGGCCTCAGCCTTTTTGTTTTGAGCCGATAGGTTGAATGTGACGAATGCCACAATTATTATGGCTGCTACTTTTATTTTCTCCATTTAAATGATCTTATTAAACTATCCACGTCTTCCTTCATAAACCTGTAAATGGGTGCTACACTATCACTTTTTGTATTGTAATTAAAGTAAAGCGCACCTCTCACAAAATTTCTATCATTGTCCGTTATGTAGAAATTAAGATTAGTGGCGGTATACCCTATTATATCAAAATAGGTGCCATCTAATTCTTTATTTAAGGAATTGATTGGAATTTCTCTAATATCTTGAGCTCGATCAATTTGTTTATTTACAAATTTTCGTGTGTCATAAACCAAACTATCTAAATCATCAATACTATTAATTTTATGGTAAGTTAAATGCAAAGTGGAATTAAAAGGCTTAAAATAAACATTAAACCAATTATTCTTCACCTTGTAGTTGGACAAAGTATCCATAGCTACAGATGTGTACAACGGTTTTTGAAAAGAATAGGGTATCGTTGATTGATTAAAGGATTCGTAAGCTTTGGCCGGAAATTCAAGTTTGGGGAAAGCTCTTGGTTTTGGGACAAAATTATTCCCTCCACATGAACAAATTAATATGCACAGAACGACACTAAACTTCTTCATCTGAGATAATTACCTTCACTCTATTGATTTTTCTTTGGTTGGATGACTCTACAATAAACGTAAGTTGCTCATATTTTATTTGAGCATTCTTAGTCGGAATTTTGCCATAAATTTCTGTGATAAAACCTCCAAGAGTGTCATTTTCAGTATTGGAAGATTCAAAATAATTTAGGTTTAAATTTGTGATTCGTATAAAATCAACCAAAGATATTTTCCCTTCAAAAACAAAATTGTTTTTGTCTAGGACGCTGTAATTGGTGTCAATCTCATCATATTCATCATTGATTTCACCAAATACTTCTTCTAAAATATCTTCCAATGTTACTAGTCCCTGGGTTCCTCCAAATTCATCAACAACAATGGCAATATGATTCCTTTTTTCTTTAAATTCTCTGAGTAAATTATCTATTTTTTTGTTTTCAGGGACAAATAGTGGGTCTCTCATTAAACTATGCCATTTATACTCTTCCCCTCTTTGTAAATGAGGAATTAGATCTTTGGTATATATAATTCCGGTTATGTTATCCGATGTTTCATTATAAACAGGAATTCTAGAATATTTATTTGTTGCCACAAAGTCCAACACATCTTTGAAGGAGTCTTTTTCAAATAAAGCAGCAATATCCAGTCTAGGCTTCATTATTTGTGTCACGGAAATCTGACCAATATTTACAATGCCTTTTAAGATTTCTTTTTCTTGACTAGCACCTGCTGAGTAAGAAGCAATGTCAATTGCTTGAGACAATTCATCGGCGGAAAGTTCTGGCATGTTTGCTTCAATTCTTTTTTCAAGAAAACCTGATGAAGCAACTAAGATTCGAGTAAGGGGTCTTGAAATTCTCATGAAGAATCGCATAGGTCTGGCCACCATTCGAGCTGATTTTCTGTAGAATTGAGTAGCATAGACTTTTGGAATGACTTCGCCGAATATTAAAATTACCAGAGTAATTCCAATTGCATCTACAAAAAATCTAATCCATGGACTGCCATCAATAATGAAAACGGTATCAATTAATACATTACTTAAAAGTACAAATGCGACCACACCAAAACTATTGACAACTAGAATAGCTGCTAATAGACTTTTAGGGCGAGCCAACATATGCAACAAGCGTTTAGCTGTAGGACTATCTTCTTCTCTTAATTGTTCTATATCACTTTCTCTATGAGAGAAGAGAGAGTTTTCACTTGCTGCACAAATACTTGTTAAAACAAGGCAAAGTATCAAACCTAGAGAAACCCATATTAGCAAAGGTATTTGATCTACAGAAATAGATTTAAACAGTGATAATATAGATAAGGGAGTAAGTTCTATGGTCATTTAGCTTTTCTCGGTTTCCATTTCTCGTTTTCCTTGAACATCAATAAACTTTACCTCGGTTACACGAATCTTTCGAGTTTCCTTATCCACTCCGTTTGAGTCTGTGTATTTATCTGTTTTAATTTTGCCTTCTACATAGATAATTCTGCCTTTGACTAAATACTTTTCAGCGAACTCAGCTTGTTTATCCCACATCTCAAGATTATGCCATTCAGTTACTTCTTTGCGAACGCCATCCCTGGTATAGAAATCATTTGTGGCAAGACTTACATTTGCTACAATATGGCCATTTTCGAGTCGTTTGACTGTAGGGTCTTTCCCCAATCTGCCCATTAGCATTGCTTTGTTTATCATAGATTTTTGGTTTTAATGAATTTTTGTATCAATTGTGGAATTCCCATTTTTGTTAATTCTGAGGCCTTTATCCATTCAAGATTCTTTGTATTTACAATTATAGTTTCTGGGCTTTGATAAACCCAGAACTTTGCAAAAATTGTTCTATGGCTCAATAGATGTTTAAAGCTTACATTTTCATCAAAAATCAAAGTTTCCTTGTTATCAATATCAATTTTGGTGAACCAGTCGGGTGGATGAATTAGCGCCTTTGTACTTTCTATGTTTGGAAATTCATATAACCCCTTCCAAATGGATGAGTTGTCTCTTTTATAACAGAGCAAGCCCTTATCATTATTAATTACTAAATAATTGAGATAAATGACTTTTGGTTTCTTTTTAATAGATCTAACCGGAATCAAATGCTGAGATTCATTTACATTTGCAACACAACTTTCTTCTAATGGACAGGTTTCACATGAAAATGTTTTTGGTTTGCAAATCAAAGAACCTATTTCCATTAATGCTTGATTGAAACTACCCGGATCATTAAGTGATATTTCAGATTTTAAGAATTTTTCAATAATCTTTAATCCTTCAGGTTTATCTACATTGTTTTTTATGCCAAGGTATCTTGCAATTACTCTTTTTACATTTCCGTCGATGGCTGGCTGAGGTAGGTTAAAACAAATGGATGAAATTGCCCCGGCCGTATATGGCCCAACACCGTTTAGTTTTAGTATGTTTTCATAGGTATTAGGGAAGATGCCACCATGTTTATCAATGATTGTTTTTGCTGACTTTTTTAAATTTAAAACCCTTGAATAATACCCCAAACCTTGCCAAAGTGCCAATAACTCATTTTCATCTGCTTGGGACAATGAAAAAATATCAGGAAACTTCTCAACAAACCTAATGTAATATGGAGTCCCTTGTTCTACCCTAGTTTGTTGCATAATAATCTCGGAAACCCATGTTTTATAAGGGTCTCCCGTATTTCGCCATGGGAGGGTTCTGGCTGATTTACTAAACCATGCCAAAATATTGTGAGAAAACAATTTTTTCATTTGAAAAATCAAATTTAAACTTGCCGAACAAATAAACATATATTTAACACTTAAAACATGACAAAAGCAGAAATTGTAAATGAAATTGCCATCAGAACTGGATTAGAAAGAACCGCTATCGCAGATACTATTGATAATTTTTTTGTAGTAGTAAAAAAATCAATGATCGATGGTAATAATATTTACTTGAGAGGATTTGGAACATTTGAATTGAAAGAAAGAAAAACTAAAGTAGCACGAAATATCAAGAAGAATACAAGCCTTGTTGTTCCAGCACATTTTGTTGCTAGATTTAAACCATCAAAAGATTTTGCAGTAAACGTAAAGGAAAGTGATGTGCTTAAGAAGAAAATAACAAACTAAACGAATTTGAAAATTCAATCATTTAAGATTTTACTAGTGGCAGCCATTGTATTGGTTGCCATTCTTTTTATTTCCAATTGGAAAACAAGTACGGCTGAGTTAGGACCAGAAAAAGATAAGGCTGGAAAAGAGACAGCTTCAGAAGCAGCTGATATTATATCTGAAGAAGATTTTTTAAAGTCTGTGTTCGCTAACATCAAATCTCCAGCATACGTTATTGGTGCAGTAAACAACACCGATAGTGCAGCAATGCAAGTGAAAGCGATGGCATGGGCAAAAGAGGCAAATACGCCTGCACTTTACTACTATTTAAAAGAAAGAGAATTAAATGAAAAATCTGAATTATCAGAAATTACCCTTTTTAGTAGGGATGCTGTATTCAATTCAGTCTCTATTCCAGATGCTGGTCAGTCAAATTTTATTGCAGGTTTAGCAAAAAAATGGATGGATAAAGGTTTGAAAAAATCTCCAGAGCATATACCACTTTTAAACGCTTTAATCGTTTATCAAAGCCAATTTGTGAACCAACCTATGCAGTTTTTAGCTACCCTTCGAAAGACCATTGCTTTGGACTCTATGAATGAGGAAACGAACCTAATTCATATAAATCTATTAAAAACATCTGGTCAGTTGCCGAAAGCTATAGAGAAATGCAAAAAATTAGTATCTTTGCAGCCCCAAAATTCATTGTGGACGTTTCAATTAAGCGAAACCTATGCAATGATGGGGGATAGCACAAATGCAAAGACTTTTTTGGATTTGGCTATTAAACAAAGTAGAACTAAAAATTTAAAAGAGTAATATGCCAAGCGGAAAGAAAAGAAAACGTCATAAGATTGCGACTCATAAGCGCAAGAAAAGACTAAGAAAGAATCGTCACAAGAAGAGAAAGTAAACTTTAACTCTATTTATTTGTGTCGAACGAACTAGTAATAAATTCTAGTCGTTCAGGACTAGAAATTGCTTTGCTTAGCGATAAAAAGCTAATCGAGTACCATAACGAAAAAAATAATGCCTCTTATCAGGTAGGTGATTTTTATTTGGGTAAAGTGAAGAAGGTTGTCCCTTCCCTAAATGCTGCCTTTGTGCAGATTGGGGCAGAAAAGGATGCCTTTTTAACTTATTTTGACCTTGGGCCAAATGTGCTCAGTGTAAAGAAGTTTTCCAAAATTGCCAATCATCAGAACTATAATGCGCATTATTTAGAAAAGTTTAAACTTGAACCAAAAACAGAGAAGACTGGAAAAATTGGACAAGTTCTAAAACCAAATCAAAGCATTTTAGTACAAATTATTAAGGAGCCTATTAGTAACAAGGGTCCTAAAGTTACCTGTGATATAAGTTTAGCGGGTAGGTATTTTGTTTTGGTTCCTTTTTCAAACCAAGTTTCATTAAGTAAGAAGATTGGCTCTCCAGATGAAAGGCAAAGACTTAAATCATTAATTAGAACAATCAAACCAGAGAATTTTGGTGTAATTGTACGTACGGTTGCAGAAAACATTCCTATTGAGGAATTAGATGCGAGTTTACGTGAACTAATTAAGAAGTGGGATGATTTAGTTAAGGGCCTAAAAAATGCAAGTCCAAAGTCCTTGGTATTAGGCGAAGGAAATAGAGTAGAAACTACTTTAAGAGACATTTTTGATGAATCATTTACATCAATTGTTGTGAATGATAGTGAAATAGCAGAAACAATAAAAGACTACATCAGACCTTTAATTAAGGATTCTGATAAGATTGTAAAACACTATACTGGAAAATCTCCAATATTTGATGTTTACGATATAAATAAAAAGATTAAGAACTCATTTGGTAAAAGTGTTCCTTTTGCCGCTGGTGCTTATTTGGTTATTGAACATACCGAAGCCCTTCATGTAATTGATGTGAATAGTGGAAATAGTTCTTTTGACCCAAAAAGCAGAGAAGAGAATGTTTACAAAGTGAACAAAGAGGCAGTTGATGAAATTGCTAGACAAGTTCGACTTCGTGATATGGGTGGAATAATCATTATTGATTTTATTGATCTTAAGGATAAAGAGAAAAGAGCTCTACTTCATACCGCTATGAAGCAAGCTATGATAAAGGACAAAGCACGTCATACTATTTTGCCTTTAACCAAGTTTGGTTTAATGCAAATTACACGTGAACGGATTCGTCCTGAAACTCAAATTACCACTGCAGAAACCTGTGTTACCTGCAATGGAACAGGCACCATGGAGAATTCTACCAATTATTTGGCTAAATTAGAAAACCAATTGGAGTATTATTGGGAAAACATTAATGCCAAAGGTTTAATGGTTAAAGCCAATCCATTAATAGTTTCATATATCAAAGATGGTTTTCCATCTCGTAGAATGAAATGGTGGTGGAAGTATAAGAAATGGTTACGTGTAGAAAGTGATGAGACTTATCCGCTTAACATGATTGATTACTACGATAAATCAGAATCTCAAATTAAGTAATTCTAAAATACCTACAGATTATTACCCCTGTTGAAGTGTGAATACACTGATTTCAGGCCAAATTCCAACCCTACCAGGGAATCCTAAATAACCGAAACCTCTGTTTACGTAAAGCATTTGGTCATTGTCATTGTACAGATCAATCCATTCTTTATATACCAACTTTACAGGGCTCCATTTATACCATTTGCTATCAATTCCAAATTGCATCCCATGTGTATGACCGCTAAAAGTAACAGCAATATCCTTGTATTCTGGCTTCTGGGTTATCTCTTCTTTCCAATGACTAGGATCATGACTTAAAAGCAATTTAGTTGGAATATCTTCTGAGCCAGCATAGGCTTTAGATAAATCACCATATCGGGGAAAGTTGCGTTTTGCACTCCAATTTTGGACACCAAGAATGGCCATTTTCTCTCCGTCTTTCTCTATTACCCTATGTTCATCCATTAAAATATCCCAGCCCATATCTCTATGGTGTTGTAACAGATCTTCAATGTTCTCCATTCGTTCCTCTCTGCTGTCCCAATGGACATATTCGCCATAATCATGGTTGCCGAGTATGCTATAAACACCCATAGGAGCTTTAATAGAACCGAACATTTCTTTATAGGGTACAATCTCAGTAGCTCTGTCATTAACCAAATCTCCAGTGAAAAACACCATGTCTGCATTTTGGGCATTTACCATATCAACGCCTTTTTGTACAGCAGCTTTGTCGTAAAAGCTTCCACTATGGATATCTGAAATTTGAACAATTTTGAGTCCTTCAAAAGCTTTGGGTAAGCCTTTTATAGGTAGGTTCTTTTTATGAATGGTATACTTATGTGCACCTTTCGTTATTCCATAAACCATACTGCTAAAGAAAGCTCCTCCAATTCCGAGCCCCATCCATTGCAAGAATTTAGACCTGTTAATATCACCTGCTTTAAATGGATTCCCCTCGGTTCCTGTTGCACGTATGGCTCTTATGATATCATCAATAAGAATAAAGATGAACCATATTACTTTAAGTACAAGAATAGCAAAAATTAAGCTAAGCGTTATTCTGAAAAATGTGCTTGAATGACGAACATCTACAAATGGGAGTGTAGCAAAGAATAAGAAAGTGAAAACAGTATAGCCCCAATAAGAATAGGTGACAATTTGTTTAACCTTAGAGGTTGCCCCTTGAATAAGGAATTTAACTCCCTGCCAAACGTAGAAATCTACACTAAGCATAAAGATAGTGACGAGTATGAAAGTGAATATGAATCTTGCCTGCATGGCTTTGCGAAATTAAGTCTAATGATTAACCCATGTGTCGTTCACTTTGTTCATTCCTTAGTTTTTATCGATGAGAACCACGTAAAACGTAAATCTAAAATGCCATCAAATAATCTTTAATAATTATGGAGTCTTTATATTTGCTAATAATGAAATATTTTTTCTTCATTCTTGGATTTGTTTTGACTTCAAATAGTCAGGCCCAAGTAAGTAATTCTATTCGAGATATTGATATAAGAAACATTGGCCCAGCTGGAATGAGTGGAAGGTTTACTTCCATTGATGTAGATTCTAGGGGAACTATTTATGCAGGTGCTGCAAGTGGTGGGGTTTGGAAAAGTGAAGATGGCGGATTGAAATGGACTCCAATTTTTGATTCTGTCTCGGTTCAGAGCATAGGTGCTTTAAAAATTAGTTCTAGCAATGATGATATTATTTGGGTTGGAACTGGAGAAGGAAATCCAAGAAATAGCCATAATAGTGGTGCGGGAATCTTTATGTCTTTGAATGGAGGTAAAGATTGGATTGCCAAAGGTTTAGAAGAAACTAAAAACATCCATCGAATACTAATTGACCCTAGGGATGAAAATAAGATTACGGTTGGAGTGCTAGGTTCCGCTTGGGGCGATAGTGAACACCGTGGAGTTTATCAAACAAAGGATGGCGGAGAAACTTGGGATAAAATATTATCTGCAGGCAATGGAACTGGATGTGCAGAATTAGTAGTAGACCCAAACAATCCGAATAAGATGATTGCCAGTATGTGGGAGTTTAGAAGAAGTCCGTACTTCTTTAAATCTGGAGGTGCAAGTAGTGGAATCTACATGACAATTGATGGAGGTAAGACTTGGAATAAACTAGAGAAAGGACTGCCCGAAGGAAAGCTTGGAAGAGTGGGTTTGGCGATATCTAAATCAAATCCTAAAGTGGTCTATGCTATGGTCGAAAGTAAAACGTATGATCTATTTAAAAGCAATGATGGAGGGTATTCTTTTAGAAAAATTAGCTCGCAAAAGAACATGGGAAACAGGCCATTTTATTACGCCGAAATTTATGTGGACCCCTTGAATGAAAACCATGTTTATAGTCTTTGGAGCCAAATTTCACATAGTATAGATGGAGGTAAAAAATGGAACATTTTGGCCTCTTGGAACCATATTCATCCAGATCATCATGCCTTATGGATTAATCCAAAGAATCCCAAGCATTTAATTAATGGAAACGATGGTGGAATAAATATATCGTATGATGGTGGAAGTCATTGGAGAATGTCTGATAATTTACCAGTAGGTCAGTTTTACCATATTGCTGTAGATGAAGAAGTACCTTATAATGTATATGGCGGATTGCAAGACAATGGAAGTTGGAAAGGACCCGGATTTTCGTTTACTCAAGATGGAATAAAAACTTCGGAATGGCAAGAGTTATTATTTGGTGATGGTTTCGATGTTCAACCCATAAATGGCAAGAAAGGCTATGCCATGTCGCAGGGAGGTAACTTATATTACTATGAACAAGGATTGGGAAAACGTTTCATTCAACCCGCAAAGTTTGGAAAAACTACGCTGCGCTTTAATTGGAATGCTGCACTTGCCTTAGGAGACTCTGATACGGAATTATACTTCGGAAGTCAATTTGTTCATTACTCCAGTAACAATGGCTTGAGCTGGGAAACCATTTCACCTGATTTAAGTACAAACGATCCAGATAAATTACAACAAGCAAAAAGTGGAGGTTTAACCATAGACGCAACAAATGCAGAGAACTATTGCACCTTAACCAGCATTGCAACCAATCTAACTGGATATGCCCCAGTGCTTTGGGCAGGAACAGATGATGGAAACGTTTGGAAAGGAACAGGTTCGGCAGATGGCTTTCCTTGGGAGCCCAATAATAATTGGGAAAAGATGAAAATTAAAGGCATTCCCAAGAATGTATATGTCACACAAATTATAGCAGACGAAAATGGTCAAGATGTTTGGATTGTTGCCAATAATTATAGGCAAAATGATTGGGCTCCCTATTTATGGCATTCGTCAAATGCTGGAGAATCTTGGGAGAATTTAATAACAGATAACATCAAAGGTCATAGCTTAAGTTTTGCTCAAGACCCTATTAACGAGGATTTATGCTTTTTGGGTACAGATAGAGGATTGTATTGCAGTTTTGATAAAGGCAGTTCATGGGAACGATTAAAGCAAATCCCTGCTTGTCCAATTCAAGATATGGCATATCAAGAGGGAGAAGATGATTTGGTTATAGGAACCTTTGGTAGAAGTGTTTGGATTCTGGATGATTTAGAAACCTTTAGAAGGTTAGGGGATGAAGTAAAGGATAGTTTTAAAATTCTAGCTGCCCAAAAAGGCCATACACAAGAACGAGTTAGGTCGCCAGGTGCTCGATTTGATGCCGATGATCATTTTAGAGGTAAAAATAAAGATACTCGCCTTGCTCTTTCCTATCACTATTCGGGTAAGGTTGGAACCAAAGGTAAAGTTAAGGTGTATCAAGGCGTGGCTAAAAAGCCTATTCGTACTTATAGTTTCAAAACTACAAAGTCTGGTTTGAACTATGTGCACTGGGATTTTAGAAAAGATGGATTCAGGTTTCCAACTCATAGAACTTTTAAGAAGGATGATGATTTACCTCCAGGACTATTAACTGAAAGCAATGGAAGTTTGAAGATTGTTTTAGAAGTGGAAAAGAAAAAAGACTCTACCATTTTCAATAATTATAATTCTCATAGCTCAGGTTTTTGGAAAAGCGCTAATCGAGTTTTCTTAGATAGCTTTAGATTGATTACAGAAAGTGCTTTTGTTGTATTTGAGGATTTGAAAAAGGCTAAAAAGAAGCTAAGTAGATATTCAAAATTAGAATACAAAGAAGATTCTATAAGAAAAAAGGTAATTGCAAAATGCACTAAAATTAGAGGTCAAATAGACTCCTTGCAATTGTTGTTTACTTTGCCACCTAGCTTCACACAATATGAGGTAATTACACCTCGGGTCAATAATGTACTATGGCAGGCGTATGCCTTAATTGTTAACGAAAACCAAAACATGGTAAGGGCCAATGAATTTGCTGGCAGTAATGCTCAGCAAGCTTTACGAAATGCAGATGCATTTGCTAAAAAAGTATTTGTCCAAGTAAATTCTTTTTATAAGAATACTTGGCAAACAATTCCGTTTGATATTTGGGATACATGGGAAAAACCAGAAAAAGAATTTGGCAATTATTGATTTCAGCAGCCTTATTAGCTTTTGCTTTAATGATTTTCTTTCACCCTAGATCACCAATTAATCCTAAGGAACTTAAGAAAAAGGACCTCAGTTTACAAGAACTCCCCATCAAGGCAAAAGAAATTCTGCCTTTTATAAAAGCAAATGGCTTTAGCACTGAACTAGCCATTTTAGTAGATATGAAGTTGAACCTCCATCAGAAAAGGATGTACGCCATAAATCCAGAAACAAGCGAGGTTTTACATTCTTGTATTGTTTCTCACGGAAAGGGTGGAGAGAGCACAAAGCAAGATGTGCGTTTTTCTAACGTTCCGGAGTCTTGGTGTTCATCTTTAGGTAAATATAAAATTGCCGAAAGATACACAGGTCGTTGGGGTGATTCATACCGTTTGGATGGCTTAGATGCTTCAAACTCCAATGCTAGAAAAAGGGCTATTGTTTTTCATTATTATGAATATCAATCAGCAGATGAATCTGTTGGGCCACATTATTTTAGTGAAGGTTGTCCTATGCTGGAAAAGAAAGATTGGGTTCAAATGGATGCACTTATTCAAGCAGACCCTAAGCCTATTCTTTTATGGATTTATAAGTAGGTATTTTAGATTTAATTAATCTGAATAATGGCTCAGAAATTGCAGTAAAATAATAAATTGTACATTTGTATCATTGAATAATGAGATATAGTGAGCTCTATAACTTTGTAATGCCCAAGCTGGAGAAAGAGCTTTCTCCAATTTACACGTATCACGACGCAAATCATACCAAAGAGGTAATGGTTTATGCAGAGCTTATTGCGATGGCTGAGGGCATTGAGAACGAAGATTTAATCATCGTTAAAACGGCAGCTCTTATGCACGACATTGGTTTTCTTCAAGGGTATGGCGAACATGAAGCAGTTTCATGTGAAATGTCAAAAGAAATTTTAGTTGATTATGATTATACCCAAGCTCAAATAGAGCAGGTGTGCAAAATGATTTTAGCTACCCAACTGCCACAATCAGCACAAGATCACTTTAGTGAAATCTTATGCGATGCCGATCTCTATTATTTAGGCACTGATAAATACAAATTAAATTCAGCTAAATTATATCAGGAGTTTAAAAACACGAACCCAAACTTTAATCCAACGGATTGGCAATCCATTCAATATAATTTTTTAACCAATCAAAAATACTATACCCAAACAGCAAGAGATGCGTGCTCTGAGAACGTATCGAATGTTATAAAAGGTCTTTCACCTGAGAATTCACAGGGTGAAAAAAAAAGAATAGTAAAACCAAAAGCATAATAACAGATTTTGTTGTTTTGGTCCTAGGTGCTGCTATTGCTGCGTTTGCACTTAAAGGTTTTTTGGTGCCAAATCACTTTTTTGATGGTGGTGTAACAGGTATCTCACTATTAATTCATGAAATGACTCATGCAAATCTGCCTTTGGTCATTACCGCAATGAATATTCCTTTCATTATCATAAGTTATTTTATGGTGAGTAGAAATTTTGCTTTTAAAACATTACTAAGTGTAGTCCTTCTGGGATTGTTTTTTACTTTTTTACCTGATTTTAATATTACACAAGACAAATTGTTAATCTCCATTTTTGGAGGAGCTTTTTTAGGAATAGGAGTTGGATTAGTGATGAGAGTTGGAGGAGCAATAGATGGCATTGAAGTGTTGGCTTTATATACCATTAAGAAAACCTCATTCACCATTACTGAAATAATTTTAGGAATCAATATTTTCATTTTTGCTTGTGCAGCAGTTTCTTTTGGTCCTGAAACAGGGCTTTATTCAGTACTTACCTATTTTACAGCAACACGAACCATTGACTACGTAGTAGAAGGAATACAAGCGTATTCTGGAGTTACTATAGTCTCAGCTAAAAGCGAGGAAGTTAAATTGGGTTTAGTAGAAGGCTTGGGAAGAGGAATTACTGTTTATAAAGGAGAAAGAGGATACTTGCCAGGTAATTTTGAAGAACGTGAAGATGTCGATATTATTTTTACCGTAATTACACGACTGGAGCTTCGTTCACTTAAAAACTTGGTTCTAGAAATAGATCCTAGCGCATTCATTTTTGTTAATACATTGCGCGAAACAGATGGAGGAATTCTAAAAAGAATTCACCACCATTAAAAATCTTTAATCCAATTTACAATTTCATTTGGATGCTCTTCTTGAATAAAGTGGGTTGCATCAGCTAAGATGTGAATGTCCTTGTCCTTAACTTTTAAAGCATTTTTTACTTTTTCCTTTTGTGGTTCCCATTGTAAAATCTTATCCTTTGCTCCCCAAATAACCATACTTGGGATATTGCAGTTCTTTAGAACAGATTCATAATCAGGTAGACTCTTTGTATTTGCATTACTAAAAAATTGATATAAGGCTCTGTGTGCTTTCCCTTTCATAGGTGAAATGTATCCATCCGTCATAACAGGTGTGCACACATCATTGTGATTCGAAAGACCATTTTTTAAAGTGCCTTCAATGGTAGATTTTCGACTAATACCGGTTGTATATAATTTAGTATAGGTTTTAGTGAACCAATTCTTTTTCATTTGCATAGGAGGCTTAAACCCCTCGGCAAAAATCACAGAATTAAGAACAATTAATTTGTCAATGTGATTTGGATTGTTCTTAATAAACTCCCAAGTCCAAAGCCCACCACCATCATGACATACATGCGTCCAATTGTTGATTTTTAAACTATTCATTAGTTCCATTAAATATCCTTGTTGGTGCATAGGGTTGTAAATATCGTATCCACGAGGCTTGCTACTATTTCCATAACCCAACATATCCGGAGCAATTACGCGATATCCTTCTTTTACTAATGAAGGAATCATTAATCGGTATAACCAAGATGAAGTTGGAATGCCATGCAATAACACAATAACTTTTTGACCTTCTCCCTCGTCAATGTAGTGTAATTGAGAGCCATTAGAAAGTGCCATGGAATTTTGCTTCTGGGTCCAATGATAATAATTATTAGGAGAATTTCTTACCATCCTCTTGCTTGAGTTACATGTAAAAAGGGTCATAGCTATAAGGGCAATGCCAATAGTTTTGAGCATGAACAAATATACATTCCAAATTTTTCCTAGAGGACCTCTCGTGGACAATTTCTAACTCTTTTCTTACTCTTAAATTACCAAATGCTTTGTATCTTTGTGGGATGAAAAAACTGATATTTATAGTTAGCCTTTTTGCAAGTTTTGGTCTAAATGCACAATCTACTTTAGGTCTTGGAACTTCTTTTGGACTTGGAACCACACAACTAAATGGAGATGGCATTAAAAATGCGTCGAGTAATTTAGCTTGGCACGTTGGTGCAAATGCACAATACCAACTTGGAACTTATTTTGCTATAAACTCAGGTGCTATTTTGCAGAAAAAAGGGGGCAAAAATGAAGGTGTAGAAAGAGCTGGTACAATTCCTCAGGATTATAAGTACTCCGAATCTTTTAACTTAATTGATGTGCAAGTGCCTATTCATTTGCAAGTTCATTTGCCATTGGGTAAAATGAAAGTATTGGCTTATGGTGGTCCAGATTTAAACTTTAATGTTCTTGGCTTAGAGTCTAGAACCTATGAAAATAATTCATATAATGATAATAACGGATATCAGAATACAGCTATGACCAATTTGGAAGTATTTAATTTTGGTATTTCTTATGGACTTGGTTTATCAGCTGAAACCAGTGCTGGTGATGAATATTTTCTGAAATTTGGGATGAGCACTGGCTTAAATAGAATTGGTAAAATAAATAACCAAGAAGCCAAGCATCAAATTGCCCAAGTGAGTTTGGGATATATCTTCAAGTAATTTCTTAGGGCGAGTCCAATATCTATCTTTGTGGCTCTGTGTCAAAATTTGATTTAACTTCTCCTTTTACGCCTATGGGCGACCAGCCTCAGGCTATTAAAAAACTTGTTAAAGGGATAAATGATGGTGATCCGGCACAGACTCTTTTGGGAGTTACAGGCTCGGGTAAAACATTTACGATTGCAAACGTTATTCAGGAGACCCAAAGACCAACCTTAGTTCTTAGTCACAATAAAACCTTAGTGGCTCAGCTATACGCAGAGTTTTCGCAATTTTTCCCGAATAATACAGTCGAATATTTTGTGAGTTATTATGACTACTATCAGCCTGAAGCATTTATTCCTACCTCAAACACCTACATAGAAAAGGATTTAAATATTAACGAAGAAATTGAAAAGATGCGTCTTAAAACAGTTTCTTCTTTACTCAGTGGTAGAAGAGATTTAATCGTTGTGGCATCAGTAAGTTGCATTTATGGTGCAGGTAATCCAAGTGATTATGAAAATACTATTATTAGAATAAGCCAGGGCGATAAAATGAGCCGAAATGGACTCCTTCATAAATTGGTGGAGAGTTTATACAGCAGAACTACTGCAGAATTTAAACGTGGAACTTTTCGGGTAAAAGGAGATACGGTTGATGTATTTCTAGCCTACAGTGATTTTGCTTATCGCATTCAGTTTTTTGGGAATGAGATTGAAGAAATTCATTCCATTGACCCAGTATCAGGATCACAGATTGAGAGCCATCAAGATGTGGCCATATATCCTGCCAATATTTATGTATCGCCAAGAGAGAAACTCAATCGGGTGATTCATGAAATTCAAGACGACATGGTTTTGCAGGTGGATGCCTTTAAAGATGCAGGTAGATTTTTAGAAGCTAAGCGTTTGGAAGAACGAACCACATTTGATTTAGAGATGATTCGGGAACTGGGCTATTGCAGTGGAATTGAGAATTACAGTCGGTATTTAGATGGGCGCGAAATAGGGCAAAGGCCTTTTTGCTTGTTAGATTATTTCCCCGATGATTTCCTTTTGGTAGTGGATGAAAGCCATGTGACTCTTCCTCAGGTTAGAGCCATGTATGGTGGAGATAGAAGTCGTAAAATGAATCTAGTAGAATATGGATTTAGACTTACGGCAGCTATGGATAATCGTCCATTAAAATTTGAAGAATTTAATAATATGGTAGCGCAGAGTATTTACGTGAGTGCTACCCCTTCTGATTTTGAAATACAAGAATGTGAAGGCGTTGTGGTAGAGCAGTTGATTCGTCCAACAGGTTTACTGGACCCTGAGATTGTGATTAAACCATGCGTAAATCAAGTAGATGACTTGATTGAAGAAATTGATGAACGCGTAAAAATGGGTGACCGTATTTTGGTAACCACCTTAACCAAACGAATGGCGGAGGAGCTTACTAAATACTTGCAGCGTTTGGCCATAAAGGTTAGCTACATTCATTCGGAAGTTAAAACATTGGATAGGGTAGAGATTTTGCGTCAACTGCGCTTAGGGAGCATTGATGTGCTTATTGGAGTGAATCTTTTAAGAGAAGGTTTAGATTTACCCGAGGTGAGTTTAGTTGCTATTTTAGATGCAGATAAAGAAGGATTCTTACGTAGTCAAACGAGTTTAACTCAAACCATTGGTAGAGCTGCTAGAAACGTTAGAGGAAAAGTAATTATGTATGCCGATAGGGTTACGGAAAGCATGCGAAAGACCATTGAAGAAACGGATCGCCGAAGAATTAAACAAAAGGAATACAATAAGGAACATGGCATTACGCCATTTACGGTAGTCAAGAGCAAAGAGGATATCTTTAAATCTACCTCTGTTGCCGATAGCCGCAAGAAAGAACCTATTCCATATGCTGGGGTAGAGCCTGATCAGGTAGCTGCAGATCCTGTTTATGATTATATGAGCAAGGAAGGTTTAGAGAAAGCTGTGGAGCAAACAGAGAAGAAAATGCTTAAAGCAGCCAAGGAAATGGAATACATGGAAGCCGCCAGATTACGTGATGAATTGGAAGGCTTAAAAGAGAAGATTAAAGCTATGTAAGTTTAGAATAGTTTTTAGGTATTTTAGATTTAAGGATTAAATCTGCAAGGCCAATTCTAGGGGCAAGCTTCATAATTCTTGTATGAGTTATAATGAAACATCATAATGAAATTAAAGAGTAAATACATTCTTTTACTAATAGCTATACTAGGAATTTTTTCTTTAGAGAATTGTAAAAAGCAACCGGAAGAACAAATTTATATGGGTGATTATCCTCTTTGCGATATTAAGGATTATCTTTTCTTTAAACCTGGTAGCTTATGGGTATATGAATGCGATAGCACTCTGGAGTTAGATAGCCAAGTTATGATAAGTATCGATACGCCTTGGCTGAAAGAACCATATATAACTTATCAATTAATTTCTTACAGAAAGCAAAGTCTTAATGAAGGAACCACATACACTAGCTTTGAGACAGCCGGTGGGATAAACTATAATCAAAAATTTAACTATTTTTATTCTATCCTAACAAAGACTGCTAATTCCAAAACTAATTCCTATACTACGAATTGCGTTTTCTTTAAACCTTTTGATAGTAATCAACTCGGAGGTGGGGGTAGTGCACCTACAAAATACTTAGGCTTACGTACCAATTTCAAAGTTCTAGATAAAACGTATGATACCGTTAGAGTTTTTCAGCCTCAGTTTGGTGGAGGATTTCCAGAGCCGAGCCAACCTACTGTTAAAAGCGGTCAAACAACCCTTTATTATGCCAAAGGCGTAGGTTTGGTGCGTATTCACGTGTGGACTAGAAAAAAAGGGAGTCTTGAGGCATTTAGGTTTAATTGGAATTTGAAATCATATTTGCTAAAATAAAAAAAGCCAAGAACATCGTTCTTGGCTTTTTTGTTGTTTTAAGTTTTTAATTATCCATCAATGGTTTCAGAATCAGTGAAGTTTACCTCCGCATCATTATCTAAGTCCATTCCGGTCATGTCTTCATACATAGCAAACATCATATTTCTAAATACTGGGAAAAGATACAAAGCACCCAAACCACAGGTAATAGCAGAACCAATTACCATAATAAGAATGGCAATAATATAAAAAGCAAAAGCAACTGGCCAATTCTTAGCCACTAATTTATAACTCAGCTCAATAGATTTAATTGCGTCTTTTCCATGGAATATAATGAAAAATGGTGCGAATGCCAATGGGAAGAATAAAAAGCCCAATAGGATTCCTAGTATAACTAGAATGCCCCATTTGCCCGCAAATCCTTCAATCATAGCCATTACTGCTTCTTGATCCCCAGGGTTCTTTTGTAGTTCCATAAAGTCACCTATAAAGGAGAATCCGATAACTAAACCAAAGATTAGTATTCCTACAACACTTATAGCAATGGTAACCAAGCCTAAGATTGATATTGGCCCAATAAATTTAAACCCATCCCAAAGTGAATTGAAATCTGATGTGCCTGTTTTTTGAAAGTTTTTTATACCCAGTGCATAACCCACCATTAAGCAATTGCTTAGAAAAATAGCATTGGCTAAAGCTCCACCAATTGGAATTAATCCAACAACGATTGCAATTAGAAAGAATAATGCGGTAAATCCAATAAAGGCGCCTGCTTGCTTGTTGGTATATTCAAACCCTCGGCTTATATAATCACCGAATTTAAACTCCCAACCATTCGCAATATTGTTTTCAATATGCTGGTCAGAATGTAAGTAATGCTCTTTTTCCATAAGGCAAATATAGAATATTTTGCCAATTGATATAATTATTCCCTAAAGAAGCTAGGGAACTGGGCCTTGTCAATTACTTCAGCATCGAACAATCCATTAAAGTAATCTATGGTAGATGCAAGTTTGCTAAAATAGGATTTGCTTGTACTTAAAATTACAAAGAGTAAAATCAAAGTAATTATACTGGCAAAGCCTGCGGGCAAACTAATTAAGCCTGATAGACCCATCAGGTAAACATGATATGCTATAAAACCAAGGCTTCCTAAAAGGAGTATAATAAGCAATAAGAATACTCGGGTGGATTTAAATCCCTTAAATCTAAAATGTATGAATATATCATTCTCTGCTCCAAAAATATTTCCCTCTAAGAAAGGAACTAAATTATCTTGTGAAATATTTTGAAGAATAAATCCTTGATCGTTTATTCGGCCATAAAAGAATTTTTTATTGGAATCTGTCTTTTTATAATCGGCATCACTCAAAAAAGATTGGCTGAGCAGATTCGCTTCAATCTCTTTTCGGGTCTGCTTAGATTTTAAGTATAAAGTGGTAAAGGGGAATAAAATCATGATTGAGGTACAGACTTATTAAGTCCCTTGGCTACTTCACTAATGCTTTTAAGAATAGTTTGATCTTCAGCTGCACCATTACCTACAACAACAATATCGGCTCCAGCTTCCCAAGATATTTTAGCTTGATCTGCATCTCGAATTCCTCCTCCTGCTATAAGTAGACATCGGCAAGTTTCTTTAACTCGACTTAGCATGTCTGCAGATATAGCTTTTTCAGCTCCACTTCCTGCATCCATATACATTACTTCCATGCCAAGCATTTTGCCTGCGAGTGCAGTGGCTGCTGCCAAATCTGGTTTGTCGTAAGGGATAGGAAAAGTTTGACTTATATAATGCGCTGAAGTTAGCTTGCCGCTTTCCACCAGCATATAACCAGTTGGTATAGTTTCTAGTTTTAGTTTTTGAACAAGAGAAGCACTTGCCACTTGTTTGCCTATTAAGTACTCAGGGTTTCTTCCACTAATTAAACTCATAAAAAGCAAGGCATCGGCATGCTTGTTTACCTGAATTTCGTTTCCTGGAAATAATATAACCATTGGAGCTCCTAGATCCTTAACTAATTTAGTTGTTCGTTCCGTGTTCCCTCTGCTAACTAAACTGCCACCTACAAAAAAGAGTTGGACTTCTTGCATCAAAGCAAATTCTACCAATTCTGCAATTTGATCTAAATCATCATCAGGGTCAATGAGCAGTGCTAAGGTTTTTTGACCCAGTCTACTTTGCTGTAAAAGTTGATTTTTTATATGCGGATGACTCTCCATTCCTTAATTGCAAAGTAAATCAAAAAAAATCATTCAGACGTATTCACAATTTACCGTTGCGTTTAGTTTTTTGGAATTACTGGACTATGGTATGTCATTTTTGGAACAAATTTCATTTTTGCCAAAAATGTGCAAAATAAAGCCCTCTACAATCCATTGATTGTCAGATAGTTGAAGCGGGTGTCGCGCTATCACTCATTTTCTTACTTTTCCACTTGGTAAAAGCGTGATATCAAAGAAGAAAATCCTTTCCTGTGGAAAACCGCTTTTTGAAATCTATGTGATATAAAATTGCTTTGTACCAAGCATTAATAATTTATATTAGGGGGATTAGCCACTACTAGAAATTAGGATAGCATAGAAAATACATATTTAATACAATGACTAGTAGAACTGCACCCAACAAAAAAGGATTAAACTTTGGTAGAATGAATACCAAAGACACCAACTCGCCATTTGATTTATTCAAATACGATTACCGAACCTCTGTAATTAAAAAGCCAGATGGATCAGTAGTATTTGAAATGAACAATGTAGAAGTTCCTGAAGGTTGGAGTCAAGTTGCTACAGATATTATGGCTCAGAAGTACTTCCGAAAAGCAGGAGTACCTCAAGAAGATGGTTCATTAGGTCATGAAACTAGCTCAAAGCAAGTAGTTCATAGATTGGCGAATTGCTGGCGAGAGTGGGGAGAGAAATATGATTATTTTGAAAACAAGGACGATGCACAAGTATTCTACGATGAGTTGGTGTACTCAATGATGAATCAAGAATCGGCTCCTAATTCTCCACAGTGGTTTAATACAGGTCTTCATAGCAGTTATGGGATTACAGGTAAGCCACAAGGTCACTATTATGTAGATGCAGAAACAGAGAAGTTGATGAGAAGTACGAGTGCTTACGAAAGACCTCAGCCTCATGCATGTTTTATTCTTTCTGTAGATGATGATTTAGTAAATGAAGGTGGTATTATGGATCTTTGGGTTCGTGAAGCACGTATATTTAAATATGGTTCTGGTGTTGGAACTAACTTCTCTAAAATTAGAGGAGCTGGCGAAAAACTATCTGGTGGTGGAACCAGTAGTGGTTTAATGAGTTTCCTTAAAATTGGAGACCGTTCGGCAGGCGCAATTAAGTCTGGTGGTACAACTCGAAGAGCAGCCAAAATGGTTTGCTTGGATTTAGATCACCCAGAAGCGATGGAATTCATCGAGTGGAAATCTAATGAAGAGAAAAAAGTTGCGGCTTTAATTGCAAGTGGATATGAAAGCGATTACGAAGGAGAAGCGTATGCTACTGTTTCAGGTCAGAATTCAAATAATTCAGTAAGAGTAAATAATAAGTTTTTTGAGAAATTGAAGAATAATGAAGATTGGGATTTCACTGCAAGAAGCACTGGAGAGACCATGAAAAGTATGCCAGCTAAAGAAGTTTGGGATAAAATTGGTAAAGCCGCTTGGGCTTGTGCTGATCCAGGTATGCAATACAACGATACCATTAACGAATGGCATACCTGTCCAGAAGGTGGCCCAATAAATGCATCTAATCCATGTAGTGAATACATGTTCTTAGATAATACGGCATGTAACTTAGCTTCATTAAACCTTCGCAAGTTTTTTGACCTAAAAACAAACAAGTTTGATTTAGAACGTTTTGAATATGCTGCTCGACTTTGGACTACTGTTTTAGAAATATCTGTTCTTATGGCACAATTTCCAAGTAAGGAAGTTGCTCAATTAAGTTACGATTATAGAACCTTAGGTTTAGGATATGCTAACTTAGGTTCTGTATTAATGTGTGCTGGAATTCCTTACGATAGTAAAGAAGCAGTTGCCATTTGTGGTGCTGTTACTTCTATCTTAACAGGTACAGCTTATGCTACTTCAGCAGAAATGGCCGCTGTAAAAGGACCATTTAGAATGTATGAGAAGAATAAGAAACATATGCTACGTGTTATTCGTAACCACAGATATGCAGCTTACAATTCACCATTAGCATTTGAAGGATTAGAAATTACTCCACAATCAATTGATGAGAAATATTGTCCAGATTATTTATTAGCTGGAGCATGCGGAGCATGGGATAAAGCCTTGGCTTGGGGAGAAGAACACGGATTTAGAAATGCACAATCTACAGTAATTGCACCAACAGGAACAATTGGTCTTTTAATGGATTGCGATACCACAGGTATTGAGCCAGATTTTGCATTGGTAAAATATAAGAAATTGAGTGGTGGTGGTTACTTTAAAATCATTAACCAATCTATTCCAATGGCACTAAGAAACCTTAAATATACCGAAGAGGAATTAGATGCAATTGTTAAATACGCCAAAGGACATGATACCCTAAAAGGTGCTCCTGGTGTTAATCATGCTGAATTAAAAGTAAAAGGATTTACTGAAGCTGATTTAGTGAAAATTGAAGAAGGTCTTTCTTCTGCATTTGAGATTGGATTTGTATTTAACAAATTTGTTCTTGGTGAAGATGTTATGAAGAACTTAGGTATTAAGCCAGAGCAGTACAATAGTGCAGACTTTAATATGCTTGAAACCTTAGGCTTTACCGATGAGCAAGTTGCAAAAGCAAACGATTTTGCTTTAGGTACCATGACCATTGAGGGAGCTCCACACCTTAAAGAAGAACATTATCCAATTTTTGATTGTGCAAATAAATGTGGAAACAAGGGAATTAGATACATCCATGCTTTTGCTCACATTAGAATGATGGCTGCAGCGCAACCATTTATCTCTGGTGCAATTAGTAAAACCATTAACCTTCCAAACGAAGCAACTGAAACAGACATTAAAGACTGTTATGAGCTTAGTTGGACTTTAGGTCTTAAAGCAAATGCGCTTTACAGAGATGGATGTAAATTAAGCCAACCATTGAGTAACAAGTCTGAAACTAAAAAGTCGAAAGGCGAAAGTGCTTCAGAAGAAGAGGTTGAACCACAAGAAATAAAAGCAGCAGGAGAATTAACTCCAGCTGATGTTTTAGAAGCAGCTAAACGAATTCTAAATCAAAGTAAGGATACCAAGTTTAAACGCCAACTTTCTAATATTGTAGAGAAAAAACGTCTACCTAATAAAAGAAAAGGATTTACACAAAAAAGTAAAGTAGGTGGTCAAACCATTTTTGTAAGAACAGGGGATTATGGCGATAGTACATTGGGAGAAATATTTGTGGATATGCACAAAGAAGGAGCTACAGTTAGAAGTTTAGTTAATTGTTTCTCTATTGCTATCTCAGTTGGTCTTCAGTATGGTGTTCCATTGGAAGAGTTTGTAGACAAATTTGTGTTTACCCGATTCGAACCAAGTGGAATGGTAGAAGGTCATCCAAACATTAAGAACACAACTTCAGTTGCTGATTATATCTTTAGATTATTGGCTTTCGAATACTTAGGTAGAGAAGATTTGGTACAAGTTAAACCAAGCAAGAATCAGGTTAAGGATACAGAAGAAGCACCGGTTATTAGCGAGTTTACTCCTATAAATAAAAAGGGCTTAGAAGTAGTTGAAACCGTTACTGAACTACAACCTGTAGGAGAAGGTGTTGAAGGCACTGAGCCACAAGCTAAGACCATGCAAGACCACTTAAAGGAAGTACAGAGTGATGCACCAGCTTGTAATACTTGCGGACATATTACCGTTAGAAGTGGAACCTGTTACAAATGTTTAAATTGTGGAAACAGCTTAGGCTGTAGCTAAAAAGAGTATAAATCAAACAATTAATTAGGCCGAACTCGCAAGAGTTCGGCTTTTTTGTTTTGGTATTTTAGAGTTGGGGATTGTAATATTAAATAAGACAAGATGTTAAATGTTATACTTGATAAGTTTTATTGGAGAAAATATTCTGCAGAATGTTTTAATCATATGTAATAACCTAAAAGTTGTAGCTTTATTTAAGAGAATACAAAATTGGGCTAACAATATCGAAAGCGAGAATAAGTTGATACTTGAAAATTCATATAGAACAATTTGTCAGATTTTTTGATGTGCGAATAGAAAGGTTAAATATTTTAAGAGTAGCTAGGTTATATCAAATCATACAGTAAGTAATAGTTTATACCAAAATTTTTATTGTTGTAAAATCAATTATTAATTAATTCCCTAAAATGTATTTTTCTTATTAAAGTTCTTAAGTTTTCTTCTTATATTTGTAATTATGGAAAAACTAATATTAACGATTCTTTTAGTTTCTCTTTCTTTATTAGCTAAGGCTGAAAATTGTCCTTATGCATTTACAAGAAATCCAACAACCAATAAATTGTGCGTTGTGCAAGCTTCTGGAGGCATTACTTATTTTTCATCTACACAGTCAATTAAATTTAATGGGATAGTAACAATAACAGAACTGGACAGTTTTGATATTGTTGAAGACACATTACTAGGGGCACCAATCGGTTGTAATGCAACAGGAGCACATGTTGGTGGTTCATGGGAAAACTTCATGAATAAAAAATGCGGGCCTGCTGGAACAATAGTAACAGGGCCAAATAAAGGAAATACTTATTGCTTCAATACATCAGCGTTTCTATGTAAGGCCAAATTTATTGGTTGGGATGAATCAGATTATATAGACACAGACTGTCCTATTGCTTGCAATGAAGATGATGATGTGATTTTGTTCTTTTTGGATTGGGAGATCGCGAATGGTCTAATTAATAATAACTAGAAAAATGAACGAAGCTGCTATGAAAGGACTAGTTCTATTTTTCCTTATTTCTGCCACTTTTAGTATATTTGCGCAGGATGATAGGCACTTAAATAATTTTGAGGATTCATCGCTTTATATCTTATCACATAGATTTGACTGTTGTCCAGATATTGTAAATTGGGCTTTCAAGACAATAAAAAAGCATAAATTGAATAAAGTAATATTAGTAGTTCCAAGTACCTACGAGGATTCTACTGAAAGACATTTAGTAAAAGGCTTTAGACATATCTTTAGACGCGGGAGGTTTGAAGTGTCAGTTATTCAAGACAACCTAAAATTTAGTATGATTTATAACGTGGGTTACTTGTCTTTTGTTAAGTTGGGTGATGGGATAATTCTTCATTCAGGATTGAAAAGAATTTTTAAGAATGCACCTAAAGTTAAATCGAAAAATAGTAAAATTTCCGTAAAAGAGGTTAAAAGGTTTTGGTATAGAGATTCTGAACTTGGTGATGGTGGGATAGTTATAAATAATACTTTAGTCAACTTCAGTGGCGTGAGCAATCAAGTTCAAACATTTAATTATAAAACAAAAAAAAAGAGGGATATAACCTTATCACCAGTTTTGCACAAAGTATCAGATGAAATGTATGAGAAGTTCAGTGGCTTAAATGCAAATTATCTTATGAGTTTAAGAGATACCTTACTACGAATGGATAATAGAACAAATGAAAAAGAGTATAAGCTGACATATTTCTCTTCTGCCGCTGGAGAAATTAATCTAAGCTATGCTGTTCAATTTTTTGTTTCATCGAGTGACACAACTCTTGATGCATATGCTTCTAATAGAATGGTATATGTTACCTTAGATACGAATTTTAATTTAAAAAATTGGGCTTGTGATATCAATTCAGGTAGTGATAGATTGGCAGGATTTATTAAAAAAAATAATTCTTCCTCATATTACACCCGAACTATGCCTAATGTTAAAAGGGTAGGTAATCTGGCTTATCCATTTGTTACGTTTAGAACGAAAAAAAACATTATTACTAATAAGAAAGTTTCAGAATTTCATTTGAATACTGATGAAATAAGGAGTAATAGGGTTGATTTTAGTTCTATCGACCAGTTAAAAACGTTTTGTTTTAAGAATAGAGAGTATATATATACAACGGCAATTCCATTCCTTTTCACTGAGGACGGCAAAAAGATTTTATTAAAGAATGATGAGAAAGCAATATACATTATCGATATTATAGCCAAAGGTGGAAAGTTGTACGTCATAATGGAGACTCAAGATAAAGACTTAGCCTCTGTTATCATGGTTCAGGTGTTAGATGAGAAATTTAATATGACGAAAAAATATACTTTGGACTTGATGCCAGAGGAAAATGGTTATTGTGGAGTTCGTATGTTTTATTTCGATAATAACAGATTAAATTTTTACTTATATCCATACAGTATGAAGTTGGACGAAAATACAGCTAAACATAAAGTATATTCTTGCTCCTTGGAACTTGGTGATTGATGTCAATTCTTTGGATTGCAACTATATCACAATTGTTTAAGTGTATATAGTGACTATAAATGTGTTCAACGCAATGCACCAGCCTGTAATACTTGCGGACACATTACCGTAAGAAGTGGAACCTGTTACAAATGTTTAAATTGTGGAAACAGCTTAGGCTGTAGCTAAAAAGAGTATAAATCAAACAATTAATTAGGTCGAACTCGTAAGAGTTCGGTTTTTTTGTTTTGGTATTTTAGATTTTAGGATTAAGTCAAAAGAAACGAAAGGCCTATCTTTGATTTGAATGCGAAAATTGATCCTTTTAACTCTTGTCTCTATGATAACAGTATCAACCTACGCACAGCAAATGCCAGATTTGGTAAAGCTGGTCAATTTAGATTCACTTGTTAAAACCGTTCGAGAATTCTCTGGCGAAGATTCTGTATTTGTAGATACAGGAAAAGTTAGAATAAAGCATAGAGTTAGCAGGAACGGGAATAACCTTGCAGCAGCCTATCTCGTTCAAAAATTAAAAAATCTGGGTTTGACGGTTATGGAACATAACTATAGGGTTGGTGGTAAAAACATAGTTGCCATTAACCCTGGTAAAGTCAATCCAGATAGTTTGTACTTAATGGGAGCACATTATGATGCCGTAGCCGATTATTGTGCAGATGATAATGCGAGTGGAAGTGCTTCTGTTTTAGAAGCAGCCCGAATTATGTCGAACTACTGTTTTGAGAACACAGTGGTTTATGCCTTTTGGGATGAGGAAGAACGTGGTTTAGTAGGAAGCAGATTTTATGCAGATAGTGTTGCTCTGAAAGGTCATAAATTCTTAGGAGTACTTAACAATGATATGTTGGGTTATGATAGTGATAGCAACCATGTGTTTGATATTCATACGAACAATACTCCTCACAATCAAAAGATGAAGGATACCCTGTTATATGTGATTGATACCTTAAAACTGAATTTAGTTCCTCAAGTAATTAATCCGGGTACCACACGAAGTGATCATGCTTCATTTTGGAGAAAGGGATATCCAGCCGTGTTTTTTGGGGAGTCTTTTTTGGGAGGTGATCCAAATCCACAATACCATAAAAGTACAGACCGCATCAATCTTTTTAATTTACCCTATTTTCACGAATTAGTTAAACTGGGTGTGGGTACCATTGTACAGTTGGCAGGAATTATTCCAACAGCCATTAAAAAGGATACTCAGGTGGCGTGTGAGTTGTATGTTTATAGGGACTCTACATTTACGAGCTCTACCATTTACCATGATAGTTTGAGAACAGTTAATGACTGTGATAGTATCTATTCTTTATATCTAACCATTAATTACAATCAGTATCATTCAGACACAATCTCAGCGTGCAATACCTTTTCGTATAGAGGCAAGGATTTTACGCAATCTGGCATTTACCATGATACCTTAAATGCTCAAAATGGTTGCGATAGTTTTTACTCCTTAGATTTAACAATTCTTGAAAGCCAAATGAAAACAGATACTATTGTAGCATGTGATATTTATGTTTACAGATCTATGGTTTACGATTCATCTGGGATTTATTCTGATACTTTACAAGCAAAAAACGGATGCGACAGTTTTTATAGAATTGATTTAACCATTATCAAATCCAGTTTTAAAAGGGATACTATTACGGCTTGTGACCTATTTAATTACCGAAAAACATCCTTTACACGTTCTGGTATTTATTATGACACCTTAATGGCTCATAATGGCTGTGATAGCATTTATTCGTTTGACCTAACCATTATTAATTCAGTAGAGAATCACGATACGGTAACTGCTTGCAATAGTTATACTTCTAATGGGCAAACCCATAATTCAACAGGTACTTTTCGCTACAAATACACTGCTGCTAATTCCTGCGATAGTACATATATTCTGCATCTAACTGTGATTCACTTGAATGATCCCATTGTTCAAAATGATAGAGTGCTAAGCGCATATGATTCAACTGCTAAATATCAATGGTTAAGCTGTCCAGGATATACAGCCATTATGGGAGACACGAATCAAAATTATAAGGTAATAAAAGATGGAACCTATGCGGTGCAAGTGAGCAAAGGAATGTGTGTGGATACTTCTGAATGCATAGAAATGCTCATTAGCAATAGTGCCAATATAGCTTTTGCTGGAGTGAATATTTACCCTAACCCAAGTGAAGGGTTGGTGAACATTGAATTTCAATCAGAGCAGAAAGGAATCACAGTTTCTATTTTTTCTGTTCAAGGAAAACTGATGTATCAAAAAGAAACGATTAATCAGAAATCAATTCAACTCAATCTTAATGTTTCTAAGGGCTTATACCTAATAAAACTGGATAATAAGAATGAATGGATGCTTAAAAAAATCTACATCCAATAGGTGGCTTGTTCCATTTTGGGCAGAGAAACTTTATTTGTTAGTGTGTTTTCTTCAATCCCTAAATCTAAAATACCAAACCATTATTTATTAGTTTAGCGGATAAAAAGAGTAGTTTATCTAAATGCAATTAATTGTCAAATGGATAAATATACATTTGCCACCGATTATAGAATTAGAGTTTAAGAACTCAATAATGTTACAAAGTATAAAACAAGGACTTCTTGTATGCATGCTGCTTCTTTGCTTGGTTGGCGATTTATCTTCTAAACCTAGCTTTGATAATGGGTCAAGCCCAGTTTCTCAATCCGAGGAAAATGTTGATGTCCGCAATGCCTTAATTTTAGAATTTCACCTAAATATTGATTGCATTACTATTCATGATGTTCATAATTTTACTGAAAGACTATTAGTTGACGAAAAGGAAGAAGATGAGAAGCATCATAAATCAGTAAATAAAGTATTTCATTTAATAGCTGATCTGAATCATTTAGATATAATCTTTAACTTTAATAAAAGGAGTAATCCTTTTTACATATATTCAAACTACAGGTCTTCTTGCTTATATCTGCCTTTACAGGTATTTAAGATTTGATTTAACAATTATTTATTAATCAGCCATATTAAACCATGGCTGAACCCAAAATTTCAGCTCGCAATCTACTGGATGTGAGTTAGTTTTTGCGCTTAATAATGCGCGGGTTTATATCCCCAAAATAATCATTGAAACCAATACCCAAAAGAAAAAAAGAAAAATGAAAAATATAATGACCTGTTTAGGAGTAATTGCTTTGCTCATGGCCAGCAGCTGTCAATCAAGCGAAAAAGAGGATGATAAAAAGGATGTAAAGTTCTTAGTAACGAGTCCTATAAGTATGGATACCTCCTTGCTTAAAGAATATGTGTGTCAAATAAGATCCATTAGACATATAGAAATAAGAACATTAGAAAAAGGGTACTTACAAAACATCTATGTAGACGAAGGGCAATTTGTAAAAAATGGTCAATTGCTTTTTAGAATTATGCCCAAACTGTATGAAGCTGAAACCAATATTGCTAAAGCAGAAGCGGAGTTGGCAGAAATAGAGTATAAGAATACCAAAGGCTTGGCAGATGGAAATGTGGTATCGAAAAATGAATTGGCGATGGCAAAAGCTAAGTTTAGAAAGGCAAAAGCGGAACTATCACTATCACAAGTGCACCTAAGTTTTACTGAAATAAGAGCTCCTTTTGATGGACTAATCGATCGATTTCAAGTACGTTTGGGAAGTTTATTAGAAGAAGGCGATTTACTGGTTAATCTATCTGACAACAGCCAAATGTGGGTATATTTTAATGTTTCAGAATCTGAATATTTGGACTATAAATTGAAAACAAAAAAAGATGAGCCCCTTAAGGTAGAATTAAAAATGGCCAATGGAGAATTATTCAGTCATTCTGGAGTAGTGGGAACCATTGAAGCGGATTTTAATAATGAAACGGGTACCATTCCTTTTAGAGCAACTTTTACCAACCCGGATGGTTTACTAAGGCATGGGGAAACAGGAAACATACAAGTTGAAGTTCCTTTAAAAAATGCCTTGATTATTCCTCAAAAAGCAACCTATGAAATTTTAGATAAGAAGTATGTTTTTATGATGGACGAAAATAATACATTGCATGCCAAGCAAATAACTATAGGAGCCGAATTGCCGCACCTCTACATTATTTCGGCAGGTTTAAATAGAAATGATAAAATTCTTCTCGATGGTTTGCGAAAAGTCAAATCGGGGGATGTCATTCATTATACATTCCAAGAACCTAAATCGGTTTACTCCCACCTCAACTTACCTTCTCAATAATTAATCGCATATTATAAGATGTTAAAAAACATAATTCATAGACCAGTATTGGCTATCGTTATTTCTATAGTTATACTTTTTTTGGGAGCCTTGTCTTTAAAGCAGTTACCCACTTCACAGTTTCCAAAAATTGCGCCAACCACCGTTAATATATTTATAGCTTACCCTGGTGCAAGTGCCGATGTGCTAGTTAAATCAACCTTAATTACGATAGAAAACGCCATCAATGGAGTGGAAGGAATGCGATACATTGCAACCGATGCTACTAGTGCCGGTGAGGCAACGTTAACGGTAATTTTTGAACCAGGTACGGACCCGAACCAAGCCGTTATTAGAGTGAAAACCAGGGTAGATGCAGTTATGCCTTTGTTGCCACCCTTGGTGCAACGAGAGGGTGTAATTATAATGCCCATTCAGCCAAGTATGTTAATGTATGTAAATCTTTTTAGCAAAGACAGTACGTTAGATGAGAAATTTTTGTACAACTATGCTGATGTTGAAATGATTCCGGAGATTAACCGAACAGAAGGGGTAGCCCTTACAAAAATATTAGGGAGTAGAAAATATGCGATGCGTGTTTGGCTAAACCCAGATCGCATGAGGGCTTATTCAATATCTACCGAAGAAGTGATGAAGGCCTTGGAAGAACAAAGTGTCGTAGGACGGCCCGGTAGGTTAGGCGGAAGCTCAGGTATTTCGGCTCAATCATTAGAATATGTTTTAACTTATAAAGGACGATTTAATAAACCAGCGGAGTATGAGAAAATCATTATTAGATCCAATGCCGATGGAGAGAGTATCTTATTAAAAGATATTGCAAAAGTGGAATTGGGTAGTGAGTTCTTTGATATTTATTCTTACCTAGATGGAAGACCATCTGCATCCATTGTACTAAAACAATCATTTGGCAGTAATGCCATGGAGGTAATTAAAAATGTAAAAGTAAAACTGGAAGAAATGAAGAAAAATTTTCCTCCTGGAGTCGATTATAAAATCAGCTACGACGTTTCGCAATTCTTAGAAGCATCTATAGAACAAGTCACACATACCTTGCGCGATGCCTTTATATTGGTAGCATTAGTAGTGTTTTTATTTCTGGGTGATTGGCGATCAACACTTATTCCTCTTTTAGCAGTTCCTGTATCCTTAATAGGGGCATTTTTTGTGATGCAATTTTTTGGTCTTTCCATTAATCTAATTACTTTGTTTGCATTGGTTTTAGCCATTGGTATTGTAGTGGACGATGCTATTGTGGTAGTAGAAGCGGTGCATGAAAAAATGGAGAGAACAAATTCAACACCTTTCGAAGCCGTTAAAAGTGTGATGCAGGAAATTAGTGGAGCTATTATAGCTATTACTGCAGTTATGGTTTCGGTATTTATTCCTATGGCATTTATGTCGGGGCCAGTTGGAACTTTTTATAGGCAATTCTCCATTACAATGGCCAGTTCAATTGTTATATCAGCCATTATAGCTCTTACATTAACTCCAGTTCTTTGTGCAATACTTCTAAAGAACAATCATGGAAAGTCTAAAAAAAGAAGCATCGTAAACCGATTTGTCGATTGGTTTAATAGAAGGTTTGATTTTTTGGCTGGCAAATATGTAGGATTGCTTGAGAAAATTGTGAATCGCCGTTGGATTACATTTTTGGTATTGTTGATTTTTGGATTTGGTATCATGGGCATTAATCGGGTTCTGCCGTCGGGATTTATTCCTAGCGAGGATCAAGGAACTATTTATGCCGTTGTTCAAACACCACCTGGTTCTACCCTAGAAGCAACAAACTGGGTTTCACAAAAATTGAGCAAAGTATGTGCAAAAATTGAAGGCGTGGAATCGGTAACATCATTAGCGGGTTATGAAATTATGACTGAGGGCCGAGGGTCTAATGCAGGTACTTGTTTAATTAACCTCAAGGAATGGTCGGAAAGAGACCATACCGTGCAAGAAATAATGGAAGAGTTAGAGGAAAAAACAAAAAACTTTGGTGCTATTATAGAATTTTTCGAACCTCCAGCTGTCCCAGGGTTTGGATCATCCAGTGGTTTTTCTTTGCGATTATTGGATAAAAATCCAACCACAGATTATCATGATTTTGATCATATCAATCAAAAGTTTATGGCCAATTTGGGCAAACGCAAAGAGTTAAAAGGCCTATTTACTTTTTTTGCGGCTAATTACCCACAATATGAATTAAAGATTGACAATAATGCGGCCATGCAGAAAGGAGTCTCCATTGGCAAAGCCATGGAAAACTTGGATATTCTTATAGGGAGTACTTATGAACAAGGATTTATAAGATTTGGCCGTTTCTTTAAAGTGTATGTTCAATCCGGACCAGAATTTAGAAAGCTTCCTTCCGATGTTCTCAAACTTTTTATTAAAAACGATCGCGATGAAATGGTTCCCTATTCAGCGTTCATGACCATGGAAAAGTCTCAAGGGCCAAATGAAATAACTCGATATAATATGTATAACTCGGCCTCTATTCGAGGATTACCGGGAGAAGGATATACCACTGCAGATGCAATTACTGCAATAAAGGAGGTGGCGAGTACTTTGCCCTATGGATATGATATTGCTTGGGAAGGTCTCTCTTATGATGAGGCCAGAAGAGGAAATGAGTCTTTATATCTTTTTATTATTGTTTTGGTATTTGTTTATCTAGTTCTTGCGGCTCAGTACGAAAGCTTTCTACTTCCTCTGGCCGTAGTTCTTTCTTTGCCAATAGGCGTGTTTGGCTCATTTTTTTTACTCAAATCCATGGGTTTGGCCAATGATATTTATGCCCAGGTTGGTTTAATAATGCTCGTTGGTTTATTAGGAAAAAACGCAGTATTAATTGTTGAGTTTGCGGTGCAAAAGCGACGGCAAGGTTTCTCCATTCGTGAAGCAGCGATTGAAGGTGCACGGGTTAGATTTAGACCAATTTTAATGACCTCCTTTGCATTTATTGCTGGTTTAATGCCTCTCATTTTAGCGTCGGGTGCCGGTGCTGTGGGTAATAGAACCATTGGAGGTTCGGCAATGGGAGGTATGTTATTCGGAACCATAATAGGCGTGGTAATTATACCCGGCTTGTATTATGTGTTTGCAAAAATGTCGGATGGCCGAAAACTAATTCAGGATGAAGCAGATGAAGCATTATCCGAGAGCTATATAAGAGGGAGTAATTGGCAAAGTAAAACATCAGAAAGTCTAAAAAAGGCCAATAATCTGATAAAAAGATTGATGCGTAAAAAAAAGTAAATAATAATGGTAAAAATTAAAGGATATAGAATTTTTGGTTGGGTTGTACTTATAGCCAGCTTTGCGGCATGTAAAGTCCCTCAAGTTGCAGAACGCAATTTAGGTAGAAATATGCCTTCCAGCTTTCAAAGCACATATAAAACGGATTCCAGTAATACCGCACAACTAATTTGGAACGAGTACTTTACTGACTCTAATTTAAATGCTCTCATAGACACGGCACTACTAAATAATCAAGAGCTAAATATGCAATTGTTAGAATTAGAAATTGCTCGCAATGAAATTCAGGCAAAAAAAGGGGAGTATCTTCCTTTTGCAGGCCTCAAAGGAAACACGGGTGTTGAAAAAGTACCTCACTATACTAGCCAAGGGGCCAATGATGCAAATACGGAAATTAAACCAGGTAAGGAAATGCCTGACCCCCTCGGAGATTTTTCACTAGGGGTTTATGCCTCTTGGGAAGTTGATATTTGGAACAAGCTACACAACGCTAAAAAATCAACGGTAGCTAAGTATTTGGCCACTGTAGAGGGTAAAAACTTTATGCTGACTCATATCGTTGCAGAAATCGCAAACTCTTATTATGAGCTGCTAGCCTTGGATAATCAACTAAGCATATTAACCAAGAATATTGAAATACAAAGCAATGCACTTACCATTGTTAAATTGCAAAAAGAGGCGGCCAGAGTTACGGAGCTCGCGGTTAAAAGATTTGAAGCACAGGTGTTTCAAACCAAGGGTGTTCAATTTGATATTGAGCAGAAAATTGTTGAAACTCAAAATAGAATTAATTTTTTAGTGGGTCGTTACCCTCAAGAAATTAAAAGAAGTTCGATTGAGTTTAATGGGCTAAAGCCCAATACATTATTAGCAGGAATACCATCCCAACTCTTACAAAACAGACCGGATATTAAGCAGGCTGAGTTCGATTTGGTTGCGGCTAAGCTAAATGTGAAAGTGGCTAAGGCTAACTTCTATCCGAATGTTAGTATTTCAGCTTCGCTTGGTTTAAGGGCCTTTAACCCCGTTTATTTAGCTAAAATGCCTGAGTCTTTGCTCTCATCATTAGTTGGTGATTTAGCTGCTCCTTTGGTCAATAGAAATGCTATTAAGACCTTTTATTATAATGCCAATGCAAAACAAGTGCAAGCTGCTTATAACTACGAGCTTACCATTTTAAATGCATACATGGAAGTAGCCAACCAATTGTCTAATATTTATAATTTAGAAAAAAAGTATTTGCTCAAAACCAAACAAGTAGAAGCTCTCAATCTTTCAGTAAAAATATCCAATGAGCTATTTGTATCAGCCCGTGCCGATTACATGGAGGTTTTATTAACTCAAAGAGATGCACTGGAATCTAAATTTGAATTAGTAGAAACTAAAAAAATGCAAATGAACGCTATGGTTAATATTTACAAAGCATTGGGCGGTGGTTGGAGATAAAGAGTTAGAATTTAGTATTTACATTTTAGAATTAAAGATTTATAGGCCTCTGCATTGCAGGGGCTTTTTATTACTCTCTAAAAGAATGACGAATGTTTAATCTTAATTCTCTAAATCTACCTTGCCTTAAAACCCTCTAAAAGTCCACCCTCCTTTACATCGGGACAAATTTCAGAATAGCTCAGTACTTGGTTCATGCTTACTCGACGGTTAATATGTGAACGTTTTAAATCGCTTGGTGTTGTTACTGCTGAAGCAGTCATTAGTTCAACAAAACTTAGCACTGTTTCTTCGTGATAGTTGGCCACCCGCTGTGCTTTGTCTTCAACCACTAAACCACGCATTAAATTCTTATCCTGAGTAGCCACTCCAACAGGGCAGTTATTCGTATGGCATTCTAAGGCTTGAATACAACCCGTAGCGAGTATCATTGCCCTAGCATTATTAATCATATCCGCACCCATAGCAAATAACCTGGCCATATGAAATCCAGTAAAAACCTTGCCTGAAGCTACAATTTTGATATCTTTTTTTAAGTCATAACTACGAAGCGTATCAACCGCAAAAGAAAGCCCATCTCTCAATGGCATTCCCATGGAGTTCGAAAATTCAATGGGCGCAGCTCCAGTTCCACCTTCACCGCCATCCACAGCAATAAAATCAGGCTTTATACCTGTGCTAACCATGGCTTTACACAGGTCCGAAAATTCTTCTTTTTTGCCAATACACAGCTTGAATCCTACTGGTTTTCCACCAGAAAGGTCTCTTAATTGTTTGATGAAATGCATGAGTCCTTCTGGATTGTCAAACGTGGAATGACTCGGAGGGGATAGGACTTCGGTATGAGGTATAGTACCTCTAATTGCAGAAATCTCTTCGGTATTTTTTGAAGCTGGTAAAATTCCACCATGACCAGGTTTGGCCCCTTGTGAAAGTTTTAACTCAATCATTTTGACTGATTCTGATTGAACAGTCGCTTTGTACTCTTCTGGTGAAAAATTGCCATCTTTAGATCTACATCCAAAATAGCCTGTACCTATTTGCCATATTAAATCACCACCGTGTTTCTTATGGTATGGACTAACTCCACCTTCCCCAGTGTTCTGGGCAAAGTACCCATTTGGGCTCCCTTATTCATAGCCATTACTGCATTTTTGCTCAATGAACCAAAACTCATGGCTGAGATATTTAAAATACAAGCAGAATACGGCTTTTTACAATCTGAAGCTCCAACTAATACTCTAGGTCTATCTATAGCATTGGTGTGTTTTATGGCATAAATGGAATGATTCAACCACTCGTAACCTTCGGTATAAACATCTACCTGAGTTCCAAACGGAGTATTGTCGTTTTCTTTTTTTGACCGTTCATAAATTAGGGAACGAAACAAACGATTGATTGGACGACCTTCTCTATCATTTTCAATAAAGTATTGCATAATTTCAGGGCGGATACTTTCCAATAAATATCGAATATTTCCAACTACGGGGTAGTTTCTGCGAATGGTGTGTTTCTTCTGAAAGATATCGACTAAGCCAATAATTATAAGTGGTCCAACAAGAACTAAAGCCCATAAAATGTTATGATTAAATGGATAATAAATGGCAATACCTGCCAATGATATTAAAGAAAGTAGAATAAAGATTTGTCTTGGATTCATAAGAATTTATCGAAGACCAAATGTAATACTTTAGGATGAACTTGTTCTTTAAACCGATATCAAATGGTAGGTTTTTGTATTTTAGATGGGATGATTTTGGGATAGTCGTTTGTCTAAACTGCGTTTTAATGCAGTTTACGTTCTGTTTGCCATCTGTATTTTTTTTATTAATTTTATTAAAAATAGCCCTGTCAAAATAAGTCCTAAAAAAGCAAGCACTCCATATACTTCTTTGCTCTGTTCGTGATATACTAAACCTTCAGTAGAGAAAAACCTTCCATCAGAATTATAATCAAGATTTGCTCTTTGTATATAAATCCAAATGAAGAAAGAAGTAATCAATCCCATCAGAAAAGTCAATATGTAGACTATATATTTCATTTAATGATTATTTACTCATTGCTGCTTACACTCAAATATACACATTGGGTTTAACCTTTATCAGCGTTCTCATGAATTGCTGCGCAATCCCAAAATCTAAAATCCCAAATCAACATTAAGCCTCTTTTGTCCACAAATTATTAATTTGCAAGGTAGGTCAATGGCTGCATCTTAACTTTGCCCAGTTTAAAGTAACAATGCCTAAAGATCCTTCAATAAAATCGGTTTTAATTATTGGCTCTGGTCCAATCATCATCGGACAAGCCTGTGAATTTGACTATTCTGGTAGTCAAGCTGCACGTAGTTTAAGAGAAGAGGGAATTGAAGTTTCCCTTATCAATAGCAATCCAGCTACTATTATGACGGACAAGATGAACGCAGATCATATTTACCTGTGGCCATTAACTCCAGAAAGCATTGATAAAATTCTTACGGAACAAAATATTGATAGTGTGCTTCCTACCATGGGAGGACAAACGGCATTGAACTTGGCAAAAGAATGTGAAGAATTAGGCATTTTTGAAAAGCACAATGCAAACATTATTGGGGTAGACATAGAAGCGATTGACAGAATGGAAGATCGTGAAAAGTTTAGAAAATTAATGGGTGAATTGGGTGTTGGTGTAGCGAAAAGCCGAATAGCCAATTCGTATCTCGAAGGAAAAGAAGTGGCTCAAGAAATGGGCTTTCCATTAGTGCTTCGCCCTAGTTATACTTTAGGTGGACATGGTGGTGCTGTAGTACGCACAAAAGATACTTTTGACCATGATTTAAAACGTGCCTTAGAAGCTAGTCCGATACACGAGGTATTAGTGGAACAAGCTGTTTTGGGTTGGAAGGAATATGAATTTGAATTATTAAGAGATAGCAAGGATGATATTGCTGTAATCTGTACTATAGAAAACTTTGACCCAATGGGTGTTCATACTGGAGATAGCATTACCGTAGCACCTGCAATGACATTGAGTGATACAGCATTCCAAAAAATGCGCGACATGGCATTTAAAATGATGCGCAGCATGGGTAATTTTTCGGGAGGTTGTAATGTGCAGTTTAGTGTGAACCCAGAGGATGAAGAAATTATTGCCATAGAGATTAATCCTAGAGTAAGTAGAAGTTCTGCGCTAGCAAGTAAGGCAACGGGATATCCTATTGCAAAAATTGCAGCTAAACTAGCCGTTGGTTTTTACTTGGATGAATTAAAGAATCCTGTTACTAAAACTACTTCGGCCTTTTTTGAACCGGCCTTGGATTATGTAATTGTAAAAATACCACGTTGGAATTTTGATAAATTTCCCGGAGCTAATACGGAATTAGGGTTCCAAATGAAGAGTGTGGGCGAGGTGATGGCTATAGGAAGAAGTTTTCAGGAAGCATTACAAAAGGCATGTCAGAGTTTAGAAATTGATAGAGATGGATTAGGTGCAGATAGACCTATCCAACGAAACCTGGATGTGCTTACCCATGGACTTGAGTACCCGAGTTGGGATAGAGTGTTTATGGTAAAGGATGCCCTGTCTTTGGGAATTCCAATTAGCAGTGTTCAAAAACTAACTAAAATTGACCGATGGTTCTTAGAGCAAGTGAATGAGTTGGCTGAGTTGGATAATGAAATCAGACGTTTCAGTTTGGAAAACCTTCCTGCTGACTTATTGAGAACAGCCAAGGAAAAGGGATATAGCGATGAGCAAATAGCCTGGTTAATTGGGAAAATATCAGCGGAAGAGGTTTATAACAAACGTAAGGAATGTGGCATAAACAGAATCTACAAAATGGTAGATACCTGTAGTGCTGAATTTCCTAGTGAAACAAACTACTTCTATTCCACCTTTGATGGAGAGAATGAAAGTGTAGTTAGTGATAAAAAGAAAATTATTGTTTTAGGTAGTGGTCCTAATAGAATTGGTCAAGGTATAGAGTTTGATTATAGCTGTGTGCATGGTATAATGGCTGCTCGCGAAATGGGCTATGAGGCCATAATGATGAACTGTAACCCAGAAACGGTAAGTACAGATTTTGATATTGCAGATAAGCTTTATTTTGAGCCCGTTTATTGGGAGCATTTATGGGAGATTATTGATCATGAAAAACCAGAAGGTGTAATTGTTCAATTGGGAGGCCAAACAGCTTTAAAATTGAGTGAAAAACTTCATGAGAAAGGAATTAAAATTATAGGAACCTCTTATGAGGATATGGATTTAGCCGAAGATAGAGGACGTTTTTCTGACCTATTGGCTGAACTTGATATTCCTTATCCAAATTATGGGGTAGCATTAAATGCAGAAGAAGCCCTAGTAATTGCTCATAAAGTTGGTTATCCAGTTCTTGTTAGACCGAGTTACGTTCTTGGCGGACAAGGAATGGAAATTGTTATTAATGATGAAGACCTTGAACGAGCAGTTGTAAAACTTATGGGCTCTATGCCAGGCAACCGAGTATTAATTGACCATTTCTTAGATAGAGCAGAAGAAACAGAATCCGATTGCATTTGCGATGAGAATGATGTGCATGTGATTGGGATGATGGAACATATTGAACCAGCAGGTATTCATTCTGGTGATAGTAGTGCGGTATTGCCTCCTTTCTCACTATCAGAGAATGTAGTTTCTCAAATGGAGAAATACACAATAAAACTGGCTAAAGCTCTTAGAATTAGGGGTTTAATGAATATCCAGTTTGCCGTAAAAGATGAAAAGGTTTATGTGATTGAAGCTAACCCTCGAGCATCTCGAACGGTTCCATTTATTTGTAAGGCGTACGACTATCCTTATATAAATATGGCAACCAAAGTAATGCTAGGAACACACAAGGTAAAGGATTTTGGAATTCCAGCGAGACCAGAAGGTTTTGCCATAAAGAAACCTGTATTTAGTTTTAATAAATTTCCGGGAGTGAGTAAGGAGCTTGGCCCAGAAATGAAAAGTACGGGTGAAGAAATTATCTTTGTGAAAGATACTCAGGATCCAAAATTTAGAGAAATCTATAAGATGAAAAGTGTTTACTTAAGCAAGTAGTATTTATTGCGCAAGGTGTTAAATTAGGGCTAATCACCACAAAGTTTACTTATTTGATTTATTATTCATAGATTTGAGTACCTATGAATGAAAATGATATTTCGAGAGAAATAATCGGGTCGGCTATTGAAGTGCACAAGATTTTAGGACCTGGATTATTGGAAAGTACTTACGAGCATTGCTTGAGCTATGAATTAGAATCTAGAGGCTTTAAAGTATGGAGACAAGTTAAACAGCCTTTAGTATATAAGACTCAGAAATTAGAACTTGGCTATCGCTTGGATTTACTAATAAATGATAAGGTAATTGTGGAGTTGAAAGCAGTAGAAGCAATTCATCCAGTGCATCAAGCTCAGTTATTGACTTACTTAAAACTATCCAATAAGAAGCTGGGTTTGTTGCTAAACTTTAATGTGTCTAGGCTTACCGATGGTGTAAAAAGAATGGTTAATGGTTTGTAGCTGAGACTAAAGATCCGCAGAGGATGCAATGAAGGCGCAGAGAACCGCGAAGGCTTTATTATATCAGCAGAATACACTTTGCGAATCTTTGCGCCTTTGCGGCACTCTGCGTCAAAATCATCAACAAACTTTTTACGTTCTCTTACTACGCTGTGTCTAAACAATAGTAAACACTTTGCGAACCTTTGCGCCTTTGCGGTACTCTGCGTCAAAATCATCAACAAACTTTTTACGTTCTCTTACTACGCTGCGTCTAAACAATAGTAAACACTTTGCGAACCTTTGCGCTACTCTGCGTCCAAGTGCTTTTAACTCAACCAACCATTCTTCAAAAGCAACTCCGCTATTTGAATAGTATTTGTTGCAGCTCCTTTGCGCAAATTATCGCTAACCACCCAAAGGTTTAATCCATTTGGAATAGTAGTATCCCTACGAATTCTACCTACAAAAACATCATCTTTTTCATGGGCGGTTATGGGCATTGGGTATTCGTTATTGGCCACATCATTTTGAACAATAATGCCATCTGTATTTTTTAGTAATTCAATGGCCTCGTCTAAATCATAGGGCTTTTCAAATTCAACATTTATAGCTTCGCTATGTCCACCAACTGTTGGAATTCTGACGCAAGTGACCGTAAGCTCAATATTGGAATCTAAAATTTTCTTGGTTTCATTCACCATTTTTATTTCCTCCTTGGTGTTTCCTCCTTCAAGAAAAACATCAATATGTGGAAGCACATTTTTATCAATGGTATGCGGATAAGCCATTTCTCCTTTTATGCCTTGGCGTTCGTTTTCCATTTGAGTAACAGCGGCAACACCTGTTCCCGTAACACTTTGATAAGTACTTACAACAAGGCGTTTAATGGTATATGCTTCATGCAATGGCTTTAAAGCAACTAGCATCTGAATCGTAGAACAATTGGGGTTTGCAATAATTCGCTTGTCTACGCTTAGGGCCTCTGGATTTACTTCAGGAATTACCAAAGGAATTCCATCAACCATGCGCCATGCGCTGCTATTATCAACTACATAGGTTCCATTAGCAGCGAATTTTTCAGCAAGAAGCAGACTTACTTCACCACCAGCACTAAACAATGCCAGGGAGGGCTTAGCATCTATTGCCGTTTGAGCACTAACAATTTCTACTTCCTTTCCTGCAAACTTAATTTTCTTACCTACACTTCTTTCCGAAGCTACAGGCAATAATTCGCTAACAGGAAAATTTCTCTCCTCTAATATTTGGAGTATTTTGCTCCCCACCAAACCAGTGGCACCTACTAAGGCTAACTTCATTTATTTTGCTGGTTCAGCATCATTCGGCATCACTTCTGTGCCATCATTTATGCCACCTTCTTCTGCTTTAATTTCATCTTCCAGTTGGTCAAACATATCTTCTTGTTGAGCACTATCTACTTGATCTTGAGCTTCAGCTTCTGATCCACTTACAGCAGGTTCGTTTCCACATGCAAATAATAAACCACACACTCCTAAGGTTAGAACTAATTTCTTCATTCTACAAAACTACGATATTCATTCTTTTTTTTTGGCGCTACCACAGGTTTTAAAGAAAAAACCTGTGGTCGGGTCATACGTTATAGTCCCCACCGAAGGTGGGGAGCTACCACTGCTACCCCTAGCGCGCTTCGCTTGTTTTGGTAATTTTGCTAAAATCCTAAATTCTAAAATGCCAAATATAAATTTTTAACTACCTTCGTTTTGTGAAGTGTTTATTGGTAATACTAACCGTGTATTTGGTTGCTTGTAGCAATTCAAATCAACCTAATGATGGTAAAAAATTAAATGACTTAATGGATAGCTTGGTGACGGAAGTTTCTGATTCTATGATAACAGATACTTTTGCCAATTTCTCCTCTGATACCATAGTACCACCTTATCAATACACTATTTTACAAGAAGCAGAAGGGGATTTAGACAAAGATGGGATTAAAGAAAAGGTTGTGGTTTATAACACCAGTATTGAAACCGATTTTGGCACCAAAAGAGTCCTTAAAATTTATAAATTTATTGATCTTCACTGGGTAGAATTTGGGGCCTGTTACAATTGCATATTACCTAGTGAGAATGGTGGAATGATGGGCGATCCATTCGAAGAACTTGAATTGGAAAAAGGGGTAATTTTGGTTCATCATTCTGGGGGAAGTAGAGGCAAATGGGCTTATAATCACAAGTACCGATTAAAAGATACAAGCTGGGTGTTAATTGGGGCTACAACAAATTATTTTACGCCCTGCGAGTCTTTTGAATCGATTGATTATAATTTGCTAAATAATAAGGTGTTTTATAAAAAAGGCATTCAGAAATGCAATGGAAAAGGAGAGCATATGTATGAGAAAGTTAAGGTTAGCCGAACGTTTAATCGGAAACCATCAGACTCTTTGAACTTTGAATACTTTAATGTTGCAGGGAATAGCGTTATTTTACCTGATTCTTTAGGTAGAATCAGTTTCTAAATTTTCTGAATTTGACCGTTTTGTTTTATGAAGTACTTTTCCCCCAGGAATGTTCTGTTTTGGGATCTTATTTTTTTGGGATCAATTCTAAACCCTTTATAAAAAAGGAAACCGCCCGTTTTTAAGCATATTTCCATGTAATCATCTGGTAACTTTATCTTATCGCCAGCTAAAATAATATTTACAGGCTTTGTGATTTTGGATAACAACTCTATATCACTTGCGGATGCTCTCATGTCGGCAATCACAATTACGGTATCAACTTCGGGGAACCATTCTATTCCTTTAAGTATAGCTTCACAATAATTTTCGGGTGGATATCCTCCTTGTCCTAGTAACATGGTTTTTCGCATGCAGGCATAAATACTATCGTAATTGTTGCTATTACTGGTATAAATTCCTCCAGTTTGCCCAAGCTTTTTGTATTGGTCGGGTTCATTATCTCCATCATTAAAGAAGATAAACTTGCCATTTTTGCGCATTTGAGGCTGGTTTTTTACCCAAAGCATTACTTCAGCACTATAAGGTGCCATAGAGCCTGTTATATCCGTTATAATTATTGGATTCTTCCCTTTAGGAATCTTTTGCAAAGTTTGATAAACATGAATGTTTTTAAAATGCTGCGTATTAAAGGTTCCTATATTCATCCTTTTTTCAAGAGTCTCCCAAAGTATTGTGGTGTCTTTGATGGTGTAGGTTTTTTCTCTACGTCCCCAAATTCCTGCTCTACCATATTTAATTCCTTTTCTTCGTTTGGCTGTACTCTTAGGATAAAACACGCCAGTTTTAACTTTTCTTTTCTTAATTTTTAATCTTCTACTTGGAGGAATAATAACAATAGAGTCCTCATAGGAATCTAGAATATTTTCAACTACAGTAAGTACATTTTCTATTTTGGTTGTGGGTATTTCATTCTTCAAGTAAATGACAAAACCATGAAAATAATTATTAGCCGTTTCTTTTGTTTTGGCTTTGTGTTGTTCTAAAACTTTCCAATGAACATTTTTAAGTTTAAATAATTCGGGATAGCGTTTTTTTAATTCTTGGAACCGGAAGTAATTAAGCCTAGGTTGATCATAGCTGTCAACTTCTTTAAATCGTGTATAGACTAAATGAATGGCATGAATTCGATTTTTGTTTTCTAAAATCTCTGTGTTTATTTCTCGTATAATTTCAGGTTTAGAAAATGGGGTTTGCAAATAGGCAATATTATCAGATTTGCGAAATGGTAAATATGGAATATGAGAGGGTTTGAGTCGCATTAAACGATCAATCTCTTCGGCTTTTACAATGCTGAAGCAAACGAGTAATAGTAATATGCTTGCGATTTTACGCATAGGTCTCTCTGTTTTAACGGCTATCCTTATGGGTTTATTTTGTCCCAAAAGTATGCCAAAGAATAAATAATTAAAGCAAGTGGCCTAAATCTGATACAGCTAGGGCCTTGCTTTTTGTAAATCCTTCTCCAAAATCAGCACCTGCATATCGTCCAAATTCTCTTGCTCTACCTTCTAAATATGCAAAAAACTCTTCGCCACTAATCGGTGTTTGAGGTTCTTTACTATTAGGGTCAAAGAACTGTGTTTTAAAAGCTTTAATTGCTTCGACTTTTTGAGAATAGAATTGGCTTACATCCACAACAATATCTGGTTCTATCCAACGATCTTGTATGTAGTTTAAAACTACTTTTGGTCTATGTGGTTTTTGCCCGTCTCTATCATCAACTTTAGCCAAACCAGATAAAAAAGCGGCTCTTTCTACTAATTTTGAGGCCCTTGCATGATCAGGGTGTCTATCCATTATGGCATTGGCAAGTAAAATTTTAGGTCTGTATTTGCGAATAGCCCAAACTACCTTCAGCATATTCTCTTTTGTTTCTTCAAAGAATCCATCTCCTAAATCCAAGTTTTCGCGAATATCTAATCCCATTATTTTGGCACTATCCTGTGCTTCTTGATCTCGGGTTTCTGCAGTTCCACGCGTTCCCAATTCTCCTCTAGTCATATCAATTATACCTATGCTATGGCCTTTTGCTTTTTGGGCAATTAAGGTTCCTGCACAGGAAAGTTCAACATCGTCTGGATGAGCTGCAAAAGCAAGTATATCTATCATTCTATTAAAGCAAATGGGGGGTTAAATACAAGAGTCAACATAGTAGTTCCTACGGCTTTTAGCGTGGGTTTATGAATGGTAGTCATATCATCCCTTAAGGTATGCCAGTATTCCGCAAAACCCTTTTCTCTATCAAACTGGATGATGTCAATCATTGGAATTCCAGTAGCTTGATTCACGTAATAGTGATCATCAATAGTTGGTCCGGATCCAATATTTACAAAATGATTCCCGAATCCTAATTCTTGTGCAATTCCCCAAGTATGAGACATTACAAATCCAGCTTTTTGCTCACTAAATGCCTCTCTTCCAAATTCAGCATCCTTGGCTCCAACCATATCTAAAAGCACTCCGTAATTGGCGGTATAGTTAGCTATGTGTTTGTTCTTGCCCCAGTATTGGCTTCCTAAACAAAAAGAGTTTTGTACCTCACTTTTTCCGTAGTCCTCGGCATCCCAAAATATGATATCAATTCCATGTAAAGGTTGGTTGTTTTTTAAGGCTTGAGCCATAGAAAGCAATACTCCAACTCCACTGGCGCCATCATTAGCACCTAAAAGGGGTTTTGTATGATTTTCGGGATTCTCATCATTATCGGCAAAAGGACGGCTATCCCAATGACTGGAATAAATAGCGCGTTGTGGGTGATCAGGTAAGAACGATCCAATTAAATTATAAACAGGTATAGTTTCATCTTTATAATTCTTAGCCTCTCCTTTTTGAAAGTAAACCGTATCACAGAATTTTTTGAGTTCGGCATATAGATAATCCGCACATTTTTTATGCGCAGGGGTACCAGGAATACGGTATCCAAAATCCAGCTGTGACTTTATATATTGATAGGCTTGTTCTTCATCAAAAATAGGGGCCTTGTGCTTAATTAAGCTCTCATTTACAACTGGATCTTCTGGCTCATTAGGGTCGTTAGAACCGCAGGAAGAGAATGTTGCTAGTGCTATGACAGAAATGCCTAATAGTAGTCTTTTGATGGATATCATCTGTTGCAAAAATAAGGCTTATTTACCTATATTCGCGATGTGATAAATGTGCAGAGCATGACTGGTTTTGGGAAGTCCAGCATGGAGAATGATGAAATTTCCGTAAGCTGTGACATGCGATCTCTCAATGGTAAATTTATTGATATAGATATCAGGTTACCCAAGCATTTATATGAGATAGATGTAGAAATTCGTAAAAATATTTCATCCATCTTAACGCGTGGATCTGTGGTATTGGTTTTTAGCATTGTAAACAAGCCAAGTACAGTTGCTCAGAACATTTCGGTAAATAAAAGTCTTGCCAGTTTATACCAAAAGGAATTTAGTAACTTAGAAAAGGAGTTAAACTTGGAAAGTAAAGATCTTTTTTCTGAAATTATTGGAAGGCCTGAAATAATTCAAACCAATGAAGCAGGATATTCAGATGCATCCAGAAAACTGATTGTTGATTGTGCCATTGCAGCGGCCAATAAATTAATTGAGTTTAGAAAAGCAGAAGGTCAGGTTCTGAATGATGATTTACTCAAAAATATTAGCGCAATCGAGGAAAAGTTGGAACAAATTAAAACTCATGAAGATCCCAGAAAAGAAGCACTTAGAGAAAAAATGTATGGACATCTTTCTCAGCATGTAGATAAAGATAAAATTGATGAGAATAGGTTTGAACAAGAATTAATGCATTATTTAGATAAATGGGATGTATCGGAAGAGAAAATCCGACTGGCGCAACATTTGGTCTATTTTAGAGAAACCATAGCCATTCCTAAATCTGGGAAGAAACTGTATTTTATCAATCAGGAGATGAACAGAGAATCAAATACGCTGGGAGTTAAGAGTAATTATTTTCCAATTCAACAGTTAATAGTAGAAGTTAAAGAACGCCTGGAACAAATTAAAGAACAGGTAATGAATATTGTATAGATGAGGCGCTGCGACTGGTGTTTGAAAGACGATTTATACATTCAGTACCACGATGAGGAGTGGGGTGAAGTATGCAAAGATGATGAAAAACTCTTTGAATGTTTGATACTCGAAGCATTTCAAGCGGGTTTAAGCTGGTATACTATTTTAAAGAAAAGAGAAGGCTTTCGTCAGGCTTTCAAAGGGTTTAATCCAGAATTAATCTCCAAATTTTCAGAAGAGGATATTCAAGCGTTGCTCCAAAATGCAGATATCATTAGACATAGAGGAAAAATTGAAGCTACTATAGCCGGGGCCAAGGCGTTTTTAGAAATTAAAAAGGAGCAAAGCTTTTCCGATTTTATATGGAATGGAAAGGATATTCATGTTAATAAATTACCCGATTTAAAGCAAACCATTTCTAAAAATCAAGAAAGTGACATTTTAAGTAAACGTTTAAAGGCTGTGGGATTTAAATTTGTTGGCTCAACAACTTGCTATTCTTTTATGCAAGCCATTGGAATGGTAAATGACCATTTAGATTATTGTTTTAAAAAATGAAAGTGAAAATTCAGCTCTATACCATTTGTTTAATTTTGTTCGGAGGAATACTTCCAATCAATTTGCAATCGCAGGTATTGAATACAGTTAATGATTCATTGGAGAGCATAAAAATAGATTCATTAGAAAGTATAAATGTAAACGAAACTATTGAGCAACCTTTAGAACATTCCTTTGATGCATTAGTGAGTAATTTTAATGGATATGCCACAAATTACTTAAATGTTTTAGATACCAATGATAACCTCTTGGTAAAGGTTTTGCAAAAAAATAAAAAAGTAACATTGCTCTTGAATGGATACTCCAACTCATCCATCACACTATTAAATGCCATTCTGAATAAAAGAATCACAGATAAGGAATTTATTGATGATTATTTGACTTATTCTAGCATGCCTATAATTAAAGAGCTGCTTTTAATGAAAGATTCAGGGTATAACTTTTACTTAAAATTTGCAACAACAGCACCAGAAAATAGAAGTTTAGTTTCGGATATTAGTTTATTACATCAAATGAGACCTGATAGTATTCACCCTCAGGATAGAATTTTTTATGATGCAATTAAATCGGCATATGTTCAATTAAAAGAAAGTAAATTTAACACAGGAGCAGGCAACACATTGGAAAATGGTTTAAATGTTTCCTATCCACAAAAAACCTATATTAACTATAGTTCTGTTCAACCCTTATTTGAATACTTCGATACAGCAAGAACTAGAATCTTAAATCAATATACATTTGATAGACCTAATATTGAGAAGGCATTTCAGAATTTAAAAATTAAGAAATACAACACGGATGAAGTAGAAGATATTTTCTTCACAACGAGCCATCAAAAGGCGGCACTCCATAGAATTTGGGTTGAAGACCCAAATGCATTTATTATTTTAGAAGTACGCAATGATAATATTAGTAAAACAAAACTCAAAAATGTTAATACCTATCAACCCTCAACGCTAATAGAAAGCTTTAATTCAGATAAGCGTTTTACGCAAAAGTTAGCTGCGGTAGGTCAGATGTCACTAATGTCTAAAAATAGGAATGCAGTAAATCAAGGAAAAGCTAAAGCTGATGAACTTGAATCTGAATTAAATGCAGCCGTGAAAGAATATAACTTCGGGAACTTTGATAAGATTTTTTCATACTTTGACTTTTTAGACAAAAGCAATCTTACCGATCAACATTATTCTTCAAATAACACTAATGTTTGGTATCCGAATTATTATAGTGAGGATTTAGTTTTTGAAAAGGAACAAGATAAACTAGGAACTAGGCTTTTTCTTTCTGTCGGCCTTATGGGCAATATTATTGCTGGTAAAAACAGTACGGCCCTTCCATTGCCAAACCTTCCCGGCGAATTTGTTGGTGTGAGCTTCAAAATTGGAGTGATAAATGAAAATACAGGGGTTTATTTTTCTGTTTTGAATGTTGGTTCAGTCAATGATTTATTCTTTAGGCATTTCGAATTTAGCAATATGTCTTATATGCAATTAAATGATCAGTTTAATGGCGTCTTGTCTTTTAGCATACCATTAAGATACACTAATGTGACCATGGCAAATCCAAGTGACTTGAGTTACTTTAGTTCTCAGAATATTGATCCATCAGGTGTTGAGGTTGCAGAATCAAATGGACTTTCTATTGGTATCGGTCTAAAATACATGGCTTTTATTACTTCTAATTTTTCAATTGGTATTGAAGGTGCTTATTACTCAAATTCCCTTTATAAGACAGGATGGAAAATAGAAGGCAATAATGCTTCAAATATTTCACGCTTTAATTTTAGAGGTTTGCAGTTAGGTCTAACAGGTTCACTATATTTCAATAATCTATGATGCGGTTTTTAGTTTTACTTACCATAATTTCATTTGGCAATTTGTGTGCTCAAACTGAGAAAGAAATGGCATTCGGATATGTAGATATCGCTGATATTGATTACAGCCTTGTTAAGTTGTCCTTAGATAAAAAAGCAGAAGGGATGGATGCATTTTATGATTCATGTGAAGGCGCCACAGTAGTTTATAGTGGTGAAAATCATATTTATACTCCATTTAACAATTTAATGTCTCTTAGTATTCTCAAAGAATTAAACAGCAGGTATAATTTTAGGGATCATATAATTGAACTAGGCCCTGCGCGTTCTGAATTAATCAATCAGTATTTATCAGGTGACTCTACGGCTAAGCTAAAATTAAAAGCTAGCTCATCTTTTTCACATTTTATTTTCTACGAATGGTTAAAGAAATGGAACGATACCATTTCTGATGAACGTAAAATTAAAGTACATGGTATAGATGCAGAACGATTCAATGAAATACCTTTAATGAACATTGGTGAATTATTTGAAAAAGTAAGCGGTGATGTTCCAATTAGCATAGAACCATTAAGAAATGTTGCTATTTATAGATATCACAAATTACTTGAGGGAGGGTTAAAATATTTCAAAAAAGTATCAGAATCTTATGTGGGTTCTTATACCGTTCAACTAGATAAAGTAAAACAAATGATATATACTGCTGATTCTTTAAATTCTGATTTGGTGGCTTATTTAGGTGCAGATTATCCTTATTTCAATGAACAAATATCTTACTTAAAAGAGTATGCAACCTTCAAGGGATACTACAATTCACCTTTGGAACATAATTGGAGAGAAACCAACATGTTTAGGCGTTTGGAAAAGTTAATTCTGGAAAATCCAGGAAAGAAGTTTTACGGGCAGTTTGGAAGATGCCATTCCATTAAAACAGTTACTGAAAAGGAATGTGATTGGTTTGCTTTTAAAAGTACTATGGAACGTATTAAAGATATTAGTCCAAGTATAAAGACGGTATCTATGGGAATGTTTTATGGTAAAAGCAGGTATTCGTATTACAGTAAAAGATATACTGATTTATTTAAATATGCACCAAAAGGAAGAATGAGTTTATTCAATCTAAGGCCTCTTGGTAAGCCCACTGCAATTGCAGATCAATTTGATTTTGCCTTAGTTAACGACGAAATGTTGAAGAGTTTAGTTCCAAGGGAAGAGGCAACATCAACCAATAAAAAGCAGAAATATGGTTATACCCAATACGCCGTTGGAGTAGAATATTCTCCAACCATATTTCAATCAGGAATTGAAGAAGTATATGCTTTAGAAGGTATCAATTTCCCTAGCAGTAATATTTGGCATCTAGGACTTTTTGCAAGAGCTAAATTTACCAATCGTATTAGCACAGAATTCGGGTATTCTTGGTCCATAAGTGACATGTCTAATTTTAATAATTCAGTAGCTTTAGATTTTAGAGCAAGTGCCATACGATGGAATATGGGTTATTTGATTATCAATAAACCAAAATTCGAAATGGATATTCATGCAGGACTAATGTATACTTCTCAAAAACTAGGCTATGAACAAAAGTCTAACGCTACATTTGGCGTTTCCTCCTTCTCAAATTTTAAAAGACAAGAAGTACTTCAGGCTTATGGACTTAATATCCAAGTGGTCATATTCCCAGGTTCATTCTTAGGATTAAGTGCAGATTACACAGCAGCTATCAGTTCTGGTCAAGAAAAAGGATGGTCATTGAACAATTCCGCACCGGATAAATATTTTGGAAATCGCATAAACAATGTTTACGCTAGTCCCATTGCGGCTCAAATTAAATGGGGGGTACATTTGTAATATGCTTAAACAGTTGCCAAATGCATTAACACTTTCAAACTTAGCTTCTGGTATCCTAGGTATCATTTGCGTATTTGAGGGTAATCTAAAATATGCCTTTGGCTTTATGGTTCTTGCTGCCATCTTTGATTTTTTCGATGGATTTGTTGCTCGATTGGTTAATGCAGCAGGTGAAATGGGTAAACAGTTAGACTCTTTAGCAGATGCTGTTACATTTGGTGTTTTACCTGGTTTTATCTGGTGGGAGTTTATGAATTCCATGGGACATTGCAGTACGGAGGGTTTCTGTGTTAATAAATATGTGTTTTTAGCAATTCCGCTTGCCGCAGTTTATCGCTTAGCACTATTCAATATAGATAAGCGCCAATCAAAAGGATTTATTGGTGTACCTACGCCGATAACAGCATTGGCTATAGGATCAATGTTGTTTTTATTTGATGGATCCGCTATAGGAGAATGGATAGGAGGCCAAACCTATGTTATGATTTTGCTTCCTTTTATGTTTGCATATTTTATGATTTCAGACTTAGAAATGTTCGCATTTAAGTTTAAAAAGAAAGATCCACTTTTTGTATATAAAATGATATTTTTAGGACTTTCATTGCTTTTAATTACCCTGTTTCATAAAGAAGCAGGAATAAGTATTTACGCCTTGTATATTGTAATCTCTGTTTTATCCTCTTACTTTGTAAAGAATCATGAGTAAGGTAGCTATAATAATGGGAAGCGATAGCGATTTACCAGTAATGGTAGAAGCTGAAAAGGTTTTAAAAGAATTAAATATACCATGTGATTGCACTGTTGTTAGTGCACATCGCACTCCTTCTAGACTTGTTGAGTTTTCTCAAAATGCTCATGAAAATGGAATCTCTGTAATTATAGCAGGGGCCGGTGGAGCTGCTCATCTGCCAGGAATGGTGGCTGCATTCTCTCCATTGCCGGTTATTGGTGTTCCTATAAAATCATCTAATATGAGTGGCTTAGATAGCCTTTATTCAATTGTTCAGATGCCTCCAGGTGTTCCAGTTGCAACCGTTGCAATTAATGGTGCTAAAAATGCAGGAATTTTAGCGGCTCAGATAATTGGAAGTGCCGACCCAAAAGTACTTAAGAGAGTAGTTGAATATAAAATGACTATGGAAAATCAAGTCTTGGCTAAAGCTGAGAATTTGGAAAACATAGGCTCTGTTAAATACTTAAAGAATATTATGGGTAAATAATCCATTCCTTGTCTTTTACAAAATACTTTTATTAAAAATGAAACAACTTCTAATTCTGTTGTTATTGGTAATTAGCTTTCCCCTAATCGCACAACAAGGTTCTATTTCAGGTCAATTAAATGATAGCACTGGAATTAGCAATTTTGAAGACGCTTCTATTTTACTCTTAAGAAAAAAAGATAATGTATTATTAAATTTTACAAGGGCGAATACAAAGGGGTATTTTAGATTTTTTGATTTAGACTCAGGTAACTATAAAATTATTGCGTCAAATGTAGAATTTGCCGACATGGTCGATGAAGTTGATCTTGATTTAGGTGAAGCTAAAAACATGGGTGTTTTAAATATGATTCAGTCCTATGAGCTCATGAAAACCGTAATGATAAAAGCAAAGCGGGCAGCCATTCAAATGAAAGGGGATACGGTAATTTATGTTGCGGATAGTTTTAAAACTTTTGAGGGAGCTACCGTAGAAGATTTACTTAGAAAATTACCTGGAGTACAAGTAGATAGAGAAGGAAAAATAGTTGCACAAGGTAAAGAAGTGGATAGAGTCTTAGTAGATGGTGAAGAATTCTTTGGAGATGATGCTACAATTGCAACGAATAACTTAAATGCAAAGGATGTAGATGCAGTTAAGGTTTATGATGCTCAAACTGATGATGCTAAAGCTGCAGGAGATGGTGAAACCTTAAAAGTTTTGGATATTCGTTTGAAAGATGATGCAAAAAAAGGATGGATAGGGAAAATTTCGGCAGGTGCAGCAAAAGGAGAAAACCATAATTTCCTTTATGATGGAAAAGTATTCGTCAATCACTTTAAGAATAAGGAACGCTTTGGGTTTTATGGAATTTCAGCTAATTCGCCAGAAGTAAATATATCGTGGAGAGACAAGCGAGAGTTTACCAGTAATATAAATTCCTCTTTCGACAATGGTGGGAACAGAACCATTTATTCTCAAGGTTCTGATTTTGATTATTGGCTGGGATATAGCCAGGGCTTGCCTATGGGAAGTACAACCTATGGTTATTACCAAAATAAATTTAACAATAATAAAATTAGCTTTAACATTAATGGGGGTTATAAGAATTTACTCTTGGATACCAGAACCGCTAATCGAAATAAAAGTTTGCTAGAGGGTAGTTCTTTGGATAGAACCAATACCAATACAATCTCCAATTATAAAGATAGAGCAGATATAGGAATTAGTGCTGAGTTTCAGCTAGACACCTTTACAAATTTAGGGGTGAGTTTTACAGCGAAACAAGATCATTTGAAGAACGAAAGTAGAAATGACTTTAATAGTTTTAATGATGAAGGTACCGCCCTTAATTCTCAAATATCTAAAACGAATGTAAATGGAGTCTCAGACAATATTTCATTCTCTACTTACTTTAGAAAGAATTTTGAAAAAGAGAATCAGTACTTTGGGGTAAATTTTTCATATGGGTTAAAGCGCAGTGAAGACTCAACAGATTTTGAGTCAACTGTAAATACATTTATAGATACCAATACAACTCAGACCAATAATTGGGTGCAGGATAAAAGTTTTAAGGGAAATGCTAAAAACTTAAGTGCGCGTATTTTTTATAATCATCCTTTGAATAATGAATTCTTTGTTTCTACATCAAGTACAACTAATATAGACAATGAGCAGAGTGAGAAGTTCACCTTTAATGAAGGCAGCACAGCACGAATAGATACATTAAGCTCTATCTCCGATTATTCGGTAATGAGAATGGTTAATTCTGCAGGTTTAAATTGGAAACGTAACAAGTTGAGAATCAAGTTAGGGTTCAATCACAACTATATCCTGTTAAATCAAAAAGAGGACATTAGAAACATCGACTTTACACAAGGTCCAATTAATACATTAGTACCAACTTTAGAGTTTAACTATAAGTATTATACTCAGGGTAATTTTAATTTAAATTACAGTTCTTATGTAAGTACGCCAAGTATTAGTCAGGTGCAGCCAATCATTGACAACATTAACCCTATTAATTTAAATGTAGGGAATCAAGATTTAAAGAACTCACTTACACATAATTTAAATATGCGTTTATACGATAATCGCAATTTCAAAAACAGATACATATGGGCATCTGTAAATGGGTGGATACAAGAAGATGGTTTTGTTTCCAGTATTGTATATGATGAATTTGGTAAGAGTGTGAGCAAAACCGTAAACACAGATGGAGTTTATGGCTTGAATGGTAACTTTAGTTACTATAAGAACTTTGGAAAGTTGCCATTAAGTGTTCAGTTTAGGTATAACCCTACTTATGGTAGGTATGTCAACTTTATTAATAATATTGAGAATGTAACCAATTCTTGGAAGCATGATATTACGCCTGGGTTTGAGTTGGATTTTGGCATTGTAGGATTGGAATTTGATTACACCTATCAAATCAACAGGTCTACTGCCAGTGTGTTTAAACAATTTGAGAACAATAACGTTACGCAAAGCTGGAACTTAGAATTGTACTATGAGAATCCTAAAATTATTGATTTTGAATTGGAACTGGAACAGAATTTTAGACCAACAAATGCGGTCTTCCAGCAAAGCTCAACAAACTTTATTGTTTCGGCAAATGTTAAGCGGCACATTGATAAAAAACGAGAACTTAAACTAGAACTAGGCGTATATGATTTGTTTAATCAGAACCTAGGATACCAAAGAAATGTTTACCAAAACACTATTTCAGAATCTACGTATAATACGTTTACCCAGTTCTTTTATGGTAGATTGTCTTGGAGGTTCAGCCATTTAGGATCAAATAAAAGAACCAAGGATCCTGAAGCTACAAAAAACAATTTAGACGTAAAGCCTAAAGTAAAACCAAAGAAGAATCCAGGCAAAAAACATAGTAAACCTAGACATAGAAGGGGAGGTAAAAAATGAAAAATCTAGTATTTCTATGTATAGCCGGTTTGTCACTAAATTTAAATGCTCAGTATTTAGACTCTTGTACCATCACGTTTGAAAAAACTATATATGTGAAAAACATTATGAAGGATAATGAATGGATGAAAAAATGGATTTCTAACATTCCCGCTGAAAGTAAAGAAGAATTCTATTTAGTGGTTAGGCCTAAAAAATCAGAATACTTCGCAGATAATGATAATGATATTAGTATACCAGGAATGTGGGGCTACTCATTAAACAAAAATCAAATTTCTACTAATTTGTCAGATTCTACTTATGTGGAAACAAAAAATATTTATGATAAGAAAACTATCATAAAAGATTCTACACGTCAACTGGAATGGACTATAACCAACAACTTCAGAAAGATTGCTGGATATAATTGTAGGGAGGCAACATCAATCATATTTGATTCGGTAAGGGTTTTTGCATTTTATTGCCCTAAAATAAAGCCATCTGCAGGCCCCGATGCATTTAATGGACTACCAGGATGTATTCTTGGTTTGGCTATGCCAGACATGCATGTAAATTGGTTTGCAACCAATGTAGATACAGAGATGAAAGCTCTTCCTAAGAAGTATTTGAATGCAAAAAAGAGAGAGGAACATACCAATAGTTCTTTGATGAACTTATTGAGTGAGAAAGCAGACGAAACTCCAGATAGATATAAAAGCAAAAGCTATTATATAAACCTTCAAATGTTATTATTATAAATGCTAATCATTAAAGATGTTCTAGTCTCTGATAATTTAATAAACACAAAGTTTGCCTGCAATACTAAAATTTGCCAAGGTGCTTGCTGTGTGGAAGGAGACTCTGGTGCACCTTTAGAAAAAGATGAAATAAACATCATTCAAAAAAACATAGAAGCCATCAAACCATATATGGATAAAGAGGGTTTAGACTTGTTGGCAAAGGATGGGTTTCACGAGAAGGATAGTGATAAAGAGGAGTGTACCACTTGCCTTCCAAATGGGGCTTGTGTTTTTGTGAAATTTGATGGTGCATTAGCAACTTGTGCTATAGAAAATGCACATTCAGACGGAGCATTGGATTTTAAGAAGCCTATCTCTTGCCATTTGTATCCTGTTAGAATAAAACAAATTGGTGAGTACATGGCGTTAAATTATCACAAATGGGATATTTGTTCACCGGCTTGTGATAGAGGTAAGGATGAAAACATAATGGTATCGGATTTTTTAAAGGAACCCTTGATTCGCAAATTTGGTGAAGAATGGTACACCGAGTTTAATGAGGTAATGCAACAATTAAGGTTGGAGAACAAGGAATAAAAAATCCTTAAATCTACCTTACCACAAAACTATTAAAATCTTAAGATACGTAAGCAACCGATTTAACGGCTTCAATGATAGCTTTTACACTTGGTAAATACTCCTCTACGAAAGTGCTAGCATAAGGCAAGGTAGTATCCTTACAGGTAATTCTTCTGATAGGTGCATCTAAGTGGTCAAAAGCTTTTAATTGAACCATATGGCTAATCTCTGAGCTAATGCTAGCCAATGGCCAAGCCTCTTCAACAATTACCAAGCGATTGGTTTTCTTTACGCTGTTAATTACCGTATCATAATCAATTGGACGAACCGTTCGCAAGTCAATTAACTCTGCATTTATGCCTTCTTTCTTTAATTCTTGAACTGCTGCTTGAGCTCTCAACATCATTTTACCAAAGCTTACAATGGTAACATCTGATCCAACTTCATCTACTCGAGCAACGCCTATTGGAATTAAGTATTCTTCTTCAGGAACGGGTCCTTTAGCGCCATACATTTGCTCACTTTCCATAAATATTACTGGATTGTTATCGCGAATAGAGGTTTTTAATAGCCCTTTGGCATCCTGGCAATTACTTGGTACAACTACTTTTAAGCCTGGTGTATTTGCAAACCAATTTTCAAAATTCTGAGAGTGTTGTTGAGCCAATTGACCCGCACTACCTGTTGGTCCTCTAAAAACGATTGGGCAAGTTACTTGTCCTGCACTCATGCTATTCATTTTTGCGGCCGCATTAATCACTTGATCAATTGCAACTAAAGAGAAGTTAAATGTCATGAATTCACAAATAGGGCGCAATCCTTTCATGGATGCTCCAACTGCTATTCCAGCAAAACCTAGCTCGGCAATAGGCGTATCTATTATTCTTTTTTCGCCAAACTCATCAAGCATTCCTTGGCTAACCTTATAAGCACCATTGTATTCGGCAACTTCTTCACCAAGCAAAAATACGTTTTCATCTCTACGCATTTCTTCATTCATGGCTTCTCTAAGCGCCTCTCTCATCTGAATTTCTCTCATAATTCTAGTATGCGAAAATACTTCTTGTAACACAATTTAACAAAAGTCTTATTCAAGCCTCTTTCAATACAGGGCAATCGACTTTAAATTTTGAGTAATTGTTCTCTAAAGTCGTCGTCTAGGGCAGCTTTGTATCGTTTTAGCTTAAGGGATTGTTTTAACGATTTATCTAATTTAAGAATATTCAGTGATATAT